>Ga0247815_10002029_pt1 | contig 15123 bp, 9 predicted proteins | sample UWRJL194509B1_FD_181014 | JGI IMG/M metagenome (GOLD analysis project Ga0247815, IMG submission 181014) | Plant litter microbial communities from Arlington Agricultural Research Station in Wisconsin, United States - UWRJ-L194-509B-1 | ecosystem: Environmental > Terrestrial > Plant litter >...
TAACTCCAGGGTAAAAGCTGTACCACAAAAAGCTCAGTAGCCGCCCTGAGGAAATTTTTTTTTGGAACAAATACTGTATCGCTAGTACCTTGCGCCAGGCAGCCCAGGCCTAACATTAATAAGGTAAGGGTAAGAGTGATTTGTCTGCCCATTAGTTAAATATATTTTTGTAGCTGTTACTGATAAATTTTGGGGCCCTTAATCGAAAACCAATAAAAAGCTGAAGGAATACGTCTACATTTTGGTTTTCTGCAGAGGTAAGCCCCTGTGCGTATTTGGCGGACGTGGCAGTTAAATAGCTTCCTGCAAAAAAACGGTGGCTATTGTAACCAAATCCGAATTTACCATCCCACTGATAAATAGGGCCTCTTTGGCTAAAACTTAAAAACTCTGCATCGCTACGCTGTTTTACCCGTGTATGGATATAACCAAAAGCAGGGGTAAAAGCTCCAACCAGATACAGCGCTCTGTTAAATACCAGTGTATATTGGTAACCGGCACCCAACAGGGCCTGAATATTATTGGATTTTTCGTTGACGCTGGCCTGGGCAGTACGGTCATCAATAATGTAATATCTTAAAGATATTTTGGGTAAAAATGCCCCTGCACTTTTAAGTTGTCTCTCCGTTTGGGAAACCGCTGCCGCGAGAGATAACCGTTTATTGGTATTGTAACCAATGGAGGCATTATAACTGGTTACATGCAGATCTGGTATTTGTATATACGGATCGCCCTCTTTCCAATCGGTGCGAAAGTTTTTGGTATTCTCTACATAATATCCTTTGGTTTTACTATAGGCCAGGTCGCCAAACCATTGACGGTGGTTTAAAGTTGTTCCCAACGTAAAAAGCCTGGTTTTGCCTTTTTCATCATCGTCATTATTCGTGATGGCGGAATGCGGCAGGTAGTCAAAATAAAAAGAGATAAACTGATAACTAAAATAGGTCCTGAGCACTTCAAAAGTATTGGGTTCCAAAACAATATTGTAGTCACCGGTTTTAGCTACTAATGCTTCTGCAGTATTGGTGATGGAAGGTTTAATTACAAACCAATCATCAAAGGTTTCGATATAGGTACTATCCGGACGGTACTTTGGCTTGTCTTTGGTTTGGGCAGATGTACTGCCAGCACCAGAGATAGACAAGAGCGACGATAAGAATAAACAACCTATACCTTTTTTGATTAAATAACGCATATAACCTGCTCTACAATAAAAGAATCAATTTAGAATACATGCCAAACTTTTCTTTCCTCCCAGCTATCGAAGATGGATAATAATCCTTTTGAAGGCAGGAAATCGACAATTGGTGCTACGCTTGGATTAGATGGATATTTAATTCCAGTATATTTTAACCTGTGAAACTTGCCCCTGCTTTGCACCAGCAAATCGCGCCAGCCTTTGGTGAAAGTGGAATCTACAATCACAGGATAACTGGCCACCGTAAACCTGGTATTTAGCTTTCCGGTATGATCAAGCAGCAGGAAAGTACAGCCGCCCGAACCACAGAAATATGGCCCGGTTAAGCCTACAAAAGTTTCGTTGTTACCATCATTATCTAAGTCTGCAACCTGTAATTGAAACTGACGGCTCATCGTATCTATTAGTCCTTTACTCAGGTCCACTTTGAGATAGGATTGCAAAAAAGAACGCACCTGCTCGATCTTTTCTTTGCGCTGCGCATCGTATTTATCCGATTTGGAGTTATCAGATTCTGTTTCCGAAGATTTCTCTGCCTTTGACGTATTAAACGAGGAAGTTGTATTGGCATTACTGTTGAATTTTTTATTACCAGATTGACATTGTATAAACGATGTAATTATCAAAATAGCAGGTAAGAGGTATAATTTTTGCATAGGATGTAATTTTAGCTGATTCTTTAGTTTATATCATTGGCGCGGTGTAAATAAACGTCTTGCTGGGGGTAAGGAATATTAAGCCCTTCCGCGGCAAAGGCAGTTTGTATGGCCACGATGAGATCGCTGCGGGTAGCAAAAGAATCTTTCATCTGGCGGGTCCAAAAATATATTTTCACATCAATTGAACTGTTACTGAATTGCTCATACTGCACCACTGGCGGTGGGTTATGGACGATCCTATCATCTCGCTCAAGTATCCCAGTGAGGATCTCCTTCACCTTGTTCAAGTCAGAATCGTAGGCAACGCCAATCAAAATAGCTATCCGTTTATGGCTGCCCCCCAAAGTCCAATTGGTTAAATGGGAACTAAGAAGGTCGCCATTTGGCATAATCAGGTCGGCCCCTTCCCAGGTAGAGATCACGCTGCTACGAAAACCGATCGATTTCATTGTTCCTCCCTGTCCTCCAATTTCAACCACGTCACCAACATTAACAGGTTTTTCGAAAGCTATGATCAGTCCGCTCACGAGGTTGTTTACAAGTGTTTGCAGGCCAAAACCAATCCCTACACCCAATGCACCAATGATAATAGTTAAACGGTCCATCGGGATCCCTGCCGCAGCAATGGCCAAAAATAGGCCAAGGCCTAAGATGGAGATTCTGATGAGCAATAGCCAGCTTCCAACGCCGCGCTTGCCGTTGTTATTGTTTTTGTCTGTGGTGATATGGCCATCCGATGCAAAGAAGGATACTATCTTGGACGTCATGACCGATATCGCCACAATCAGCACGAATAGTAATAACTTATTGATACTAAATGTATAATCGCCCACTGAATGTTCGCGTGTAAAAAAGTCCTGAAGTGGGCCGGCTATATAATTGAAACCCGCAAAATTGCGCCCAAACAGAATAATCCATCCTATCACCAGGGCCACATAAAAAAGCACAGGTGCACGGTTACCCACCCGCTCAAAATTGAGATAAAACAGCTTTTTCTCCTGTCGAGTATACACGTTAAATGCAAGAAATAAGCCTTCGTTAATAAGCCTTACGGTCCACAAAAAAAGTATAGCGATAACTACGTTTAAATATCCGCTCACCATCAAAGTTTTAGACAGGTTATACCGGCCAAAGATGTTCGCCAGGACGGATCCAAACTCGATAACCGCCATCAGGCCGACTGAATAGATCATCCATTTTTCGCGAAGTTCACTTCTTCGGCCTTTCCACAGTACAAGCATTCCTATGAGCAAGCCTGTTAACGAAATGCACAACATAAACCAGCGTTCGGTACGGGATGCCTGAAGTATCAAATTATCAAAAGCAGAAATCAAAAATAAACCCAACATGGTTAACCATACATTGTACCAGTAACGGTTGATATAATTGCGGAAAATAAAACTTAAACTAACGGCCGCAACAGTCCAGAACATCATATTGAGGATAAAGGGCGGTGATAAAAAAATAAACTGAAAGATGTTAATCACCATGATCATTGCTGAAAGCAGTGGGTATCTGAGTACCAGCTGCCCGTCAAAATCTTTATTCAGTAATTGCTTTTCAATATAAATTACTTTAAGTGAGCGAAGGTAGATGTAAGATGTAATGACCAATAACAGAATGGCTATCAGCTTACCACTGTTGTTACCAGTGAAAAATAATAAATTAAGCTCTCCCTTAGCTTTGGCCTGTGCCAAAATTTCAAAGAACGGCCTTGCATAACCGACGGGCTCCCATATATTGCCAAACTCGCGCTTAAACACTCCGAAGGCCATTTCTTTCTGATACAAATGCACCTCCTCAAGACCTGACTGCAGCTTGAGAACAATTAGATCTGCTCGGTTTAATAAAGCTCGGACATTCGTGGCAGCAACTTTAATTGAACTATCAATGGGATTAATCTGATAAGCCATCACCAGCAGGTGTTGCAGATATTTGACGGTATTGGCAGAATCTTTAGGAAATTTGAATAAGACCGGATTATTACTCAATGAATCAAGTTGAAAACGAAAAGCGCTCAGGTTTTCATGATGCAGACCTAAGGTATTTCGTATTGTAAGGGTCTTGTTTAAAAGTTCATTAATAATATTGGCAGTAGAACTGAGGTTTCGATTGGTTTGTGCGGTTCCCTTTGTGGTGAGCACTCCATCACTGGCAATAACGAAGTCTTTTTCCAGATCTGACAACTGTTTGGCGGTACCCAGGGTGTCTATTCCCCCTTTTAGATATAGAGTGGCTTTTTGCAGTGATTTCCTGATCACATCAAACGCCCGGTCTTGTGCAATCTCTGCGATGTCAGTCTCTACATCACCGGCACTTTCCTTCTTCATCTTGTTTGCGTAGGCGTCTATATTTTTGATAAAAGCAGAAAGGCTGTCACCTTGTGTTATTGTAACATGAGCAGAATCGCGTTTTGTCTGGGCCGATAAACTTTGGCAGCGAAATAGTATACCACTTGTAAAGATTGAAAAAATAAGTAGAAATTTTATATACATATATCCGCCCCCCACGTAGGTAATGAAATAAATTTAAGGGAAATATTTATTGGAAACAAGACTTACAACAAAGTTGTCAGAAGATTGTTATTTTTTAATTATGTAACTATATTTGATATTAAACCGCTCAAGCTATGAAAAAGCACCTATTACTTTTTATCGGGGTAATGTTTATGGTAAACGCTTACTCACAAACTAAATCATCTGCTAACCAAGACATTGTATTAAAATCCAATGGCGAAGAAATGAAGGGAAAAGTAACCCAAATCAGTGATTCAGATATTCATTTTATTTATAGCGGCGAAACTGCAGAGTATATCATCAAGAAGGCTGATGTACTAAAAATAACGCATTCCAGCGGACGGGTTGAAACTTTTAACCAATCTGCACAACCCGCTGAGACACGCAAAAACGACCAGGTGGCAATGACCGCGACGCCAGCAGATCATCACAATAAAATTGCGGTATTGCCTTTTGCTTTCCTGCTGGACAGACAAGCCGGCGCACAGGAAGTTGGGATTAAAGCCCAGGAAGATACGTACGCCTTCCTTTCTAAACATGCTGCCGGATATACGATACTTGATGTCCGCTCTACCAATGCATTATTAATTAAAGCGGGAGTAACACGCGACAAAATGATGGGATTTACTATGAAGGAGATTTGTGACATTCTTGGTGTGGAATATGTGATTGATGGTACGATAACACAGAATAAAGGCTATGCGACCAGCAGTTCATACGGCAATACAAATACTGACATCAAACGTAAAAGCGACGACAAGGTGAAAGTGAACAGTTCTGATTACAGCAACAGCAATTCGGTTCAGCGTTATGACGTGAGTGTTTCTTTGAATATCTATATGGATAATAATGCCAGCATTTATAACCAGACCCATAAAGCATTTTTGACCAATACCGATGGATCTTACAGCAGTCCGCTGGAGTACCTGCTAAAAAGGTGTCCTTTATATAGAAAATAACATAAGGGGCGGCTAAAACGGCATCCCTATTCCAAAATTGTACTGAAGAAACCTATAAGTATCAGGACCGTGGGTTGCATTATATTCCTTTCTGAAGGCACGTCCTCCAGAGAGGAATTTTTTGATTACCCATTGATCAGTACCCGAAAACTGAGGGTCTTTGACTTTTAGGCCGACGTCAAACCTGAAAACAAAGTATTGGAAGTCGTATCTTAAGCCCATACCCGTTCCAATAGCTAATTGCTTAATGAATTTTTTCATCCTGAAGTTCTTTTCCGATCCGTTATCATCATTGAGGTTCCAGATATTACCTGCATCAAGAAAGGCTGCACCTTTTAGCACCCCACCGAAAAAGTTTCTGGTCAGTAATCCGCGATATTCAACATTCGTTTCAAGTTTAAGATCTCCAAGCTGATCCAGCCCAAATATGGCCCTTCTTAATGTATCTCCGTCAAGTGATCCACGGTTATAATTCCCCGGCCCCAGCGTGCGGGCCTGCCATGCCCTAATGCCAGTTGATCCGCCTGCAAAAAATCTATTCTCAAAGTTAATGAACACAGAGTTGCCGTAGGCAAAACCCATTCCCATATTTGCCCGCAAAACCAACTGCCTTGTTCCCCCAAGAAACTTATACCACCTGAAGTCTATCTCTGGACGGACAAACTGGTTGTATGGAACCCCTAAGAATGTGCCGTAATCTCTCGTAAGCAATACTGAATCTGTTACCACCCGCGGATCCTTATTAATACCTTTTAACCTGGAAATGAGATATAACGTATTTCCGGCCACGTCAGCACCTGCTTTCAGGTACACAAATGTGCGGAGCTGATTTAGCTTTCCAGCATTTAAGATGTATGCATATTTCATTCCAAGGGTAATGTCTTTTCTTCCCAAAAGACTGGTGTAAAGTAAGTTTTCCAAAACCTTTCCCAAATCTATATTAGGATCCAGCTGACCGAAACGGTATTCTAAATTTATGGGGCTGAAAGAATGCTGTTTAAACATGGTCTCGTTCCAGTTGTAAGTGACAGAACCTATCAGGATATTGCGTGTAGCTACATCATGTTGAAGCGAATAGACATAGCTTGCAGAAAAAATTGTTCTCGGCATTCCATTGCTACCCAACGATGGATTGTAAAACGGAATCACCAGCCTTGGTATGTTGACATTGGAGCTTGCGGAGAAATCAGATTGATAGATGTCTGAAAAAAGCGGTAGCCCATGCCGGATCCTCGATTGCAGACCTCCCTTTACCTGCAGTTCGAACCGCTCTGCGCCACCGAAGATATTGTTATGGCTAAACGTATTGCCTAGGCTAAATCCTGACGTGCCCCCATTGAAAGATACTTCTCCTTCAATCCTGTTGCCCATCACTTTTTGAGGGATAAGCATGATGATGGGATTGAGCTGCGTAGCTGTACTGTCCCTCCGGTAATATTCTATTTTTACATTCTTGAACACATTCAGCTCATATAACCTATTGTAGGTGCGTTCTTCGTTTCTTACATCAAATTGCGCCTTGTTTTTCAGGAAATCATAACGGGCGACTGCTGGCCGTCGAAAACGGTTGCCAAGGTCAGAATAGATAATCCCGTTGATCGTATCTTTAGCTAACTTATTCCTTACAGAATCCGGAAAGCCTTCCGGCCCTGGCGCAATAATGATGTGGGTGGTTCCAATATAAGCCTTCCTGAGCGCTCCTGAGGCAGGATCACTTATATTGAGACGCAGATCAACAACACTTAAGGAATCTGTCTCAATCACATCAAAGTTCACGTATTGCCTTAAAAAATCATAAAATCCATTTTCCCTCATAGACCTGTACAACTGTTCCCGGAAATAGGCCAGTGAATCTGCATCGTATGGCCTTCCCCTACGAAAAGGAATATAAGCGTTGCTTTCCTGATCATAAAGACTGTGGATTTCGGGATTGCTGATGTTGGTTTTAAAACCCCCTATTCTCGCACGTGTACCAGGTTTGGCACTGAATAATACTTTGGCCTTTTTCTCTTTAACCTGGATTGAACTATCAACACTGGCACTTAAATATCCTTTGGTTTGAAGGAAACTCTGGATCTGTTTCCTGGAAAATTCAACAAGGGTGCTATCCAGTATTGCCGGGGGCTTTCCAACAGCCCTGATGTTGCTTGTTTTATACCTACCGTTTTCTGTATTGAAAAAATTATAGACAGGAACTGAGAAGCTGAACGGTGACCTAGGCCTGATATCTTTCTGAACATAATTTATTGCCTCATCCCGTAATTTGTGCTCAACACCTTCTATTTTAACCTCTTTTACAATGGACTGGTCTTCCCTTAGGAATTTTTTGGAAGAGCAGGAGGCCAAAAAGAAAATCAGGAGTGAGATGAAGAAGTATTTGTTAGCCATATTCGACTACTTAAATGATAGTGTAGCACCTTTAACAAATTGATTCATGCTGGCAGGCATTTCCTAAGCTGAATCATTTTAACAAAAATAAATAATTCTATATCAAATTATCCTGGCTTGGCATCAAATGTATTCTCCATTTTTATGGTAGTCAGATGTCGCCACTATATTTTAATTAGCATTTCCTTTTGTTTATTGCTTAAGTATTTCCTTACAGGAATATCATAAAATACCATTACCAGATATGCTGCGCCGAGCAACAGTACTATGCCTGTCACGATGATAAGCGTCAATTGCATCGTACCAGGTTGGCGACTGATGTAATAATTACCGAACATCCATAAGGCGGCATAATGGGTCATATACAATGGATAAGAAATATTCCCTGACAATACACAAAGCTTTTTTAATCCGGGTGACGGCGTGGCCCCTGCTCCTAAGGCTATCAGCAATGGAAAATAAAAGAGTACTACCAAAGGTTCTGTTATCCAATTCCATTTTAAAGCGGGCATGATAAAGGCAAGCAGCAATAGCAAAGCAAGGCCGATAAATCCCAGTTTGTTTTTAATGATCCAATTGGAACGGTAAATCAGTAATCCTGCGAGAAAAGAATAGGAAATGCGGGCGCTTCCATCCCAAAATGTTGGTCCGCTCCAGCCACCCAATAAATTACCTGCCCGGTAAGCTACCAAACAAATAGCCAGGCCCGCGAGTATGGTAACCAGCTTTAGTAAGTTCCTGCCGAGGCGATAGAATACAAATGCGTAAAAAACATTCGCAATGTACTCCCAAAACAACGACCATGCTGGTGCATTGAAGCTGAAGAGGTTAAAACCACGGTCTTCTATTACAGGGTAAGGTATTAGCAAAATGGAGCAAATGAAAGTAAGCACAATCTTACCGGCACTATACAATTCAAGATGGCCGCCAAAAGGATCGAAAAGAAAGGCCAGCAGGCCAAATACAGATCCTGCAATAACCAGCGGATGCAGTCTGATAATCCTCGCGATCAGGAAGTTTAGAACACCCATTTTGCCCATACGGTCATCATACGCATAGCCAATAACAAATCCTGAAAGGCAGAAAAAGAAATCGACCGCCAAAAAACCATGACCAATAAAGTTCTTGCTGGGATCGGTAAATACCCATTCCATAAAATGAAAGGTCACAACGGCTAGGGCCGCAAAGCCTCTTAATCCATCAAGAATATCGAAATGCTTTTTAGTTTGCAGTAGTGCAGGTGCGGTTATATTAGTATCCATTGCAGCACAAGTTATCGAGAATAATGGTCCGATCAAAATTGGAATTGCTGCTATCTTTCCTGCCTCCTTCCAGATGGGACATAGTGGCGTGTATAATTTATTTTTGTCAAACTAACAACTGCCAATCACGGAATTATAAGCATCAGTATCATAATTGATAAATTTTATAGCAAAATTCAAATTTACAGGTTAACTACATTGACATTTCAATAATCAAAAGTAAATTAGCTCATGTTTTTAGTATAGAATGATTTGTAATTACATCTTCAGCACCTGTTGCGAAAAAACGGGCTACAGGTTACGTATGGGACAATAAGTCTTGCGCAGTTACTTAAAGAGCATCTGCGACTGTGCAATGCTAAGCAAACTATATGATAAACTAGAATAATGATAACACCGCTTACAAAGCAATTTTTTTTGAGTTATGGCGGTTGAAGATAGGAGGAATTAAATATGGTCAATACCAAAGATCTTACAGATTTGCAACTGGTCGTTCTGCTTGAGAAAGGCAACCAATCTGCCTTTCATGAACTTTTTAACCGTTATAAGGCGGTTCTATATGCTTTCTGCTATTATAAAGTGAATAGCAAAGAACAGGCGCAGGATATTATACAGTCTACCTTCGCACAACTTTGGGAAAAACGTGATAATTTAAATATATCGGAAAGCTTTGAGAGTTACGTCTTTAAGATTGTAAGAAACAAAATAATAGATACCTACAGGCGTGGAAAAGTCTCACAGAAATATCTTGATAACTTACAGCATTACCTCAATACCACCGAAGATTCAACTGATCATAGGATTAGGCATAATGACCTTCGGAGACTGATAGAGTTGGAAGTTGAAGCCCTCCCAAATGCGCTTAAAGAAGCTTATCTATTGAGCCGGAATACATTTTTAACCAGGAAAGAAATAGCCGGAAAACTTCAAATCAGCGAAGAAGGAGTAAAAACAAGAATTCACAGGGCACTAAAAATATTGAAGAAACGCCTACATTATTCGATGCATTTGTTATAATTTATAAAAATCAACAAATGTAAAAAACAAGGAACCCCATAGGAAACGAAACACGTCATCTTTTTATAATAGTCACAATATGAAAAAATATCGGGCGAACCATTTGATCGATAAATTGAGGGACGGAAAAACGACGGAGGATGAGTTTATTCTGATTGAATATACCATAATGGTTCAGCGGGCTAATCCTGAAACGGCATTGAGTGAGGAAGAATATAGCGAGCATCTTAGTGTAATAGATTCAAGTATGAATAAGCTGGTCAGGAAGCCAGTCATTATAAGGTCGTGGATACCAATCAGCGCTGTGGCAGCTGTACTGCTAATTGTATCAATAACCGGCTACTTTTGGCGGCCTGGTATTTTTGACCATCAAGCCGAAGCCCTTGAATCTGGAAGTACAATTTTGCCTGGTGGCAACACCGCTATACTTCACCTTGAATCAGGCCAGCAAATCAATTTATCAATTGTTAAAAATGGAGAAATAGCCCGGGCTAACGGTGTTGCTGTAACTAAAACATACGATGGACTTGTGGAATTTAATATTACAGCTTCTCCCAATCCAGGTAATTCACATTTAAATAGCATTACTACCCCAAAAGGTGGGCAGTATATGATCCGTTTGCCAGATGGTTCCAAAGTATGGCTTAACGCCGCATCGACACTATCATTTCCAACAACTTTCGATGTCACTCGTAATGTTGAGTTGAGCGGCGAAGCCTACTTTGAAATAGCAAAAGATAAGACGCACCCTTTCATTGTAAAAACCAAAAAACAGGAAGTGACCGTTCTTGGGACCCATTTTAACATTAGTAGCTACGATGACGACCCTGATGTAGAAACTACATTGCTGGAAGGAAGCGTAAAAGTTGCCAGCAGACAAAATAGTATCACGCTTTTACCAGGTGAGAAATCAATCATACGGGGAGCAAAGATATTGGTTTCAAAAGCAAATTTGGAGGATGACCTGGATTGGAAAAACGGCTATTTAATTCTGGACAATGAAACGTTTAGAGGCGCGATGGCTAAGATTGCAAGATGGTACAACGTAGAACTAACATATGAAACAAACCCGGACAACATCAACATCGGCGGAATGGTACCCAGATCAGCAAAAATAAATGAAATACTGGCGCTCATGGGTCAAACCGGTGAAGTCCACTTTAAGATTGAAGGAAGGAGGATTACGATTATAAAATAGAGTGCTACCTAAAGGGTAAATTGAAAGTCAGCTGGCCTAGAGTCGAAGCCAGACCAGCTTGACATTTGGTTTACCTAAGACATATAAATATATCAACTCATCGAAATGCCTGACGTCCGAAAGTACGGCAGATCGATAATAAACCAACGATAACAAATGTACAACTTTTATTATACTATAAAAAGGTGTATGCCTCCCGGCTACACCCCAAAATTACTACTGGTTACCAAGTTAACCGCGATACTTTTATTCGCTGCTTTTATGCAGGTTAGTGCTGGCACCTATGCCCAGAAAATATCTATCAAAGAAACGAATGTTAAAATAACGGACATTTTTAAAAAGATTACAAAACAGTCAGGATACTACTTTATCTATAACAAAGACCTGATTGAAAAGGCCCCTGTTGTGAGTATTAAAGTCTCAAACCAAGGTATACGTGAAGTTCTGGACAAATTATTACCTGGTTTAAACTTAGCTTATCAAATCACAGACAAGGGTATAGCCGTTACAGAGAAAAAAAGTTTGGGGATCTCACCTGAAGAGCAGAAAACTGCATTTGATAATATAGATGTACATGGACGGGTAATTGATGAAAACGGAAAAGGATTGGCCGGTGCGGTAATTAAACTGAAAGACGGCAGAAGGACCACAGTAACGAACGCAGATGGAGAATTTACATTCTTTGGGGTTGACGAAAAGGCAACTATCATTATCTCGTTTTTGGGATTTAAGGTTCAGGAAATTAAGGTAAGCAAACAACTAGGCAATATCCAGTTAGAACCAGTAGCCGGGCAACTGAATGAGGTTGGCGTGGTGAGTACAGGTTATCAAACTATTCCAAAAGAAAGAGCAACTGGCAGCTTTGTTTTAATCGATAGTGCATTATTTAATCGAAGGGTGAGCACAAATATATTAGATAGGCTAGATGGCGTAACCAGCTCGTTAACTTTTAACAAAAATAAGATTGGAAATACACCAGATATCAGCATACGGGGCCGGAGTACCATTTCCTCAAATGCCAATCCGCTCATTGTGCTGGACAATTTTCCATATGATGGCGACATCTCCAATATAAATCCGCAGGATGTTAAATCGATAACAATATTAAAGGATGGGGCGGCAGCTTCAATATGGGGCTCCAGGGCGGGAAACGGTGTGATAGTTATTACTACACATAGAGGTAATTTTAACCAGAAGTCACGGATAACTGTCAATTCTAATATTACTATTGGTAAAAAGCCCGATCTCTACTATCAACCACAATTAACCAACACACAGTTTATAGAAGTAGAAAAATTATTATTTGATAAGGGTTTTTATAATAGCACCATAAATAACGGATATGGCTCTTTATCTCCAGCAGTAGAGATATTGCTGGCTAATAGAAAAGGCCAGATTTCGGCCCAGCGGAAAGATCAGCAATTGGATTCCATCTCTAAGCACGACAATCGAATTGATCTTGATAAGTATTACTACAGAAACGCCGTGAACCAGCAATACCAGATGAACATTAACGGAGGTGGAAATACAAACAAATACTATGTTTCAATGGGTTATGACAAAAACATTGGTAACACTGTAATCAACAATAACGATAGAATAACGCTCAGCGCCAATAACACAATTTCATTGTTGGGGGACAAACTGGAATTGCTGACTGGGCTGAATTTTACGACAAATACTACCAATTTCAAATCAGCGACTTACTCTCCTTTGTATCCCTACGAAAAGATTGCTGACGAAAGTGGTAATCCTCTAGCCATAACAAATGGCACTTTGCGATTAAATTATGTAGACACCGTTGGCAAGGGAAAGCTGCTGGACTGGCATTATAGGCCATTAGAGGAGATGAGAAATTCTTACTCATCCAGCAAAACACAGACGACTGATTACCGGATAAATGTTGGACTTAACTACAAGTTGTTGGAAGACCTGAAAATATCACTAAACTATGTTTTCAACAAGGGAATTACAGAGTCTAATAACAATAATACCGTTGATTCGTATTCAACAAGAAATTTAATCAACACATACACACAAATAACCCCAGCCACTGGTATTATTACTTATCCGGTACCTGTTGGTGATGTATTAAACTCCAATAATAGCTTGTATTATTCCCATTATGCAAGGAGCCAAATAAACTATGATAAGGTATTAAACAAAAAAAACATCATTTCGGCTATTGGTGGTTTTGAAGTGAAAGATTACCATAGCTCGTTCAGGGCGCTGACACTTTATGGCTATAATGAAGAAACGCAAGGCAATGGCAATTTGTTAATTAATCCTCTACTATTATACCCATTTTATTATGGCACCAGCTCTGCGAAAATTCCAACTTCTATCAACAATGGTGGTACTGTTGATAGATACCGATCTTACTATTTGAATACATCGTATGCTTATGACCGCAGGTACACCCTTTCTGTGAGTGCCAGAAAGGACGAATCCAATCTCTTTGGAGTAAAAACTAATCAAAAAGGGGTGCCATTGTGGTCTGCTGGATTGGCATGGACTCTGAGCAATGAGGAATTTTACAAATCTGAAAATTTGCCTTATCTAAAATTGAGAACAACATACGGATATAACGGAAACGTAAATAAATCCGTTTCGGCCTATCTCACTGCTACGACAAACGGAGCCAGAAATCTTTGGAATGAACAATTTTATAGTATCCAAAATCCGCCAAACCCTTCCCTGGAATGGGAAAAAGTAAAGAATATCAATTTCGGTGTCGATTTTCAGTCGAAAAAAAATGTTATTTCCGGAAGTGCAGAGTATTGGATTAAAGACGGAATTAACCTTATAGGAACAAGTCCAATTGCCCCACAGACCGGATTGTCTACTTATACCGGGAATTCTGCAAACATGCGCGGTAAAGGAGTAGACATAATATTGTATACAAAAAATATTACCCGGAAATTTTTCCAGTGGAATTCCAGTCTGCTATTTAACTACACGACCGATAAAATCACGAGCTATAAGTTAAAAGCCAATACAAATTCAAATATTATCGGCCAAAATTTCCTGCAGCCTTTGGAAGGGTATTCCTACTACTCTTTGTTCAGCTATAAATGGAGGGGATTAGATAATCAGGGTAACCCACAAAGTATTTTAAATGGCGAGATAAGCAAGGATTACAGTAGAATAGCAAATTCAAATAACCGGGAGGATTTATTGTATAGCGGAACAAGGTCCCCAAAATATTTTGGCAACCTTATCAACACATTAACCTGGAAATCCTTGGAACTTTCGTTTAACCTTTCTTATAAGGCCGGTTATGTATATCGCAGAAGCTCGCTGGACAATACGATCTATAGCTCGCCTAAAGGAACGAACATTTTCCACATGCCTGATTATGAATTGCGCTGGCAAAAACCTGGTGATGAACTTACAACTAATGTACCCTCACTACTTTATCCAGTAAACGCTCAGCGAAACACAATATATTTCAATTCAGAAGTTTTGATAGAGAAAGCTGACCATATAAGACTACAAGATATCAAACTAAGCTATTCAATATCAAAAGAAAAAGTAAAGAGACTTCCCTTTTCGAATGTAAATATTTATTCCTACGCCGCTAATCTGGGAGTATTGTGGAAAGCATCAAAATATAAGATCGACCCCGACTTCTCCAACGGGATCCCTATTTCTAAAACCCTGGCCATTGGCGTAAAAGCTGACTTTTAATTAACCATTAAACTAATGATATGAGGCATTTAAAAATACTACCTATACTGCTATCCGCTGTATTTATGCTAGCAGGATGCAAAAAGGACTTTCTCGATCCCAAACCCAGTACTACGATTGTGGCACCGGGACCACTCGCAGATCTACAAGCCTTATTAGAAAACGCAAACGTATTGAACAGCTGTACACCAGCGCTTTCCTTAATAGCTAGCGATGACTATATATTTCTTGACTAT
>Ga0247815_10002031_pt1 | contig 15097 bp, 11 predicted proteins | sample UWRJL194509B1_FD_181014 | JGI IMG/M metagenome (GOLD analysis project Ga0247815, IMG submission 181014) | Plant litter microbial communities from Arlington Agricultural Research Station in Wisconsin, United States - UWRJ-L194-509B-1 | ecosystem: Environmental > Terrestrial > Plant litter >...
CAAGTGAAGGCTATTATCGCTTATGATACGCCTTATTATTTCAGCGAAGATGCAGGAACATATGCAGCGGGTGAATATAAAAAGGGTGACACGGTGGAAATCCAGAATTTCACCTTTCTACATGCTATTGTGATAGATGTTGATAAGCGTAAAACGTTTATATCGGAGAGTTGCTTTGAAAATACAGATGCTTTAAAAGCATTTAAAGAGCAGATTGAAGCTAAAAAGAGTAAGGCATTCTATGATGCAAAGGCCAACGAATCTCTTGAATATAATAAAAGGGTAAAAACTATAACTGCAATATGGGGGCGCACAATTGCTCTAAAACTTGCTAACCAGGTGTACGAAATTGGTATGACCGATGATATGATCAAAGTTGCCATAGGAGCGCCAAAACAGATAAATAGAACAGTTAACAGATACGGTTCCTCTGAGCAGTGGGTATATGATGATAAGTATCTATATTTCGAAAATAAGAAACTGACTTCTTTTCAGACATCGAAATAAACATTTTGCTGAACATCTACTGTCTCTCGCGCTTCACAGTCTCAATATTTCTGATGCTCGTATAAATATCAGTACATTAACACTCTTATCAAAAGGAATCAAAACATCGCACCAAACCGATCACAATACAAGTTATGTAACATTACCGTTACCTAAACAATAAAATACCCATTTGCGTGTTAAACGTCCCGACTTTGTAAAAATTATCTTCACTAAATCATTGTTTTGTAAAAGTAATTCAATTAAGTTTGAACCATCAAATATTTCTTAAACGATCATTTATAGTGACAAACTCAATTATTCTCTTTGCAATACCCAAATTTAATATCAGCCTTGGGCTAATTTGAAAGAATTTATAATCATCTAAGCGATATCAAAGATTTTCCTTTGCCTACCCTAGTACCGTAAATTAATAAACACCAATTATTCATCATTAAACACCTAAACAAAACAACTAAATCGATTAACATGAAGAAATTTTACCTACAGTGTTTCTGGATCGCAGCGTTGATATTGTCAACATTGAGTTCCTTTGCACAACAAATTATTAGAGGAACCGTAAAAGATGCCACCGGCCAGGCTATACCCGGTGCATCCATCAGTGTCAAAGGCACTAAAGACGCTTCATCCACGAATGCAAATGGTGATTACACCATAAAAGCAGATCGCAACAGCGTTATTAAAATTTCCGTAGTGGGTTTTACGACTCAAGAACTTCCAGTGGGCGACAAAACATTAATTAATGTAACGTTACAGGAAGACAATCAAACCTTAAATGAAGTGGTGGTTAATACCGGATTCGGTGTACGCCAGCAAACCCGTAAATTGAGTTATTCTATCCAGGAAGTTAAGGGGGATGATTTAGTACGTGCAAACGAGCCGAATATTGTAAATGCACTGAACGGTAAAGTAGCTGGTGTAGTGATCAATCAGGGAGCTGGTGGACCGCAATCGTCATCTCGAATCAGAATTAGAGGTAATTCTTCCTTAAGCTCTAACACTCAACCATTGGTTGTGATTGACGGAGTACTTATTCAACCTGGTGTAACTGGAGCTGACTCTTATGGAAACAGCCCCCAGGATTTTGGAAATATAATGAAGAATCTAAATGCTGATGACTATGAGAGCATCACAGTGCTAAAAGGTGCAGCTGCAAGTTCTTTGTATGGATCCAGAGCGCAAAACGGAGTTTTGCTGATTACATCAAAAAAAGGTAGAGCGAATCAGGGATTAGGAATTTCATTTTCTCATACCCAAACTATAGAAGAAGTTTACAGAGTATTTGATGTTCAAAATGTTTTTGGCGCGGGTATCAACCCTACATTTACCAAGAATTCAAGTGGAGTTTCGCAGGTTGATGCAGCAAATTATTTCTGGGGATTCGGCCCTAAATTCGACGGCAGTGATGTTCAGGATATAGACGGTCGGATGATCAAATGGAACGCGCAGCCAAATAACTTAAAGGATATTTTCGATACCGGTGTCTACAGTAATTCTAACCTTGCTCTGCAAGGTGCAAATGACAATGGAAATTTTAGGTTTTCTTATACCAAGATGGCCAACAAAGGGGTATTACCGAATAATAAATTTGACCGCGATGCAGTAGATTTCAGGGGTTCTCAAAAAATCGGAAAACTGTTCACTATTGATGCGGGTGTAAACTATACGGAAACCAATTCCCTCAATCCTATGATTCAGGGAAGTAACAACAGCCCACTTTTCGCCCTGGTATACGGTAATCCCCGTAACTATGATACGAATTACTGGAAAAATAATTATAGAGACCTGGCAAATGGCGGACGTTTACGTGATGACGCAGATCCATATGCCTTATCTTCATTATGGTACAATCTGTATACACAAAATAACAGACAGAAAGAGCGTAACTTCAGAGGAAATGTTGAATTAACTGCAAACATTACTCCATGGTTAAATGCCTTAGTGCGAGGAACCATGAACCAGGTGAATACCAACTCTGAAACCAAAAATATAGGAGATGGTGTAAACTTCAGTGGTGGCGAATATGCGATCGGAAAATCTGATCAGAGAAACACTAGATTACAATTCTTATTAAATGCCAGTGATCAGATCAACGAAAACTTTAATTACAACTTTAGTGTCGGAGGAGAAAAAACAAGAGATGATGGCCTAAATGGCACGCGTTCAAGAACTGACGGCGGTCTTCAGGATCCTGGAAAGTTTTATATCGGTAACTCAGTGAATACTCAAATTACTGAACTTTCCTTGTCTGGCAGTCAACGTTCTGACGCAGTATATGCTTACGGAGATATATCTTACAAAAACTTTTTGACATTAAATGCAAGTTTGAGAAATGACTGGTCCTCTACTCTGACTTACCCGAATGGATCTGGAGATTACTCTTATATGTACCCATCCGTTGGTTTAGCATATGTGTTTTCTGAACAATTGAAAAATAATACCTTTTTCAATTTTCTTTCTTATGGTAAACTCCGAGCCAGTTATGGTCATACTGGTCTAGGTACAAACCCATATGAAACAAGCCGTGGTAAATATTCCTTTATCGGAACTTATACGGACCAAAATGGCAAGGTTATGCCTCGCTATGGCTATTCTGAGTTCATCAAAGGGAATGATAACCTCAAAAACGAATTGACGAAGGAGTTTGAAATCGGTACTGAATTAAGATTCCTGAATGACCGAGTGGGTATTGACGCATCATTCTACAAGAAAAATACATACAACCAAATCTTAGCTTTGGAAGTACCACGTGAAAGTGGTGTTGAACGCCAGCTAATCAATGCGGGAAATATTCAGAACCAGGGAATTGAGATCCTGATTAATGCTACGCCAATCAAATCAAGAAACCTGGAATGGAATACCACGCTGAATTTTGCCCGTAACAGAAACAAGGTAATTGAACTGGCACCAGGAGTAACTACCGTTACATTAGCGAATGCCTTTGGAGCTGACATGGCTTCTGTAGCAATTGCAGGTCAAGAATATGGTTCAATTTACACTGGTTATGGCTATGCTACTTATCAGGCGAAGGATGCAGCAGGAAACAATATAGATGATCCGCGTAATGGACAAAAATTGTTGAGGGCAAATGGAAGTTTTCTCCGCAGTGCGGACGCTGGCCAGGGCAATAAAAACCTGGGCACGATGATGGAAAAGTTCACCACAAGCTCGATCAATAACTTCAGATATAAAGATTTTAACTTAGGATTTCAAATTGATGCAAAAGTGGGCGGACTAATGACTTCTGCTTCTCATCAGTACGGCTCTAACTATGGAGCATTTGAAAGTACCTTATTTGGTCGTTCTGCAGAATATGGAGGTGTTGAAAGGAAAGATGCTGCTGGTAATGTTTTTAATGACGGAATTATCCCTCAGGGTATTTTCGCGGACGGGACTGTCATAAATAACGTAAATGTTGGTGGAACTTCCTTTGCAGACGCTGTATCTAAAGGCCTGATCAGCCCGGTGAGCGCAAGGATTTATTATGCACGACTAACACAATGGTCAACTGGTATCCGTGAATATTCAACCTTTGAAAATAACTGGGTATCTTTAAGAGAAGTATCAGTAGGTTATACTCTGCCGAAGAAATACGCTCAGAAAATCAAATTTAACAGACTTAGTGTAGGAATTGTTGCCAGAAACCTAACTTATATATACAATAGCCTGCCAGACCACATTAATCCGGAGTCATTATTCTCTAATGCCCCAGGTGCATTTGCAGAATACGGAGGGGCACCTTACACACGTACTTTCGCACTGTCAGTTAAAGGAAGTTTATAGGTCATATAACATATAAATAAAATAAAATGAATACAACTATATATAGAAAATGGTCAAGAGTGGTTGCATTAATCTGCATCTCGCTATACTCTTGTAAGAAAGCAGATTTTGTAGAGCTGAATACAAATCCGGTATTATTAGACAAAATCACGCCTGAGCAAGAGTTCATGAATGCTTCAATCAGACTTAACGATGAACGTTTACAACAATATTATGATAACGTACGGGGTATAATGCCATGGATGCAAATGAATGTGGCGCAAAATGGAAATTCCACTTCATTTATTTCTGAGTCCGGGAACCTGAGAAACTATCGCTATAATATGTTTTATCCAGGCATCGGGGCTTCATTGGTTGACATTGCCCAGATTGTAGCCGGCATGCCTGAAGCCGAACGTCCGAAATACTCAAATGAAATTGCTATTGCCGGGATTGTTAAATCATATTACGCTTTTTATGTTTCTGATATAAATGGTAGTATACCCTATTCTGAAGCATTTCAGGGCAAATATGATGGTACATTTACACCTAAGTATGATACTCAGCCTGTATTGTTCGACCTATTGGAAACTGAATTAAAGGGATACATAGCTACCTTGACTTCTGGTGGAGCTGATCAGGCTTCTTATGGTGACAAAGATCTATTTTTTGCAGGTAATACGACACAATGGATAAAAACTGCCAATGCAATTCGCCTGAGAATGGCTATGCGACTAATGAAACGCGACCCTGCAAAAATGGCAGCGCGTGTGCAGGACATCCTTTCAAATCCTACACAGATGGTCTCTATAGATGACGACTGGACTTTTGAAGCAAATGCGACCTATGCCAGAGACGGTGATTGGTCGGTATTAACGATCCGTGCTCCAAAACCAACTGTAGATTTTATGTATGCAAACGGAGACCCTAGAATCAGGTTCTTCTACCAGCCTAACTATTTTACCCAAACAAACTTTGATCTGGCAAAAGCCCAGGGAAAAATACCTGCAAATGCAACTATTGATCCCAGACGTTACTATGGTGCACCTACAAATCCGACAACAGCGGCTTCTCCGGCAGGACAGGCATTTTTTAATAGCGTCAGCATCTCAAAAATAGGATCTACGGGTATTGCCGGACCTGTTACACTTGATACTTTATCAAACCTGCAGCCCAGATTGTTCGCTGCCGGGGAAAATGGTGGTACAGGAGTAAACTTCTTCCCAATGGTCACCTATGCTGATTACTGCTTTATGAGGGCTGAACTAATTGCTCGTGGTGTAACCGCAGGCAATGCAAAGACCTGGTATGATAACGGTATCACAGCTTCAATCAAAATGTATGATGATATGGCTAACCGTGCAAAAATTACTGACCGTGAATTGGTAATTAATTATGTTGCCGCGACTGATGCTGAAATCGCAGCTTATCTGACTAAACCGGGAGTAGCCTACAATCCGGCTATTGCAATCGACCAGATTGCCGCGCAAGCATATCTTAATTTCTTTAAGCAACCTAGCGAGGCTTGGGCACTTTATAAAAGAACTGGATATCCAAACAGCACGAGTGTAATCAAACAAGAGGTTATGCTGATTGATGGCGCAATACAGGAGATACCAAGGAGAGCTTCTCTCCCTTTCCCGACGTCTGCTAATTTAAATTATAACAATATCACCAGCGCATACGCTGATATGCAGAAGGATCCTGACTTCGGTACGGGCTCGAGCGACATCTTCGGCAGAGTTTGGTGGGATAAAAAATAAATATTATTTATAGAAAGGGCGCCAATGGGCGCCCTTCTTCGTATATTGAAATATGAAATCATTTGTTTTAATTTTATTGTTGACAACTTTATTCTATAAGGCAAAACCACAAGTCACTATTGCTAATTCTCGGCTATTTTGGCCAAAGATTTCATCAGTAGCATTGACTAATCTTTCGGGACGCAAGCAACATATTACTGTTAAAGGACTAAGCGTATTTGTGATGTTATCACCAGAATGCCCCCTTTGCAAGAACTATATTAGCGTAATAAATCAGATTCAGCGAAATCATCCAAGCCTTCACTTCTATGGTATCATACCTGGTAATGCATACAACGCGGAAGAAATAAATGAATTTCAAAAAAGTTACACCCCACAATTCCCCCTTTTGATCGACGCTGAAAAACGTCTCACAAGCTACTTTAATGCGACTACCACCCCCGAGTGCATCTTCATAGACAAAGAAGGCTCAATAAAGTACAGAGGTTTAATTGACAACTGGGCGTTCAGTCTTGGCCAACAAAGGAAAGTGACTACTGAGCACTATCTAGCTGCGGCAATACAAGCCACGCTTGAAAACCAGCAGGTGATTACTAATCAAACCAGGCCTATCGGCTGTAAAATAAACGATTTATAAAGGCCTTTTGCTTATGATGAAATATATACTATCTGTCATTTTTGGCATTATACTCTCAGCTCCAGAAAGCTTCGCGCAAAAAATCACGTACTACAATCAGATTGCACCTCTCATCAATCGAAAATGTATTAGTTGTCACAGGCCAGGAGGGGCTGCTCCTTTTGCCCTAACCAGTTATAAGGATGTTGCTAAAAGAGGCAGTTTTATTGAGGACGTGGTTACATCGGGCTACATGCCACCATGGAAACCAGACAATAATTATCGTCAGTTCCATAATGATCGATCCCTTTCTCAAGAGGAAAAAAAGCTGCTCATCAACTGGATTAATCAAAAGATGCCAGAAGGGCGGAAAAAGGAAGAAAGTGTGGATGAGCCAATTAAAGATTATATAGCAGGAACTCAATATAACAGAAAGCCAGACACTGTTCTAAAGGTGAATAAGACTTTTTTAGTGAAGGGGGATCTTAGTGAGCATTTTATTGTGTTTAAAATCCCTTTTAGTCTGGATAAGGCACGCAACGTTGAAGCAGTGGAATTTGTATCGAGCAATAAGAAAATTATTCACCACGCGAATTTCGCTATTCACCCTGTGGAAGAGGCCGTTAGTATAGAGCAAGGTGCAGATTATGTGGACCTTAGCGGTGAGGATAGATCATCCTATGATCAATATCTACCTTTTAAGAAAAAAATGGATTACTATGGCGGCTGGATCCCGGGAACATCATTTGAGTCGTACCCCAAAGACTTAGGTTGGGTGATGCCCAAACGTGGTGTTATTCTATTGACTATTCACTATGCCCCTACCGGAAAGGACGAAGAGGAGCTCTCGGGGATAAACTTTTTCTTTAAAGACACACCCATAAAAAGGCAGGTTAGCGTTATTGGTCTTGGCTCTGCCGGCGTAGGTGAGAAGGATATTGATCCGTATTTCATGATTCCTGCAAATGAGACAAAATCTTTCAACCTCAAAGTTGTTACGCCCAAAGACCAGTCATTATTATATGTTTGGCCACATATGCATTTATTAGGCAAGAGCTTCAAATCCTACGCTGTTACACCACAGAACGACACTATTCCTTTAATATCGATTCCTGAATGGGACTTTAACTGGCAGGAGATCTATCGTTTTAAAAAATTGCTAAAAATACCAAAGGGTTCAGTAGTAAATATTGAGGGATTTTATGATAACACTACCAATAATCCACATAACCCCAGCAGTCCTCCAAGAATGGTTTTTTCTGCAAATGACATGAAGACTACGGACGAGATGCTTACCATGTTGATGGTTTTTCTAAACTACGAAGAAGGAGACGAGAAAATGGATCTTGATCATTAGCAGAAAAAATCTGATTTACCATCGTTTCTGATAGTTTCTGCCGGGTTTTGTTGTAGGTAAGTCCACATAAACTATAGCGTACCTGTAGAGTGAGAGCACTGTTTTTACTAGTAAAAACAGTGCTCTCACTCTACAGGTTGCCTACTGTATATATGCACCTTCCTACAACAAACTACGAACAAAACACGGATAAAACTATCTATGACTGATGACAATCACGAAACTAACATAAGCCAATATTGAGCCTCACAAGGCTTCTAGGCAGCAATTCTATCTCAAAGCCGGATAAATGTAGTTAGCTAAAAGCTCAAACGACCCTTTTGGGAGATCCCATTTGTTATAATTTCCTGCTGTGATAATAACTACCAGTTGTTTCTGTTGATCAATGAAAATGCGCTGGTCGCCATTTCCCACACAAGCAGGCAACATATAATCAGCCCCTAAGTTTTTGCCATCCATCATCCAAAACTGATAACCGTATCCTTTCCCCCGCCCACGGCTAATCTGTGTTTTCATAGATTCCTTTACCCATTCCTCTTCCAGAATCCGCTTCTTATCGTACATCCCATTGTTAAGATACAAAAGCCCAAACTTGAGCATATCCCTTTGTGTCAGTCGCAGCCCCGAAGCAGCGGCTGGAAGGTCTAATCCAGGGAATTTTTTCCATTCATATTTAGTAATCCCAAGCGGAGTGAACAGATAACGGACAGCAAACACATCAATTTCCAACCCGCTAACTTTTTTTATCACCGCAGCAAGTAATTGAGTCGTCCCGCCATTGTAGCTCCATAAATCACCTGGCCTTGCATTAAAAGGCTGACTCAACACATACTTGATGGGATCTGGGCTAGTGGTCATCTGGATTTCACTGTTTAAAGGATTATCATAGGGCACATCTTCGTTCCATGATATTCCAGATGACATGGTAAGCAAGTTTTCCAGCGTAAGTTTTGAACGAAGTCCCGTATCTAATGATTTGTATTCGGGGAAAAAGTCCATCACCCGTTGATGTACATTTTTCATCATCCCTTTGGATATTGCTACGCCAATACATGCAGAAACTATACTTTTTGAACAGCTACGCAGATCATGCAAATCGGCGGGACCATGTTCTACTACACCTTTTTTGTCTCCCCATTCTTCATCTTCACCCTTAAAATATTTCTCGAACACGGTATTACCTTTATGAGAAATAAGCACGCCATGAATATTAGGATATTGCTGACTATTTATCGCCGCGGTCATGCTATCAAGCTTTGCCGCGTCAGGTGAATCTATGCCTGATGGATGCTGAGGCTGGGCATAAGAATGCACCGATACTATTAAAGCTGCAAAATATAAGATGATGGTGTTTTTCATAATGATTTATCTTGCAATTTAAAGTTGAGGCTTGGGGGACAACCCAAATTTAACTACTTATAAATCAATTATCAAGCCTCGGATGCGACAGATTTCAGGTCAGAATGAGACAAGATTCAGGACCGAAAAAATACCAGGCAGAACAGACAAAGGCTTTTGCTAACCCAACAAATGTATCACCGCCCGGCTTGGTTTGTCCTGCTTCAATTTGTTGAAAAGCTATTAATTAAAAAGTGCAACCTCAACCAGTTAGTTCTCTCCTCCTTACCTCTAGTATATGTAACTTCCTGAACGTTTTTTTGCCAGCTGTATAATCTTCATATTTCAGATTTGCGCTCAATAAATCTACCCTGAATATAATTTTTATTCCGCAACTTATATCCGGCATTATTACGCCAGCAAATGGAGTAAGACTTAACTATATATATGCAAGTCAGTCTAAAACTTTAGGCTTTCTCATAAATACACACCGTCTACATTGGCAAAAACATAATTTTAATAGCTTTGTTTAATTGACATTTATGCTAACTTAACCAAAAAAACAGTATGAACTTTAGAAATTTAAAAACTGGAATGCTGGTTCTCGGCCTCCTTTTTACTTCGAATGCAATGATGGCACAGGGTGCTAAACCGAGTCCGGCTGCAACCGCTACCGGAAGCGTTAATGGCGCTGATATTACTGTAAAATACAGTAGCCCGGCAGTGAAAGGACGCAAAATCTGGGGAGGTTTAGTTCCCTACGATAAAGACTGGAGAGCAGGTGCAAATGAAGCAACGGTATTTACAACAAGCAAAAAGATCATGGTTGAAGGCAAGCCACTTGCTGCAGGCAGTTACAGCATATATGCCGTACCTGGTGAAAAAACCTGGAAAATCATCTTTAATGGTGAAACCGGACAATGGGGAACTAATAAAGAGGGTTCAAGCCGTGTTCCTGCAAAGGACGTGTTAACCGTGACTGTGACACCTGTGAAAACAAACATGCTGGAAGAACGTCTAAAATATGACATCACGCCACAAGGACTTGTTCTTTCATGGGAAAACTTAAAAGTGCCCGTTGCCATAAAATAATTTCCTAAGGTACTGTCTGTTGTTAGCAGATAGTACCTCTTATTTCCATCAAAGTCTTGTGCCGTAATGTTAAACCCAAATGCGAAATTCTATTCCGACTTACATGAAAATGAGATCGCTTTGCAAGACCTATTTTCCAAAGATGAACTTTTCCGTAAAGTTCCGGGGAACTGGAATGTCGTAATTACAGATATCAAAAATTCTACTTCGGCGGTACAGAACGGCCTTCACGAAACGGTGAACCTTATTGCTACAGGCAGTATTGTGACGGTACTGAATGTTGCTTTTAGGGCCAACATCACCATTCCTTTTTTCTTCGGCGGGGATGGCGCTACATTTATTGTACCCTCCACAATTATTGATAGTGCAATGAACGCTTTATTGCTTTATCAATCCAACACAAAAGACAACTTTAACCTCGATCTGCGCGCTGGAATGGTTCCTGTAAAATCTATCTACGAGGCAGGATACGATTTGCGTATCAGCAAATTTAAAAGTTCGAAAACACTGTCTATACCTGTGGTATTGGGCGACGGACTAAGTTATGCTGAAAAATTGATTAAAGGAGAAGACTACATCTTTAACAGTGGTTCGCCGCAAAAATCTGAGATCGATTTAACTGGAATGTCTTGCCGCTGGGATAAAATAGCACCGCCAGACAATCACAATGAAGTGGTAACGCTACTGGCCATTGCCGGGGACGACGTCAAACAAGCGCATGCTTTTAAGGAGGTAATTGCGCTGCTTGACAAGATTTACGGGCTGCCCGAAAAAAGACAGCCTATTTCGATATCAAAACTTAAACTTAAAACCACTTTCAACAGGATTGAAATGGAAATGCGTGCCAGCTTAAAGGGCGGAAATGTGCTGAAAAGGTTCTACACCTGGTGCACCCACCTGCTCGGGCACTTATACTTTAAAACGCAGAGCGGTAAAGACTACCTGACGCGGCTTGTAAACATGTCTGACACACTGGTTATTGACGGAAGAATCAATACGGTGATTTCAGGAACTGAAACACAACGTTTGCTACTACAGGAGAACCTGGAAAGCCTGGAAGAACAAGGAATAATTAAATTTGGTATCTGTGTAAGTAAAGACGCTGTAATGTCTTGCTATGTGCGCGACCTGCAAGATGAGCATATTCACTTTGTAGATGGCTCTGATGGCGGTTATACCAATGCGGCAGGCGTGCTGAAACTCAAATTACGCAAACAAACTGATACAAATTAACATTCACCATAACATGCTTCATTACAAAGACGCAACACTGTCTGACCTGGATACTATAGTAAAAATTTATAACTCTACCGTTGCCTCGAGAATGGTAACTGCTGATACCGACCCTGTAACTGTTGAAAGCAGGATAAAATGGTTTGAAGAGCATTCTTCAGACAAACGCCCGTTGTGGATGATAACAAACGAAGACCAGAATATAGTGGGCTGGGTAAGTTTCCAGTCTTTTTATGGCAGGCCAGCTTATAATGCAACTGTCGAAATCAGCATATATCTGGATGAGGCCTATCGCGGAAGGGGTTATGGCAAGGCAGTGCTGTCTTATGCATTGGAGCGTTGCCCGGAGATTGGCATTAAAACATTACTGGGTTTTATTTTTGCACATAACGAGGCCAGCATCAAATTATTCAGGCATTTTGGATTTGAAGATTGGGCAACACTTCCTAACATTGCCGTGCTGGATGAAGAGGAAAGAAGCCTTAAAATTTTGGGAAAAAGAATCGCCTGACCTGTCGGTAGAAAGATCTTCAGAGAAATTTATAGGGACAACTATTTATAACGGAAAAAATATCCCAAGCAGCAGCATAAAGTTTGTAACTATCTTCATAGAGCATTTTAGTTTAAACAAAATAAGAATATTTTTATATAGCTAAAATACTCAACTTTAAGTATTTTAGCTATATAAAAAATTCTAATGGAACGACTCTCATCAAAATCCAATAGTTTCGAACACCGCCTGCATGCAATTAAAAATGTCGCAGACGATCTTCCGGCAGCACTAATTATCCATCGGGTAGACACCTTGCAAATTATTTACATGAATGCCCCTGGTCTGAAAACATTGGGTACAACCCTGGAGGAGTTGCAAAAGCTGGGGCCGGAGCAATATTATGTGAAATACTTTAACACTGAAGACAGCAACGAGTACGTCCCCAAGTTGATCAACATCATGAAAACCCGCACGGATGAACCTGTATCCTATTTTCAACAGGTCCGTATTCCGCTAAATGAGCAATGGCAATTGTATGTAAGCAACACGAAAGTATTTGCAAGAAATGAAGCCGGTGAACCTACGCATGTAATTACTGTTGCGGGAATGCTTGACCCACTACACCATATCACGAAAAAAGTAAGCCGGCTGATGGATGAAATCAGTTTCCTGCGTCAGAATAATATGCTATTTGCAAGGCTCACTAAAAGAGAACTCCAGGTATTAAAATGTATGGCCATGGCCTTAAATTCAGGAGAAATTTCTGAACAATTATTTATTTCATCAGCTACGGCAGATACCCATCGAAGGAATATTCGTAATAAGCTGGGACTTAAGAATAATTATGATGCAGTTAAGTTCGCACAGGCATATAATCTTGTATAAGGCACTATTATCTTTCTATACAAATAACATTTATACAATAAATTGTTACATTCGCTGAGAATGTCTTCTACCTTACGCAGCGACCTTACTGACAATGAATTAATTACCCTTTTGAAAGAGGGTGATAAACCAGCGTATACTGAAATTTACAACCGATACAAATCACTGCTGCAAAGTCATGGTTATAGAAAACTCGGCGACCCTGAAGAGGTAAAAGATATCCTACAGGAGCTGTTTGCCAATCTCTGGACTAAACGGGAAGAGATTCCGGCTACCACGAATCTGTCAGGCTATTTGTATACAGCGATGAGAAATAAGGTTTTCAACGTATTGTCGCACAAACAAATTGAACACAGGTATGTCCAATCCTTGCAAAAGTTTATTGATGACGGCAGTTATATTACCGATATTATCCGTGAGAAAGAATTTGAACTACTTATTCAGAAGGAAATTAATGCTTTGCCTGAAAAAATGAAAGAAGTATTTCTTTTAAGCCGAAAAGAACATCTTTCTCACAAGGACATTTCTGAGAAACTATCTATTTCAGAACAAACTGTTTCAAAACAAATCACAAATGCGCTAAAAATACTGCGCGTGAAGCTTGGAGCACTTCATTTTTTAATTTATTTCATAAAATTTTAAAATAATCCAAACAATTTTAAATCTCATCTACCTGTTGCAGGCAAGTTAACTGTCTTGTTGTTTAAATACGGAGAAAAAACCCGATTAAACAATGCAGAATAAGGATGTAACTGAATTATTAAAAAAATATATTAACGGAACATGCACTGATGAGGAAAAAGGCTTACTTGAAAGCTGGTATCTTCAACATGAAGCTGATCGTCCACTTGATTTTCCTCAGGGCGCGAGAGAGAAACAACTGGATGAAATTTGGGAATCACTTCCAATTCACAAAGAGTTCCCCATTCATGGAGATGTTCCAATTCAAATAGAGGTACCCATTCACAAAGACGAGAAAACTCGTGTATACCTATGGCCAAAATTTGCCGCAGCCTGCATATTGCTGATCACCATTGGTACTGGCGCTTATTTTTATCGGTCCCACCTATCTGAAAAAACCCTTGTTCAAAATCAGCACACTGCCGCCAGCACAATTAAAGCGGGAAGTACAAAAGCGGTATTGATTCTCGCGAATGGGAAGAAAATAAATCTGGATGACGCATCGAGTGCAGAATTGACTAAAGAATCGGGATTAAAAATCACCAGGGGTGCGGATGGTAAACTGGTGTATGTTATTCCGAAAAGTTCCTCTAAAGATGTTTCTTACAACACTATTGAAACCCCGCGTGGCGGGCAGTACCAAATTGTTCTTCCTGATGGATCGCAGGTTTGGCTAAACGCTGCATCTTCTATTCGTTACCCCACTTCTTTTTCTGCGAGCTCCCGCATGGTTACTATTACCGGAGAAGCTTATTTTGAAGTGGCCAAAAACCCATCTTTACCCTTCCGCGTAATCTCGGGAGGACAGACTGTACAAGTACTGGGAACACATTTCAATATCTGCGCTTATCCTGACGAGAAAGGCATCAAAACGACTTTGATTGAAGGCTCTGTAAAGGTAACCAACAATAAATTCAATTCTGCAGCAACCCTCCGTCCCGGTCAGCAGTCGCTAACAACAGCGGTTGACAAAACGATTGATGTGCGCGTGGCGGAGATTGATGACATCCTTGCCTGGAAAAACGGCAGCTTTAATTTTAATAACGAAGACATCTATAGTATTATGCGCAAGTTATCGCGCTGGTACGATGTGGACATTAGTTACACCAATCAGGAAATCCAAAAACAAAGGTTCAGTGGCAACATACCACGCACATCTGAGATATCTGATGTGTTAGATTTCCTTGAATACACAAAAACAGTTCACTTTAAAATCAGCGGAAGGAGGATTTATGTAATGCCTTAAGCCAGCCATTATGTTGATCCTTTTAAAGAACCGGGACGGGTACCAGCCATCCCGGTTTAAAGACTAAGGGTCAACCCATTATTTCGATATCTAAACCTAAAACAGTATAAAACCCTTAACCATA
>Ga0247815_10002033_pt1 | contig 15091 bp, 14 predicted proteins | sample UWRJL194509B1_FD_181014 | JGI IMG/M metagenome (GOLD analysis project Ga0247815, IMG submission 181014) | Plant litter microbial communities from Arlington Agricultural Research Station in Wisconsin, United States - UWRJ-L194-509B-1 | ecosystem: Environmental > Terrestrial > Plant litter >...
GTTGCTCTGCTCCTGCGTGGCGGCGGTGATCTCGCCCATGATGTCGGCCACCTGGCGGATCGAGGTGACGATCAGGTCCATCGTCTGCCCGGCCTCGTCGACCAGCTTGCTGCCGGCGTCGACCTTCCCGACCGAGTCGCCGATCAGCGCCTTGATCTCGCGGGCGGCGCCGGCCGAGCGCTGCGCCAGGTTGCGCACCTCGGTGGCGACCACCGCGAAGCCGCGGCCCTGCTCGCCCGCGCGCGCCGCCTCGACGGCGGCGTTCAGCGCCAGGATGTTGGTCTGGAAGGCGATGCCGTCGATGACGCCGATGATGTCGACGATCTTGCTGGAGCTGGCCTTGATCGAGCCCATGGTCTCGACCACCTGCGCCACCACGGTGCCGCCCTTCTCCGCCACCGACGAGGCCGACACGGCCAGCTGGTTGGCCTGGCGCGCGTTGTCGGCGTTCTGCTTGACGGTGGAAGTCAGCTCCTCCATCGACGAGGCGGTCTGCTCCAGCGAGCTGGCCTGCGATTCGGTGCGCGCCGACAGGTCGGCGTTGCCGGACGCGATCTCCTGCGAGGCGGTGGAGATCATCTCGGTGCCGGCGCGCACGTCGCCGACGGTCTTGGCCAGGCTGTCGTTCATGTCCTTGAGCGCCTGCAGCAGCTCGCTGGTCTCGTCCTTGCCCTCGACCACCACCTGCGAGGTCAGCTCGCCGGCCGCCACCTTCTGCGCCACCGCGACCGCGCCCGACAGCGGCACCGTGATCGAGCGGGTGATGACGGCGGCGCAGGCGACGCCCAGCGCCACCGCCACGCCGCCCAGCGCGAACAGCAGGATCATCAGGCTGCGGTCGGATTGCACCGAACCGTCCATCACTTCCTTGGCGTGCGCCGACTGGGCGTCGACCAGCTTGTTGATCAGCGCCAGCGTGCGGGTGTTGAGCGGGTCGATGTGGCCGGAGATGACCTTGGCGCCGCCCTCGCTGTTGAACGCCAGGATCTGCCCGATCGCCTCCTTGAAGGCCTTGTCGGTCTCGGCGTCGAGCGCGGCGATGTCGCCGAGGATCTTGTTCTCGTCGGGGCTCAGGCCGAGCGCCTTCAGGTCGGCCAGCGATTTTTCGTAGCGCTGGCGCTGGTCCTTGACCTTCTGCTCTTCCTTCTGCATCAGGCTGACGTCGGACTGCAGGCCGATGTTGCGCATCGCGATGCCGGTCTCCAGCATCGCGCTCTTCATCGCGCCGGCCTGCAGGTTCTTGGCGGTCGACAGCTCAAGCCCCTTGGTCAGCCGCGACTTGTTGCCGTAGTTGAGGTAGTTGGTCAGCAGCACCATCGCCACCAGGATCAGCAGGATGGCGCCGAAGCCGATGCGCAGCCGCGCGCCGATGTTGAAGTCGCGTAAATTCATGTGGTTCTCCCCTATGCTTTGCTATTGCTCACCGGGGCGCTGGCGCCCCGTAACGTGTCGTGGGTGGCGCGCCCTTCTTCGGGGGCGCTGCCGCAGTACTGTGCCGAGGTCATGCCCGAGGTTTGGGGGCATGAAAGCAGGGGCGAACCGGCCGTCAGGCGGCCAACTGCTCCATCAAGCCCATCTCCGAGCTCGACATCAGCTTGTCGATGTTGACCAGGATCAGCATGCGCTCGTCGATGGTGCCCAGGCCGATCATGTAGTCGGTGCTGAAGGCGGTGCCCATCTCCGGCGCCGGCTTGACCTGCTCCGGCGTCAAGGTGGTGACGTCGGACACCGAGTCGACCACCATGCCGACGATGCGGCCGTTGATGTTCAAAATGATCACCACGGTGAACTGGTCGTACACCGGCGAGCCGAGGTTGAACTTGATGCGCATGTCGACCACCGGGATGATGATGCCGCGCAGGTTGATCACGCCCTTGATGAACTCGGGCGCGTTGGCGATGCGGGTGACGGTCTCGTAGCCGCGGATTTCCTGGACTTTCAGGATGTCGATGCCGTATTCCTCCGAGCCCAGCGTGAACGCCAGGTATTCGTGGCCGGCGATTTCGTTTGCTCCGGTGGTCAGTAGCTCTGCCATGATGGCTCCCTATGAAGAAAAGATCGATTCGTCCGCCAGCTGGCGCGACGAGCGGATTAAGGCGGCGACGTCGAGGATCAGCGACACGCCGCCGTCGCCGAGGATGGTGGCGCCGGAGATGCCGGCCACCTTGCGGTAATTCGATTCCAGGTTCTTGACCACCACCTGCTGCTGGCCGACCAGGTCGTCGATGAACAGCCCGGCCTTGCGGCCGTCGGTCTCGATGATGACCACGATGCCCTGGCACGGGTCGGTGAAGCGCGGCGCGATGTCGAACATCTGGTACAGCGGCACCAGCGGCAGGTATTCGCCGCGCACCTTGATGACCCGGCCCTTGCCGCTGATCTCCTTGACGTCCTCGGGCGCCGGCTGCAGCGATTCGATGACGAAGCCCAGCGGCAGAATATACACCTCCTCGCCGACCCGGATCGACATGCCGTCCAGGATCGCCAGCGTCAGCGGCAGCGAGATCGAGATGGTGGTGCCGAAGCCCTTGGCCGAGCGGATGTCGACCACGCCGCCCATGGCGGTGATGTTGCGCTTGACCACGTCCATGCCGACGCCGCGGCCGGAGACGTCGGTGACCACGTCGGCGGTCGAGAAGCCGGGCGCGAAGATCAGCTGCCAGACCTCGGCGTCGCTCATGTTCTCGCTCAGCGGCAAGCCGTTCTGCTGCGCCTTGGCGAGGATTTTCTCGCGGTTCAGGCCGCCGCCGTCGTCGGCCACCTCGATGACGATGTTGCCGCCCTGGTGGGCCGCCGACAGGAACAATCGGCCGGCGTCGCTCTTGCCGGCGGCGCGGCGCACGTCCGGCATCTCGATGCCGTGGTCGATCGAGTTGCGCACCAGGTGCGTCAGCGGATCGACGATGCGCTCGATCAGGCCCTTGTCCAGTTCGGTGGCGGCGCCGTTGGTGATGAAGTCGACCTTCTTGCCCAGCTTGGCCGCGAGGTCGCGCACCATGCGCGGGAAGCGCGAGAACACGAAGTCCATCGGCATCATGCGGATCGACATCACCGCTTCCTGCAGGTCGCGGGTGTTGCGGGTCAGCTGGCTGACGCTATTTAACAGGCGCTCGTGCGCCATCGGGTCGAGCGTGTCGACGCGCTGCTCGATCATCGCCTGCGTGATGACCAGCTCGCCGACCAGGTTGATCAGCTGGTCGACCTTTTCGATCGAGACGCGGATCGACGACGATTCGGCGCCGGGGCCGTGGCCCTTGTCGGCTTTTTCCTTCTCTTCCTTCTTGGCGGCCTTCTTTTCCTCCTCGACCGAGGCGGGGCCAGGGGCCTCGATCACGATGCCGGCGGCGGCGCGGATCTGCTCGACCGGCTGGAAGAAGCCGTAGCCGCGCGCGTCGTCGGCGCCCGCCTCGGCGTTGGCGCGGATCTCGTCGAGCGGCTGGAAGAAGCCATAGCCGTCGCCGCCGACCTTGGCGGTCGGGTGCAGCTCGGTCTCGTCGAAGAAGCCATAGCCGAGGTCCTGCTCGACCTTGGCGCGCTCGGCGTTTTCCTGCCGCGCCTGGCGCGCGTCGAGCGCCGGCAACTCGGCGACGATCATGTCCTCCGGGTTCAGCACGAACGAGCAGATGGCGATGATGTCGTCCAGGCTTTCGTGCGTGGTGACCACCATCGCGTTGCGGTCCTTGTCGAGCGGCGTGATCGAGACGTGGCCCATCAGGCCCAGCTCGGCGCCCAGCGCGGTCACCTCGCGGTGCGCCATCACCGGCAGCTCCAGCCGGTAGCGCCGCCCGCCGCTGTGGTCGACCACCTTGGCCTCGCCGGCGTTGAAGGCCGGCGCCAGCGGCGACAGCGCGATCACCGGCACGTCCTGCGTCAGCGACTGCAGCATCATGCGCACGTCGCCGACCGCGTCCTGGTCGACCTCGGCGCCGTGGCGGTGGCCGTCGAGCTGCATCTTGAGGATGTCCTTGGCGGCCAGGAAGGCGTCGACGTGCTCCGACGTCAGCGCCATCTCGCCCTTGCGGATGCGGTCCAGCAGCGTCTCCAGGATGTGGGTCACTTCGGTCATGTCGTTGACGCCGAACGTGGAGGCGCCGCCCTTGACCGAGTGGGCGGTGCGGAAGATCGCGTTCAGATCCTCGGCGTCCGGGGCGTCGACGTCGACGGCCAGCAGCAGACGCTCCATTTCAGCCAGCAGTTCCTCGGCCTCGTCGAAGAAGACCTGGAAGAACTGGCTTATGTCGATGGTCATGGTGATACTCCGTACAGTTCGCTCAGCATCTTTGCCCGCCTTTTCAGCCGATGACCTTTTTCACTACCTCGATGAGCCGCTGCGGGTCGAAGGGCTTGACCAGCCAGCCGTTGGCGCCGGCCGCGCGGCCCTTGGCCTTCATCTCGTCGGACGATTCGGTGGTCAGCATCAGGATCGGGGTCTTCTGGTAGCCGGGCAGCTCGCGCAGCAGCTTGATCAGCTGCAGGCCGTCCATGCGCGGCATGTTCTGGTCGGTCAGCACCAGGTCGACGTTCTGCAGCTTGGCCTTGTCCAGGCCGTCCTGGCCGTCGACCGCCTCCACCACCAGGTAGCCGGCGGCCTTGAGGCTGAACGCCACCATCTGGCGCAGGGAACTGGAATCATCAACCGCTAAAATTGTCTTGGCCATCTTTACTCTCACTCTATATATGGGGTGTATCGGGTGCGCGCGGCGCGACTAGAATAATTCGATGTCGCCGCTCTCGAGGTGTTGCTGACTGACTGCTTTGCGCAACACGCTGCGCAGTTCCAAACTCTGTATCGCCAGCGCCATGCTGACCTTGCCGAGCAGCGCGACGATCTCCTCGTTGTCGCTCTCGGGCAGCATCTCGGCGCCGTGCGCGCCCAGCGTGCCGAGGAATTCGCGCAGGCCGGTGACGCGCTTCAGCGTGCGGTCGATCAGCTGGCTGGTCATGTCCTGGAATTGCAGGCTGGTGATGGCGGCGTTGACGTAGCCGCCGACATTGCCCTGCAGCGCCTCCAGCTGGGCGCGCTGCTCGGGTGTGGCGACGCCGCCGTCGAGCAGCAGCTGGATCGTGGCCCGCTCCGCCTCGACCGTCTGGTGGATCGCCATGAAGTTGAACGACAGCTTGTCGATCGCCTCCTCCAGCAGCAGGCCGGTCTGGATCAGATCGGTCTCGACTTCGGTCAAATGCTTGCGGCCGTGGTCCGACACGCCCGACAGCAGGCGCTTGACGTGGGACCCCAGGATTTTTTTTCTCGTCATAACAGTCTCGTTCCGTGCTTCATGTGCTGCATTTTTGCTCTATTTCCTTACCGGTGGGCCGGACGGCGGCGCCGCCGGCGCCGATGCCGATGCCGATGCGTCGCCCTCGTCGGCGCCGACCTCCAGCTGCCGGGCGCCGTCGCGCACCACGCTTTCCTCGGTGCGCTTGTTCATGACGATGATGCTGATGCGGCGGTTGATCGGGTTGAACGGGTCGGCCTTGTCGAGGTTGGCGGCCGAGGCCAGCCCCACCACCCGCAGCACCTTGGCGTCGCTCATGCCGCCGGCGATCAGCTCGCGCCGCGAGGCGTTGGCGCGGTCGGCCGACAATTCCCAGTTGCTGTAGCCGGCGTCGCTCAGGTAGGGCGTCGAGTCGGTGTGGCCGGACAGGCCGATCTTGTTGGGCACGTCGTTCAGCACGAAGCCGATCTCGTGCAGGATTTCCTTGGTGTAGGACTGCAACTCGGCCTTGGCCAGCGCGAACATCGGGCGGTTTTGCTCGTCGACGATCTGGATCCGCAGCCCCTCGCTGGTGATGTCGAGCAGCAGCTGGTCCTTGAATTTTTTCAACAAGGGATTGGCCTCGATCTTGGCCTCGATCTTGTCCTTCAGCGCTTTTAAACGCTGCGACTCCTCGGCCTCCATCGCGGCCTTGGCGGCGGTCAGGTTGAAGGTCTTCTTGATCACCGGATCGTCGCTGGCCTTGACCTGGCCGTCGCGCCGGGTCAAGTCCTTGCCGCCGCCGGGGATCACCGACGAGCTGTCGCCGCTGCCCGAGCCGCCCTGCATCGCCACCTTGAGCGGCGTCTTGAAGTATTCGGAGATGCCGTTGAGGTCGCCCTTGGTGGTCGAGCCGAGCAGCCACATCAAGAGGAAGAAGGCCATCATCGCGGTCACGAAGTCGGCGTACGCGATCTTCCACGCGCCGCCGTGGTGGCCGCCGCCGCCCTTCTTGATGCGCTTGACGATGATGGGCCGTAAGCCTTCTTCAGCCATGGTGATTCCTCAACTTAAATGCGATGCCTGGCATGGCTTACTTGGATTTCGATTTCTTGATGTGGTCTTCCAGCTCGGCGAACGACGGGCGTTCGGTCGAGTACAGCACCTTGCGGCCGAACTCCACCGCCAGCGCCGGCGCGTAGCCGTTCAGGCTGGCCAGCAGCGTGACCTTGACGCACTGGTACATCTTGGTCGATTCCTCAAGCTTTTGCTCCAGCAGGCTGGCCAGCGGGCCGACGAAGCCGTAGGCCAGCAAAATGCCGAGGAAGGTGCCGACCAGCGCGTGCGCGATCAAAATGCCCAGCTCGGCCGGCGGCAAGCCCACCGATTCCATCGTGTGCACCACCCCCATCACCGCCGCCACGATGCCGAACGCCGGCAGGCCATCGCCCAGCTTGGCGATGGCGTGGCCGGGCGCGGCGCCCTCGTGGTGGTGGGTCTCGATCTCGTTGTCCATCAAATTCTCGATCTGGAACGCATCCATATTGCCCGACACCATCAGGCGCAGGTAGTCGGTGATGAATTCGACGATGTGGTGGTCCTCCAGCACGCTCGGGTACTTGCTGAACAGCGGGCTTTGCTCCGGGCTGTCGATGTCGCCTTCGATCGACATCAGGCCTTCCTTGCGCACCTTGGACAGCACGTCGAACATCAGCGACATCAGTTCCATGTACAGGTCTTTGGTGTAGCGCGAGCCCTTGAACAGCGTCGGCACCGCGGCCAGCGTCGATTTGATGGTCTTGCCGTTGTTGCCGACCAGGAAAGCACCGAGCGCGCCGCCGCCGATCATGACCAGCTCCAGCGGCTGCAACAGCGCGGCCAGGTGCCCGCCGTTCATGGCATAGCCGCCGAACACGCCGACGCAGACCACTACATATCCGATGATGACTAACAAGTGCGCTGACTCCCCAGAACTAAAACCGGCCAAACGCAAACTAACGGGGGCCGGTTTTCAATAAATTTACGTGTAGAACTACAATAGCGTGAGTCGGGGGGGACGGGCAAGCGATTAACGCCAAATGATGCTTAAAAGTACCATATGTAGAGGGGAAGCCCTCCCTGTGTGGCATGAATGGTCCGGTCCGGCGCGCGGGCGTGGATAGCGAATTCGTAGCTGATCAGCATGGAACCGGGACGCATTTCGGCGGCCGCCTTGCGCCACAGCCCGGCCATCGCGGCCGGCGACAGGTAGGCGAACACCAGGTCGTAGCGGGCGAAGTCGAGCTTCTCGTAGTCGCCGAGGCGGAAGCGGGCGCGGTTGCGTGTGCCCGCGCCGGCCAGCCTTGCCCGCAGCCAGCTATACAACCAGGGCAGCGGCGCCAGCTCGATGCCCTCGCAGGCGGCGTCCGGCCGGGCGCGCGCCAGGTGCAGCACGAATCCGCCCAGGCCGCTGCCGATGTCGATCAAGCGCAAGGACTGGCCGCCCGGCGCCGGCAGCTGCGCCAGCACCGCCCGCCACACCGCCGGGTTGGACGGGTAATAAGGCACTTGGGTGCGGAAGGTCGACCAATACAGGCCCAGCAGGATCAGGAACAGCGACAGGAACAGCCAGGACGGCAGGTGCAGCGCCAGCGTGGCCAGCACCGCCAATGGAAACAGCAGCTGGATCGCGCGCCACCAGCTGGCCAGGCCGAATTTCCAGCTGAGCGCGGCGGCCAGCAGGCCCTGCGTCACGGCCACGGTCAGGTAATCGACGGGGAAACGAAAACTGGCCAACATATAGATGATGGCCAGCGTCAGCGGCGCGGCGCCGCATTGGATCAGCATGGCCCGCACGGCGGGCGCGCGGACGATACGTTGGAGATAGGAGTCGGGGGCGGCGGGACGGGTCACGTCGCCATTATGCGGCCAGGGCGTCGGCGTCGCGGGCTTTTTTGGTCTTGCCGGCGCGCGAAGGCATGTGGCACAGGCCGCAGACGTAGCTGCCGTTCAGGTCCATGCAGTTGACCACGAACTTGCCCTGGCATTTGCCGCAGGGCGCCGTTTCCAGCATCTTGCTGCTGAAGAAACGCACCAGCGTCCAGGCGCGGGTCAGCGACAGCAGCGGCTCCTCGCCCGGCTCCGGCGGCATTTGTTCGAGGTACAGCTTGTAGGCCTTCATCACCGCTTCGACGCCGGTGGCGCCGGCGTGGGTCACCAGGAAGCCGTGGATGTTGATGAACAGCGAGGAATGGATGTTCGGCTGCCAGGTCAGGAACCAGTCGGTCGAGAACGGCAACATGCCCTTCGGCGGCGACACGCCCTTCAGCTCCTTGTACAGCTTGAGCAGGCGTTCGCGCGACAGCGAGACTTCGGTCTCCAGCAGTTGCAGGCGCGCGCCCAGCTGGATCAGTTCGATGGCCAGCTGGATTTCCTGGGCTTCCGATACGACGCTTTTCTTGGCTGCCATGATCTGGGCTCCGGGGCTTAAGCGATTTCTTCGACCGGCTGGCCGGCCATCAGGATGGCGGCGTGCGATTGGGCCAGCACGCGGTCTTTGTTATAGTTGGTCAACATCGACAGGATGGCGCCGTCGTCGAAGCGGAAACGCGCCAGCATCATGTTGCCGCCTGCCAATTTCAGGATTTGCGCGTTGCTCATGCCTTCGATCAGTTCGGCGATCTCGGCGGCGATGCCGAGGCGGAAGATCGCGGTGACTTTATCGGCGCGGATCATCTGCTGAGCCAGCATCAAGTAGCTCAGGTTGGCGTCGCGAATTTCAGCCATCATATCGTTTGCGGTCATTTCCATCTCTCCTTCGTTGTCTGCACTGCGGAACACATTTGCGTTTCCAGTGAGATACATTCTGCGGGAGCAACAAAAAACCGAGAAGAGGTGACTCTCCGTATTTTTAGTCGGGAAATAGCGGGTGCGACCTGTCGGTGTTTGTCTGACAAACACGCTCAAGTCGGTGGTCTACGCCCTTGCGGCATAGAAATTTTTAGGTGCGAAATGTTCAAAAAAGTCCTGTCGTGAGACTAAAAATAGTGCTTCAAAGCGACTCTTTTTTGCTACATCTAACCCGGTTACGGCAGCGTTTTGGAGAACTTTAGGGTTTCCGAGAATTATTTTTCATTTATTTTCGGCTACCTTCTTGCTACCTGCCGCCCTCTGAACGCGATTTTCCGCGTGTCATGAATCTGGTAACGGCGGCGTTTTGGGGAACTTTAGGGTTGATTTGAAAAAAATCGAAAATAATTTGAAAATCGATCCCGCCCGGGCGGAAACCCCGACGGCGTGGTCTGCTACACTCGCGCATCCGGTCACTCCACCCGCAAGGAAGTTACACAATGACAACTCGCAACCTCTGTCTGGAACGCGACGCGCACGATCCGCTCGCCGACCTGCGCGACCAGTTCGACCTGCCGCCCGGCGTCATTTATCTGGATGGCAACTCCCTGGGCGCGCGGCCGAAGGCTTCCCTCGCCCGCGCCCAGCACGTCATCGCCCAGGAATGGGGCCATGATCTGATCCGCAGCTGGAACAGCGCCGGCTGGTTCGACCTGCCCAAGCGCCTCGGCGACCGGCTGGCGCCGCTGATCGGCGCCGCCGCCGGCGAAGTCGTGGTCACCGACACCACCTCGGTCAACCTGTTCAAGGCGCTGGCCGCCGCGCTGCGGATGCAGGCGTCCGACCCGCTGCGGGCAGCGCGCCGCGTGATCGTCACCGAGCGCTCCAACTTCCCGACCGACATCTACATGGCCGAGGGGCTGACGGCGTGGCTGGACCGCGGCTATAGCATCAAGCTGGTCGACGACGTCGACCAATTGCCGGCCGCCATCGACGCCGACACCGCCGTGGTCATGCTGACCCACGTCAATTACCGCACCGGCTACCAGCACGACATGCGCGCCCTCAGCGCCCAGGCCCACGCGGCCGGCGCGCTGATCGTCTGGGATCTGGCGCACTCGGCCGGCGCGCTGCCGGTCGCGCTGGAGGCGGACGGCGCCGACCTGGCCGTCGGCTGCACCTATAAATACCTGAACGGCGGGCCCGGCGCGCCGGCCTTCATCTGGGTGCCGCGCAAGCACCAGGCCCGCTTCCAGCAGCCGCTGTCGGGCTGGTGGGGCCACGCCGCGCCGTTCGACATGGCGCCCGGCTTCGCCCCCGCCGACGGCATCGGCCGCGCGCTGTGCGGCACCCAGCCCATCGTTTCGCTGGCGATGGTCGAATGCGGCCTGGACGTGTTCGCCCAGACCTCGATGGCGGCGGTGCGCGAGAAATCGCTGGCCCTGACCGACCTGTTCATCGCGCTGGTCGAGCAGCGCTGCGGGGCGCATCCGCTGGGCCTGGTCACGCCGCGCGAGCACGCCCGCCGTGGCAGCCAGGTCAGCTTCACCCATCCGCACGGCTACGCGGTGATGTCGGCGCTGATCGCGCGCGGCGTCGTCGGCGACTACCGCGAACCGGCCATCATGCGCTTCGGCTTCACGCCGCTGTACACCAGCTTCACCGATGTGTGGGACGCGGTCGAAATCCTGCGCGACATCCTGGACCGCCAGGACTACAACGTCGACGCCAAGCGCGACGCGGTGACTTGATCAGCCTGATAACGAGATAAACTATATATATGAGCGAACAAAAACCAGCGGCCAGCGGCTGCCCGATGCACGCCGCCCCCGCCGATGCCGAATGGCACGGCGCGCAGATGGACTTCAGCAATTCGATGAGCTACGGCGATTACCTGGGCTTGGGCCAGATCCTCACCGCCCAGCATCCATTGTCGCCCAACCATAACGAGATGTTGTTCATCGTCCAGCACCAGACCAGCGAACTGTGGATGAAGCTGATGCTGCACGAGATGCACGCGGTGCGCGCGCACCTGCAATCGAACGACCTGGCGCCGGCCTTCAAGATGCTGGCCCGCGTGGCGCGCATCATGGACCAGCTGGTTCACGCCTGGGACGTGCTGGCCACCATGACGCCGCCGGAATACACCGCCATCCGCCCTTACCTGGGCGCCTCGTCGGGCTTCCAGTCGCACCAGTACCGCGAGATCGAGTTCATCCTCGGCAACAAGAACGCGGCGCTGCTTAACGTCCACGCCGCCGCGCCGGACGCCCACGCCTTGCTGGACAAGGCGCTGCGCGAACCGTCGGTCTACGACGAAGCGGTCAAACTGCTGGCGCGCAATGGCCTGGACGTGTCCGCCGAACGCCTCGACGCCGACTGGACGCTGCCGACCACCGCCGACGAGTCGGTCAAGAACGCGTGGCTGGTGGTGTATCGCGATCCGTCCAAATACTGGGCGCTGTACGAGCTGGCCGAAAAGCTGGTCGACCTGGAGACGGCGTTCCGTTTCTGGCGCTTCCGCCACGTCACGACGGTCGAGCGCATCATCGGCTTCAAGACCGGCACCGGCGGCACGGCCGGCGTCAGCTACCTGCGCAAGATGCTCGACGTGGTGCTGTTCCCCGAACTGTTCGAACTGCGCACCGCGCTATAGCGCAAGCGCCACCGGTTCTTTTGCGCGCCCCTTCTGAAAATCTACTGGCATGCGTCTTGAAATGTACTAGATTGAATTGAGCGCTACCGAGAGTTTCCAGCTCAGTAGCCTTCAGTAAATCTTGGTACATCCCGGAGAAACCTTTGACGTCTGTGCGACAACGCGGCGGCGGAACTCCGTTCAAACTTTTGCTCTAACGGGGAAGGAGGAAGAACAATGAAACTGCGCACCCTTACCATGACAGCGGCGGCGTGCCTGCTCATGTCGGCGATGACGGCGGCCAGCGCCACCAACTACACGGTCATTCTTAATGGCCAGAACGAAGCGCCGTCCAACAGCTCGCCCGGCATCGGCGCGGCGATCATCAGCTTCGACGCCAGCTCGCACATCCTGCAGGTGAACGTCGCGTTTTCCGGCCTGCTCGGCGACAGCAGCGCCGCCCATATCCACTGCTGCACTGCGCCGCCGGGCAGCGGCACGGCCGGCGTGGCGACGGAGACGCCGACCTTCGGCGGCTTCCCGCTCGGCATCCACAATGGCGCCTACACCAACACCTACGACACCTCGTTGACGGCCAGCTGGAACAACGCTTTCCTGACGGCGAACGGCGGCACCACCGCCGGGGCGGAAGCCGCGTTCACGGCAGGGCTGAACAGCGGCGCGGCCTACCTGAATATCCACAGCAGCCTGTATCCGGCCGGCGAAATCCGCGGCTTCCTGACGCCGGTCGCGGCGGTGCCCGAACCGTCCAGCATGGCCATGCTGGGTCTGGGACTGCCGGCGGTGCTGTTGATGGCGCGGCGCCGTCGCAAGGCCTGACTACTAGACCGCGCCGGCGTGGTAGGTGCGCTGGGTCGTCGAGCTGCGCACCGCGCTGTAGGACTACCTACATGGGGGCGCCCTGCCACGCCCCTTCTGGCAAACCTACTGAAATTTATACTGATTTCTACTGAATTGAACTGATTCCCACTGACCGGGTCTAACTCAGTAGGAATCAGTAAATCTCAGTACATTTCAGGAGGAATTTCAGTATGTCTGCCACAACGAGTGTAAATCTCTCCCCCCACACCCTGCTCGCGCTGTTGGAATACTTGCGCGACACCGGCGCCACCACCGATCCGGCCGAAGCGGTCGACATCGCCGTCCGCCATTGGCTGGCCGCTATGAAGCAAGGCACCGGCGACAACGCGCCCGCCGCGCCACGCGGCTACCAATGGAAATCGCTGTTCCTGCCCGACGGCACTTGGCTGCGCATGGCCTACCGGGGTGATCACGAATACGCCCACGTCGAAGGCGATCGCCTGATGTACAAAGGCCGCCCCAGCACGCCAAACAAGTTCGCCAGCGATCATACCAAACACCGTGCGCAACGCCTGGCGCGACATCTCGATGCCACGGTACCGCGCACCGGCGGCTCCGTCATCCCCCTGCCGCCCATGATGCAGCGGGACGTCGAACCCGGCCCGCGCTGGACGGAGCCTGAACGCCGCAAATTCCGCTACCGTCTCGAAGACGTCGCCTTCGACTAAAGACGTTTGTCCCAGCTCGCGCCGCACGACACGGTAAGATAGCAATACATCTTACTCAGCAAGGAGCGCGCATGGAATACGAGGTATTGACCCTGGCCGGCCTGTGGAACTCGGGCCCGACGCACTGGCAAACGCAGTGGGAACAAAAGCATCCGTCCTGGGTCCGCGTGCCGCACCGCGACTGGGAAACGCCCGACCGCGAAGAGTGGGTCGGCGAACTGGAAGCAGCCATCGCGCGGTGCAAGCGCCCGCCCGTGCTGGCCGCGCACAGCCTGAGCTGCTCGCTGGTGACGCGCTGGGCCGCTTCCGGCTCGAAACTCAGCATCGCCGGCGCCTTCCTGGTCGCCCCCAGCGACACCGACGCGCCCAACTACCCCGACTGCACCACCGGCTTCCAGCCTATGCAACTGGAACGCCTGCCCTTCCCCAGCATCGTCATCGCCAGCGGCGACGATCCCTACGTCGACCCACAACGCGCGCGGCTATTCGCCGAAGCCTGGGGAAGCGACTACATCGAGATCGCCGACGCCGGCCACCTCAACGGCGACGCCGGCTACGGCCCATGGCTGGAAGGCGAACAGCTGCTGCTCGACTTCTGCGCCAAAACGCGGCGCTGATCAAGCTACTTGGCGGCCGGAACCGCGCCCACCAGCGGCAGCTCGATGAAGCTGTCGTGGTAGACGCGCTGGGTCGCCTTCTTGTAATCGGCCGGCTGCGCGAAGAAGATATTCGGCACGAAGGTCTGCGGATTGCGGTCGTACAGCGGGAACCAGCTCGACTGGATCTGCACCATGATGCGGTGACCCGGCAGGAACACGTGGTTCGCGGTCGGCAGCGCGAAGCGGTACGGCAAGGCGGCGCCGGCCGCGATCGGCCTGGCCGTCGCGAAGCTCTCGCGATAGCGGCCGCGGAAGATGTCGGCCGACACCATCAGCTGGTAGCCGCCCATCTCCGGCTGCGCCGCCACCTGGTCCGGATACACGTCGATCAACTTGACCACCCAATCCGCATCGGTGCCGCTGGTCGACGCCAGCAGATGCGCGATCGGCTCGCCGCTGATCTTGACCGGCGCCGTCAGCACGCCGGTGGTGTAGCTCAGCACATCGGTGCGGCCCGAGGCCTCGCGCTGGTCGTCGACCAGCCAGCGCGGCCAGGTCTGGCCCTTGGCCTCGTCGTAGCCATACGGCGCGATCGGCCGCGCGCGGAACGGCACCGGCTTGCCCGGATCGGACACGTACTCGTCGAACGCCGTCTTCCGCGCCGGCGCCGAGACGGCCACCGGCCTGGCGTTGCTCAGGTCCAGCTTCGCGTTGGCCGCCAAACGCAGCGTCGCCGGCGTGATCGCGCAGCCGCTGACGCAACCGCTCGGCCACGCATCCAACGCGCGCCATTTGTTGGTGCCGGTCTCGAACGCCGACACCGGCGCGATCGGCTGCGCCGCCGCGTCGTCCTTCAGATAACGGTCCAGGAAGGGCTTCAGAATCTCCTGCCGGAAATGCAGCGCCGTGTCGCTGTTGAAGCGCAACGCGCCCAGCCGGCTGCCGTCGCCGATGGCGCCGCCGTGGTTCCACGGCCCCATCGCCAGGAACACCTTGCCGTCCTTGTCGAGCGGCTTGATCGCCTTGTACACCGCGATTGCGCCATAGATATCCTCGGCGTCCCACAGGCTGTGCACCAGCAGGGTCGGCACCGTCACCGGCTGCTTGGCCAGCAACTGGTCCACCGCCTGCGCGCTCCAGAACGCGTCGTAGGCCGGATGCGCGACGATCTTGCGCCAGAAACCGCTCTGCTCCGCGCCGCGCTGGCGCGCCAGTTCGCCCGCCGAGCCGGCGCGCAGGAACATATCGTAATCGTCGTAGTGGCTGGTATACCAGCGCGCCTCG
>Ga0247815_10002035_pt1 | contig 15087 bp, 22 predicted proteins | sample UWRJL194509B1_FD_181014 | JGI IMG/M metagenome (GOLD analysis project Ga0247815, IMG submission 181014) | Plant litter microbial communities from Arlington Agricultural Research Station in Wisconsin, United States - UWRJ-L194-509B-1 | ecosystem: Environmental > Terrestrial > Plant litter >...
AATGGCTCGAGCACCGCGGTTCCTGCGTTCGACCATCTGACAAACTGTGGTAGGATAATACCTCTGCATGTAATGATAAGCGAGAGCGAACGGATCTGACCAAGCCTCCCGAGCAGTTCATCGACAGCATGCACTGGCGCTCCGTCAACGAGCCATACTGTCTCGAGGTTGTCAAGGACCAGCAAAACGTGCGAGATAGCCATAAGGCGAGCCACAACCATGGTCAAGAGATCGGCTGATGCTGGAAGGCCGAGCAGCTTGGCGAGCGAGACTACGATCGAGTCGGCATCTACCAGCGCCTCGCACGAGAGAAACAGTCGACCGGCCCCAAAGTGCTCCATGATTTGGGGGTTGTACAGTATTGCTAAGGCGACGGTGGTCTTGCCCATGCCGCCCGAGCCGAGGACGGCGAGTCGCGCTGTGGTGTATGCTACCAACAGCCGAACCACATCGTGCACGTACTCATCCCGGCCATGGAACACTGTTGGCATTGAGGGAAGTGTAGTCGAAATGCTCACGTCGCTGCTGATAGTCAGGAGTGTTCTTCGGAGAGTAGCAGGAGCTCGCACCTGACGAGTGGTTCAGCTTGCGCAGGTGGACGAGCATCGGTATAGTGCACGATCTGATTGTTGTTGGTGATATTTCCCGTGCCGTGATGCTTGTTCACGTTCGAATTGTTGTTTCTAGCCGTTGCCGACTCTTTCCGACGCCCCCTGAATACAGGGCCAAGCTCGCTGGTCTTGCGTTTGAGACGTTTGCGCGACTTCTGGGACTTCTTCGTGCCCATAGCTGGGAATAACGAGTGCAAGGACTAGGAATCTAAGTGAGGAAAGGCGACGCGAAGGAATGGAGTCAAAAAGGCGAGGTGACAGGAAGGCAAGGCGGTGAGGGCACGTGTTGACCGGCTGAAACACGACCTGAGAGCAGCGGCATCTGAACGTCAGCAGGCAATAACTTCAGTTGGCGCGAAAGTCTCGCTATGGGCTTGGAAGTGCACATACGACCATCGCAAATGACAGCGGTGGCGGGCAAGCAGGTCGCGAGTGTCTCTCAAAACAGATGTAAATATTTCGCAGGATCTCGAAGCGGGAAGACACACGGTTTTCAGAGACTAGGCTCACAACGGGTGTGCAATGGAGACGAGAAGTAACCAGTTCAGAGGTCATCCGACGAGAGCGACGTGTAAGGCGTGCGCCACTCAAGGACGGGCCAGCAGACCTCACTTGACTACAGCAAGTCGAGCATGCGGATGAAGAGCGAGGAGAATGATTCAGATAACAAGCTCAACATGGCGCTATAGTATAATGCCTGCAGTAGGACAAGCGGATGAGCAATCCGGTTTGCACGGAGAGCGTACCAGATCGACTCACCTGAAGCAAACCGGCGTAAGGTTTGATATCATCAAATCTGTGCCTCTAGCTGAGATTTGGTGTCCAGAGCCAGAAAACCGTATGTTTGGGATATAAATCGCCCGCTTGAGTGCTTGCGCGATGTCGTCTGGTTGTTCATCGTGAGTTATCCTGAGCAGAATGCGACTGCTGCCCGACTAGCTCACATTAACCGAGAAATGGACGAAGCTTTGCATGTTGTCCATGAGTACGCTGAAAGTGGGAGCTTCTATAAAGGAGAGCGGTGTCATTGCGCCTGTCGGAAGTGTCGCGAGCAGCTCGCTACTCAGATTTGACGGCGCGATTGGGCTCCGGCCGGCCGGCAACATGTACATAAGGGAATTTCAGGTGGATTCATATGGAATGATGCTGTGACGAAGACAGTACCATTCGAGACGAAGCTGGGGCGAGGAGTAAGGAACGGTCGCGTCCAACTGAAGCGAACATGTCATTGCGACCAGAATTTTGCGCAAATGAGCGAGTAACGGCAGAGGCAAAATGTGGGGGCAAGTCGCGCATCATATGCATAGGGAGATGAGGTGCTGGCGGAACCAGTGGCTTACACGCTCGGTCAGGGCTAGTCCGCCCTCGGTCGTGCAAAGCTGGCACAGAAACGCAGTTTATTGGTTACGAAACGGAAGGCAAACGATGGAGGGGCGCAGTAACAAGAGGCGGGAATATTCGAATGTGGGGCAAGGTGGTCAAGGAACGATGCCGGTCGGAGGCGGCCGTTTAGAGCTCCTTGCCCCTTGTCCCTTTCGAATGTCATTCTTCTCCTCACACCATGTTGCTCAGGACTGCGCACGCGCACGAGCACAAGCAGACGAGTGGCATATTTGGTCAAGCACACCTATTCGCGTCCCTGAGAACAGCACGGGCCCGCACTGCGCTAGCGCTGCAACCCTCTGGCACCCTTACTTTCGCTCATTCTGCGCGCGTCTATCGCACTCGCGTCTGTTGCTCATTCTATGCAGCCTCTATCCCTGCTCGCTGTGATTCGCTCATCTGTCTCTCCGCATTCACTGCTCGTCCTACAGTCTTTGCCCAAGTCCTATTCCATTCACTTTCTTGCCCGCGCGTCAGCCCCCGCTTGCTTCATCGCTGGTTCGCTGCGTCACGGCCTCATTTGTGCCTGTGTGGCTGGTGAGCACAAGCGACTTAATCTGCCGCTGCCCTGCTCCACCTCCCCCAACTTCCACTCCATCCTCGTACACTTGACTCGTTGCACACCCACCATGCTCAAGGAATGCTTCGCTGACAGTGATAGAGGCGATGCCTTGGATGGCGCGTTGGAGAGTCCAGCTGGTGTTCATGCTGGCCGTGGCTGCGGGTCAGGTGTCTGAACCGTGTCGTCGTTTTGGCCTCTCCTACTCCTTGCGGTCGCTGTTTGCGCGCTCGATATTTGCAAGACCGACACGGGCGATGCTGAACAACCCGTACTAGGATGAGACTTCTGCGGACAAAGTCGACGACCTCATCGCAGAACATCGACATGACCTACGATCAGAAATCGATGTGTAGTCCATCGACAGCAGCAACTCTGCACAGTTCGAAGCCACAAACAAAGCGGGCTGCACAATTCTGGCAGATGTTGTGAGCTATTACGTGCGGGAGGGGATCAGCTACGATCCCATTGACAATCATCGACCCGCTCGCTCTCACGTGGTTTCGTTTCCGCACGCAGGTATAAACCTCTGCAAATCCTACCTCGGGCTTTTCGATGCTGCCTTTTCGTACCGAGCTGCTAGCCCCCTCTGTTCTGCTTTAGTCTGCTGGGCTACGTTGGTGGCATTGCATGATGTCGCCTCCGGCTCGGCCAACGACTGCATGCGCACAGTTCTGTGGACGTACACATGGACGTCTACGGCCACAGTCATGATACCACCACCTCCTTCGCTGTTGCCTGCACCTCCACCCGACGGCGTCAAGATTCATGCGAGCCTCTACGTGCGTCGCATCTTTCCTTCCTTGCCGGGTAGCCCAACTGAACACCTCTTTGGGTGCAGTTCATCACTCTGGCGGTAGCCCTGAATCTGATATTCAGCATCTCGGTGGCGGTGCTGATTTGCGGAACGGTGCTGAGGACACGGATGCGACGCAATGCAGCTATTCGCGCCCCGGCTGCCGTGTCATCTGGTCAACGTACGTAGCTCATTCTCATCTCTATTCACGTGAGTAGCTAGCGTTGAATGAGAAGACCCGTCCTCGCATAAACTGCCCGTCTTGTGGGACATCTCGACCACGGCAAGAAGTGACGAGAAGACCACCATGCCCTCGCTTGGTCCAACATACAGGTCCGTCACTTGTCCTTCACTCTATCCTATCATGTGCTACCCCTAATTACACACCTTGTCATCGTCGTCTCTAGCTACTCGCTGTTGGCAACGTGTTAACACTTCCAACTCCACCCTCCGCGAGCACCCCGGTCCACTGCAGCTGCCATGGAACGCTTCCTACAACTCCCTGCGCTCCCACATGGCGCACACGCACATATGCCTGCACCAGAGCTAACTGGACCTCGCTTCCGCACGCGTCGTAGGGGTACATTCAGTGACATTGAAGACCTGGGGACCGGGATCTGAGCGGCGAGCGCGACAGCGATCTACAACAGTGGATAGGTGCATACACCTATTGGTTCTTTTTGACGATGTTGCATAGGACACCCGCCGACATCTACGCTTACGGTTGCTCGCCTCGTCTGCTTTAATACTGTATGATCATGACTGTTGCAACTTTGAACGCTTTTATACTACTCTGTCTCATGACCTTGCCATCTCGCATCCCTCCGTAGGCCTACACTCGGAATATCGTTCAATTGAAAGTCGATGGTATCCATGACTTCGGGTGGTCAAGTGTGAGGAAAAGTCTCCGAACAAATCGACAAAGTAAAAGGACACATGGAAAGGGGCCCGACAAGCCTGCATCATATCAACTAGTCTCTGTAATGGGGACAAACAGATCTGTAATTACGGAAGGGCAAGTTGAACCGGATCGTCGACCGCAGGGACCGTACATTTCAGCCACTCAACCCACGTGCGGCATTCATCAGCCTCATTATGCACATTCAAAAATTCGTAGAGACGCCGTGCAGAGTTGAAGTGTGTGATTGCCTCGTCGGACCGCCCTTGGTTGTATCGCAGGTATCCAAACTCCTTTTCACATGAAGCGAGACCCCGTTGCTGACCTCTCTTGTTATAAAGTACCGCTACCTCTCCTAGAAGCTGCTCTGCCAGTGCTAAGTTGCCTTGCTTCCGCCGGACGCTGGCGAGATACAATGAACTCTGTGGGATGTGATATGGTTCACCGAGGTTGATGAATCCCGCACGTGAAACCTCCAACTCCGCCCCAGCAGATTCGAGATTACCCTGATCGAGGTACACGGTCCCAAGGAATTCAGAGCACTGGAGAGCTCCGTGCCGTTCGCCGAGGGAGCTGAGCGTCTGTCTCGCGGCAGACATGTGCTCGATTGCGGCCGGGTAGTCGCCTTTAGCTTGCATCAGTATGCCAAGATTAAGCCTGCAGTTTGCCTCCATAATCTCGTTTCCTAGCTTAGCGTACGCCGTTTGTGACTCTTTCAGCAGCATCTCCGCGCGGTCGTGCTCGCCAAGCATGCGGTGCGGACTTGCAGCAGTCATCACGCACAGCACCGCGCACGACCAATGATGGACCTCGACAAAAAGTAGTTCAGCGGTGTTGAGAGATTCAATAGCAGCTCTATAATCCCCCATGTGGATCTGCGTGTAGCTGACTTCCAGCAGACACCTCGCCTTCCAATCGGGATGAGGGTCGAGATGTGGAAGCAGGGCAGAAGTCACGGTGAGAGTCGATTGTTGCAAGTATGCAAAATGTGTGAAGAAAATCGCGGCATCAACAACTTGCTGCGATGGTTGAGAGACAAGGGTGACCAAGAGGGACGATAGGTTATTCATCTCCGGCGCGGCCACAGCCGCAAGGCCCTTGAAATGCCCGTCCACAGTCTGAGGCAGCCGCTTGGCAATGTCAAAATAGATAGAATGCAGTGCGTCGCGGTAGATTGGCGAGGCGGGATGGCGCTCAAGCACGAGGTGCCGAATCGGGCTGAGCATCTTCAGTACCCTGTCTGTGCCCAGACTGGCGAGAGCGTATGCGATCAGATTGTCTCTGGCACGGTCGATGCGTTCGAAATGCGGTCGCAGCTTTTCAAACACATCTGGCCGAAGACCGTCGGGTAGCATGCTGCATAGCGCCAGCAGCCGCAGCGACTCGCCCGACTCGTCGGCAGCGCAAAGTTTGGTGATAGACACTTCGATTGATACTTCGACGTTGTTGATGCGGCCAGCACCGTGTGTCTGAAGTAAGGCACTATGCTCGTGGTTCCAGCGCTCGAAGAGCTCAGCCACAGTGTTTCCCCGCCGTGAGAGCTGACCAAGAAGAGACACCGCAAGCGGCATCCGGTCAACCGCGTTCAGGAGCTTCTCAAGAATGGCTTCCTCATCCACGGTGACTCGACGTCCGGCCTTGTCCTGGAACGTCTCGAGCGCAGCCTCGAGCGAGAATGGCTCGATCGCAGCGAAGTCTGCGTTGGACCACCCGACGAGCTGCGGTAGTACAATACCTCTGCATGTGATGACGAGCGAGAGTGACGGGATCTGCGCAAGCTGGCCGAGTAGTTCGTCGACGGCAGCGACTGGCGCCCCACCAACTAGCCAGACTGTCTCGAGGTTATCGAGAACAACCAGAACACGTGGAATATCTGTGAGGTGAGTGACCACTGCCTTGAGCAAGTCACTCGAAGCCGGAAGGCCGAGCAGTTTAGCAAGCGAGACTACTATGCCGTCAACACCAATCAATGCCTCGCATGAGAGAAACAGTCGTCCGCCGCCAAAGTGCTCCACTACTTGGGTGTTATATAGCAGTGAAAGGGCGATGGTTGTCTTGCCCATACCGCCTGAACCAAGGACGGCGATCCGTGATGTGCTAGGTTCGACAAGGAGCGCAACTGTACCCTTCACGAACTCATCTCGACCATGAAAAGAATTCGGTTTGGCCGGAAGCGTTATTGAGACACTAACATCACTGCCAAATCATCAAAAATGATCTCCGAAGATCAAAGGACACTCGTACCTCATGAGTGGTGCAGCAGGCAAGATGGCAGGCTGACCCACTTTGTTTCTCAGATCGATGATTCCAGTGACGATTTCTGCCTGGAACAAAAGCTTTCCGACCACTTGAGCCTTGAGCGGTATTACCAAATACATACGAGCCGGTTACGAACCATTATGTTTTCCCGAGTGTCGCTCAGTCGCTTTTGCTCGAGCTCTAAACATGCGCGGATAGTGTGAACTGCCATGGCTCGCTTAACCTGGCCAACCCGTAACACTATATGCAAGCGAACGGCAATACGTTGAAGCGTTCTGCGCAGATTTAGCTTCATAGCACGTGCAAGACGCTAGGGCTCACTCAAAGAAGGCCGAGAGATGAAGCAAAAAAGGACCATCAGACTCCATCGCTGCCTTCGTCGAAACTCGTTCAAGGCTGGTCCACAAGCCTTGCACACTGTATAGAAGTGACGATATTTTGGGCCGGATGTCTTGACACTCCTGCACGTTCTTGTAAGACTGTGCCCGTGGCCGTTGGGTGGGTCACAACATCTGTTCTCACCTCGAAGAGAGAAAGAATGTAGAGGAATGTCTGGGGCGCAGCCTTGAGTGGCCACGGAAGCCCGTCGGTGATGTTTGCCATGACGTTCAGTGTGGACTTGAGACCATCGTATGCCGCATCCATCGTCTTGATATTTGCGCTGAGGTTTGATATGGTTAGCAATACAGATACAGCATAGAGACCGGCACCAACTCAATAACATCCTGAGGGTGTTTGCACGTCAGCAGCGGGTTTTCAAGGTGAGATGGAGCAGACCTTGTTACGCGTTCCATCAACTCCAAGCCCGTCAAAGGGCTCGAGCATAAGCCCACACGAGTGATCCCGGACCTGGCCTCGCTCGTCAGAGTCGTGTTCAATAGCACTAGCTTGGCTCGGGATACGTGCCTTCAAGATTTCACGCAGTCCCTCGACCGCTGCGAGGTAGCCGCCCACCACGTCTGCCGTCAATCCCTTCTTGAAGTGACGACTGAAGGCACCCTTCCCAGCCACATCTCGCATGAAGCTCGCGCATTGCACAAGAACGCTGAATTAAAATCGCTTGAGAGTAAGATTTTGATGGCGGTTTGAGCACGTACTCTCTGGTTGCGCCGAGAATTGCGGTGACCGAGATCGATGAATGGACTGCATCGCTATGATGAGCTGTCGTTGTCGCGGTGTTCTCAATGGACGTCGCGATCTCGAGGGTCATCTTTGAGATCCTGCGAGCATTATCCTTGCAGTTCTTCATTGCCTGTGGGACAATCAGGTGTATCAGCGCTCCATCTGTTAGCTCTGATAGGGAGAAGTAACCTTTGCTGCATCGTGAACCTCATTCGCTGCTTGAACGAGCTCCTGTACTACGATGGAGACAGAGGCAGACATCTCAATTCGAGGCTACTCGCAGATTGTCGGGTGATGGAGCTGGCCAAGCATGACGCGGCAGGTCGCAGCCGGCCGAACGCGTCGTCCGCAATTGCATAGCAGACAAATCTGCCCCCTAGGTATCGGGACAAACAAGGCAGGCGCCGCAGATAATAAGCGACCGATTAAAGTTGTTTTCCTCATTTAGTTTACCTTCTGTCAGAGCAACAGATCGCACACGGCATTCCAGTAATCGTAGAGACTTGGACTTGGAAAGCCTACGTGTGGTGGTTACGAAAATTTTGAATTATAGCAGGCAAGTGCACAATTTCAGGACCAAGAAACATCATTTCAAGTTGGTAGATGCTCCTTATGGCGAGGAAGCCGGCACCGGGCCTGCTTCCTCGTTGTCGTCAGCGAGCTGATCCACCTCGACACCCTCTCCCACAGACCCACTCCCTTGCAAGGTCCGAACAACCACCTCCCCTTGTCCCGCTCGTGCCTCATCGCCGTTGCACACAAGGCCTTGATGCTCAGATACTGCTTGCTCGAAATCTCAACCGCCACACGCCACGCATCGCGTGCCGGATGCAGCCTCGGCAAGCGCAGGTGATACGAAGCAAGGTCTGTCTGTGAACGGGGACCAATGCTTGGCGCACATCCAGCACACAGCGGCCAATTGACGCAGGTATTGAGGATGTCGTGCTTGATTGTAAAAGCAGCGTACATGTCGAGCAGGACTTGCGTCTTTTAGTGCCGTCTCGTAGTCGCAATGCAAGTTTCGCTAGGCGGTGAAAGTAGAGACGGAACTGCAGGAACGGTCGCGGCAGCAACAGCCAGCACTTGGATTGGGGTTGATGCAGGGGTCGAGTCAGAAGGCGCGACGAGAGGCTGGTGTACCGCAAATCCACGGAGTCACGCTAGGCCCTCGTGTGACTCTTGAACGGAAACCCCGTGACATCATTACGCGCAGCGCGCCTCGTCCGGGTGGTACTCTTGTGGGAGTTCAGCTTGTGCCGGGATCCAGCAACTCAACTTCAGAACTGCACAGAAGCCACTTTGTCGTCTTTGCCGGCATTAGCGATGTAGTCGCTCGTGAGTTGCCAATAAAGGCAGACGACCTACCGGACACTGGAAGTGTTCGCGCATGTGGGCCGTACAACTCGTGCGTGTGAGCCAGACGGAACGGAATTGTGACGATGCCACATTATACCCCCGGGCTGGTTAGTCAAAAGAACGGGAAAGGCTCGGCGTGCGCTGAGCAATATTAGACCACACACGGCAGAGGAAGACGAAGTGACGACGGAACTGGTGGCGGACAGACTCAGGCAAGGCAAGTTCAAGTTCGGTCGTGCAAAGCTGGCGCAAAAGCGCAATGTATTAGGTATGAGTGCGAAAGCAACCGAGGTAGACGGTGATAAGAGAAGGGGATGTTCGACGCGCATAACAGAAGGTCGAGAAACGAAGCCGGCCGGACACAGCCGTTTCACGCTCCTTGGCTTTGCCTTCTCAGACTAGCCGATAAGCCGCTGCTTGCGCACGGCAGGTTACGGTCACGAATGTCGAATGCCATTATACATATATTGCCGTCCAAATTCCGGCGTTTGGAACAACAACATGCGCCGCGGCGTGCCGACCGCGTCCCCGCGCGTCCTCTTTAGCATCTAGCACACCCGCCAGAGGTGATGTCAGACTGATTGTGAGCCAAGAGCGGGCCAATAAACGCCTCACACGACAATGTTCGAGAATGCGTGGGACGCGAGTGCTGTTGACAGTACCGAACTCCAACTCGCAACGTTCATGTGGGCTTCACCCTCCTAACACCGCTTGGCGCCAAGTGCTCGCCGAACCGCAGTGTAGTCACGCCTGTAAAAGCGTCACCTAGGAGAAGGATTAAGAAGGGAGGACGTGGACTAAGCACCGCGAAGTATGCCAGGATGCGCGAGACTAGTGCCACGACCTGTATGACCACGCTGATCAATGTGACCAGAAAGGATGACATGAATCATCAATACTGGATGAGGCTTGAAATTTACCACGTGCACCCGCTCTGAGATAGAATTACAGCATCAGCCAGAGGCTGTCGAAGTAGATACAGCTGAACAGCAACCATTCCTTACTGATGAGGTGCTTTGCATGGTTGACTGGGCTGATGAGCACGGTAAACCTGAACAAAAGAGTCAGTGATGTCAAGTAATAGACGAGGCTGAGAACTAGTTATGGATGTTAAATACAGGCAAAGGACAGGTCAGGGTCAGAGAAGCACGCTCAACGGCCAGCGAGTCCTGAATGACTGGCGAAGCGCGATGAGAGAAGGTAGATCAGGTCAACATTTAGGCCACGCGTCAACGCCATCGTTCATGGCGTCGTCCGTTTGAGCGAGGACTGGATTCGAGGACGCACGAAGCACGGAAGAAGGCACTCACCCAAGTACGCCTCCTTCTAATCAGTCGTATTGCCACTGATCAGCAATATACGATCCCATCTGCTTCATCAAGACGGAGCCTGCATCACACAAGCCGTCAGCGAGAGCCGAAAGGAGGAGACGGGGCTGCAGCGTACCTTGTCGGGTCTGCTATGCTGCGCCGCAGACGAAGTGCCTGTTACGTGACCCCATCTGGCAAAGATACGTCTGAGACGACTTTGTTTGAGTCCCACGCTATGCCGAAGGATACGTATATGGGCGAACATGAGAATCATCAGCCTCGCTCCGAGCATCCTATCAGCGTTTCATGGCCCGAATGCGACCACGACACCAGTAATCAGCACAGATAGAACACGTCGAGGAACTCCAGTCGCTGTTTTCACGGCGCGCAGCTCATTTTTCGGTATGGTCATCGAAACGGTAAAGGACAAAAGACAGCAGCGCAAAGCAGTTTGTCCAGCGTTTCCCCTCGACTCCGTACTGAAATTAAATACAGGAAATATAAGTTGAAGTAAATAGAAAATTGTTGAGGTTGAGCAATTCCCAAAATTGCAGCTGTATCGACCTGTGACCAGTGCATGAACCGTGTCCTGGAGTGCCGAAACAAGCTATTTACGATTTGCTCAACCTCAAACTCTTATACTTTTATGTAATTAAGGTAAAATCCCGTCGAGGAACTTCGGATGGGATGGCCGCACGGGTATAGAGAACTCGTATTTTGAGCCTCGGATGTGCCACCGGGATTCTCCGCGACGCTCTCGCTTGCATTATCTTGCCCCGTCGCGTGCGCATGTGCTGCGAACATGTTGGGGACGGATTTCAAATCGAGGGTGTGCATTCAAACAGCTCAAAACAACCTTGTTTCTGCTCGTCGACCACGACGACGAGTCGAGTGCTTGTTGATTCAACCTGCTCAACGCCGACGCCAAGTCGTGGCGCACAGTGAGCAGGTGCAAGTTCGAGCAAGCTAGCAAGAGCCTCAATAACAGAGCGAGTGAGCTCTGCATGCTCAATTCTCTCTCATCAAAAGCCAAGATCGTGATCAAGTCAACAGGTCAGTCGGTGTCCATTGTGCAGGCGGCAAAGAATCAGATGTGTGCTGCAGAAAACGCACTCCTGGACGTGTTCGGGGCCAAGCACTTTCCCAGGTTCGAGGGGGACACTTCAATAACCAATATCAAGAGGTTGAATGAGGAGCTGAGGTGGTACCGACGTCTTGGGATTCCAAAGCCTGTGCCCCAGGTGAAGCAGTTGAAGGGTAAAGAGGCTAGAACCCCGGCTTTGAAGATGGCTATTACCAAATAAAACGACTAAATTCTTTGAATAGACTCTGAATAAGACAGTTAGGGGTTCTTTTTGAGCCTCAATCGGTACTGACATACTACAGACGGCAATGACTGATGATTAACACATTCATTTCACTTACACTGTACCTCTTGTGCTTATATTCCGTAAAATCAAATTTAAGCTAGTTTTCAAATCCTCCAAATATTTTTGAGCAGAGGGGAAGAAACTGAACTTGAAATGCGCACTTCGGCGTCGGGGAGCAGGTGCGGAGGCAAACCGGCCAGCACGGGATTTGCTTGAGCTTGCCGGCTCCCCACTCAGCTGCTCTCTGGAACTATGTTCCACTTGCGTATGGAATAAAGGCTCGAGTTCAGAAGGCGGTGGAGCGGCGGTGGCGAGATGATAAGGGCATGACGCAATTTTCGGTATATTCCGATTGATCGGTAACTACCGATTCCAGTGCGTCACATCTGGATGGCTGCGGCGCACACTTCTCTGCGTACCTACCTGGTTTAAATCCTTCTGAACCACGTTTAGTGACTGATTCACATTTTAATCAGTACGAGAAAGCACTTGGCACAGCTTGGAGAAGCTTTATGTGCAGTGTCTATGCGCAGCGAGATGCGGGCTCGAGGAGGGTCAAATTTAGCCACCGAATTGGCAAATCCCGATGAAATTGGTTAGTGAAAGAGACGGCACATTCGTGACCGTAATGAGATTCCTCCCGTCACATCAGGACTGCTCACAACTGTGACTGTGCTCGCGTACGAGCAGACGAGTGGCATAACTGGTCGAGCACAGCAGACTCGCGTTAGCAACTGCAGCACGGTCTCCCACTGCATGGATCTTGGTCTCGTTGAACTCGCGCGCATTCTGTGCACGTCTATGTGACCAGTGTCAGTGGTCTTTCCGTGGCTAATCGCTGGCATCTTGCGCCTCAGCGCGTTGTGTTTCCCCAATCAGTCCCCGTGCGCTCGTCCCGCTGTCTTGTTCAACTCGCCTTGAGATCGCTTCTTTGTCCGCACGCCAGCCTTCGCTGTCAAATGCATATGCTCACTTTCCGTCGCTGGTTCCCTGCGTCACAATGCAACTCACGCCTGTGTGGCTGGTGAGCGCAAGCGACTTGATCTGCCGTTGCCTGACCTGCTCCGCCTCGCCCTCCTCCCGCTTCATCATCGTACACTTGACTCGTCCAATACCCATCATGCCCAAGGATAAATCTGCTGACAGTGATAGAGGCGATGCTTTAGATAGCGCATTAGAGAGCCCAGCTGGTGTTGTCGTTTGCAGTGCCCGCGGGTAACTTGAAGGTGTCTGAACTGCCGCTCGTCGTTTTAGCCTCTCCCTGTCCTTGCAGTCGCCACTTAGGCGCCTTGTCTCTGCGAGGCCGATCGGTGTGATACTGAACAATCCGTAGCAGGATGAGACTTCCGCGGGCAAAGTCGACGACCTCACCACCACAGAACATCGGCACGACCTACGATCAGGAAATCGATGTCCATCAACAGCAGCAGCTCTGCGTGGCTCAAGTTTACAAGCAAAAAGGACTGCACGACCATGCCGTGTGGAATTACCTGCGGAAGATGATCAGCTGCGGTTCCGATCTTCAGCCCAACTCCTCTCGCTCTCACGGCGTCTCTTCGTTCCCACGTGTAGGTGTAAACCTCCACAGACCCTTCCTCGGGTTCTTTGGTGTTTCTCTCTGGCGGAGAGCTGCCAGCCCCCTCTGTTTTGATATCGTATGCTGAGCTACGCTGATGACAACGTCGAGGACCTCAGACTTGACCAGCGAAAGCGCGCGCACAACTCTGGGGACGTATACATAGACGCCGCCGATGACCAGAGTCACGATAACACCCTCTTTGCCATCGCCCACGCCTACACCCGACAACGTCAGGATCCCTGCGAGTCTCTACATGCAACACACCTCTTCTTTCTATGTCAGGCAGCCAAATAGCTCTGACCCTTATATTCGGTATCTCTGTGGTGGTGGTGGTGATACGTGGGACGGTGCTGAGGACACAAATGCGACGCAATGCAGCGATCCGTCACGGTGCTCTGGCTGCTGTGTCATCTGGTCAACGTGCGTAGTTCATACTCGTCTCTGTTCGCGTGGATAACTAATGTTGAATGAACAGACCCGTCCTCGCATAAACCGCCGTCTTGTGGGATATCTTGAGTCAGGCGATATCTGACGAAAAGACCAACATGTCCTCGGTTTGGTCCAACATACAGGTCTGTCAGTTGTCCCTCACCGTCTTCCATCTTGTTACAGCATGAATCGCATGTCTTGTCATTATCGTCTCTAGCCACTCGCCGTTGGCAATGTCTCAACACTACCAACTCCACCCTCCGTGAGGACCTCCGCTCCACCGCAGACTACATCAGGAAAACGCCGCAACGCGTGTTTGCGCTAGCCACAGCCACTGGCGTCAAACCGGCGTTACAGATGTAAATCTATGCCTCTCTACAATTGTTTGCATCCCGCCTATTCACTTTCCTTCGCTTAGAAGGTGACATCCGTCAATGGGTGTAATAGGGAGTTGATATGCAGCAAAGACCGCAAAGGCGCAAAGGCCGCAAAGACCTTTTCTCTCTCTTCTGCTGCTCCAACTACAGCTTCCCAACCTCTAAAACACTGATATTTGTGCTCTAGATACATGAATCCTCTGTCATAGTCTAGATACACATTCAAATGGCCTGTCTTGTGAGCTCCCTGAGGCTGACTAGCTGTGGGACGGGTAGGCAGCAGTGAGGCAACACAGAAAATGCGAAGGCCGTGAAGGCTGTCAAGTGGCGCAAACAGGGTCATGACATGGCAACCAGGTGACAGGTTGCCGGCATAGGCACTCCCTTCAATGGGGTGTCCAAACCCCTAGTCTCCGGCTGTTGCCGAAAGCGCCCGCCAAACACGCCCCCCAAACTTGTGCACCGTCTACCGCCCGTTTCTGCTCATTTCTCTTGATTTTTTTTTTCTTTGGCGCGTAGGGCGCTATCCAAAGAGCATTCCTTACAATTATTATAATCTGAGGTGCGATATTTACTCCTTGGGAAAGCTCCAGGTGTCAGATATGCCTCAGCCCGTGACCATCTTCAACGAATTTCGCATTCAAAGCAGTATATAAACATCTCTGATTATACTTGAACTACATATGGGACCATTTTGCCGGACTCTGAGCCATGAACTGGGGTTTGGCTTGGATGATCGTTGATCCATTCTTCCAACCATGCCCTCGGTGGCCAACCCAGCCGGTTGAGCTCCAGGATGCAGGAGCGCAGGCGAATCTTCTTCGACTCAGTGCCGTCGAGAGCTGAGCTCGACCTTGGGATGAAACAAGGGTTAAAGTAGATGTCCACCCACTTCTCTGGAAGGCCGCGGTGACGATGCCAGTGCAGCTCGCTCTTGAGCAGTGTCGGGGCCATCTTCCCACGTCCCAATCCAACACTGAGAATATCGACAAGTGGCTGATAATCGTTGACGTCTGCCTCTTTCTGTGCTACTGCTGC
>Ga0247815_10002037_pt1 | contig 15077 bp, 21 predicted proteins | sample UWRJL194509B1_FD_181014 | JGI IMG/M metagenome (GOLD analysis project Ga0247815, IMG submission 181014) | Plant litter microbial communities from Arlington Agricultural Research Station in Wisconsin, United States - UWRJ-L194-509B-1 | ecosystem: Environmental > Terrestrial > Plant litter >...
AGTTGCCCGCATAGGAAGTGGCGAGGAGCGAGATGGTGACAAAGTGATGGGCCATCATCTGGATGTGGTCTTTGCGGCGCTCCTCGGCGTTGAGAACTAGAACGGAGTGGATCCAGAATGCGGCCTGAGTAAGGTAGTAGAACTTGACGGGAGCAGCCAGCGGGAAGTGTGGGTAACCGGCCCAGAGGTATTCGAGCCTCCAGGGCGAGTGGGGGAAGCTCGTGTGAAGATACTGATGGGAATGAAGGTTATTAGCGGGAAAAGTTAAGGTGGATATAAATGAACGTACGAGGCCATAAGACCAGTAGATGCAAAAGTAGACAAACTGGTAGCCCTGCTCGCCGAAGCGGAGGACTGCACGCTCGCGCAGCTGTTCGCGCTTAGAGGGCTTTTTGGGGGACTTTTGCGACCCTGCATGGGGCGAGGACGCATTGCCGTTTGCAACAGTCTCGGTCGTCGTCCCGTTCTTGAGCTTGCGTTTCGCGGCCAGTCGGCGGTCAGCCGCGTCGTCCTGACGAGTGAGGTACCACCGCGCGAACGGCTCGCACAACCGCACGCGGACCAAGTCGCGTACGATGCCCAGGAACGCAACCCATGCTACCATCAGACATAGGTCGAGGTAGCCTGTGCCGTAGTAATTGGCGTCCGGGAACGAGTCTGGGTGTGCTGGTCTGGGCAGTGGGTACGATAGCGTGAAGAAGGGCACGAGCTGGCGGGGAAGCCAGCCCGGTGCGGCGTCGATGTTCATGGCCAACTGGGGCTCGTTATAAGGGGGTGTTCAGCAAACGAGCGACGAGGAGAGACTGGCGGGTCAAGTAGAGGACAGCACGGACGTGTGCTGAGAGTGGAGTGGAGAGTGGAGAGAGAGAGGGCAGGGAGAGCCGCGCGAAATTTGGGATCCAGCACTTCGTTTCGTTTCGGCTCGCGTTCCAAGTCCGCTCTTCGCGGCTCTTTCTCGATCGTTCATCCAGTGATCATCCATCATGTCGACTACCAACCCGTCACCGACGCTGTACGTGCGCAATATCGACGACAAGGTCAAGACTAGCGAACTACGTGCACAGCTGTACGCGCTGTTCTCGAGTTACGGCCGCATCCAAGACATCCGCGCGACCAAAGGCACCAAGATGCGCGGTCAGGCCTTCCTCGTATTTGCAGACCTAGCAGGCGCGACTACGGCCATGCGGGCGTGCGAGGGTATTCCATTTTACGACAAGCCACTCGTGAGTCTCCTCATGAACCCGCTTGCGCTGGCTTCGGTGCTATCCCTCTCTCTTGTCTGCAGCACATCGAATATGCTCGCAGCCCGTCTCACGCAACGATCAGACTGCAAAATCCAAACTTTGTCTCGCCTGCACTCGCAAAGGCAAAAGGCGCGTCGGCTGCAGCGGTGGCGGCTGCATCTGCATCAGGATCCAAAGGCAAGAACACTGGGCCACCTCCTAAACGGCCACGCGACGATGACGAGCAGGACGCCGAACGCGAGTCGAAGCGGGAGAAGACTGACCAGGCTGGCAACGATGATGACGACGAGATGGAGATCGAAGAGGACGAAGATGCTCCAAAGGCTGCTGCAGCAGGTGCCGCAGCTGGTACGTTTCTCTTCTTACTATCTGCGCGCGGTCGTTGTATTGACTAGTCATGGTTCGCAGCTACTGGTGGGATCCAACGGCCACCTTCAGCAACGCTCCTCGTCACAAACCTCCCCCAAGAAATCACAGAAGACATGTTGTCCGTTCTCTTCCAGCAGTACGTCCCATTCCATATCCAGATTTCGCTCTTTGACCTTGCGCGGTACAGATACCAAGGATTCCAGTCAGCCACAGTCACCCAGTCGCCGCATCCTGCCGTCGTCGCTGGTGCCACCACCAACGCGAAAACAAAGATGGCTCAGGTCTTCTACGACGCGGCCGACCTTGCGTCGACGGCCAAAGACGCGCTCGACGGATTCACAGTCAAAAAGGGCTGGCAGATCGCCATACAGTTTGTATGATCTTGCACGCGAAAGTAACCTTTGTATCTACCTACCCGTCTGGCCCAAATTCCTTGTACACTTTCAAAGCGGTGATGTGGTGAGGCAAGCGGTGTGGTACATTTCAAAGAAGTACATGGGCATGCAGCAAGAGAACGAGAGCACAGCAAGAGACGATAGTACAAATGCGATAACGGTCGGGAAATGTATGCGAGTTTTGGGAACGGATGCGGGTGACTCGAGCAAGTAAGTGTCTATCATACTCGCCGAGCAGCACTCAGCACTCGTCCAACTCGATGATGCAGTCATCCAGGTCGATACTCATATCACCCGGATCCCTCGTGGCCCTTCTCACCTCCGGAATCGGCCCCTCGTCCTCGTCCATTCCATTCCCGCTCGAGAAGCTATAGTCGTCCTCGCCTGATCCATCCCAGTCGGTCATGTGCAGGTCGTCGTCTGCGCTGTACTCTGCGTCGCTCGTGCCGTAGCCATACTCGTCCGCGTCCATATCATCCGAAGGCGGTATGTACTCTCCGCCGTCTGAGGACTCGCCGTCCTCGTCTGTGTGGCCTGGCAGGACTAGGAACTGGTCACGGCATGTTGGGCAGGATCCGTGCTGTGTGGCGCATGAGCGTCAGTCACGCTCGTCTAGCACACCTAGCCGTTATACGACGCACCGACGACTTGATCCATTCAACCAAGCTGCGATACACAAGCTTAATTAGCGCGTCCGCAGACAAGCCGAGAAAGGAAATCGCACTCTTGCTTGCAGAAGACGTGGCCACAGCGGTCGAGCTGGGTCACACCGACATACTTGGACGCGCTCGTGCCCTCGGCCGCCTCGTTGATAATGTTCTCGAGCGGGATAAGACAGATGGGACAGTTGTCATCTACTTTACGAAGATCATCCGGACCCGGAAGTGAGTACGTAGATAAGATGGTCCCGCGGCGCTGCGCGCGGATCTAAACAAGGAACGATGCGCACCGCGCGGGATGTCTTGCAGGGTCAGTTGGGGAAGACCAGAGATGAACGCTGGGCGCGGGTCACTGTTGCGCGAGATTTCAGTATGAGGAGTCGAATACAGTGGGACTCGTGCATACGGAATAATGTGCAGCACGGGCACTTCGGCGGCGACCGACATGTCGCGAATACTTGCGCTCATGGTACTGCGCGCGCACAAAGAGAAGCTATGACTCGAAAGAAACAGGTGCGGCGGTTGCGCGGCGGGCGCTTGGGTGGATCAGATCACGGAGGCAAGAGGGAAAGGTGCTTTGGGGAGGAGTTCGAATTGTCACGTGCTCTGCACTGCGCTTGGTCATCAACCTCGTGCTTCGAGACCCTGCAGTGCGATTGGGCGGCTTACCCTTGTGTGGTGCCGCGGCCCGGAGAGACACCATGTCCGGCGTGTCAGCGTTTCATCCTGCCCGACATCCGACTCTCAGTCTTGGTTCGCTTGTAATAGCGCTTCAGAATCTATACTCCATCTGTGCTCGTATCCGGTTCTTTTGCTAACTGACCCTTTGCTGAGTCAGCCTGCAGCTTCGCGAAGTGGGGTTGCCCAGATCATGGAGTCTGCCGGCACCATGACCGTCCTCCCTACATCACCCCCACACCCCCACATCGCAGCCTCACACAACAAATGCACACACATCCTCCCCGGGCTCGTTCGGGTGCCTGTGGGTCTCCGCGTATTCCGCCCCGCGGCGGCAGGCAACACCATTGAGGCGCCGCGGCACCACCGGCTATTCTCCCCTGCTCCCGGCCCACATGCTATGATGCTTCACCCGGCTCGCTTCTTGATGTTTGATCTCCTTTTTTTTCTGGCGGCATTCGTTCCGGCGGCCGATCGACGGGCTATATTTAAGGATGCCCCGCTGGCGGCGGGGGATTCTTTTGCGCTCGTCGAGAGTTGTTGGCTTTGCGCTCTTCTGCACCGACCCTCGCCACCACCAAGATGTCGTCCGATTCTCTTAAACGACACCACGAACCCGTCACGCGCGAGAAGGTCGACCCGCATGCCGCACCCTCCTCGCCCATCGACGATGACGACAACAAAGACGTGAACGCTCAGTTCGGCGGACTCGAGGCACGCAAGGCTCTCGAGAAGAAGTTGCTGCGCAAAGTCGACCTGCGCATGCTCATTCTCATCCTCGTCTACATGATGAACTATCTCGATCGCAATAATGCGGCTGCGGCGAGGCTGAGGGGGTTCGAGGAAGATCTTGGTTTGACGGGGACCAACCAGTTTGCGACGTTGCGTGCGTGCTTTTCGTCTAGCCATTGTGGCTGATTGACTTACTGATTGGTTTTCTGCTCGATTCTGCAGTTAGTATCCTCTATGTCGGTCAGTGTTTTCTTAGATTTATAATCACGTTGAAACTCATCATCGGCGACCCTCAGGATACATCCTCTGTCAGATTCCTTGTACGCACCCTTCATCTTCCACAACCTGACTTGGAATGACGCGCTGACAACGACGTCAGCGAACATGCTGATCGCCTATACGGGTCGACCGAGTGCGTCATGATGTTAGTTGTTTTGTGGGGAACATGCTTCTGATCATCACTCCCGAATGCAGGTCTCTGGCTGCCTTTCTGTATGGCGCTTTGGGGAATGATGTCGTGCCTTACTGGTATCACTCACAAGTGAGTACCTCGTATGGGCTGAGAAACTATCATGCGGAGTTTAAACTAACCATCAACTTTTCAGCTTCGTCGGCGCGCTCCTCACCCGATTCTTCCTGGGCTTCGTGGAGGCTGCGTTCTTCCCTGGCGCGTTTAACCCACCCTTGCTCACTGCGTGGTTGCTGATATCCTACGTTCAGGCGCGCTGTTCCTGCTATCCAAGTGGTACAAGCGCGACGAGCTCGGCCTGCGAACGACCATTCTGTTCTGCGGAAACTTGGTCTCGAACGCATTTGGCAGTAAGCAGAACCTTCTCCCTTCATGCTTCGTGAATTTCACCATCGAAATCAGACCTTATCGCTAGCGGTGTTCTAGCGGGTATGCAGGGCACCCTCGGTCATGCTGCATGGGTCAGTCGGTTCATTTTCCAGCCTCTTCGCTCGCCTCATACCATCCCTCGCAGCGATGGCTCTTCTGGATTGAAGGCGCTCTCACAATCGCCATTGCCATCTTGATGGCATTCATTCTTCCAGACTTTCCCGACAACAGCCGCTTCCTCTCGCCCTTGGAGCGCAAGCTGGCTCAGGTCCGCATGGAAGAAGATGCTGGCGAGAAGGATACTGGCGACGACAGCACTTGGACTGGCTTTAAGATGGCGGTGACAGACTGGAAAGTTTGGTACATGGCGTTCACGTTGACGGCACTTGTCGTTGCGCTATCATTCAACGCGTACTTCCCCAGTGAGTCTTGCTCTTCCCTCCGCTGAAAAAGGCACGATACTGATATCGGGATGTGTTAGCACTCGCCGCAACCCTCGGATACAACAGGACCGTGACTCTGCTGCTCTGTGCACCACCGTGGTTCTTTGCCACAATCGTCGCCTTCCTCCTCGCACGCTCGTCCGACAAACGTAACGAACGCGCATTCCATATCATCGCGTCCATTCTGCTCGCCAACGTTGGCTTCATCATCTCGCTTGCCACGCAGAACACCGCCGCGCGTTTCGTCGCACTGTGCGTTACTCCTCTCCTTCTAGAAAACGGCTCTGCTGATACTCTGCCACAGATTCTTGCAATGCCAATGTTACGGTGCATTCGTGTGCCTTCTCGCCTGGCTTTCGACAAGTTTCCCACGGCCGCCTGCAAAGCGCGCCGTCGCCCTCGCTCTCATCAACGCGTTCAGTCAACTCGGCAACGTCGCTGGCTCGTATGTTTGGCCGAAACCCTGGGGACCCACATACCGCAACTCCTATGGCATTGTAAGTGCTGACTTCCAGTGCTGTCGACGAGCTGCTGATGACGATTCGCCTGGATTAGTGCGTGGCGTGCAGCTTTACAGCGATCGTGATGGTCCTGGGCTTCAGGCAGTACCTGGCTGCACAGAACCGCAAGATTATGAGGGATGAAGAGAGCCGTGGACCGAATGAGAAGCGGACGATCCTCTTCACACTATAATGGATTGCCATACGAGATGTTTCCCACTCTGAACGCTCATGAATTATAATGATGACACCGATATCCTGCGAATTCAAAATGCCGAAAAAGTTATTCTGCCGCGATCTAGACTGCTACCGATTTGCCTGCTCTCGCTGTTGCAGAAAATATATATGCAAAGAATGCGTTGCGTGGCGAACGATGCAGAACAACCCACAGATATCGCGTCAAGCATTGTGTCAATAATTCAACATCTGGCAGACTAGCATCAAGTGGACTGGGCACCGTTCAGAGCTAATGGTATCCAATTCGACTAACGAGGAACAACATATCGTATGATACACGGGCAGAGAGTGGAATGAGTTCGAATGGAAGTTCACAGATCTGACGCACATATAATGCGAGTTCGCCCACCACCATCGCACACTGAGATTCGCTTTCTACGCCGAAGGCGCCGCATGGCCGTCTGGTGGTGTTGGCCAGTTTGCTGGCGGTCCACTCGCATGGTGCCCTTCATCGTGGCCAACGAGTGCCGTGACGATAATTGGCGTCAGCATGCCAGCGACAACAAGGAGCAAGCGCATTGCTTTCGATATCTCCTCAGCTGCAGCCGGTGCACCGTGTGCTCCGTGCGAAGAGATGGGCTGCAACACGGTTGCAACGTAGAGGAAAGAGCCGCCCTGTTGATATCAAGATGAGGGTCACAGCCTAGACAGCGTCGATATGCCCAGACCACGTACCGAGACCAGAAGTGCGATGCCAGTCCATGAGCCGCCAGAGCCGCCGAGAAAAGAGAGCGCGTAGTATGTGCAGATGGCACTCAGAGGCGATGACAACGAGAACGCGATCAGGTGCTTCCGGACAGCGACCTTTGGCAGGCCGGCTGCGAGCAGCGAGGTTGAGAGTGCCAGTGCGGTTGGAGCTAAAAGCAAATTCATTGATTGATTAGCCATGAGAAACGGTCGAGTACAGTGCAACGGACCCTTGTGGATGACCAGTGCGAGGAAGACTATGAGCGGCAGCGCAGCCGCCTCAGCCTGGCCGGAGCCGGCCACCGGGACCGCGCTTGCACCCAAGGCAAGCCCGTCTGCAGCACAGTGAATGACAAGACCCATCGACAACGGCAGCGCTCTCGCGCGGCTCGCGGCAGCTGCCTGGCTGTCGCGTGCGTTCAAGCCTCCGCCGCTCGACTCGAGAAGCTCAATTTCGTGGTCCAAATCGAGTTCGTTGTCACTCGCAGTGGAAGCGGCAACAGAGAATCTCCTGTTGTGTCCGTTGGAGGGCTTATTGCCCGCGTCATGGGCAACGGCTCCGACGTGAGCGTGACCGGGCAGGAGCTGCTCGATAAGCATCATGGCCGCGAACCCGCCGATGAGCGAGAGGGCAATCGTATGGGTTGGGAGTGATCCATTGTGGGGTGTTACGCTTTCAACGCCTCTGAGGACCAGCAGCACGCGCGTCAGCCCATTGCAGACAAGCCACGCGATGAGAACATACTCAGGAATGACGACGCCCAACCCAGCGCCAAGCAACAAACCGATACCAAATGCCGATAGCTGAGCAAGTCGTGTTTCTGCGCGAAAACATGAGGATCGGGCAAACGCAGCGCGAGTTTGGCTGCGCACTTGAGAACTGAACCGTCAGGGGCAACATGCCGAAACCGAACGACGATGCGCCCATAAGGAACGCCATGATGAGCACTGTCATCGCGCCAGCCATTTTGAAGTATTGATGCGCAGCACGCAAGACTACGAGGTGGAAGGCAAACGAGCGAGAGTAAGGGGTAGTAACCGGCAGAAACCGGGATTCACGTCGAATGCATCTTCACAAAAAGTTGTATTGGTACATTTTGCTCTCTGACGCACTGTCAGAAGAGGCCCAAGTGAGTCTTTAACTCGCTCTCCAAGTTCTGCAGCTCTTTCGCAGGCATCGGCGACGTGCCATCAACCTGGTCCGTCGCTGGCTCTGTCGCTGGCACGTCACCACTAACCGCACCTGTTCCCGCCAACACCGGCCCATTCGCCGGGTCGCCCATCTTGTCCGTCCACTCGCCCTTTTCGCGTAGTTCCTTTTCTTCCTCCAAACACTTGGTGCACTCACAGTTAGGAATGCCCCAAGCGCGGAGGGCGAGTCGGCGAGCTGGCATGGGATCCGTCGGGTCGACATATGAGATGAAGAGTTCATCGCCAGAGGAGAGATCGCGGTGTGCAACAAGGGAAAGACGTGCCAGTGCGTTGCGCTGGTCGAGGTGCTTTGCGCTGACATTTGGGTTGCAAGAGTGGTTGAGGTGACTGTGTAAGGCATGTAGACCACCGTTCGTCTCGAGATCTTGAGACAGTCAACGATTGCAGACGGTGTGACAGAGATGGCTCACTGAGATTCATGCGGGCCATTCCGCGGCGGAAGCCCTCAGGAGAGAATAGTTCCTTTTGCATATTTTCCGGAATTGGAGGAGCAGCCTTGAGTGTCTTCCGTAGAGTTGGCGTCGGGGCAGGCTTGATCTCGCCAGGAGCTAGAGCAGATGTGTACACTGTGTACCCGGACTCGAGCTGCTCCTCTGAGGGCCGGATGATCTGACGCCAAAGCGGCGAGCCTGGCTCGACATATGCGAGGCTCTCGTAGACAGAGAATGCCTCGCGCTGATCTTGGGCTGAAGTCGCAAGCATGATGCGAGAGGCACATGAGGCAAGTGCGACAAGAGCCTGCCACTGATACTGCCTCGAGAGGGAGAGGAGGGGGACAATAGCTGGATTCTGCGCGACGCAGAGCATTGGGTGACTGATGGCGCGCTGGAGACAGAGGCGAGTGCAGAAGCGCGCACTGCAGGGATTCGGTGCATCCGAGAGGCGAGTGGCTGGGCAGGTCATGATGAGACTAGAGCCCTGTTTAATGCCCGAGAGACAATGTGCGCATGCGTTGCCTCGATGTACATGTTGGAGTACCTCCCTGCACGTTCGGTCGGTCAGGGGATTCTGCAGGTGGGCGAATAAAGTTTACTGACCAGGCTGGCGCAAACACGAAGGGATCCTCGCTCCAGATAGTCTCGCCTTGCTTCACGCTGTCAGTCAAAACAATGCCCTATCGCGCCTGGGGTCAGCGTATTGCGATCGAGGAAACGTTCGGGTAGGACCTACCTTGCCCTTGGGCAGCCCGAAGTCGTGAACGCGAATCTTGTTGCTCAGCTTGGAAACGTCTAGCAGCGGGTTCAATCGATACTCTGGAGCAGATGTCTTGAGGCCAGCTTTGGGCTTCGAGCCATTGCCGGTGCCACCGCCCGAGTCGAGGACGAGTCCCTCCTGTTGGAGGATCTTGCGTGTCCGTTTTGCGCTGACAACCCACTCTGGCCGCGTTTCAACGAGGGACGCGTGTAGTTTTGTTATGCCTGCAGCCGGCTGCGAGATTCTGAGCTCGCGAAGTGCCGCTGCCAGCTCGTCGTCGGATGGTTGTGCAGTCATCGCGGCGGTCAAGAAGGAACCTTGTGCCGGAAGCAATTGTACTGGGATAACCCGACGCCGGCTCCGTGGCGGTTCTAAAACGGTCTTGACTTTGCGCCGCTCCCAGCCGCTCGAGATCTTAAATTTCGAGTCATGCAAGTCTCTTGGAAGATCGGCGAGATGACAACCCGGATGCGGCAGCCGGTAATGATCGACGAGGAGCCGCGGTGCATCCTTGGCGGCCGAGTCTCTCGCGGAACCGTCATGACTTGAGCCCGTCTGTCCGATTTTTAAAAGGTCGCCTGCTTGTTCGATGCTTGAAACAGCACCGACTGATTCTGCACGCCCTGCTCCATCAGCCTACATCGCACCGACTCGTCCAGCCGTTCTCACTGCTTCGTAAAATGACTGCTTCTTCCACCGTTGTCGACACCGTTCAGCCGTTCACCAGCCCTCAGACGCCTGGTTCGACCCACACTGCTGCCGAATTTACGGAGAAGTCAACTGCCGCAGACGTTGGTGATAAAGATAAAGATAACCCGGTGCCCGTATCAGCTCTGGTGTCGGCGTCGGCGTCCGTCGAAGGTGCAACAACAGAGTATCCTCACGGCTGGCGCCTCGCGGCTATTGTTATCGCAATCATCTTGGCCATCTTCCTCGCATCACTGGACATGGTTAGATATACTCCAATTCTGCCCTAGCGCGCTCTCATCGGCCCTCCCCTCGTAGACTATCGTTGCAACCGCCATCCCCAAGATCACAGACCAGTTTCGTGGACTCGACAAAGTCAGCTGGTACGGCTCTGCCTTCTTCATGGTCAATGGAGCCTTTCAAAGCTCGTGGGGCAAGGCCTATCGCTACTTCAACCTCAAGACGACTTTCCTCGCTTCTGTCTTTGTTTTTGAGGTTGGCAGTTTGATCTGCGGTGTCGCCCAAAACTCGACAACTCTCATCGTCGGGCGGGGCATCGCAGGACTTGGCGCCGCCGGCATCGGTACCGGCGCATATACTATCATTGCCTTCATCGTTGAACCGCAGAAGAGGGCGACGTACACTGGATTTGTCGGTGTATGTACACACCACAAGTCTGCGACTTTGCCATGACTGATGTGCATCTAGGCATCGTTCGGAGTTGCCTCCGTTCTTGGTCCTCTACTCGGTGGTGTCTTCGCTGAGAAGGTCACTTGGAGATGGTGAGTGATGAAAACCCCATCTGTTCGTAATACTCACACATACCGTCAGGTCGTTCCTGATCAACCTCCCCATCGGTGGCCTCGCGATGTTTATAATTGTCTTCTTCTTCCACACACCTGCCGCTGCTGCGCCTGTCCCGGCAACTTGGTCCGAGCGTCTTCTCCAGATGGACCTCCCCGGCGTCACTCTGGCCATGGGAGCACTCGTTTCCTTGACCCTCGCTCTGCAGTACGCAGGTCAGACCAAGCCATGGTCCTCATCCACCGTTATCGGCCTGTTCGTCGCCTGCGCTGTCATCACCATCCTCTTAGTCATCTGGGAATGGCGTCAAGGCGAACGTGCCATGGTTGTCCCGCGCTTGTTCAAGCAAAGTACCGTCGGATGCAGCTGTTTGTTCGCCTTCACTTTCGCCGGCTACCTCATCATCTATGTGCTGCCAATCTACTTCCAGAGCGTCAAAGGCACTTCGCCCGTCATGAGTGGCGTGTATAACTTGCCGCTTATTGCCAGCGTGACTTTTGCGATGATCGGCTCTGGCATCTTTATTTCAGCCACGGGGATGGCGGTGCATACGCTAGTGGTCGGCTCCGCGATTGCGACAATTGCCAGCGGGCTCCTTTACACTTTGGAAATTGATTCAGGGACAGGCAAGTGGGCTGCGTACCAGATTCTTATGGGCACAGGATGGGGCCTCGCGTTCCAGGTACCCATCATCCTCAGTCAGAGCCAGGCGGAGCCGGCGGACATCTCCTCTGTCACAGCCATGGTTCTTCGTGCGTTTTACTTCGGTATACTCAAAGCAGCTACATAGTTGACCTGACCTAACTCGCAGTCTTCCAATGCGTCGGCGGTGGAGTGTTCATCTCAGCAGCGCAGACCGCATTCGTCAATCGCCTCATTCTTGCTCTGTCGTCTACCGCACCGGGTATCGACCCTGCTTTAGTTGTCATGACCGGCGCGACCGAGATCCGCACCACTTTCGCACCTAATGAAGTCGTAGGCATCGTCAAAGCCTACATGATGGGTATCAAGACCGCACTGGCAATTCCCATCGCTGCGATCGGCGTCGCATTCCTCGTCAGTCTGTTCGCGGCTTGGAGGACTGTGGTACATCGCAATCGACTTTCAGCGCTGAATAGCCCAACTGCTTGAGTTTGCGCTCTTTGTACATAGGAGTTCAAGTAGAGTAGTGTCCGTGCAACCTTGCCCCGTGTTGCATGTCAATGGAAGTTATTCCACGTGCTACGTACAAGGAGACTATGCAACGTCCCAGCTTCTGTCTAAACGAGTCCGAGCTGTGATGTAAGGAAGCATTGCTTTCATGATATGTCTGCGCTCTTGCGTGAAGGCTCCAGTGCAGAACCCGCTGGACCAACGCTTGCCGGCCGAGACAGCGGGCTCGCAAGAGCCTCCCTTTTGATTGGCGTGACTTCCCTCGACGAGTGAGTTGAAACTTTGTCATCCTCGACCTCGGAGTGCCCCGCCTCGAGCGCCCTCCGAAGCTTTTCTTTAACTTCTTCTGTCTTCCGGGTCCTTTTGCCGCCGTGCCAGATGAGAACCGCGGCTCCGGTACCGCACAGGAACGTAAAGGGGATCAAACTGCCTGTCGTCCTGCGATAGTAAAAATGCGGCGTCAGTTGCGGCACATAAAGCATTGCGGTGGGCCAGGCATACCAAGGTGGACGCTCAAAGCGATTCAAACCCCACATGCAACCGCAGAGAATACACTGTCCAACAGAGTTGAGATCATTCAAGATACAGATCGCCAGAGCGGTGCGTATTGGGAACGCCTTCAACTCAACGGTTAGTGCACACCGGGACCTAGCAGGAAGAAACACACCTTATGAGTTGCGGTTGGGTGCGGGTGATACCATGTTTGGCTCTTGGAGAACTGCTCTTGACCTTCAAACGAGTGAGGATACATCTAGGCCAGCACTGAGCAAACATACGTCTTCGCAGCTCTGCTTGTTGTTTCGCCGTCAGAACATCGTCCAAAGTCGTGTCGACTAGCGGATCAGGCAAGTCGTTCTCATCCGGCAGAGGCTCGAGACCGCGACTTATCCTACGACGTCGGATAAGACGTTTGTAGTGTAATATCCGACCAATCCAGAAGGTGTCCATGGTTCGCCATGGAATGAGACCAACGCCTGCGCAATGCATGTGAGCACAAATTCATAGTCGTAATGCAGATACAGACCGGTAATTGTGAAGAGAGCGTTGACCACCTGCGACGAAATCTCCACCCACAAGCCTTGCTTGTTTGCATCGTGCAAATTGATCCACTTGAGTAAAAACAGCACAATTGCTGCTCCCCAGAAGACGACCAGAAACCCGTAGATGCCGACGAGGATGCCGACTGGCGTCTTTAGGAAATCTCGTAGTCCGAGTAGCTGCCGACGAAGTTTAGAACGGTTAGAGAGGACCTCGGCTACGTGCTGAAGAAGCATCAGCGAAAGGCATCACAGGTAATGACCGCAGACATACGCGGTCAAGGTCGTGCACATCGTCATGAACCAGACCAAGCTCAACGTCGGTCCCATTTCTCCTCAAGCCCGTGCTGGTTGACCGGCTAACAGTGGACGTTAAACTTTGAAGGTCAAGGATGGGTGCGCGGTTGTACAACGGCGGGATGAGAATGGAGTTGGCGGCGTTGGTCAGGCCGGTGACCGTGGCAACATGATCATCCTGCGCATGCATTAGAACAACAACATTGTTGAGTATAAGGTGACCTACAATGGCGTCAAGGTGATTGACGATGTTTGCGCCGTGTTCCTCGCTGTCAGTGGCGCCACCTACAACACTCGCGATTATGGACGGCCGTCGTCGAGACCTTTTTGCCGTGCTACCCGCAAGGCTCATATGCCGCTGGGGAGCTGAAGAGTTGTTGCGGACGCCACCAGCCTCCAGTGTTTTGGCCAGCGGGCCGTCATCGAGCTGTTGCGGCGCCAGGTTCCGACGTTCAATAGGTGAATGCGTGGGAGAAGACAGCGAGCCGATAGGTGATATTGGGACAGGTGATGTACTGCGCGCAGGCAAGAAGCTGGGCAACGACGGGCGTGTGTTCAGCGAGTGGAGGAGTCGTTGACCTCCGGTGATAGCAGTCCCAGCTCGTCTCGAACCTGGGTCTGCGACAAGAGGTGTGGTGGGTGGGCACTCCACGTCCAGAGGAGTGACCAGCACAGAGTAGCTGCGGTTTCGTACCCGTACGGACGGCATCCCGGGAGGACTTTAAAGGGAGAGGGCAAGAGGCGCGCGGGTGATCCCGTGGATCTTCGCATCCGGATCCCCCAATGGAGAACCAACCGTGGCAACCAAAACGAAAGTCCATGGAGGCCATGGCCGTCACGCGTGCAATATACTTAGACGATAAATGCTTTAAAGTAAATCCAGAGAGGCCATATTTTCTTTTGGCTCAGTGGTAACCTATAACCTGAGGACGAACGGGATTGAAGGCGAGAGTCCCGGCCGCCGAAGAGACAGCCATGCGCAGTGCGCAGCTTTCCTGCCCAGTCGCCGCCATCGCCTCATAGGTCGCGTATCGGGCCGAGACGTTTTGGGTAGTGTTAAGTTCCGTGCATGAATGCAGCGGCTGAACAATTGAGCAGCTGGAATGGGAGAAGATGAATAGCTCTAGCATCGGGTCTGTCTTGAGACCACCAAACCATCATGAAAGACGCGTGAATTGCAGCGTGAATGTAACATTACATACTTCGGCACCAATGGTTCAAGAGTTCGAACGTGCACAAGCGTCCAAGCAGCGCTCACAACTACTCGCCCGTTCAACTCAAATCCTCCACGAAGCGAAGCGGCGTCGTTGTCTGATAGCAGCCCAGGGAGATCGCCTTGTCCGCCGCAACCTGCGGAACTCCCTTGTTGTAAGACTTGTAACCAAAAACGCCGCAGCCGCCTTGCGGGTTGGTGCCCTCAAAGTCCGTCTTGCCGACCCACTGGATGGCTGGATAGCGGGCGGTCTCGGGCCAGCGGGAAATCCAGGCCTGGGATGGGTCCGTTGAAGACTTGCATGCTGTGGCGCATGAGCATGAGGTATCGAGAGAAGATGGAAGCCTAGAGGGCAAAGGGAAAGGAGTCTCGACTTACTAACGGCCTTGACGTTGTAAGGAGGCTTGGGCGAAGCCTGGTTGGTCACAGCAAGACATTTGTTGAGCTTAGGGATGTACAAAATGCCTGCGAGGAATGAGATTGTGGTAAATAACTGCCCGTGAGTCGCCAGACTGAACGCATCTCAAGCACTCACCTTGGTGCTCAGACGGGTTCGACGGGCTGTTTGGGTTTCCCCCTGCGTTCGGCTTGCACTTCTGTTGATGAAAAGCAAGTTAATTCGCCTTTCCAGAATAATCTGGGCCGCGAAACGACCCACGCACCTGGTACATGATCTTCAAGCTGTAATCGGTCTGGTTG
>Ga0247815_10002040_pt1 | contig 15061 bp, 9 predicted proteins | sample UWRJL194509B1_FD_181014 | JGI IMG/M metagenome (GOLD analysis project Ga0247815, IMG submission 181014) | Plant litter microbial communities from Arlington Agricultural Research Station in Wisconsin, United States - UWRJ-L194-509B-1 | ecosystem: Environmental > Terrestrial > Plant litter >...
GAGCATCACGGAAACTGATATCGAGACTCTTGTCCAGCTCTCCGATGGCCTGTTTATTGTAGCCGCAACTGCCATAACGCATACCTTTGGCATGGGTGCTGCGGCAGCTGTCGCCCTGTTCAAGAAATTGCTCAACTCCTCTCGAGACGGTCTCAACTACAGAGCCGCTGCCCCTCTAGACCGCATGTACGAGGTCATCCTTAATGGAGCGACGATGGACGACGGAGGCGGGGCAATAGAGCTGCCGACACTGCAGCGTCTCCTTGCATCACTCCTTTCTGCCCGGATGACACTGTCCGTGACGGCGTTGGCCGATCTCCTAGATATGGAGGCGTACGAAGTGAGCGCCAGCTTGTCCCGACTTCACGCTGTAGTTCATGTACCTGAGGACGACGACATGCCTGGACTGCGCACTGTGCACGCATCGTTTGGCGACTATCTGTACAGCCGTGCGCCTAGCCACATTCGCATCCACCAGTCGATTGGCCACGAGGTCCTGGCACATGGGTGTCTCGATGTAATGGCCAAGCAGCTTCGTTTCAACATTTCGGCAAGCCGCTCTTCTTACGAGCCGAACTCACCAAAGCGCCCGGATAGCATCACGCTCTCTCTCGAGTACGCATGTATGCAGTGGGTATACCATGTTGCTGCACTGGTCAACCCCAACAACCTCAACACTAAGATTGGGGCAACCTTTCGTCCAAGACTCCTACTCTGGCTCGAAGTCTTGTCGCTTCTGCATCAAGTCTGGCGAGCCACCAGAATGCTTTTTATTGCAGCTGCAACTGTCGGTATCCAAGCTGACTCGGGCCTGGCGCAATTCCTCCGTGATGCCAACTCCTTTGTGACTTCGTCTCACGAGGCGATCGAGCGAAGCGTACCTCATATCTACCTCTCGGCCCTTCCGTTTGCAGATAAGAAATCGCTTGTCTACAAGGAATTTGCCCCACGTTGTACAGGCCTGATTACCGTGGATATATATGGTATCAGCCAGCACGGCGGAAGCGGCATCATGACGCTCACCGGCCATAGTGGCCCTGTTCACTCAGTAGCGTATTCCGGTGATGGTCTACTTCTTATCTCTGGTTCTAAGGACGGCTCGGTCCGCGTCTGGGATACGAGGACAGGCGAGGAAGCACGGTCACCGCTGCTGGTTGGCACAGACTCGGTTCTCACAGTCGACTCTGCTCAGACAAGTCAGTGGGTCGCATCCGGCACTCGATCAGGCATTGTGCATGTTTGGGGTGTCACCCCAGATCAGGCAAGTCACCGGCTGCTGAACGGACATTCTGGCGCCGTTAACTGCGTCAAGTTCTGTCCAGATGCCTTCCGTCTCGCATCAGCTTCTGACGATAAAACCGTGCGCCTCTGGAGCCCCGAGACGGGCGAGCAACTTTACAACCTGCTCGGACACGAGAATCGCATCATCGGAGTGGCCTTCTCTCCGGACGGGTGTATTTTGGCGTCTGGTTCTCCAGGTACACGGTCCATATTTCGCCCACGTTTCAGGATGATGCGGAGATCTCGCAGTGCTGGAAATGAAGAAATCAGACTATGGCGCAGCAGCACCGGAGAAACCGTCCGCGAACCTTTAAAAGGGGATGTAACCGGCGGTGTTGACTTCTCGCCGGATGGAGAGACGATCGCTGGAACAGCCAAGAACAACGTCACACTCTGGCAACTTAAGACTGGGGAGCACATCGCATCGCTCAATCAGTACACCAAGAAGCTCTGTGTCCGATTTTCTCCAGACGGTCGGTCATTGGTGGCAGCATGTGGCGCGGCTGTTCGGCTCTGGAATCTGAAGCCGGATCCGCAGCATGCTTCTTGGGTCGATCTTGGCGGTCACGCAGACGAGGTTAACTGGACCACCTTCTCCCCGGACGGGCTATACATTGCATCGGCCTCTGATGATGCCACAATCAGAATCTGGAGTGCTGGAAGCGGGCATTCGGTTGTTCAGTCGCTGCCGGCGCACAAAGAGGCGGTGGACTCGGTAGCGGTCTCGCGTGATGGTGACACCATTGTCAGTGGTTCCAGGGACAAATCTCTGCGGATCTGGAATGCACACACCGGCGACACTGCGCTTCCGACGCTTGACGGGCACACAGATTCAACAAGGTCTGTGGCGATCTCTCCAGACGGAAGCTCGATTGCATCAGCATCTAAAGGTTACACCGTTTGGCTGTGGGACGTGCAGTCGGGAGCAGTGATTGGCGAGCCGATGCGCGGCCACACCAGTTGGATCCAGGCTGTCTCATTCTCACACGATGGACGTTGGCTCGCATCGGCATCGTCAGATAAGACCGTACGAATGTGGGATGTCGCGACACAGCAAGCATCAGCCGTCGGCCCATTCCAATGCGGTGGCTTGGCACTCACTGTTGCATTTTCGCCAGACGATGGACTTGTCACCGCAGGAGACTCAGCAGGTCGCATCTATCTCTGGCGGACTGCTTCGGGCGAACAGGCACGCGAGCCACTCCATGCAAATAACCAAGATATTTGGTCTGTTGCATTCTCACCGGACGGCACGCGAATCGTGTCCGGTGGAACAGATAATGCAGTGTGCATCTGGGACATCGCCGCGGGTCAGTGCCTCCTCGTTCTTCAGGGTCACACGAGCGATGTTCAGTCCGTGGCGTGGTCCCTCGATGCACGCGTCATCGCCACAGGGTCCTGGGACACCACATTGCGCCTATGGGACGCGATGACAGGCGCGCCACTTGCAACGCTCCGTGGACACACCAAGGCCGTTCGATCGGTGGCGTTCACAAACGACAGTCGGTTTATCGTATCAGGCTCTTTAGACGCCACGATCCGCAAGTGGGATGTCCGCGTGACCTGTCAGCTGCCCTCGGAACGCGGCAACGATCCTGTTGCAGCACTCGCATCTGCCACCCTCAAGGACGGGTGGCTGGTGGGATCATCAGGCGAGCTCATCTTGTGGGTGCCAGCCGAGTACCGCACGTACCTTCAGGCGGCTCTCTGCACACTTCTCATTGGCGCGAGGCACGTTGCCGTAAGCGTGGGTGAGAGTGGCTTACATGCTGGTTTGGACTGGGCCTTATGCTGGCGTGGCTGAAGGATGCAGCACTGTGATCAGATCTCCATGCTGTACCACTGTGTTGCAATGTATAGTAGTTTCCTCACTTTGATAGTCGATGCCCATGTTTCCTTGCTCCTGACTACAATTCTTCAGACTGAAACCCGTATTCCGGTTGTGGTTTTCGTGGTACATGCCTGGAAGGTTTGCCCATATCGGTCCGCAATGGTCAGCACAATTGTGCGCAGATACGTTACATAGATCTATATACGTAGACATCTAGGGTTGAGCTCTGGAGAAGGGAGCACTGGCCACGTATCCTATTGGCGCGAATCGGCGAACTGACAATCTTGCAGCAAGACGTCAGGTACACGGCTCGACAGGGCACTGCTTATTGCATCTATGGAGTTTTGCGTGGTAATTGCACTCCGTTCAACTGACGTTTATTGCATTGGGAAGCAGCCAACAGGATGAAACATTTGAGCGGAGCCAAGGTTGTGAGCAGTTGCCAAACAAGCGGATCCTACATCAGCGTGTCATCGCGCATTCCCAGTTTTCTAGAACCTTTCGACGCGGTAATTCCGTGTAATAACAGTGAAGCATTCCCTGAGAACCTGTTTCCATCTTTACCCGAGCCGGACAGACACTTTTGGACCAAACAATCGCGTCCAATTTCCAGGCAGACAGGACAAGGAACAGGCGGGACAGACGCCGATCCCGAGAAGGATCACCATGGATCAACAGGAGCACAAGGAAAATGGCTAGTATTTGGTCATACCCAGTGGGAGGGGTGGAAAAGAAGGAACAGCGATCAAATTGGGAACGGGGTCGCCAAAAAAGGGAGGAACATAAAGTCGCAAATGGGACGCAGGAGTGCGCGAAAGACCAGCAACGTCACAGCAGAAGCGACCAACAAGCACGATCTGAATGTGACACGGATGAACGTCAGCCGATCGGGAGCTTGACGCCAGCAACATTCACGACGAATCACCGGACCTCCAACCTCCGCCCACTCATGCGCGTTCATCTGCGCCCGAGACTCTGGGTGAGCAGAGTTTAACCTGTGTGACGAGGTTCGAGTCAGTATTCATATTCACCACTTTCCGCTGCCATCATGACGAACACGTTTATTACTCGGTCGAGCGCCTGGTAAATGTCGAGATACGGCGCGTCGGCGTGATGAACCAGGAAAGTGCGGCTCACTGAAGAGTACCGATAGCAACGTAAGGCACAAACCAGTCCGTCCTCGCCTCAGCTGTATCTATGTGTCTACACAGAGCAGCATGGATACAGCAATAGAGTTACAAGAGGCTACATTTGTATGGGTCTGTGCGCATGGTCCGAACTCGGCTGATCTGGTGTCTGCATGCGCCGAGGCCAGGCGAGCCATTATAGGAGTATGCGGGTCGGTCGCGTTGAGCGACCGATACAAGCTGGATTAGGCGGAGGCAGAGAAGCGGAGCGCGTGTTTTGGAGCGAGCCTGGCATGCGGTGTCGAGGACATCGGTTCGCGCGCGGGACGAAGAAGAGAGCCGATTCTCGCGTCCGGCTCAGCGCCGGTCACTTTCTTCTCGGCCTAACCTGATCTTCACCCTAACTCCCGCAGGAACTTGGCATGTGCATGCGATATGTGATGCTCGCGGTGCTTCTTAATGGCTTACGCCGGTACAGCACAATCCGAAGGCTGGCCTAGGAAGCCGCGACATGCAGGATGTCAATCATCTCACACCTCCGAAACGAGACCCACATGAGGGTCTAAGATAACTGGCGATTGAAAGGAGTTGAGCCATGGCCAAATGTATCGACGTCGTATACAAGCTCTGCCTCCGGCTGCATGCTCTTCCGGGGGCTGTCAGGGTGCATAAATGAGCGGTATGTCACTGAATACGAAGATTTCCGAGCGATACATATAGGCCGGTCTAACAAATCTGGCCACCGTCCCGAGCGAGCCCTTCACAGAAACAGTCAAAAGTATTGGGTTGAGACATGTGTGTCTCAGTCGACAATGCAAGATGAGAGAGGTTGGCTCGTTTTGGCCCATTTCTGAATCGCCACTAAATATGAGCAAGGGGTTTCAAGACAACGTCCCCATTGAGTCGGTCTTCCATGCACATTACAATCCCAAAAAGCCATCTACCAAATGACATGTCCATGCATTCCTGCCAAGTGAACTGTCTTGCTATCGCACGCACACCCCCGAGAAAACAATGCTGGAGTCAAATTTCGACAATATGTGCCGCTATTGTAACGTGATTTGTGTCTCGTAGTCCTCCTGAGTCTTCAGTATCTCTGTGATACTCAACGCACAGGCCGTACAGCACATATTTGCGACGGCCGTGAACGCGTCCTCTCGGAATTCCGTCGCGCCACATCCAGGCTTTGCGGCTTTTGAGTCACTTTAGCAGTGCAAGCAATGTCCCATTTACGTTTTAGAGGTTCGTAAAGAGCTCTTGTACGGCCAATCCATCAAGAACGAATTGTGCGAGGTCTGCGGATCTCACTCGTGCTGGCCGATTACTTGCGCCAGCCCCTCTCGAGAAGACCATTTGGGTCTGTAATGACGAAAATTCTGAGATAGTTAACCTGGGATGCTTACAGATAGGCTGCGCCGAACGAGCCACGTCGGTACCGGAAGTCAGACGGCCCAAGGGCCATCCCTAACTCGGAGCGGACCGTGTACAAAAGGTAGCGACGTGTACATGCGGTCCATATGAGGAAATCCGCGGAGCGTTGTTGCCACCGCAGACATATCAAAGTAGCGTGCCTCGAGCAGTTTGATCGTGCGCTTGCTTTAGGCTTTTGCAGCTCCGCACACTGAGAGGCACAGGGCGCAATCCCTGAATCACTCGGCAACACGGGTAATACTCAGTTCCGCATCGGATCGCCAGGCCATTCGTCCTGCCAGTAACACGTGTCCTCGTGCTCCTGTCCCTCTCGGATCCCAGTATCTTAATCTTCTGCGATCAGACCTCATCTCTTGAGCCATGAAGGCCGAGCCATTCAATGTTGGCGCGCATCGTCGTGTGCGTAATCGCGCTCGTTCGCCCCCAGGTTGACCAACCCACACCGATCTTGGCCAGCGCCACACACACTCCCTAGATAGGTAGCCGGAACTCAAACCAGAACATAGTTACGGGTCGGCAAACATTTCCAACAAAAATTCGAACTTCAGCGTCTAATGGACCATGAAGAGTTCGGTTTATTATCAAGTTCGTATCTATACTCAGAAACAGCTCAAGCTTCAGTAGTGTACAATAGAGTCAAGCCGAAGCAGGTCCAGGGGTCGTAACACTGTCCTCGACGTTGATTAACGAGAGTCCTGTTATAACCCTGCGAACCCACCGCGCGAGCTTCCAGTTGGTGTTACGTGCAAGTAAGACCAGACAATAAACTATTCCCGCGACACCCACAGGAAGCGAGTACGACATGGCACTCAACCCTTTATCACCGGTGCTCCTGGACTCATCGCTGCCATAGTTCTCGGAAACGGACCAAAGTGCCATGATGACGAAACAACAGGCAATGCTGGGGACGGAAAGGAGCAATAGATCGGCGTATGTCGTGCGACGATGGATGCTTATGAGCAGCGCCTGGAGGAACAGACGCATCACCGCCAGGACTGTCATGTATGCGACTGCGATGCCGCATCTGTAGAACCCAGGGACGTTCCTGGCCACGGGGTTAAACGAGGCCACTGCGTATGCGCAGAACAGGGTATATGCCTAGTGGATGAAAATTGAGTTTATGGTGGTAAAGGTGAGATGCGAAACTCACCAGTGCTCCCGTTTGAGAGGCAACGCTCTCCTTTTGCAGCGAAAAGCTGATCGCCGATGGGCCGTTTTGCTGCGCGGTGTGTGCGATTATAAGCTGTTCGGCGCGCTCGAACTGCGCTTTAAGTGTCTCTACCAAGTTCGCGAGCTGCTGATTCTGCTGCGCGTGAAGAGTGGCACGATTGTCGGCGCGCTCGAACTGTGCTTTCAGTGTCTCCACCAAGTTCGCGAGCTGCTGATTCTGTTGGACGTGAAGAGCGGCACGCTGTTCCATCGCCTCGTTGTGAAGCTTCGCGCGCTGCTTGGTAGCGAGAGCAAACTGCTCTTCTTGGTTCTTGGTGGCAAGTGCAAGGTACACGTGCTGCTGCTTTGCGGTCGCGAGGGCTTCTATAACCTGTGCTTGCTTTCTTTCACGCTCCTCCGCGTCTTGCATGTGCTCGTCGTCAGCGGCAGAAGGAACAGGGGGCGAAGGTGACAGTTGCAGGGCTTCGGCCATGGTTTCGCTCGTCGTAGTCGAGTTGTGCGTCGCGAGGAGAAGGAGGGAAACAGGGAAACGTGCTGCGATATCCACGATCGACGGCATGGAGGCTCTATGCATGTCTCGCTTGTGACGCCAAGGCTTTGCTGTAAGAACTTCTAACTCGAAATTGGTAGCGCGTGGCGATCGTGGCTGAAAATTGTAATTTAGGCCCCTCTCGTCAGCCACAGAATCGAGCAACATGATTGCGCATTATTCTATCTGGTGGGTTGAATTACTAAACGGAATCATTGGATCGCGACTAGGTGCAGAGCCAGAGGGGATGAGTCTGGCGCCAGAATGTTATTCTGTGATTCATGGAAAAGCGAGCCATCTTCACATACAACATGACTTTATGGATAAAACAAGCATACAGAAGGAAGTGCGACGTATGGTGGTACTGGTAAGGGTTCAAGAATGAGACGATGGTCACGCCGATGCCTTGTCGACGGCAACTGGTTTTGGCGATACATCATACACATAAGCATCTAGGGAACCACCACCTAGGAAGAAAAGCATTAATGGGCCACATAGGAGCATTTCAGTAGTCTCGACGATCCGCTTGTCCTTGGGAAAGTCAAGGCGCAAGACCAGACAGACCACTGTCGACAGATCCGTCACGGGTAAAATGAATCGAGTGAAAGGCCGAAATTCATCTTCGCAATACACTGAAAAAAACTTGGGAATGAAGGTCCGGCTCGAGCACTGCAAGTAAGGTTAGCGGGTGATGGTGACAAAGATCACGCGCGCACTACACCGGCCACAGATGCTGTGAGACAGAGGAGGAGCGATGTGCCGATGCTGCTGCGCAAGGCTTCCGGCGCTACAATCCAGGCCGCCGGGATAAGCGCAGGGGCGATGTTGGCGTACACCAGGGCAGCGGAAAGCGCAAGTTCCAATGACGGAGACCCGGACATGAGCTTACGCGGGCCAGAGCTGAGAGGACGATAAGCACCACTGGTAACATAAAGCGTGAGCATGAACTCACAAGATGGCTCCAAAGAGACATATAACCTCCAGGCAGGCGACATAGACGATGAAACGATGAGCAGACGGTCCGTTGTCGAGTTTTTGAGCGTGAGACCCAGGCAGTGGAACGTAGACGTAGGCGTAGAGCAGATGCCAGAGCACGACGTTGACCCAAGCGATGGCAGCGCTGGCCTGTGCGACGCGCACAGTTACAGGTGTAAGCGACATGGGGGAAGGGCAACGTGGGTAGCGCCCAGCGTTTCCGGAATTCGGCCCATTTACTTCCGGAGTGTCGGCTGGCCATGGGGCAATCTCGTCATAATCATGAGCACCGACCGCGATCCACGGTGCGAATATGTGGAGCAACGATTTGAACTACCGCAGACCACAAAGCAGTGTGAGTTCGACGGCTGCAAACCGAACGCGCGAACGCTGTCCCTGGGTTCCTCGTAACCCTCGGCAGGATGCGGCATCTTCATCGACTTGTCCTTGTATGCTGCAACTTTAGCAGGCAATCAAACACCTTTTCGTCAAATTTCTCTGACAGGAACGTCTGATCCGACGTGCAATCCATTGCTGTGGTTAAGACGACTGATGTGAGATTCGGAGCTGGTCGCCAGCGCGTTCGAGTAGGTAGTCGCCAACGCCCAACATCTATGCCTGACCCTCGGCACTAGGCTGAATACATGTCATCGTGCGTGTTCTTGAGGAACTGCATGTTATTCTGCGCGATATGAGGGTCTTTGTGCGCGCGGCCGCTGAAGGCTTGCTCGTCATCCGCACCAGACGGCGCTCTTCGTTCTCAAGACGTTTTGCTCGATGCCCGCCCCACGGTATGTCCCATCCACGTTACTTCTTTCAGGTATCTCTGACGCCACTCCTCAGTCCATGCACCCTACCGCCACGGCATCATCTCCGAAGCCCCCATGCACCTCGTACCCATCGTTGCTGCTGCTTATGAAACCGCGGTCTGTATCTGATCAGGCCTGAGCTGAACCTCTGTTGCAGGTACTATGTGGGGCCGCTTTTGGATAGCGTAGCCAAGTGCTGCTACGTGTCCTGACGCGCACGCTACCCAGTTTTTTTTGCACCCCATGTCGATGTCGTCCTCGAGAAACTAGGCGGCGTCCTACATGATACGAGTGTCTTTGTGCTCCGGGCCAGTGCAAGCTTGCTTGTCGTACCCCAGCCCAATATCACTATGTACTATATCTTGCATTCTCGAATGTAAGCCACCACACATATATATTGCTGTAACTACTACTTCCAGTGACACAGAATGTCCAGCTATGTGGGCATATCAAATCTTACGTTAAGATCTGCAAGCTCGCCCGCCTGTTCTGCAGCGAACCTCAGCACTCCAGCCCACTGTAAGGATCCGCCTTCGCGGTGCCGCAGTGACGCAGCCAAGAAAAGCTCGCTTGCCTCGGTGAAGCGATTCTGAACCAGGCGCAATAGGCCAATCGCGGAGGTGACAGTGGCAAGAATGTCTGGGTTTCTGGAGCCTGTCGCAATTTCCCATGCATCCAATAGCTGTCCCTCTGCGCCATCGAGGTCTCCGCTCTCCGAGAAGAGACGGGCCATTTGTATTCGCAGATGTACAGGCCATTCTTGATCGGACTGCATCTGTTCGCAGAACGCCATGCAGAGGTTCAATTCTTCGCCATATGCCTCCGCGTTTCCTCGATCTCGTACAATTTTAAGGATGGTATCAGACAGCTCCTGGACCGTGGAGCCGTCTCCAGCCTGCAAGTATGCCTGTCTAGACGATCTGAGCCGCTGCTCGGTCATCAGGATATCCTCGTCGCTTGTTGGGATGTCTTGATCTGAGACGCCTAGAGACTGTCGTATCAGCGATAGGTAACGCTTCCGAATTTGCATCGCATCGTCCATTCGGCCCAGAGAGCAGTATACTAAGAGCAGCCCGTACCGCGCAGCACCCTCAGCCCTCACTTCGCCCATTTCCGCAAGGAGGTCGCCTGCTAGCTCGAAGGGCTCAATAGCTGTGGCTAGCTGGCCCGATATGAGCCACTGGCTTGCGGTAGCCAGGAGAAAGTACAGAAACACTGTGTCTCCGTGGTCGAGGTGAGGCTCAAGCTTTTGCAAGAGTGACAGACATGTATACTGACGATTGGTACAATACGTCGTGAAATTGATCATGGCGGCCGTGTGGGTGGCGTTAGATCGATTCAGCATCTCGGTAAAGATGTTCAGGATGTTCGGTATTTCCATGTCATACGCAGATTTGTCCTCTAGCTTCCCGCAACTAGGGCTAGGAGAGTTGTCGGCCATGCACAAGTAGATCTCGTCCAACGCAGACTGTGTAGACGTGGTCACTTGAAGATTGGCGGATACGTAATGACGTACGGGACTGAGCATTTTGAGCTGGCCCCGTCCACCGAGATACACGAGCGAGTGGCACAGAAGCTCTTCAGCGGCGGATTCGAGATCAGCAATCACATGGCCCAGCTGTGCTGAAACAATAGGAAACAGACCCGCCGGTAGCTGACCGCAAACTGACAGGAGTCCGCGCGGCTGAGCATGTTCGCTTTCAGCTGGTAGATGCGCGAGTGAGATTTTGATAGACACCGTGACGCTGAGTTCGCGCCGACTGCCGTCATGGTGGTCTGCCTCGAGGACGTCTGTGTGGTATTCGTACCACTCGCGGAGGAGGTTGCTTGGCGGGTCATCAAGACGCGCAAGAAGTGTGATTGCGAGAGGCACAAAATCGATCTCTCGAAGCAGATTGGTAAGGGCAGCCTGTTCGGGTTCGGACTCTAGAACCTGTGACTTGAGACAGGCCAGATCGGTAAAAGTTTGGCGAGCCGCAGTTGAAGAGAGAGTATCGAGCTCAGCGGTCTCGGCATTCGCCCATGTAAGGTTGTTGGGTAAGCGATTCCCACGGGTGGTGACAAGGAGCGTGAGCTCGTCGAGCACCGCAAGTTGTGCTAGAAACGCCTCGGCGGCCTCACGGAGCGCGTCATCTGTTGGTGACCAAATCGATTCGAAGTTGTCGAGTAGCACGAGGATGCGCTGTCGCGAACGAATCGCGTTGACCACTGCTGGCCAGAGCGGTGCGTGTTCGTTGCGTTGAATGCCGAGTTTACATGCCAGTTTCGTGAGAACCTCGTCTGAGCTTGCCGCGCCCTCACACGAGACAAAGAGCCGATCCTCTCCGTAGTACTCTCGAACACGTGGGTGATGCAAGACTTTGAGTGCAAGCGTCGTTTTGCCGATACCGCCGGGGCCGACGATGCCGATCGGTGCTTCGATGCCGATTGGCGCTGCAATGCTGGTTGGAGCTGTACTGGAGGCCAACACATGCCTGAGCAGATGATTCAACTCCGTTTTTGCAGTAGAGGAAATAACATCGAGCTCCGCGGTCTCGGCATTTGCCCATGTGATGTTCCCGGGTAGACGGTCGCCACTGATGACAACGAGAAGCGTGAGCTCGTCCAGTATGGCAAGCTGTTCTAGAAAAATTTCGGCAGCCTCGCACGATGAGCCCTTCTCTGGCGACCAAATCGATTCGAAGTTGTTGAGCACAAGAAGTGTGCGCTGACGTGAGCAAATCTCATCAATGACTGCTGGCCAAAGCGGCGTATCTTCAGCACGTTGAAGCCGGAGTTTGGTTGCTAGTCGTAAGAGAACCTCGTCCGGATCTTCTGCTCCTTCGCACGAAAAAAAGAGTCTATCATCGCCAAAGTACTCGCAAACACGCGGGTGCTCAAAGACATTGCGCGCGAGCTTGGCTTTACCGATACCGCTGGGTCCGATGATGGCGGTGGGCGCTACAATTGGCGCCGGGCTGGAGGCCATCACAAGCTTGACCAAACGATTCAACTCCGTTTTGCGACCATGAAAAACCGCTGGTCGTGCAGGAGGCCGTTTGGACTCGTATAAAGTTCTACACAGCGTGGGTACCGCATAGAAGCAATTGATTCAATGGGACGTACTGTGGAGCATATGAACTTCGTCTGTGTGGCTTCGGTTGAGAGTGTCCGTGGAATTGACAGAGGAACTCTGGAGATGGTTAGCATGCAATAGAATTTGAACGTAGAAAAAAAGAGCGAACCTTTGCGATGCCCGAGAGAGTAGGCACGGGGGACTCGACGAGCACTGTGGCTGCTGATGCTGCAAGAGCGTTGGGACTATGCTCGTTCAGTGGGATGGGGACTTTGGCGGATTCAATCGCAGGTTGCTCTTGATGAATGTCGATTTCATCGCTCTTGGCAGCTTCAAGCTCCTGGCGTGGCATATTGTTGATAGAGGGCGTGATTGACAGGTCGTGAGGCGCTCGTGAGAAATTGGGAGCAGAGTGATGTCAACTAACTGATCATCCCTCAGCTCTTTTAACCACGGAACGGATCGCAAACACGAGCAGTGTGACGGTCAATCCTTTTTAAGATCGTACGGCAGCGCGCACGGCTGACCGGCGATCATATCTCATCTCTGCACGATCACCGACGGAATCGGAATTCATATCAGAGTTTCATTAATCGACCCACTAGCGACAAGCGGCACTATCGCACCTTTCCACGATCGTCAACCTAATCAGGCTGCACATCATTATCGAATTAGTAGCCACGAGGCAAATGCGCTACCGGTCACAGGGCAAGTGTAGCGCGTTTAGGAGGTGCGAGTCCAGCCACTGAAAGTTACGGCATCAGAGATCCTTACAAGAATCACGTTTGCGGCGTGCTTCGCTCGATGCAAGACCAGGGAGAGATGTAAGCAGGGGTTTTCATTACTAAATAGTGTCACTGTTATGTGGCTGTCAGAAACCAAGATGAGGGCAAACGTGTGTACGAAGACCAAGTCTCGTCGAGTCAAGGGCGATTCGCCGAAGTTCAGGACCTGGGAGGGGGACAGGTTTGAGACCATGGACCGATAGAAAAGTTTAGTTGCAGGCAACAACGAGTCTCACACCGAGGGCACAGCGTGCCGCTGATGTCAAGGGCAACGATGTGCTCGCGCACCCCAAAATTCAGCACCCTACTCGCCCACCGGGCTCTTCCGCTTACTCTTCCCTCGCCGCACGCCACCCGTCTCGTTCCCGTTTTATCCCTTCTCTTAATTCTGCTGCTCGCTCACCCAATCTGCAATGCGGCTGCCATAGGTCTGCCGCACGTTCATTCTCCTCCATCCTGTCCGGAACGACCCCGCCCTCCGCCCAGAATGTCTTCCGGCCTTGATCTACAGTCATTCCGACAAGTATTGACCTTCGAACCAGATAGTCACGCCATCATATCGGGCTCTTCTTACAAAACCATCCACAAGTGGGATGTCGACGCGGCTTGCAGAAGAACTGCGGAATGCGGTGGCGATCTTGAGCTTTAGCTTTACTGGCATTCGCGACCTCCGATTTCGAATGGTTAATGGGACCATCCTGCGAGGTTTTAGCCTGGGTACCTGTTGAGTATCGCGTGTGATCCGAGACAGGCTGTAGTACGGTTCAGATAGGCGAAAGGCGGGCCATAGTCAACACGGGTGCTAATAGCCTCCATGACGATCCAAACTGGACGTTGTGCTGGCGCTGCTCAGCTATTTAGGTCGTAAATATGCGAATAAAATATGACCTGTCTGTTTCGGGTAGCATGTAACGCATCAAAACACATTGATCTCGAGCATAACGGAGAGCCAGTGCTTGTGATAAACGTCAAAACCTGCCGAGCATAACATCAATTCTCCGATCAATTCTACCTCACACGTAGAATGCTTGCACAACATGATAAAACCAAAGAATGCACATACCGCAAGTTCCACATCTCCTTAGAGAAAGTTTCAACGCTGAATTGTACTTGTCGCACCAGAGGCGTGCCACAACCTTAACGGGATCCACAGTTTTGCATGCTTTAAGTTATGTGACCGAAGGAGGGAGATGGATTAGCTCGCGCTCGGAGGGTTAGCAGGCGACAGCAGATCCTCATTCTCGAGGTTCTTAACAACTCGTCCGACGTACAGTTCATCTGCTGCGGATCGTATGGGGTCTGTGTTTCTCACTCTGGCAGGATTGCTCATTGTGTCGACCTCTCACGAAAAGAAGATCATCTGGGACGTAAATAGGTCTGCGACAATCAATGCTGGTGGCTAGACCGTAGAGCCATTTTTGAGTAGGCTTCGTCGAGCAAGCCACATTGGGTATCAGGAGGTAGATAGAACAAACCCTTAGAGTGACGGCACGGATAAGCGGCCCATATGAAGGGAACAACGGAAAAGCGGGCAAGGTTTAGGGGGTTGGAGCTCGGGCTGTGGCCCGGAAGGAGAGGATCTCGCATCGGGCCGGGCCGAAAAATCGGATTTGGCTCGGGAGTTTTCGCGGACTCGATTTCGTTCTGCTTTTGCGCGTCGATTTCTCGCCTCGACTCTAGCTCGTCGCCCAACTCGACGCGCACCACTCGGGGCTCGTGCGCGCATAGAAAAGCGAATCGACATACACGCAGTAGACGATGATGGCACCAGCAGTCACGCTCGCACCTACTCCAGTACCTCAACCAGTGGCCAGCACGTCGCGCACATCCGCAGAGCATGACGCTGTATCGCGCGCGTTTGATTCGCTGCGCACGATCACGGACACTGAATCTGGCAGCGACACCTTTGTACCCGAATCAGCCTGGCACTCGTCGCTTGCGGCAGCACGCGCCAGACAACACACCTCATCCAACACATCGCTTGAACCATTCGCACCGGACGATGCCGATATAGTAGACCTATTCAGTGCACGGCTTCTGAGTGCATCACGTGGCCTGGCGTCAGTAG
>Ga0247815_10002042_pt1 | contig 15058 bp, 10 predicted proteins | sample UWRJL194509B1_FD_181014 | JGI IMG/M metagenome (GOLD analysis project Ga0247815, IMG submission 181014) | Plant litter microbial communities from Arlington Agricultural Research Station in Wisconsin, United States - UWRJ-L194-509B-1 | ecosystem: Environmental > Terrestrial > Plant litter >...
CCTGGCCGCATCGTTCATCGGCCAGGCAACAAGCTTTCTGACCATGTGGACAATGGGCCTGAACCAAAGTGTTATCGGCACCCACAAAAACCTGTCCCTCATCAACTTAAACCTGATTACCGGTCATATTGGCAAACCAGGTAGCGGTCCGTTTTCATTGACGGGCCAGCCAAATGCGATGGGCGGCAGAGAGGTTGGCGGGCTGAGCAACCTATTGCCGGCCCACAGAAACTTAGCAAGCCAGACACACAGGAATGAAGTAGAGACGTTTTGGAAGATCCCACTAGGAACCATCAACGAAAGAGCCGGCCTCAGTGCTACAGAAATGTTTGATGAGCTGAATTCCGGCAAGCTCAAGGCAATCTGGATTTTATGCACCAATCCCCTGGTTAGCCTTCCTGACGCACGGATGGCGGATGCTGGCCTCAAAAATGCAAAGTTTGTGGTGGTACAGGATATCAGTAATACGGTAGAAACTTTAAAATATGCTGATGTAGTGCTTCCAGCAGCAGCCTGGACCGAAAAAGAAGGCACAATGACCAATGCGGGCCGCTACATTTCATACCTGAACAAGGTTACTGAAGCACCCGGCGAAGCCCTGCCTGATGCAGAAATTATCTGCCGGTTTGCAAAAATAATGGGTTTCGAAGGATTCGATTTTCAAAATGCCTCTGCGATTTATGATGAACATGTTGCGCTGACCGAAGGGACTAATATTGATATCAGCGGGTTGAATTACGACATTCTGAAGCAAAAAAGGGCGGTTCAGTGGCCCTTTCCTAAAAACATGCATGCGATCGGTACAGCGAGGTTATTTGCCGACCATCACTTTTTTACCACGGATAAAAAAGCCAACATCCATTCTTTTGACGACAAAAACCAATCAGAGCCGCTTTCGCGAGAATTCCCTTTAATTCTCACCACAGGCAGGATCAGAGATCAATGGCACACCAGAAGTAAAACCGGCAAAGTCAATAAACTGAACCAGCACATCAGCGAATCATTTGTAGAAATCAACCCAGCTGATGCGATGTTCAGAAACATACATGAAAATGACATTGTGGAAATCTGTAACAGGCGCGGAACTGTGAGAGTAAAAGCCAAATTCTCTGAGGATATTAAAGAAGGTGTTGTATTTATGCCTATGCATTGGGGTTTAATTTTAAACAGTGATTTAAACAGGGCAAATAACCTGACCAATAATCTGGTTGATCCCATCAGCAAAGAACCCGACTTCAAATTCAGTGCTGTACAGGTGCAGCCTTATACAAAGAAAAAACAGAAAATTATTATTGTTGGTGCAGGCGCCGGAGCGCATGGATTTGTAAAAAGCTACCGTGCTTTAAACAATGAAGATCAAATCGAAATTTTCAGCAAAGAAAACTTCCCGTTTTACAACAGGGTTTTATTACCAGATTACATTAAAGGCAGCCTGCCCTGGCAAAATCTCATAAAAATGAGTGATGTCGAGGAATCTAAGCACCGTATTAAACTTCATCGCGGTGTTGGCATTGAGAAAATAGACAAAGACATTAAAATGGTAACAGACAGTAATGGTAAAGCACACCATTATGATGTATTGATACTTGCAACCGGCAGCAGGGCTTTCACATTGAAAGACATGCCTGGTTTAAACGGGATTTTCACTATGCGCAGCAGAACAGATGCCGACAAGTTCAAACAGCATCTTGAAGCTGTTGATGGCGAGGTAATCATTATTGGCGGAGGGCTACTCGGTATAGAGCTGGCTACAACGCTAACAGAAACAGGTCACAAAGTGACCATTATCCAGCGGATCTCAAGGTTAATGGGACGTCAACTCGACAGCCTTGGTAGTCAGCTGTTGCATGAGGAATTAACCAGCAAAGGCATCGATATCTTTTACAACGACGAAGTGGACCGTTTTCTTGGAGAAAAAAATATCTCGGGCATACGTTTAAAAAGCGGTACGATGATCAAATGCCAGTCGCTCGTTGTTGCTATAGGCACCGTTCCAAATATTGAATTGATTAAAGAAGCAGGAATTGAATGTAAGCGCGGCGTGGTAGTAGACGACTACCTACGTACCACAGAAGAGGATATATATGCGATAGGCGAAATCGCAGAGTTTAAAGGAGCACTATATGGCATTACCGCAGCAGCTGAGCAGCAAGCGGAAATTGTAGCCAGTTATTTAGCCGGAGATATTTCCAGGTATTACCGTGGGAGCCTTTTAATGAATATCCTTAAAATGCATAGCCTGGATTTATGTTCCCTGGGTCTGGCTGAGGTACCTGATGGCGATCCTACATATGAAGAAATTGTCTTTATTGACAAAGCGAAGCGCTATTACAAAAAATGCATTGTGCATAATGATAAGCTTGTCGGGGCCATATTAATTGGCGACAAGTCTGAGTTTTTAGAGTTCCGGAACCTGATCGACAATAAAACTGAACTTAGCGAAAAACGGCTGCAGCTGCTAAGAAGCGGCATAACCACCGAACCCCTACTGGGAAAAACGGTCTGTAGCTGCAATGGTGTAGGTGAAGGCAACCTGATCAACAAAATCAATGAAGGGTGTAAAGACCACTTACAATTATGTCAGTTAACCGGCGCAGGAATGGGATGTGGCAGTTGCCGCCCTGAAGTAAAATCCATTTTGGATGCATGTCTGAACGTTCCAAAAACAGCAGCTGAAACAGTCCTCATAAATTAATATAGTCTCAAATGAAGATGGATCAAACCGTAACGATTAACTTTCCTGGCGGAATAATATTTCCAGGCCACATGTGCAATATCCTTCGTGCCGCAGCCACTTCAAAAATAAGGTTCGTGCGCTTTGGCCTGCGCCAACAATTACTGATAGACACCACAAGCGAAAATCTATCCATTTTAACATCTGAACTGGATAAAATGGAGATCACTTATCAAACAAGCGGAGACAGTTACCCAAATATTATCAGTTCCTATCCGGCCGAAGGTATATTTATCAGGAATTCATGGTTAGGTGAAGGAGTATACCGTGATATCTTTGATACTATTGATTTCAGGCCAACCGTGAAGGTCAACATATGTGACAAAAATCAGAGTTTCACGCCGATGCTTACCGGCAACATCAACTGGGTTGCTTCAGAAACTGAACATTACTGGCATCTGATTATCCGTTTTCCAAGAACAAATGTGGTATTCGAATGGGACCATTTATGCTATACCAATAATATTGCATCAATTACCAAACAACTTGAACAGTTTATAAAAAATGATCCCGCAGCCTTTTTTGACAATGAAAACGCAAGCGGAGAAAAACTTTTTAAATTGCTTGACCGGGACGACCTTATTTTAAAACCCTCTGAACAAAAAGTAACACTTTCTTCTTTTAATCTTCCTTACTATGAAGGGTTAAACCGCTATAATAATAAGTACTGGCTTGGCATTTACAGGCGCGACGAACTCTTTAGTGTCGCATTTTTAAAGAAAATGTGTTTGCTATGCATGGCAACGAAACTTGGGCAATTATGCTGTACCTCTTGGAAGACCATTATCATAAAAGGAATTGACGAGCAGGATAAGCACTTATGGAATGAATTGCTTGAAGAGTTCAAAGTAAATATGCGACACGGGGCCAATGAACTAAATTTTCAGGTTGAAGATAACTGCGCGGCGGGTCTCGAATTAAAGAGTTATCTGGTGAAACATCTTATCATTGACGACATCAGAACGTTTGGAATTTGTTTTGGCATAAAAACCAGAAAAAAAAGCGAGGTGTTTAGCAGTATTTTGATCAGGAGGCGACATTTGGTAAACTTATTATTTATAAAGCTATTTCCAGTATATGACATTTTATGCGCTAAAAACTTCAACCCCAACGAACGGACTGGTGAGATTTTCAGCAGTAGCAATCCAAAGGCGCTACTGCCAGAACAACTCCGCAGGGCAGTAATTAAATTCTATAACTACCGGTCAAGCGCTATTGCAGAAGATCATTTAAAGGCCAAAAGCAGTCCAGAACGGGTGGCACCTAAAGAACAAGAATATCTATATCAATGCCAGAATTGCCTGACTATCTATGACGAAAGCCTCGGTGAGACAGCGTATAACATACCTGCCGGCACTTCATTTACAGATCTCACAAGCTCATTTTGTTGTTCCCTTTGCGAAGCTGAAAAGGATCAGTTTATACGGATAGCAAAAGAGGAATTATATATATAGTTATCTATTTATTAAATAGTTCACGCAAGCCATCTTCATTGTTGATACATATCATTTTACCTTTGATAACAATAAGGTTTTCGGCAATGATCTCGTTCATTACCCTAAAAACTGTTTCATAGGTAGCGCCTGTGAAGGCGGCAAGATCCTGACGGCTCAGGTCTATCGCTATGCATCCATTTTCATCAAGACCGAACTGCTCCTTAAGTCCTAATAACGCAACTGCCAGGCGTCCCTTTACAGACATCAGCGCCAGATTGCGCATCTTCCTCTCCGAGTCGTTTAACTCGTCTGCATAAAATAAAAGCAGCCCATAAGCAAACTCGTGGTTCACTTTTATAGTTGACATAAAAAAATCTATTTCTACAAAACAAAGCGATGTATTTTCCAGGGCAGTTGCAGAAATCGGATATAAATTCTCCCTGGTGCTAATCCCACGGTGACCAAAAATTGCACCCTCATTTGCAAACCGCAAAATGAGCTCCTTGTCTCCCCATTTTTTATGGACTTTAACATTTCCCTGGGTTACAAAATACACACCAGTAACAGGATCGCCTTCTTTGATAATTACCTCTCCCTTTTTTGCAGAAAAGTTTTTTCTGTGCGCAGCAATAGCAGGGTGCCACTCCGAAAGCGTAAGCCTGCACATGAAACAAGTTTTAAGGTCGCATCCGTTGTTTTTTTTCATCAAGTTCTATTTTCGACTACAATAATAGCATTTTAAAAGGCACACTATTGAAATTTCTGCATGAACATGATGACCGGCCCATAACTCGGTAAGTTCACCACGTTTGCAGCAAGATTTTACTAATAACGTAGGTAAGATTATTTAATCAGAGTCGCAGGGAGTGCCCCTATAGTCTCGCAGCACAATTGCTCCATAGCTTGCTTGAACTGCGATTTAAGCATGGCGATTGTATGGTCGCCCCCCTCATCTCCTAATGCTGCAACACCATACATAAATGGCCTGCCCATAAAAGTGAAGTCTGCACCGCTAGCTACTGCCCTGGCAATATCTGGTCCGCCGCGAACACCTCCGTCCATCATCACAGTAATTTTATCTTTATATTTACCTGTCAGGTTACCTAACGACCTGATTGATGATTCACCAGCGTCAATTTGCCTTCCGCCATGATTCGATACAATGATCGCATCGGCCCCAAGCGCAATAGCCTTTTCAGTATCCTGATCACTCACAATGCCTTTTAAAACCATTTTTCCTTTCCACTTATCGCGTATAGCCGCAATTTTATCCATGTCTACACGCTTGTCAAAAGATGCATTCATAAACTCTCCCAACTGGCCCATGTCCAAACCTTTTTCCATGTACTTTTTTAAAGTAGCAAACTCCGGTATTCCATGCATTAGGGTGTCGATGGACCATCTCGGCCTGATAAAAGACTGGAAGATGTTATTAATGTTCATCTTAGGCGGCATTGATAATCCAGCTTTGATTTCGCGGTATCGGAAACCAAAAGAAGGAACGTCAACTAAAACAACCAAAACTTCACAGTTCACATCTTCAAGGCGCAGCAGGATGTCGTCACGCATAGAAGTTTTTGCCGGATGATACAATTGGAACCAGAATTTACTTTCAGAAACCTCTGCAATACGTTCAATACTACTGGTAGACACAGTACTCAATATAAAAGGAACGTTGTGCTTCAGCGCGGCTTTGGCTAATATTTCTGAAGCATTTGGCCACATTAAGCCCTGCAAACCAATGGGTGATATTCCAAAAGGTGCATCATACCGGTGTCCAAACAATTCGGCACTGGTATCCACGCCTGCATACTTTTGCAAGTATTGTGGCATAAGCGTCACATCATGGAAATCCGTTTCATTTTTTAACAGGTTAACCTCTTCGTTGCAACCACCTTCCAGGTAGTCGAATGCAAACTTTGGAATTCGTGCTTTTGCCTTTCTTTTAAGATCAGCAACAGAGGGATATTTTGGGTTATATTTTAATAAATCAGCGTTAGCCATAAATGATTTTATTTTAAAATTTCAAACCATGAAGTTAGCTGACTACCGACACCATTGTTAGTATTAATATGATCTTCATTGGCACTTTCCGTACTTTAGCTGAAATTACAACCTAGATTTATGATACCTGTCTACAATATTGCAGATTTTTCGCCCTTTTACAGTAAAGAGCAGCAATTTGTAATTGTACCTTTCCAAAAGTTAAACAGGCCTGTACCTTTTGTATGGCCACATAAACACAGCTTTTACGAGATATTATGGATTAGAAAGGGCAAGTCCAAACATTTTGTAGATAACCGTGAACTGGAACTTGGGCAGGATACCATTTACTTCATGTCTCCCGGGCAAGCGCATCATTTTGAAGAATACGCAGCCATACAGGGTGATAGTATCATGTTTACAGAAGAATTTTTCATATTAAATTATACCAGCAAAGAGGCAATACATAAACTGGCATTCCTGCACAACAGTTACAAAAACCCAAATATTGTGGTGGATGAACAGGCTAAGGAAACATTAGAGCCTATTCTAAAACTGATTTATGCGGAGTTTGCGAGAGCAAACTATTCGAAAATGGTAATTGGCTCGTTGTTATATGTATTTTTTGATTACCTGCAACGCGTTTATTTTGATCAGCGAATTGCTAGCGGGGCCTCTCCTGTTCACGTAACAATATTTGAAAAATTTAAAAAACTGGTAGAACAGCATTACCGTAGCCAGCAGCCTCTTTCATTTTATGGTTCTGCATTATTTGTGACGCCACACTACCTCAACGAAGTAGTAAAAAAAGCAGCGGGTAAAACCTCAAGCGAATTTCTACGGGACCGCATACTGCTTGAGGCTAAAAGAATGCTGGTCCAAAGTCACATTCCTATAGGCCAGATTGCGGATGAACTGGGGTTCAAAGATTTCTCTTACTTTTCCCGCCAGTTCAAAAAACACAATCAGCTTAGTCCGGAGCAATACAGGCTAATGATGATGGAGAAACACCATATTTGACGCGTCTTTACAAATCAGGAACCAATAGTACCCGTACAATCTTGCCCGGTTTTTTATAAGTCAGGAACCATCAGTACCCGTCCTATTTTGCCGCGCGCCTCTGCACGTGCATGGGCTGCAGCAGCCTCAGACAACGGAAATACTTTATCTATTGGCACTTTTAACTCACCGGTAGCCGCCTGCTCCAAGGCAGTCGCCATACGCTCATAAACGCCCTCATCTACCAATGCCTTTCCCAAAAGACAACCATGGATAACCAGACGGTGCGCCAAAATGTACATAGTACTTAGCGTTGCCTTCGACGATTCAAACGCCCCAAGGACAACTACCCTGCCACCATCTTTTACCGCTGGAAGTATGTCCTGCAAATCTGCAACACCAACCGTGTCAATCAGCACATCAACACCTCCGCCGTTTAATAATTCTTTAATCTTTTCAGGTATAGATTTTCCATCCAGTAATACAGGATCAGTTAAACCATAATTACGCAGTTCTTCTAATGACTCCGCACTACTGCCTGTACCTAACACCCTGGCACCTAGTTTTGAAGCCAATTGTAGTGTTGGCACCCCTACTCCGCCTGCGGCACCTAAAACCAAAACTGTTTCGCCTTGTTTCAGCCCGGCTTGCGCCAAAGCCTGTGCTGCCGTTCCACCACCAATCAATGCGGCAGTGGCAAGCTTCATATCCATACCTTGCGGCACTGCCCAGGACTGCGCAGCAGGAACCACGCGTAATGATGAATGAGAACCGGAAAACGCAAATGTGGTTACTTTCTGTCCTACTTTAAAGGAAGTTACAGCCGCGCCAAGCTCCAACACTTCACCCGAAGCCGCATAACCACCAACGTATCCCGGGAACGGAGGAACCACTGACCGCCGCCCTCCGATATCACCACCTTCAATACTTATAGCTTCAACCTTGATTAAAATTTCACCTTCCTGCGGAACAGGGTCTGGTAGTTCGGTATAATATAATACTTCAGGTTTTCCTGGTTGGTCATAAATTGCTGCTTTCATATGGTATACTTTTTCGTGTTTAACATTTATGTGCTGACAACAAAATATCACCTTAATAGATTCAAAATTCGTATCCGTAAAACGTCACAATCTTTATTGCGCTAATTAAATGGCAGTTACAAATGCTGAACTGAAAACTTCAGGTTGTGCGCTTCAAAAGATTGCTTCACATATTTGTTAAACAAGGAGGAAAAAATATTGTTCAACTATTGATTATACCTTTTAGCACATCACAATACATATGAAAATAGGCCTTATTGCCCACCTTAAACATCCTATTAAAGCTCCATTTGCCGGGGGCCTAGAGGCTTTTACCTTTCAAATTTGCAAATTGCTTAGAGAGAGAGGCCATGATGTAACACTTTTTGCAAGCTCTTCATCTGGCCCCGGTATTGACCTTCACCCTATTTTAAGTGACGAAAGGTATGATGAGAAAACAAGGGAGCGAAAAAATACCGCCGATATGAGTTCTGAATATATAGCAGAACACCATGCCTACTACCAACTGATGAATCAGATTGATAGTTTAAACCTGGACGTCATATTTAATAATAGTCTGCATTACGTACCAATCACCATGGCAAACCTTTTGAAAACACCTATGGTTACGGTTCTGCATACGCCACCTTTTTACGAACTTGAACTGGCAGCGAAAGCTGAGAGAAAGCATAAGTCACTGCGTTACGTAACTGTCTCTAAAAGCAATGCCGCACGATGGAATAAAATTGTAACCGAATGCGAAGTCATTATGAATGGCGTGGACTGCAACGCATGGGATTTTTATGATGAAGGGCAACAGGAAAATTATGCGGTTTGGTTTGGCCGGGTTCACCCCGACAAAGGTTTACACCTGGCAATTGCAGCAGCAAAGCTGGCCGGTATTCCACTTAAAATTGCTGGCGGAATTGCAGACAGGAAATACTTCAATACCAAAGTTGAACCTCTTTTAGATGAGAATACGCAAATGCTTGGTCTTTTGGATCACCATTCACTTAACAATTTAATCGGCAAGGCCCGCGTAAGCATAATTAGTCCTACCTGGGAAGAACCTTTTGGCCTGGTGGTGGCAGAATCTCTGGCATGCGGCACTCCCGTAGCAGGCTTCAGCATCGGTGCATTGCCAGAAATAGTTAATAGTCAATGTGGATCCCTTGCCTCCCCGGCTGATGTTGAAAGTCTGGCATCAGCGATAAAAAGTGCCCAGGTGTTAAATAGGAAGACGGTCCGCGCCTACGCTGAGAACCACATGAGTATTGCGCATATGGTCACCTGTTACGAACAGTTCCTTCAGTCGCAAATAGATACAGACATTACCCAATTAATACTTCAATCTGATGCCACATATGATATACCAAGCTAAGGCTTCCGCATTCGAAGATGTTCACGCGGACGTAGAGGAAACCCTCCAAAAAATAGAATCAATAGCAGATGCAGGCGATGAAACACCTCAGGCCCCGGTTAGAGAATTTCAATGGCTTGCTGAAGCCGGCCTGCTCGAAATTGTATTACCCGGCGCCGCTCTTGATTTCAATGAAGGTCATACCAGTGAACTGCTCATGCTGCTAAAGAGAATTGGTAAGGCAAATTTGTCTATAGGAAGAATATATGAAGGACACATCAACACGTTGTACCTTATCCATTTATATGGAACAGAAAATCAAAAACATACATGGTACAATAAAGTAACGAATGAGAATGCATTGTTTGGTGTTTGGAATACCCAGGTGGGTAATGGTATCAATTTTATCAGCTCAGAAGACGAGCTAAATATACAAGGAAGCAAAACATTTTGTTCTGGTGCCGAAATTGTGACCCATGCGTTGATTACAGGCAACATCAAAACCACCACAAGAACCGGCTGGCAAATGATGATCCTGCAAATGGACAAATTAGAAGATAACCGTATTGATCGTTCAACCTGGCAAACCATGGGGATGAAAGCTTCAGGGAGTTATACTGTTGACTTTTCAGGGTACACAGTAGATGAGCAGGAATTATTAGGAACACCCGGACAATATCTTGGCCAGCCCTATTTCAATGGAGGCGCTATACGTTTTGCAGCGGTGCAGCTTGGCGGAGCAGAAGCCATTGCCAGTCACACACTTGCTTACCTCACAGGTATGGGCAGGACTGACGATCCTATACAAAAAATGCGGCTGGCAAGTATTATGACAGAGATCACCACAGGAAACCTTTGGATTGAGCAGGCAGGCAGAAATTACGATAGCTGGTCCCACCAGCCAGAACGTAATGCCGACCTGATAGCATTTGCAAATATGACCAGAACGGTAATTGAAGAAATAGGAATAAAGGTGATGAACGAAAGCAATCGTTGCGTGGGTGCCCGCGGATTGATGCCCCCCTTCTCACTTGGCAGGCTCAACAGGGACCTCACCTTTTACCTTCGGCAACCAGCTCCTGACGCAACAAGGATTAACGTAGCAGAATATTTCATCAACTCCTTTACAAAAGCATCAAATGATATTTAATAAACAGGCCTTTTGGCAATCGGCCATTCCCGTAAACAAAGAATTCCTCAATTCGATCAACAGCTGCCTGGTGATTGCACCCCATCCTGATGATGAGTCGCTGGGATGCGGCGGACTCATCGCACAATTGCGGAAAAGCGGAAAAAACGTGAGTGTTGTGCTAAGTACCGATGGAAGCATGTCGCACCCCAATTCTCTAAAATATACTTCGGAGGACCGCACTGCTGTAAGGAAACAGGAATTGCTCACGGCACTTAAAATACTGGGAGTTGACGACCAACACGTGTATTATCTCGACGGTAAAGATTCTGCCCTGCCTGCTCAAAATGAAGTTGGTTTTTCTGCACTTCAGAAAAATCTGGAACAGATCATTTCAGTAGAAAAACCAGACCTTTGCCTGGTCCCCTTTGAATTGGATCCCCATCGCGATCACCGCGCCAGCTGGCAGTTACTCAATGCAGCTTTATCCGCTTCGCCCTCTAATGGGGTTACAGTATGGGAATACCCCATCTGGCTTTACCAACTAGCTACCGAAAACGACTTGCCCCAACTTGAAAATGGCGAATTGAAATATCTCGAAATTAATGACTTCCTTCAGCAAAAAAGAACTGCAATTGATGCCCATCTTTCCCAAACTACAAATTTAATTAATGATGATCCTAATGGCTTCCGGTTAACCGAAAATATGATAAGCAACTTCCTTAATGGAAAAGAATACTTTATCGAGCGCAGCAGCAATAGAAAAGAAAATACCCTACCGATGGATTATTTCGAAAGTTTATACCAGAAAGAAATTGATCCATGGAACTTTGAGCAAAGTGAATACGAACGAAAAAAATACGAGACTACTATAGATTATCTACCGAAAGGAACTTATCACAATGCATTAGAGATAGGCTGTTCAATAGGTGTGCTGTCAGAAATGCTCGCAGCTCGCTGTGAGGCGTTATTGTCCATAGACATCAGCTCAACCGCATTGGCGGCCGCCAAAAAACGGTTACATGGCAATCCTTCTGTTACTTTTGAGCAACGCGGAATTCCAGATAACTTTCCGGCCGGCAATTACGACCTCATTGTGATGAGCGAAGTTGGTTATTATTTATCTACGGATGACCTTATGCAGGCCAAATCTCGCATACTGGAGACGATGCGGCCGGGCGCTAATCTCGTCCTAGTTCACTGGACGCACTATGTTACAGATTATCCGCTGACCGGAGACCAGGTACATCAGATTTTTCATGCAGACCGCATGCTACAACATACAGCTGCCACCCGCACTGCAGATTATCGGCTTGACGTATTTGAAAAAGCCTGATATGGGATATAATACAGCTTTTTACATCCATCACCATGGTTCGGGGCATCTGATGCGCGCCCTTGCAATCGCTACAAAAATCAAAGGGAGAATCAGCTTCCTCGGAAGCGACCTGCAGCGGTATAAGTCATTGATTCCTGAACATATTGATTGTATTGATCTGCCCGCGGATGTACCCGATGAAGATGATCAATTTTATAGCGGCGGACCAGATGTCCCTGCCTTACATTATGCGCCTTTAAATGTAGCTGGGCTAAGGAACAGGGCAAGAATGATCACTGAGTTTTTTTTCAGCAATTATCCTTTAATACTTATTGTTGACGTTTCCGTTGAAATCGCCTTACTAGCACGTCTTTGCGGTGTCCCTACAGTAATCATAAGGCAGCATGGCTTAAGGAATGATACCGCCCATTTGAATGCATACCATAGTGCCTCATTACTCATTGCACCCTACTCAAAGAATTTACAATCAGGAGCACCTCAATGGGTTGATGACAAAACAGTATTCTCAGGTGGGTTTTCAAGGTTTCCATTAAGCGAAGAACCAGATCACGAGGGTATCTCAGTTGAAATAGCGGTTATGGCTGGCCGCGGAGGCACTTCATTGGATATATCCTTTGTACATTTTCTTGCGGGAGCCTGCCCGGATTTTCGTTTTCATGTATTAGGAATTATCGAAGATGGGCTTTTGCTGCCTCATAACATTATCCTTTACGGACCTATTGATGATCCTTCACCAATTTTAAAAAAGTGCGTCATAATAATTGGAAATGCAGGGCACAACACGGTGATGGAAGTTGCGGCATTAAAGAAAAAATTCATCTGTATACCAGAAAAACGCCCTTTCTCAGAGCAGGAACACAAGGCCAGCAGTCTGGCCGCAGGATTAGGAACCACTGTGGTACTACCCGAGGTACTTTTGCAAACCAATTGGAATAATTTATTGCACCAGGTTATGAACACTGAGCCGAACTGGGGAAACACAATAAATCCAGATGCGCTGCAAACTATATCTGACGCAATTGAACAACTGGCCGGCAGGTTATTTGTAAATACCCAAAACTTCGATTAATCTTTTTTGGCATTCGCCAATTCCTCAGGAGCAGGCTGTCTGAGTAGCCGAAGGTCATCGCCCTTCCAATGTACTAATCCCATGGCTGCAAATTGTTTTAGCCAGCCCTCCATAGGCCATAGGTTCCATTTCTGATAAAATAAAACCGCATTGGGAACAATATCACACAGGTGGTTTAACGGGGGTGAAAAAGCAGCGTGATGCTGATGGTATGCGATGGCTTCTAAAAGAATTAAAGGAACATTTTCATGCCTGGCGGCAAATGAAAAGTCCGTATCCTCCGCGCCATAACCAAGATAGGACTCATCGAACCCTCCTATTTTACGAAAAATGTCTATGCAGCATCCGAAATTTAGTGACCAGAAAAGCTCGTATGGTAATCTCCTTAGATCTGATCTTATCGGATCTGGTCTGCTATATTCATAAAGACTGTCAAATACATCTGTTTTATCTGTCGCCTCAGCAGAAAGATATCTGATCGTTCCTGATAAAAGTGAATCGTCTCTCCAGGCATTATTGAAATGGCTTATAAAATCCTTTGCTGGGATACAATCAACATCAAGAAAAATCAGTCTGTCAAATCTGGCCACATCTGCACCCTTGTTACGCGCCGCGGCCAAAGGACAATTTATAGGAGATGTAAAACCTATGGATCTCACTTCAAAAGGTAATTCACCCAGGCTGTAGGGCGCTTCATTCATATGTACCACAATCAGTTCGTCAGGTTTTAGCTCATTAAAGCTTAGTCCCCTTGAAAGATTCAAAAGTGCATTTTTCCGGTCCTTAACAATGGTGATGACAGAGATACCCTCCATTATGCAGATTTCATACTTGCAAAGTAATGTCTGAAAGTGGTAATTACATCAGAGATTGGTTCAAGTACATTTGCCTTGCGCCATAGACCAGAATTCAATTCACTTTCTATTGCTTCCCAGAGTTCGCCAAAATAATTGCAGTTATAAAACCTTGCACTCAGCCACTCAATATCAATCATAAGTTCGTCACTGATCGCTGAAAGACTATTATCAAGTGTAACGACCTGCTCACGGTTAATCCATAAAAACCGCAGGCTTTTCTTTATCGTCATCTTCCTGATTAGCACGGGCAGTGGCTCTACATGCTGTTGCTGATTATCGCGCGTCATTGCTTCCCAGTGCTGTAGCTGTACGGAAAATCCGAAATCGACCCGGCCGCAAAGCCTTGCTGAGGTATAAACTTTAACCTGCGGCGACTTTCGTATCTTAGCATCAATACGACATAAAGCTTTTCTAAATTCCTCATCTTCAAGATATGGGATCGCCGGTATCCGGCCTGCCTTTTCATATATATGACAGGTTACAGCCAAACTCGGACCATAACACTGAAAATGACGCGGCCATGGATCTGAAAGGCTGGGGTCTAAAATTGATTCCAGTCTGCTGGCATGATAGCGATAGCTTACGTCCCTCAGGTGGTGCATACGTGACAAACCCGAAACCGCACGTGGAAGAATCCTTCCGCCAACTACTTCATTGCCCTTACTCATCTCTAACAATATATAATGCACCCAATTTTTGTCCACCTCACTATCGCCATCTGTTGATACAATAATACCAGTCGGGCGATCAAGTTTCATAAATCTATTGTAGGCCTCATCCATCAGCATACGTCTTACTGTACCAATATGTGCATGTTCCTTAGGGATTTCTATTTCAGCAATATGCAGCTGTAAATCAGGATAACAAGCCTTATACTTGCCGGCAACTGTGAACGTTTGATCATTACAATTGTTAGCAAGTAATAGTATTTCAAACCGGTTCGGATTGATCCGCTCCCCTTCTTCATCCACCTGACACCGCAAAGCATCAAGCGTACTCCAAATACCTTCCGCTTCGTTTTTCACAGGGACGATGACAGTTAGCTCTAATTCAGGGTGGGGTTCGGCAGGAAAAAGCAAATGTTGTTCAAACAGAGGAGTGCGTATAATCATATTCAGGTATAGTTCTTTAGG
>Ga0247815_10002043_pt1 | contig 15057 bp, 21 predicted proteins | sample UWRJL194509B1_FD_181014 | JGI IMG/M metagenome (GOLD analysis project Ga0247815, IMG submission 181014) | Plant litter microbial communities from Arlington Agricultural Research Station in Wisconsin, United States - UWRJ-L194-509B-1 | ecosystem: Environmental > Terrestrial > Plant litter >...
TGATTCGCACGAGTGGGGACTGGTGTACAACGAGTCTCAACCGGAGCGCTCCTTGCCCGCGCGTTCTTGGATTGCCAAAGTTCACGCGCAACTCAATGCCACCGTCAGCTCTGCGAAGGGACCGAAGCTCTCTGTGTTGACTGGCAGGTGAGCGGTCCAAGAGAACGTCGAGGTACAGCATCCGCTAACGCATCGCGAAGCTACAACACCTTCCAAAACTGGTTTGGTCTGTCCGGCCTCCACAAGCTGGACCCGAACTTCTTCGGCCTGCCAGATTATGCATCGACGCTTGTCTTTGAAGCTGTCACAAACGCTACGGTCGCCAGTGGCCTCCCCGCGCTCGGGGACATCTCCGTACGCTTCCTCTTCCGCAATGGCTCAGATCCAGACGCGCCATTGACCTCATGGCCAATCTTCGAGTCGGGCAAGGAGCTCTTGTCATGGAGCGAGTGGTCTGAGCGCATCTCTGCGACCCAGATTGCCTCGGCAGTGGCATGGTGCAAGGAATGCGGTGCGACATCCACCGATAAACCGTTCTGTCCCGTTGCCGCGGCTTCAGCGCCATTACGGCTCCCTGCGAAAAGCGGTGACATGTCTCTGGCTGTCGCGGGTGTGATTGGCGCAGCGGTAACACTGGGAGTTCTCGGCCTCGCCGCTGTTCTCCTGGCGCTTCTAGGCCTACGTCTCAGTCGCCGCCGGCCTGCAGTGCAGCCCATGGCATCCAAAACCATTGACGATAAGTCGAGCGGGAAAGGAAGCGTGTAATAATAGATTTGAATGTACGTTTACGAGGTCGGAGCCAATGTATACGAGCGAGATTAGTCAGCACTTGACGCGGGAGAATCGTCATCCATGATGATCGGGGCGGTCTGGGCTGAGAGACTCCGCGCCCTTCTAATGCGCCGATCTCGCCATTTGCGCACCGCATGATTGGACCCCGCGCAGTCGTCCTTGTCCGCACCAGCCTCACAGGTTCTCCCTTACGCCGCACGTTCGCCTCGTCGTTTGCAAGAATGACACGCTATACTTTGGCAGTAGACCATACCGCCATCGCCCAACCTGGAGCAAAGCTTGAGGTTGCAGTGGAAGGCACCGATTCAAAGGTCCTTTTGGTTAACGTCAAGGGCAAGATATCTGCCCTCTCGCCAAAGTGTACTCATTACGGGGCACCGCTAGTAAGGCTGTCTGAGCTACATTATATTCGACATACTCACATATCTCACAACAGGTCAAGGGCGTTCTGACCGAAGACGGACGCATCACTTGCCCCTGCACGTCGCGCTCGTGCCACATATATTGTCAGTGCGCTGATACTCATCGTAGGGCATGGTGCTTGCTTCAGTACTGCTACGGGCGACATCGAAGACGCCCCAGCAATCGACCCTCTGTTTAGTTTCCCCTGCTCTCACTCCGATGGCAAGATCACGATCGAGGCAGAAGCTAAAGATCTGAAGTCTGGGCGCCGGGTGCCCAAGTCGGCGGTAAACGCTGCATCTGAATCGCAAGAGCATGTTGTTGTCGTCGGTGGAGGTGCGGGTGGGATGGGCACGGTTGAGGGTCTCCGTGAGGGTGGCTTCAAGGGCAAGATCACACTGCTCAGCAAGGAGAACTATGGGCCTATTGACCGGTGCGAGCCGATGGTGCTCACCTGACGGATTGCTGACCGTTTGCTTGAAGCCCGAAGCTGAGCAAAGCGCTTCTCACCGATCTCAATAAACTTCAGTGGCGCACAGCTGACTTCCTCAAGTCCGAGCTAGAGGTCGACTTCCAGCCCGGCACTGTCGTCACAAAGATCGACGCTGCAGCTCAAACAGTCACCACTGAAAGTGGCACGACCATTGGCTACACTCATGTCGTTCTCGCTACTGGTGGCACACCCCGTACGCTTCCTCTGCCAGGCTTCAACGATCTGAAGAATGTCTACACGCTCCGGACTGTCGACACTGCGAAGAGCATTGCTGATGCGACGTCGAGTGGTCGCAAGAAGGTCGTTGTCGTTGGCTCTTCATTCATCGGTCTCGAAATTGCAGCATGCCTCGCAAAGAACCACGATGTGACTGTCATTGGCATGGAGTCGGCACCCTTGTGAGTGTATCCGTCTGCTAGGAGAGAAAATGTTAGGCTGACCGATGATTCTAGGGAGCGGGTACTTGGCGTCGAAGTAGGCAACCGTGCACGCAAGCTATTGGAGAAGAACGGCGTGCAGTTCAAGCTCTCAGTGGGAGTTGACTCCGCTGTTGCTTCTGGTATGTTGCATAGTGTCTATTTGTTCCCCATTGTGCTCATAAAGTATTTAGTGCTCGATCCCAGCACGGTTGGCGGCATCAAGCTTAAGGGCGGCGAAGTTGTCCCGGCGGAAGTCGTCGTATGCGGTGTAGGTGTGGCCCCGGAGACGACTTACCTTAAGGAGTCTGGCTGGGACCTTGAGAAGGATGGTAGCGTCTCAGTTGATCAAAATTTTGCCGTAAAGGGACAATCAAATGTCTATGCCGTTGGTTCGTGTATATTGACTCTGTTCGCCGGTTCAAGGACTGACTTGGACTTAGGCGACATCGCCCGCTATCCGTATCTCTTCGACAATAACACGCCTGTGCGCATCGAGCACTGGAACGTCGCGATCAACTCTGGCCGTGCTGTCGGTCGCCTCATCGCCGGCCCAGCCTCCAACGCCGGCAACGTGCCCGCGCAGTTCATTCCTGTCTTCTGGAGCGCGCTCGGCTCCCAGGTTCGGTACTGCGGCCACCCGGCAAACGGCTTTGATGAAGTTGTTGTGCTGCCTGACGGCGCACCGGAGGACAAATTTGTCGCTTACTACGCGAAGGACGGCAAGGTCGTCGCCGTCGCCACGGCGGGAACTGATCGTACGTTTGCTTATTGCCATTCTGAGATATAAAACAGTAACTGATCGTATTTCTCACAGCTGCAATGGTGAAGGCGGCGGAACTGCTCCGTGCCAAAAAGTTCCCCACCATCGCCGAGATCAAGAACGGCATCGACATTCTTAGTCTTGCCGTCTGAGCACAGCTGACCTTCACATCTGGCTCGAATCAACCAACTTTCTTGAGAGACCCTCTGACTGTACAATATACGAAATCAAAGCATTTGCAAGCAGCTATCAGACGGCGTGCGGGCAACAAGTGTTGAATTCGTGTCCGCATCGTTGTTTATCGTACACTCTCAGAACAAAACTTTGCAGACGGTATGTGTGCAGGATGCAGCCGCGCCGGGCAGGCAGATGAGGACGGGGCGCGGGTAAGAGGGACAGGGCAAGAATGCAGTGGGACGAGCCAGTATGAGAATTGAGGTAGTAGGGATGCGAAGTGGTGCGCAGAGATGTTTACAGACGAGAAAGCAGCGTAAGAGTTTAGGGTAATTTGTGTGGGTGTAATAGAGCAGTAGAGGCACGTTGGGCGCAGCAAGGAGATGAATCAAAGCGCGCTGAAAAGTGAGGGGATCGACGCGAACGGGTAGGATGCGCAGGCAATCAATGGCGGGCGTTCGCGAACCGATGGAAGTCCAAGGCTGGGCCTGAGGGAGAGAGACGAGAAATCGACGAAGCGAAGAAAGGAGAGGTACGGTCGTAAGAAATCGTTTCGGCGGCTCAGCCGCCGGTCATAGCGTGGTCCCACGGCGCGGGCTGTCGGAAGACTTCGTCGAGGTTCGTGTCGGCACGCGCATCTCGTAGGCGGGCAGCATTGTCCAAACCCATGCGCATGCGACACCGAACGAGACGCAGCTTTGTTCTAGTGATCCCTGTTGTGAAAGTTAGTCAGGAAATCCTAGTAGACTGTGCCTATACGTACACATCGAGATGGTCTTGCGATCCTCGTTCATGAACGCTTTGCCATCCTCGAGGAGGTCGTCCCGGAGAGCATACAGGCACCAGAGGGATTCTTCGTATAGCTTCTCACATTCGTCCGGAGACTCCGCCTTGTCCAGAAGTTCCTTGCGAGCGGCCTCCCGAGACTGTGAGAAAATGGTTAGATGCTGTACAATGTAGAACATTCATGTGAAGCGTACCAAATCGAGGGAGTGCGTGTACACTAGCTGCTCGATCCATAGCAGCGATCCACCGTGCTGCTCGACCGGAAGCCACGACTGAATGACATTGGCCCGCTCGTGGCTGTTGAGGAAGCTGTTCTTGAACCACTTGAGAGCTGGGGGTGGTACGTCAATATCGATGAGATGACTGAAACCCTAGGAGAAACTTACCAGCGTCAAAGCCAGGGCCAGCTCGGTGGCCAAGCGGGAGAGACTCGTGATACGCCTTCAACTGCTCGAGCGCACGTTGGGAGAACTGCATCAGGGTCAAGTACACCGCAATTCCCGCAGCTGCCTGCTGCATCGGGTCGGCGTTACTGCTCGACCTCTTCCGAGCCGTAGTGACGGGCAAACGCGCAGGAGGGTCTAACGAGCGAAATACGTCAGTCTCTGCAGCTCAAAACGATCTTTCCGCTGGCGTACCTCGAGCGGCCATGAGTTCCGCAAACATCTTCTCCGCCCACTTGTTGAGCACATGCGTCTTCTGGGCGAGGTCCTCTAGTCCCATGAACAACGCGTTCTCAGCTTCTTCTCCAGCATCAACCGCCCGGGTCTCCTCCGGAATCGGCTCTGTAATCGGAGATGGAGGGACATGGTCTGTCGATGCCCCGCGTTCGCGCAATGAAAGTTTGCGCGCAACGACGGGAGACGAGCCTGTACGAAGTCCTAGACCTGTCGTTGGAGATGCCGAGTGTGAGGTTTCATCGGTATTTGGTGAACCATGCGCCCCGCTCGAGCCATTGCTGTTGATGCTCGCTGGGCTGCCACTTGCACCGGTCCCGAAAAGCTTCTTAGAGGCAATGTTGAGAGCCTTACTGAGTGCGTTTGAAGCTATGCGGGTCGGATTATACGTTCCTACAGCTGATAGAATAGAGACCGGGGTCAAAATCTGGTTTGTTCAAAAACGAGAATGAGCCCTGCTTACTTTGGGCATAACCATACTGTCCAGGTGGTGGGAACGTTACTGGAGCATCTTGAGCATCCGGTGGCAGTGAGTGCATCGACGTGCGCCGACTAGCAAACTCTGGCGGATAGGTAGTTGGTGTCCTGCCATTTGGCGACGGCATCGGAGGCGAGGTTTGCCGCACTTGAATATCTACACGAGTATGCATCAGCCTCTGCCCCGTATCCGCCTGAGACTGCCCACCATCAATGGCTTTGTTGAACTCAACGGCACGCGCGTCAACGAAGACATAGTCGCGTGTAGTCTCGCCCATTGATGTCAGTAGCTTCTCATCTGCCTCGTTCGGGATCTGCTTTGTCGGCTCCGGCAATGCCTTGGGTGCAAGATGCGGTGACACCCTTGACCTGGGCGAGTTGCGCGCTGTCACCGTCCGCGAAAGCGAGGATGGCCCTGGTGCCATTCGTTGCAGCAGCCCCTCCGTTGCCGGCGAGCTGCTCGGCGTCTCAGCACGATCAGCGCTGACGTCGGCACCAAGGTCTGTATGCCCTTTCTGTGTACGACCGCGGAAGTCGAAGCGGCTTGGTGGAAACAGAGCCTTCGGATCGAGTACTTCTGGTGGGATAATCTTGTGGTTGGCAGGCAGGCCTTTGACCCATGCTGGTACGGGTATAGGATTGGCAGCAGGTGTCAATGGGCTGATTGGTGTCTCAGGCGGATCGTTAGGCTCCTCGACTGCCCGGCCTTTTCCCTTGCCTGAAGACGGTGTCGGTTCTGTAACAGTCTGTAAAACGAGGGCCTGTCTCTGAGCAGCAGCGGGACCAGGTGATGTAGTCGGCGTTGGCGGTGCATTGGTAGACACAGCGGTGGACGCGATCGACTCTGTTCGGCTCGAGCTCGTTCTACCCGTCTTGCCGTGTCGTGTCTTGGAGTTCGCGATGGCCGGGCTCGCGAAGAAGTCTTCGTAGCTCGCCCGCTCGACCGGGTGGCGCTTGAGCAGACTGCGAATGAGGGCCTTGATGTCCGCAGGTACCGGCTTGATTTCCTTGCCTGTAGCTGGGTCTGTCGTCGGCGAGCTCGGGTCTTCGTCTGGGAACTTGACATTCGACCGCGCGTGTTCAATGCGTTTGAGCAATTCGACGTGGTTCTGCGCGCGGAACGGCGGCTTGCCTACGCATGTCTCGTACAGAACGGCGCCTACGGACCACAGGTCGGCTTTGGCGTCGTATTTCTCGTAACGCAGAATCTCGGGCGCCATGTAGAGCCTGTGGCGGAGCGTATGAGATAACAGTCGAGCGCTGGAGAGCGCTTACGCGCACGGAATGACTCACGGAGAGCCACACAATGTTTCTGCCATCATGGCGTTGGGCAGGCTGCGCGCGAAGCCAAAGTCAGCGACCTTGAGGATGGGCACCCCAATCGGATGGGTGCCTTTCTGATAGTCGCGCTCGGTCTGCGGGCTGAGCAACAGATTCTGTAGTAGGCGGATGAATTCTCAGTCAGGGTTGCAACAGGCGCTCGCATGGGACGGCGCACCTGAGGCTTGAGATCGCGGTGAATGAGGTTCTCCGCACGCAAGAACTTGAGCGCGCGTGCTAATGTGACGGTGTCAGCATGCTACAACATTTACTACAATCCAGAAACTCACCTAGCTGGCGCAAGAAGCTGCGAACCACGATTTCATCTAGACCGCCAATGCGTGGGTGCGGGTAGTACTGTGGTGGCTGACCAGGTGCAGGGGTGTACTCTAGACTCTCGACACGGCCGCGGCGCTTGATATAGTTGGAGAGGTCGCCGCCGGCACAGAATTCCATGACGAGGTAGATGTGCTTCGGCCGCTCAATAATCTCGACGAGACGGGTGATGTGTCTGTGGTTCAACGCCTTGAGGATCTTGATCTCGGTCTGCAGATTCTCGAGCAGTTTCGGCGTGAGCACATGTCTCGACACCGTCTTGACCGCAACCACTGTCTTGTTGTCCTATTGGATGTCAGCAAAAGTGTGTGTAGTTTACGGAGCTGTCTGCGCACCTGGTGGTAGCCGCGGAAGACGGTCGCGAACGAGCCCTTGCCGATCTCCTTCTGGATCACGTATGGGCTCACGTCCTCTTCGCCGTTTGATGTAGTTGCAGGCGGCATTGCGCACAGACGGCGGGTGGTATACGGTTACAGCAATGCGAGGGGCGGGACGGAAAGGAGAACTGGAACTGGAATGGGAATGGGAGAAGAGAAAGAAGCGCAGCCGACAATGGCGGGCCGCAAACTGGGGCAGCCACGCGAGCGAGAAAGTGGGTGCAGTTGCCCGCGCGCGACGGAGTCAGTCACTGCGACGGGGCGTGGTCGCAGTGAATGGGCTTGAGCAGAGGCGCGCAGCGGCATGCACCGGTATGCCTCGCTTACATTGCACCCAACCCCCAATCTCAGCCCGCGAGCACCTCCCAACTGTGCGTAATGGACTGCTATTCTAGCACTGCTCAAGTCCGAGTCGCGCCGATTATCATATCATTACCACTATCGGTCCGCACCCGAGACGACAAGTCATCTGCAAAGCACACCCGTCCGAGCGCCGGCCTAAACCCACCTCCAAGTCAAGCTGCGACTATCTGGCATAGAAGGCATGGATTACGTCTGACTCCATGCCCTGAATTACTAGTACACGCATGCAGAGAAGTCCCTGCGGCTCCGCAGGACTTCTAAGTATCTCTCGAGAGTCAGCCACATTCGGTTTCGAAACATAGATTGCAGTCACGTGACAACGCGGGTTAATCCCAATCTGGCTGTCAATACACGCATCGTCACACCGCGTGAAACTCCGCTTGGCAGCCTGTTAACCTCGAACCGCATGCAGTCGATCGTCAACAGACCCTGCAACAAACCAGTGCTGACACACACGTCAGCATCCCCCCGTGGAACCACGATGAATACACCAAGACTATGGCTTGAAATGCTCAGTCGGCACTCCAGGCAAAATGTTCAGCCTTGCCACCAATCGTGATCACTACCAATAGATCCATCGTCGTCTTTTTGGTGGCAGCTCGTGGTGTTGATCACACGTTGTTGACCCAGACTTGGTGAGTGGGGTTCGAAGGCAGCTTGTTCCTCCTCGACATGCCCAGATACTGCCCCGCTTCGACCATGCCATTATTTAGCACGGAATATTGCTTCTCGGACCGCACGGACCGAGCGCACGGCGCGGTTCCCCGCATGACCGTGGTTGAGCCTCTGTAAATCATGATGAAATCTGGTGACCAGGATTCTCGATTCATACAAATATCGTGTCGCGACGGGCTGCATCAACCCACCCACCTACCCGCTGCCGTGTCGCGATGAAGTTCGCCCCCTTCGTGGCACTCGCATCTGGCGTCGTTGCGTCAACGACTATCGACGTGCTCGACCGACGTGCTACAAGCGGCAGCTATGTCAATACGCTGTCAAAGAATCAGCGCGAGCTGTTTTTGTGGGGCATGGATGCGCTCGACAACTTATATGCGGACCCATTGATTGTGCGACATGCTTTCTTGTTCGCGCGCGGGGCTCACACGCGTTCGGTTTCGTAGTTCGACAGCCCGCGGTACTCGGCATGGTACGCTGTTGGATTGCTGGCTCGGAACGGCAAGGGCGATGTGAACGAGGCGAAGAAAATCATTCGAGAGGCGTAAGCTACTACTCTCGTGTTCTTAACATCGCGCAGTGACTTACTGCGTGGTATAGCATCTCGTATCAGTGGAAGGATCCGGCGCACGAATGGTTTGGCACGTTCAAGAACCGAATCTCTGCACCAGACCCAAGCGACACCTGGACACCAAAGCTGTACACATCTTTCGACCCCAACCAGGGCACTTTTGTCGTCAGCGCATTCATCATCGCGATGGAGGAGTTTCAGCACCTGCTCGATCAGAGTTTGGTTCAGCTCATGAAGCAGAGCATGTATAACGCAACAATCGGCGAAGGGAACCGTATCGCAGGTCAGAACAACGACAACATCTGGCCAATTTACAGTGAGCATCGATTTTCGGTTGTGCCTTGCTATCTGTGGCTCACATTTGTTCAGGCAACCCGTTCTACATGCGTGTAACTTCGGCCACCTACGTCGGAAACATGATGGGCGACAAGAACATGACAAAGTGGGCTGAGATCTGGGCTGAGCAGGCGATCTATGAGTTCGACCAATACAACACGATCAGCGAGGTACCTGTCCGGTGGCGCGTTCAAGTCTATTGTCCTCATCGTCGCTTTTCATGCAGTTCAACTCGGGCACGTACACCGGGGTCTCGCTCTGGGTCCTATCGCTTTACGGGTACATGCCTAAGAACTCTCTCATTTACAAACGTGCCCCGGATATGATTGCGAAATCATGGCAAACTATCGGCGAGGCATACAATCCTACACTCCACTCGTTGAGTGGACCGTTTGATCGCTCGTTCGGTGTCAACATGGTGAGTTTAGCAACATGATTTATTTCATCACAACCTGACCTTGGTATAGCGCTCGTACTTCGGCATGCTTGGTGCTCAAATCACTGGCCTCATCGGTGGCTTGAAGGATCGCACCGCACCGCTCCCCGTCCCACTCTATCCGGGCGGTCACCTCGGAGATGCCGCTTCCCTCGCCATGTAAGGATTTTCTTGCCACTTCGCCTATCTCTTCTGACATGTCTCGTGGAGCATCCCACTCTCATCCAAGTTCCACGACAAGCATGTGCCCAGTGAGGTCGTCCGCAAACTTGCCAAACTCGACAAACCCCACACGCACTTCGAGCAGGCTCTCTCGCCGCCTTTTGACAACCGGGGCTTCCCACGTAACTACACCTTCTATGTCGGCAATGGCATCAGTGCGGGCGGTATCGTCACAGACTCGTGCGTCGTTGGCGGTGCGGCGATGAATCAGGGACAGCACGTTCCCGCCGTCATCATGTGGGACGCAGGCGTCGAGATGGGATGGTTCCAGGTGGGTCAATACATCGCTCTCCCTTGCTTCAGCTGATTCGTCACATGCTTGCAGCTCTACTCAACCAACTCGTACATCCACGCCATTGCGACCGCATCCACATTGACTGTGTCATACCCTCCCAGCGTGGCCTTCGCCGGAAATGCGTCGTTGCCCATCTCGAATCAAATGACGTTCATGCTGTCCGGTCAGCGCAGGCACACGCTGCCTGTGGACTTCATGTCGGCTGTCGGGTACTCGTACGAGCTCAACGGACTCAGGCTCACTCTGAAAGATAGCAACATCGTGGCAGGCAGCAAGTTCTCGTATGGGTCAGGAACATGGAACGACCTACAGTACTACAACCTCACTTACACTGTGCCGGAGGATCTGGACGCGGTACCGTTCGTACAATTCGAGTTTGAGAAGATAAAGATCAAGGCAAAACGTCACGAGGAAGAGCTTTAGACTTGTTGGCGTCCATTCAAATATCAAATAACAAGTCCAATGCCCAGCTCCCAGTATACATACGCCAGGAGCAGGGTAAACAATCAGTTGATATTGTTGCTCGAAGTGCCGGCATGTCACAAAATGTGCAACTCCTCCCTCTTGACCTCGGATTTTCATACACTTGCACCTTCCTCGACCGCCGCCGGTCTGTGTGCAAGCGCACGCTCCATGGCTTCCTTGACTAGTTCTGGTTGAGGCGCCTCAACATCCGTCACTCGTCGTGGGAGCTCGAGTAGACCCTTGAACCCGTCCGGCAGCACATCCCGATCGAAGTTGAACGCGGACACCGATGATAGCGCACGCGTGACTGCATCGGAGAACTTGGCTGGGTGTGCAGTCGAGAGCACGATCTGGCGGACGTTGGCTGCGTTTGACGCGGCGATGCGCTTCGCGGCACTGAGCGCCACCGCCGTGTGAGGATCTGCGACATATTTTGTTGCAGCGTAGACTTCCGCGATGGTATCCAACGTCTGAAATTTCAGTCAGCTTATGTAATCTATCGGTTTCGAGATAATTACCTGCTCATCACTGACGCGCTCCGCGATAAAGTCTCTCCTTGCGAGCTCGAGTACCTTCGTTGGAACCACCGCTCTTCCGTCCGCCTTAACGCTGGCCATCCACGCCCTCAAATCTGCACCAGCTGCTGCGGTGTCGTTTCCCTGTGCCTCGAGGGCGAGGTACCACAGTAACCGCTCAAAGTTGCTCGACACGAGGATGTCCATTGCCGGGCTCAGGGTCTCCTTCACGCCACTCGCATCCGCAGTTGCCTGCTTCCCGTCGCTTGCGCCATCTGCAGGCGCAGCAGCAGCAACTCCAGGCTCGGGTGACGCCACCTTCTCGTATCTCCCGCTCCTCCAGAAGCGCGCGAGGATGTCGTTGGCGTTCGTTGCAATTGAGAGACGGGTCATCGGCACGCCCATACGCTTCGCGTAGTATCCTGCCAGGATGTCGCCAAAGTTGCCTGTCGGAACCACAAACTGAAGCTCTACGTTCGAGTCTTTGGGGAGCTGCTTGCGAGCAGCGAAGTACGCATGGAAATAGTAGACGGTCTGCGCGAGAATGCGGGCCCAGTTGATGGAGTTTATCGCGCCGAGCTTGTGCTTGTAGTTGAACGGTGCGTCGGCAAACAGGTGTTTCACAATATCCTGCTCAAATGATCAGAAGAGAAGCGAGAGCGCACATGGCTGTGAACTCGCCTGGCAATCGTCGAACGTGCCCTTGACTGCGAGATTGTGCACGTTCGCATCAGGTACAGTGGTCATCTGGGCTTCCTGCACCTCCGAAACCCGGCCCTTTGGGTGAAGAATAAAGATATCGATATCTTTCTTCCCACGCAGACCATATATGGCAGCACTTCCGGTGTCGCCGCTGGTTGCACCAAGGACAGTTAGCCGGTGGCGCACGTCGGCCGAACGGGCGTTTCGCCTCGCGAGGAAAAATTCGAAGAGATTTCCGAGCAGTTGGAGTGCGACATCCTTGAACGCAAATGTTGGGCCGTGGAATAGCTCAAGGATCTGGGTCTTTTGTTCTGGATCGAGGCGCACGAGCGGAGTCACGTCTGGGTGGCGGAAGGTCGCATACGAACGATCGACGAGCTCCTCGAGCTCACTACGTGCGATCTCCGATGAGGAAATGAAGAGCGAAAGCACTTCGACGCTCAGTTGCTGAAAAGAGAAGTTCGCCCAGGTTGTTTGCCAGTCTTGAGGAAGTGATGGGATGCGCTCCGGGATATACAGGCCGCCATCAGGTGCGAGCCCTGTGAGCACCGCCTGTGGAGCGTCAGGCGGCAGTTCATAGCCGAGGTTGGATATGCACACGCACGTCTTCGAAAGACAGGCGTTCCGTGCTGTCGCTGCGGGTCGAAAAGTAGCGCATGAGAGGCAGAGATGTGAGCTTGTCGGAGACTGCCAGCGCATCTTGACCTTCTCCCCTTTGGATCGGCCGACCTGCTTGCTACCAGTGATCTATCGCATTTCGCATCGACACCTGCAACCATCTACGGATATTCCGCACTTTGATGACCAGCAAGGCACACTCTAGAACCGAGCCTTTGGAATCTCCCGACCCGCTCAACACGGCCGCTGCTGCCCCTGGTTATGACTGCTTCCCTGACCGTAGACTGCCCGGCTATTCAGGCTTCAGACTTCCTTTCATTGATCATACGGCCCGCTGTAACACTATTCTCGTCTCGTCTTATCGACAAGTGTGTTTCAACTCTCAAGTCCTTCGCAATTAAGTTGTTATCCCGAAGAACCCGACCCGCCGACTCGATGCCTCGTGTAAACAATCCCTCAGTGACGCCCGCGCGGACAGGGGCAACCGTACTGCGCCACAGTCGCTACAAAACTCGGCCAATCGGGCTCGCGCGGCTCGTCCACATGCATTCAGGGGCGTTACGAAAGAGGATGGTTCAAGGTTTCCTCACCACAGCGTTCGCTGGTTAATTTGGTTTGTTGCTGCTTCGAGTTTAGGCGAGCGGCGATCGTCGCCGTCAAGATTCGCACTTGTCCAACTGGGCATCCACCGCGAGTCGGGCTGCGCAAACCTCTCGGCCATCTGCTGGCACTGCAAACTTCACACTCACGAGCTGCAGTTCTCGATCTCAGCTGTAGAGAGACTACAATGTCTGCTGAAGTTGCTGGTCGCGAGTTGTGGGGATACGGGGTCCGCGCGCGGAGATTGTCTGGCTGACAGGTGACAACGACCGTTGCTCTGCATGGCCAGCGTCACGACAGGGCAAGTGATCGGTTAATCCTTGGACTCGCGTCATGAACGCTGCAGCGAGAGCTTTTGTACATTTATATGTCCAGCTAGATAGTATACACATGCCGAGGCAGGGATAAGATAATGGAGCACGCAAGTGAGGAGAGGATCAGGCGGACTGTGTGATCTGATTGATGCCGGCGGACATTCGCTCCTTGCCCCCGTTTTCGCGCGTGCGCTCTCGCGATCCCGTCGTACCGTCACTTGTCTCTCGTCGCTTGCCCTTCTGCCGCATGCGTGCAGAACCAGCGGCTGCGTCGACCATGTCCCACCTGTTCTCGTCCAAGATCGATAAATTCAAGTCGAGGGTCCGGGCTTCGCGCCAACCCCCAACGCCTCGGCCTACTACGCCGCCCTCGCCTGGTCAGTCTGTACAACTTTCTTGAATTCTTGCAACTAGCTAAATCTCTGTATACTGTATCTACAGGCTCATTCTGGACCAAGTCTCCGACTACACGGTCTGTCTACAGCGAACATGGCAGTGTGTTCAATATCCCGCCCGTCCCTGAGCGCCCTCCGCCATTGCCTGAGGTCATGCCAATCATGGGCACACCAACACTCAAGCTCACAGCGTCAAGTTCGAACCCAAATCTGGTGTCAAGCAGGAGACGACCGAGTACTGAGACAACATCTGAGCCTGGCATTGCACTGCGGCGACCAAGTACATCTACTCTTCATGAGGACCAAGACCCCTTCCCTTCAACAGCAACTGCGCCTGAATGGTCAGGCCACAAGAAGACTGCCAGTTTCAGCCGCGCGACAGTATGTGCTTCTCGCCCTGCATGCCACTCGTGCGCATGCGCTGACTCTCGCCGCGCCGGCAGATGTACACCGCCCCTAGTGACGCACTGTCGCCTAATTCACTCTTCTCGCCATCTACAACAATCTCGTCCCCGTCTACTACCGTCATGGGTAGTTACAATTCAAGCGTTCTTGCCGGAGGCAACAAGCGCCTCAATGCCAGTCTCAACTCCTCGGACCCCATTCTCCCGCACATAGCCAACGGCGCAACAGCACCAACAGACTCCTCACCATCCCGAAGACAGCCGCCGCCGATCCCTGCACCCATTCGGATCCCGAATGGAACCCACCGTCTCCCACTTGTCGATCACAGCGTGGACGATGCCGTCGGTGCCACGGCTGCCCCGGAGAAGCCTGTGGCTGGACCTCCTCCCAGCCCTCCTCCATCACCTGGCACTACACACGACGCTTTTCTTGCATCTGCCTTTGTCCTCTCCTCGGGTAGTTCGAATGGCGATCATGCCCTCTCATCAGGGAGCACAGGGCTCGCGCGCATGGACAGTGCAACGCTTCCACGCGATTCGTATATTGCTGGCGGCAATAGCGCGCTTGGAAAGCTGCGCGGCCCGCGACCCATACGAACCAACTCGCGTCGCCAGTCTGTCACACCGAGTACGATTGGATTGCGCCGCAGTGCATCGGCGGCCTCGTTCCGGCCGTCAACACCACCAGCGCCAGAATCATCGACAATGCCCGCGCGGCCGCCTGGTACGCCACCACCACCGACCAACTCTTCCACATCGTCGCTCGCGTCCTCGAAGGCTCCGATGGCCTCGTCACTGCCTTCTCAACTATGGCGTCCGACTGTGGTCGTTAGCTCGCCAGAGAAGCAGCGGCGCATCAGCGAGATAACAGAGCTCAGCTCTGCGGGATCCGTCTATTCAGTTCCCGACGAGCTTCGGCCGCCTCGACAGAATGGCAGCGAAAGCAGCAGCCTTCCTGGCGATTTTTCGGGTATGACGCTGCCTGTCCTGCCGACTGTCACAGCAAGTCCGTTTGTTGGCTCGTTGCCCCTACCAGGCGACGACGAAGACGACGATCGGCCACACTCGCGCATCTCGGATAGCGCCCCTGTTCTGGACCAGCTGTGGGAATTCTTGTTGCCCGATGGTTCACA
>Ga0247815_10002044_pt1 | contig 15054 bp, 19 predicted proteins | sample UWRJL194509B1_FD_181014 | JGI IMG/M metagenome (GOLD analysis project Ga0247815, IMG submission 181014) | Plant litter microbial communities from Arlington Agricultural Research Station in Wisconsin, United States - UWRJ-L194-509B-1 | ecosystem: Environmental > Terrestrial > Plant litter >...
TTTGCGGCGAAAATCGGTGTCACATGCCCGGCTTTCTGATGTCCCCGGCGACTTGCGGATTGCTTCGCGTCTTCTCACTCACTCTGTCTCCGACTCCCTCGCCTAAAACGCTCGCGCTTCACTTGCCGTGCTCAGCGAGCACTTGTCCAGTGCTTTGCCGGTCGCGATCATATGGCGCGACACGTGTTGCGTCGATGTGGATCCGTGCATTTAGTAGCACGGTGGGAAGCGTGCATTGGCTGGCCGACCCAACCGGCTCTCTTTGACCTCGCCATCCCTCATCATCATGCGGAATGCAGCGGTCGCTGCCCTAGGAACAGCATTGACGGTGGCGGCGTTAGGAGTCCCTGCGACAGTCGTCATTGATGGAGGACGACTGGACGCGGCGCGTGCTCAAGTGTTCGCGGGGTCGGCATGCTCGCCGTTTGCAACGGCGCTTGCCAATTTAAAGACCGATGCAGATAAATGGTTGAGCAAAGGTCCATGGAGTGTTATCGACAAAGGCAAAGCCGCACCTGGTGGCACCATCAACGACTACTACAGCATGGCGCCGTACTTCTGGCCCACTGTGGAGCCCACGACGGATAATGTAAGCAGGCCGAGGCGTTAATGGCAATGTTGCTGACGGGCGCCACCAGCCTCAGGGCTGTCCATGGAAGGAGCGAGGTTCATTTACTTTTGATTCTTCATGCCACTCTTGCAGTTGCTAACGGTGGACCAGATGGTGTTCGGAATCCAGCAGTCGATGTCGGTACGGATCGCCAGGCTATTGGCAGCGTATGCTATAGCGTACCGTCTCTGGCCTTTGCTTGGTACTTTACGAACAACAGCGCATACTCGACGCATGCTGGCAACATACTTCGCCGCTGGTTCATCAATTCAACGACGGCGATGAACCCCAATCTTGATCATGGTCAGGTTATAACCTGTTCCAACACGGGCCGCAGCATTGGTATCATCGATTTCAGGCCCGTTCGTGTTTTTCGGAGGAATTTACTGGTTCTAACGAATGCTTAACAGCCAAATGTATACCACACTTCTCGACGCGGTCGCTGTCCTCAATACAGGCCCTGCGCCTGGCTGGACTGCATCCGATAACACCGCCTTCAAAGCATGGAACACTCGGTTCTTCACCTGGCTGACGAACAGCACATTCGGCCAGCAGGAGAATGCGCTGACGAACAACCATGGCACGTTCGCTGACATGCAGCGTGCAGCCATAGCGCTGTTCTCCGGCGATGCTGCAGGCGCAAAGACCATCCTCGAAGCATCCAAGACAAAACGGATAGACGTTCAGATTGCGAGTGACGGGCGACAACCGATGGAACTAGATAGGACAAAGAGCTTTCATTACTCGACGTTTAACCTCGTAGCATATGCGAGGTTGGCAGCAATCGGGTTGAAGGTACGCATGACTCCGGACAACATCCGCCTAAGTTGATCCACAAACCTGTACAATATCTTGTAGGCGCAAGTTGGTGTTGACTTGTGGAGGTACACCGGCGCTGGTGGACAGAGCATTTCGAAAGCACTTGAGTTCCTCATTCCTGCTGCCACCGGCGCGGCCAACTGGACATATCCCGAGCTAAACTTCACGCGGTCCGTTAACTTGTCACTAGTACGCACTGCCAGGCTCTGATATACCAAACAGATATTCAGCAACAGATATCGTACACGCGGGCGCTGATGCAGGAGTCGCATCGGCACAGGCGGCAGCTTCGAAACTCGAGACACCACCCAAGGGTGACCTGTGGTTCGTCAGACCAGGAGCGGAACAGCTTGATTCCATTGCTGGGTGAAGTTACAGTATTAACAGCGGTTCATTGGAATATATCATGTATATTGCAGGTGCTCGAGTGCAGCCACACGATTCTGTCAAGTTATAGCAAAGTTGTGATGAAGTGAGAATGAGTTTATAAATGCTATTAATGGGGATTGTATCTCAAAAAACGGGCTCAATGGGGCAGGTCCAGGCTGTCGCGGCTGTGCCCTGACTACGACTGTGCCTTGTGCTCCTATCTCATTCTCGATCCCACGCTTCTCTCCCCGCAATGAGCCAAATACCCATAGAAGTCGTGCAGCTAATATCAAAGTTCTGCGCCATACTGTATCCATCCGAGAGTCGTCGCTCTGTGCTCACTGTGTCGCGCGCGTTCTTCGAATGGGTGGCGCCGGTCGTTTTCGCTAGCGTCACGATCAACAGCCGCAACCTTTATCGATTAGTTGATCTCGCAGAGAGATACCATGAAGAGAGCATCTGCGCTCGTCATGTGACAACACTTGTTGTACCTGCGCAACTCATCACGGAGGACCTCAGCCTGTTCACGAGAGCCCGGCCGCCTCCCCTTGGAAGATTCAACAACATCAACACCTTTGTAGGCTCCGTTGAGGCACTACTGCAAATGGTGACCAATGGCGGCCCTTTTAAATTGACTCGACTCTACATCCGCGGTCGATCATACGATCCTAGTGATAGCATTCCACTACTGCATGTCCTGAACGGGCCATGGTCACTCGTCAGCTGGTCTATAACGAGTGTCACGCGACTTCGCATTACACATCCGATAGATGATATGCTTGCCATTGTACAGGCGCTACCCAAGGTTTTCAACATCACCTACGACCCGCTCGCGGTGGATTTTCCGCCCAAGTACTTTGTAGAGGGAATTCAGAAGCTTTTACGAAGGTCTGCGACTGTCAGGCGTCTCAAAATTGTCATCAGACGCGAGGCCATGATCGGGATGGACAATCAACGGCTCTCGAGACAGATTGCGCTGTTCGAGCTGCTCAAGGAGGTGGTGGGTCGTAATGATGCGCGTCTGTTCCTGGTCCAAACTAGCGAGGATATTCAAGATCAATCCAACTGGAAAGTTCCGGAGCTACAAGATGTCTGGGAGCCAGTTTAATCCAGACTCTATACACCTCTGGCTTATTTAAGTTCCACGGCTGACTGTAATTAGCGGACAGTGATAACTCAGGTAACAAGCTCTGTAATATAACATGCATTTATCATTACGGCACTTTCTCAAGGTGGAATATTAGTCGTAATGATGGGGCGTTTGGAAGTACCAGGGTCGACACGCTTTAGGTAACGGGAGTTGAAAATGATCGGATTTGACCACTTCAGCATGTTTCTTCATACGCTCATGCCCTGAATCGGGGAGGCTAAAACCACCGCCAAGCTCCAGTCTCCGAAGCCTGTGGGCAACTGGAAGAAGTTGTTCGAGGAACTGAATGAGAGGTTCCTCGGGTAGCTCAGTAGCAGCAGCTGCGCCATCTGAACGTTCAAGCCGAAGGACCTCTAACGATAATGGTGACACGGGCGGGCCGATCATTGAAAACGGGCTCATCGCCTGGTCTGCATCTACTATTCCGGGAGGGGATAGAGGGTGGCTCCAGCTGCTGTGGGCGTATGGTTTGTCTTTGTCAACGTCCAATTGCGTCGTAATGCTTGAACTAGCGATTTGCGACTGAGTTTGTTCGCTGAGCAAGTGATCGGTTGGGCTGGTTTCGTCGTCTGAGTATTCGATCAACCCATCATCGTCGGTGAACGATGTACAGTGCACATCAGAGGAACTAGCGATCACGGGACCGCTATTCGTAAGGAAATTATGATGTGACTGTGGGTACGGTGCCATGTGGCGGCAACCAGCTGAGAATACGAGAGTCAGTGTGTGCAATTGAGGGAGCGCGATGCCTGCGATAACCACACGGTGCCAGATGCTGATTGGAAGATGGAGTGACTGAACATGCTCTAGCGCCGACTTATCCGCCCACTGGCGAAGAACGAGGTTGAGCCTCGTTGATGAGATGTCAACGCCCACGCAGTGGCCGTCTAGAGAGATGTACGCGTAGGTTGATGTCAGATCCCAAAGTGCGCTCGGGACATCGTGGAGAACTCCCTCGCTCATATCACCGCTCTTAGCACAGAGGCCTCGGTACCACCCAACCTGGAGTACCGTGGCACTCGTAAGCGACAGAATTGCGTAGGCGCTGGCTTCGGCGCGGAGATGATCACCTCTGCTTCGTTGCCAATTGATGACAAACGCCACAACGAGGTCGTCGATGTGACCAAAGAGCTCACGGATACAGCGCATGCTGACGTATTCGGTGATGTATACGCGTTTCAAAGTGGTTGGAACAGAGATGGCACGTGTGTCGAGCGAGTCGTGGGAAGCGTAGTAGGAAGAGTCGAGTTGAAGGATCCATCGTAACTCTTGGACTTTCGGAAAAGATTCGAAGGTGCGCATCCAAGACTCGGGTTCATCAACATCCATGAAGAGAGATGCAAGCACCACTGACGGGAACGTGGCATGGCGTCCCACGGGCTGGATACGCTCCAAATATACTTCTCGCAGGTTCGAGAAGGTGCCGTTTGAAAGCCAAGCTGGGTTCCATCGTTCTTGGCGGCGAAATGGTGCACGGAGATGCAGGACCTCGAGGTATGGAGCGCCTGACGAGAGCGCCCGATTCCATGAAAACAAGCCGTCGCTTATAGACAAGCAGCGAAGTCGGTGCATAACGCGCTCAACCGTCCTGATTCGTGGTAGACGGGCAAAGTCCATATTTGGAGGGTGCTCAGTAATCGCCCTAGTGAGGTGCAATGATAGAGGTATCGAACCGCTACGTCGTGCAATCGCATCGACAACTCGGGTGATGCGATCGCACTGTGGCACAATATTGAGATGTACGGAGGCCCAAACGCTATGCGCGTCTGCAAGTGCGGCGTTCCACTTCGTGGATACCGTCATCGCGCTAGCGATCTCGCAAACAGGGAGAAATGACATGATGTGAATGAACACATCTACCGGTAGTCGCATTAGGGGCTGCGGTCTGTTTTGCGCAGCCATAAGTGCTTCGATGTCTTGTTGCTTGGGTTCGACGCGCTCTGTCGCAGATTCCGTTGTCCCACCCGCTGCCAGTGGCAAGTCGCTGGGCCGTCATTTTAGCGACATAGGCGCAGAATGGCTGAAGTCCTACCGGTAATCGTTTCGGGTAATTTCAAGGGTCGTATTTTCGGTGGAGTCGGTGGTATCAAAGACTTGCTGGAGCATGGCAAGAGTCGAAGGAGCATCACCACCGGTTTCAAGCCGGGCGGATGCAGAGCCAACACCAAACGGGCGAGGCTACAAATGTCCAAGCCGAATCTCCTGCGACTGCTAGCCTCGAACTGTGGGAAAGATTTGCTATGTACTACGCATGATCGACTAGCGCATTGTTCACCAAAACGAGATAGCGTACGTCACCTCCCACTTGTCTACTCAAGAACATCCTATCCAAGTTTTGAGAATAGAATGAAAAATACATTTAGCTATTATTTTGTGCTTTCGGAGGTCTGGAGTCGCCAGGTTGCGGGACATTGTAGCGTCGGGGGCAAAACGGAGATTAAAATCGTGGATCGGCCGGTGCCAGCCGCATCTCCCTTGCTTTGTTTGGCAGGACCGATTCGGCCTCGCGAAAGCGGGCTGTATGTAATGTCCCACGCCGGCGCCTTTGCTCCTTGCCCGCTTACTCGCCTCTGGCGCTCTTCGCACAACACGGTCCCCTCAAATCTATCGTGAACGGGCCCATATCGCGCACAGACTTTTCTATTCTTGGACGTCTATCAGACGTATAGAAGAGCCAGCTACGATGACGCGCTGCTCACAGGGACTTGTGCGCGCGCTGCTCTTGCTGGTGTTCTTCCACGTCCTTTGCGCCGCCGAAACCAACACCCAGCACCATGCAGGACCTGGTACTATCACCCGCTCACCTATTACCATCGTCGACACTGTGACCTTTCACGGCGCACCGACTTTGCCTGCTGCGGGTGCTCAACCGACCGGTCTTTCATCTTCTCCAGACAGTGCAGACGACTCTGTCCAGGCACAACTCGACAGGCAACACCAGGCAGCATCAATGCGCGCTCTCAAGCGCTTTGCGCCGCATCCCACGCCCATCATAGCGCGGGTCTGGACGAGCATTCGCTTGACGTTTGACGCATTGGTCGTGCAATTATGGCCATGGTTCCATCCAGTAGAAACTCCAACATTGCCAGCGCCACCACCCCAAATCATCTATTTGTTACCAGCGCCCCCACCTGCTCCAGTGGTACTACATGCACCACCGGGTCCTTGGTGGAAGCAAGTGTTGCGCGTTGTGAGCGGGCCCTCGTTGCTGCAGCGTGTCCTGCTGTGCTTAGTGTGTATTTCCCTGACTCTTCATCGCTTTCTATAACTGACTGATTTGTCCCAAAGCTCTTCTTGTCATGCGCAGTGACATTAGCGACTCGTCGGTATGGCGTACCGGCATCGCTCCGTTGGCTCGTCGGCCGGACCAGCCCTTCCTCCAAACCACACCTTCGCAATTTCAAGCGTGTCCCTTCCATCTCAACAGACGTGGCAAGAGACGCACAGGCCCATGAACGCAAAGTATCACGATCCGGCACATCGGCTGAGACATCACGTGCGTTTCCGCATGACGAGGACGACGCATCCCCACCGCGCACACCCACCCGCTCGATGTCATCTCAAGAGTCCACCCCTCGGTCTGTGCGCAACTCCTGGGCCAGTACTACCACCCCTGCCGGTCTTTCACTTGCAGAGTCGATCGCCTCGTTCGTCAGCAGCGATTTCGGCTGGCAGCATATCAACGACGGCTCGGCCTCGGGCAGTGCAGTACGAGTTGACGATGTCTTCATGTCATTGAAGCTGCGCGGCTCGAGCGTTAGCCCAAACTCAAGCCCACCGGCTTCGATCTCTCAGCCATTGATGGACGTGTCGCAAGTGTGGGAGCGGGAGGGCGCCAAGGGGAGGGAACGGGATGCGGATGACGACTGGTCTGGTCCTCGGGATAGGTCCAAGGAAGACCGCGCAGCTGCACAAGTTCAGCTTCTCTTCGATGCCGCGCTTGCTGCAAGCGAGCAATGGTCGCAGAGATCTAGCGACGCAGTTGTAGTGCAGGAGCTAGAGGAAGAGCTCGGACACCAGCTCGAAGAAATTCCTTCCGAAGAGGAACGCGAGGACGACGACGTCTTTTCCACCCCTGCCGCCGCTGACGCCGACGAACAATCCATTCTGGCCGTTTCGTTTCAACCATCTGACATCGATATAACCGCGCCGCCTTCTCCGCTGGAAACCTCAACGCCGCCCATGACACCACCCTCAACCGGCCGAACTTCTCAGGAGAGTGACGCCAGCACTTCTCACCAGTCTTGCGGCTTGCCTGTTCGTCGGCGCGGCAGTAACGTGGGCGGTCGGCGACGCAGCAGCGGCGGTAACAGCATGGCCAGCGACGATTCGTTCTCGGCCGACGGCGTGTCGTCGTGCAGCGGGTCTCCGTCGCCTGGCTCGGTGCCCTCAGCCAGTGCATCTTCGCCAACAACTTCGCCCGCTCGACCTGCTCGGTCTTCGCGCCTGCCTACTCCAGCAAAGAGCACGCCTCTGCGCTCTTCCGCTTCCAGTAAGAGCACAGCCCCATCACCATCAACGTCCGCGTCCACATCGACAAGCGGACCAGCCCCCGCCTCTCCTATTCCTCTGCGCTTTCCACGCGCCACATCCGAGTCACTCGAATCCTCTTGGGAGAGTGTGCCGTCGCCGTTTTCGCCTTCCCACCGCAGGACGGATAGCCAGACACGTCTACCTCGTCGCTCACTTGGCGCGCGTCCGGCCTCGCCGTCTACCGAGACGCCTCCCAGCTCTTCGTCTCCCTCAACACAACGCTTACCGAGCGGCCAGACACGACTTCCACGTCGTTCGGTTAGCTCGCGTGTCTCGCGGATAGAACAGTCAGATGACTGATACGACCGACGGGGATGAGCGCGAACACGAACATGAACATTTCTATGCAGCCGCGGGGTCGGCGAAACGTGGGTGCATATATGATCACGATTATAAAGTTTTGGTTTCGCAGTATTGTGTTTTACTTGTATTCTTCGTTGTTTGCGATAAAGGAACATTGAACTTGATCCGACCACGGCCGATGTCTGAGAGCAACTTACCACAAGAGACGTCTGTCACTGAACGAAACCTTCGCCCACCACCGGTTGACACCGGCCGCCAGCCACACTCTCCCTCCCGCCATGACGCACCGAATGCTTCAAACAGTGCACGCCACCGCTGTCGATTACATGCAAGAAATCGGTAGCGACGGCAGGTATGTCTCTAGTCAACGGCAATGGTACTCAAATTCAATTGTCATCCAGTGCAGAAAACCTTCTCGCTGGACGCGACACGCTCATGCGCACAATTCATGACGCATTCATGATTCTGTCTCGGGAGCATAATCAGCTCGTGCAAGTCAACCAGTTGCCCGTTGATGTCTTCATCCATATCGCGTCATATCTCCGGGTTCGCGAGATCTGCAACGCGATGACCGTGTGCTCGCTTTGGAACGAGGTACTGTCGGGAACGCGCACTCTTTGGGACAACGTATGCTTGAAATTCGATATGACGAGTAACCGCATGGCTCAGTGGATGGATGCGATCACGCGGCGCACAGAGTCTACACCTTTGTCAGTGCACATGAAACGGGTGACCGGTAACATCCCGCGATCTTTTCGTGACTCCGACTTTCAAGTTGAATGCAATGGGGCTTTGAAGCTTGCTATGTGTCATCTCCGCTGTTTGGCTTTGGAAGACGAAATGCATCTTTGGAGAGACGCATTGAGAGCTAGTGCGCCCGGTCTCCAAGTCTTGCACCTTCGCACGCCATTCGAGCACCGTGATCCTAATCCAGTACATTGGGACAACAAGTGGTTTGGAAATGGTTATCTGCCAAATTTGCGCGCCATCTATCTGGCGGGCATCCATCTCATGGACGTGCGACACGTATTTCCGACGGTGACTCTGGTGTCTTTCGCCAGCGCCGATGCTAAGACCAGGGACTTGATCGCGATCTTTAAATCTTTTCCAAACATCACGGAGCTTCGCTGGGTTTTGGAGCGTAATTTATACGACGATGATTTCACTCAGTTTCGACTGTCGCCAACGCGTGCTATATCCAGTCCGGTGAGCCTGCGACACGTCTACGTCACCGAGGATCTTGGCACATCACAAATCCAAACTCTATTTGGTCAAGTCGAAGACCTCGTCGTATCCTTTCGCGGAGACAAGCAGCGCGGACGGATCGATGACGAGCGCGCAGACGCAAGCGCGGAGGCATTCCTTACGCCGGCCGGAGCCACCGTCGTGCAGATTGGATGGCATCGTATCTCCTGTACCCTTCACGAGGATTTGGATCTAGAAATCCCCATTGACACCTCGGATTTGGGATCGACATCGGCATACATATCATTCAACGGTCGCCGTGCTGGTGTCGATATACCGCCAACACGGCTCAACCTCGTCCTCAAACAGTGGGCGAACTCGGCAGCGCTCGAGCGCATAGAGTCACTATGTCTTCCTCTTAGCATTTGGCAGCGCATGATGGTAGCAGGTATTCCACTTCCTCGAATCCGACGGTTGTCCATTCTCATTTCGGCCGTGTGTTGCCTTGTCGTACCTTACCCGCATTATCACCTCGACTATCTAGAAGTCAATCGACCGAGTGATAGTAGTGACGAAGCAGCACGCGGTAGTTTAGAAGGAGGTTCAAAAATCAGTCTAGCTGGTTTCAGCGCTGCAAACAGTCGCGACTTGGACGAACGCGGGCTATTCTACCAATTCCACTTGGAGCGGTCGTTCTCTAAGTACGGGCACGAATCGGACCTAACGAGACCTTCGGGCTTCCCACTGCTTTCATCAATCAAGCCTCCTGTGAAACCTCTTGCCCTGGAGGTCCTGCGGCTTGAGCTAACCGACGATGCCGACGTTGGTACGCAGCTAGCTTCGGAAGATTTCAGCCTATTTGTGGGACAGCTTCTTCCGTCTGGACACATTTTGACCCACTTAGAACTCGGCGGTGGCCTCCAGCTATCGGGTCCGGGATTTGAGAGAGTTAGGGCACGAACGAACAGAGTCCATTATGACAGCACCTACTGCCCTCTACCCAACGCCTGTCGACCATGGTACTTCCAGATGCCACACGAGTTTGACTAAGCTCTTGATAGAAAGTCTAGATCATGTCATGGTCATAGAAACGTTTCTTTGTATTTCACTCCGACCCTGAGCTTCCATAGGCCTCGTGTTGAGGAGAGCATCGGACTGTACTGAACGTGTCGCAATCGCGACGAACCTCTACTTTGATCCACATATGAGAATGATTAGTCACCCTAGTAACTGGCTCGCTTCTTGGTCATCCAGCGAGCTGATTCGCGAGTTGAGAAGGATAGGGTTACTGCCGCTATGAAGGGTGCCAATGTTTATCACAGATTCTGTTCAATTGCGGAGATGTCCAAACTAACGAGCTTGTTAAAAGTACAGCTCTTTAGAACCGGCTCAGTGGTTCGTCGCGCCGTAGCCTTGCGCCTGTGGAGCACCGCCCCCAGGAAGTACTGCGTAGCCTTCGTATGATCCATTGCCAACGTCTGTGGAGAACCGTTAGCCAATGTGCATGCTCGAACTCCCGTAGAGTTATCGTGGCGTAAACTCACAGCGATATCCACCGGGTCCCCACTGCTCTTCCGCCTGCATCCTGCGATACACGAGCCACAGCGCATGAAGGGTACCAGGTATAACGCCGAGGAGGGTAAGCCCGATACTGATGCATAGGTCCGCGCCACAGCCGGAGATCCAGCCAGCGGTCAGAGGTGGGAAGATGAAGGCCACCTGGAACGACGGGACCGCGTCAGCGCGTAGCGCACAGCTCGGTGGTGCGTCAAACAGGAACGCACAATGGCCAGAATGATGCTTTCACCAGTCGACATGTTTGGAGCGAGCTGAGCGAGAAATAAGAGAAGCGAGTCGTGAAAGTCGTGAGCGGGGGTGTGCGCTGATGAGCAGGAGGGAGAGAGGCGGACTTGCGGAGCTTGGCCTTATGACGTGACCACGAGGCCGTGACCACGAGGCTTCATTTGATGCCGTTCCGGCCCACATTTCGCAGGAATTGACCCGGGCCGAGTTGAAGCCAAGTTCTGGACTGAAAGTCGAAGCAAAAGGCCAAGGTTGGCTACTGGCATAATGGCAATGAACTGCTGGGTCAGTGCCTCCTACGCCAAAGTCACCTTTGTGTAGGACCAGGAGTATGAAGAAGCGTCACTTATTGTCACTTATTAGCGCCGCTTCTTCTCAGCATGAGGGCTATCGAACGGACCTCCAGAATGATGTAAGGGCTCGTTACGCGCGGCTTCCTTCTACGCGAACAATTTTGAGTGAGTTGAAATGGCTAACGTCGATTCCCAACAGATTGTGAGCTAATTCACCGTACTAGAGTGCTCAGAGAAGTGCCTTTAAGACGCGATGCGTTCGGTGACACCATCAGGCTGGTCTCCACTTCGACCACACGTCTGGCACATCCAGCTTCTAGTTCGTCAATTTTTGAAGAGGCTGGTGAGATCACAGGACTGTCGTCGCAAAGTGCACTACGCATTGGAGGCGAAACTTGTGCCAAGGAGAATAGGCGAAGCTATTATCTGTTAACCGGAACGCGCCCACTTGTTCGTCCGCAGTTTCATTAATAGCAGTCGCGGAATTAGTTGTCAAACCCAGTGGGACATGCGACGGACTGGGAATGTTGGCCTCGAAGCTTTCGATATTAGATTGGTGGCAATGCTGTTCGCAAGTTTACTAGCACATGCCAAGCGAAATCTGCGGTACAAACATGGTAATGAATCTCTCTCTCGCTCTGCGCAGCCCAGTTTATGGCTCCTGTCTTTCGTCGCGACTCAATGGTGGCAGTCGGCGGCGGAAGAGGGCGGCGATGCACCAATTGGCTGACATCAGACGCCCCGCCAGCCAACAGACCCGGATATGGCGACTCGTGCCTCCTATAGAAGTGGGTAGCAAGTGCACATCTGCTAGCAATGAAGAGCCCTTCTCGACCTCTTCCTGATGACGAGCGCGCACGAACCAGACCGTGTGTTCCTAGAACGACAGAAGATGACGCTTTCAGCATCTGTGCCGGTCAGAATACGGTACCGGACGGACTATGCCTCAACTCTTGGCGGCGCGGCGAAGCAGTGTTGAATCTCACGCATGGTGGTAAATGATATCGTAAGCCCGGCGTGTGCGGTAAAGAGTGTGCATACAGGCTGTCGCGGATGTGCGACAACGAGATGAGAGTGAGAGCAAGGAGAGCAAAGGACAAGGAGCGGAAGTGATGTGGACGAGTGGTGGAAGAAACCAGGTATATACAGGACGGATATGAGTGGTTCGAGTTCATGTGATGAGAGACTCGGGTGCTTGTGTGTCCAAGCGAAGATTGGAGACAAGGTGAGCGATCGAAGGGGTGGGAAGCTAGAATAGCGAGTCAATCACCAGTCGGCATCGGTCTGCTCGTCTCCAGGTGTGGTTCTCCTCCAGTCGGCGTCAACCTCTTCGTCACCAGGAGTGTCCCGCTTCCAGTCCGCATCTGTCTCTTCTCCATCCGTCGGTGGTGTGCGCTTCCAATCCGCATCAACCTCAACATCTCCTGGAGTGGTACGCTTCCAGTCAGCGTCGGCTTCCTCGTCTCCCGGTGTCGCACGCTTCCAGTCGGCATCAACTTCCACGCCATCACCTGGTGTAGCACGTCTCCAGTCTGCGTCTGTCTCTTCTTCCCCTGGAGTTGCACGTCTCCAGTCGGCATCGACTTCCTCAGACGGTGGCGGCACGGCGCGACGCCAGTCTGCGTCTACAGACTCTTCCGGCGGACCACGGCGCCAGTCCGGGTCTTCAGGGTCTTCAGGTACAGTGCGACGCCAGTCTGGGTCTTGTGGGTCGACTGGGAGTTCGCGGAGAGCGAGACCTGGCGCGACGGGGAGAGGCGCGCATGCCACGAGTGCAAGAAGCGTGGACAGTGCGACGAGGGATGCTTGTGCTGCACGCATATTTGTGAATCACAGGAAGGGTAGAAGGCAAGCAGCGGCAATGAGGAGGCACAGAGCGAGTGCGAGAGAGAAAGAGGCGAGCAGCGGTGGTTGTAAGATTTCATCTGCGGCTTATATATTGCACCGGCTTGCATGTGGTCTGGATGCCGTCAGGCAGATAGCCGCATACTCATATCCGCGGGCGCCTGCCCGCCGAACAACGGCTATGTAGCTTGTTTCAATGGAGCACCCGCGGGGTTTACGAACTCCAGTCGCGAGACGATATTCAGAAAAACGCGGTGGCTGCAACTTTTCGAGGTGAACGCGGTGGTGACATGGGTGTCCACGCGGGTGTGGATCCGATGATGGTCGGCTTCGGCCCTCCTGACTGGGAAGATGCGGGTTGCGACCGGAGAACGAACCGTGCGGACAAGTTGATGTGCCCGGTGGCTGAGCAATCAACTTCTCCTGGGGCCTTGCAGGTCTTCTTGCCCGAGAGGAAACGTGGAGTGTATGACGCATTAGCCGGCCATCGGTTTTCTGACTCCAGGCATGTGGAGGCGAGTGCAGGCACAGCCGTTCTGGTACAATAGTGATGGTACGATCTCCTTAGAATGAGACATCGGAACTATATACGAAGATCAGACAGAGGGCCTAGCGAAGAACCGTTTCCACATGTGCTCCCATCTCACGTGCAGCTGTCAACGCAACTGAGAGTCATCAGGGCAAGGCACAGAGGACGTGGGTCCTCGGTCCGGTCGATCGCCCGTGCGGTAACTGTCTATCGGGTGCAGAGCTGAACATGCATCCGACAGTCATCGGCGGGTGCTGCGAGTCCTCGAGATAAGGAACAACGGAGCATCGGTATTCAATCGTGCAGAACCAAGCAGCATTCTTCAGATTTATTTTAGATGTCGACAGCACCGTGGGGGATGAGATCCCCGCCGCCACCATCCTGAACTCCTGTTATAGTGCACAATTGGTACAGTTTGTACACTGGGTTAATGAGGCTCGTGGCAGTCATATGTGGGTTAGCTATGCGTCAGGTGCAGATGCATATAAGCCTTGGCTTTTCCGAGCCCCGGTGTTACGTACCACACTGTAAAGTGACATTGCGAGACGCATAGCGCCGCTAACCCACTTCTTGACCATGGATTTGCAAGTTATTATCGCTTCAACCACGTCGAGGAACTAAATTAGGTAGATAGCACGTCCTCGGCACGGGCGGCGCACAAGTAATGAGCAACCGTACGTTGCGAATATGATAACTCACCATGACCGACGGAGAAGCAGTAGAAGCGACAGCGGGTGTGGGGTAAGCTTGTGGTCCGAGAACAAACACCAGATAACGGACATAAAAATACCTCGATTACAATGTTGCAAGTGAAACGAAATTCGATTGGGCTGAGAAGCGAGTCGGTAAATTTTGCCTTGTTACGCAGTATTGTGGCATCACGCCGCCTACTGTCTGGGCGAGACACTAAAGACTCAAGCAACACCTCAATGTAAAGCACGAACCACCGTGGTGACGTTATACTCAACAAACCATGCATGCCTCTTGCCACCAAGCAACACTATGGAAGCCTCAGTGGCGATCGAAGCAGCAAACTTAACAAGACGGCACCGCGACGGATGGCCGTTTCAAGTCAGAATGATTAGCGCTCAGCTCGCGGTGAAGTAAGAAGCACGCTGTGCATGTCTAGGTGTTGGGGATCTCAACACACAACGGTGAACTGCCGCATCATTGCACATGCGAAAGAGTTGGAGAAGCGGGCATTCATGCAGACGGGAATCGTTCGGGAGAAGCGTAAAGTCGGTCCAAAAAAGCCTGCTACTGAGAATCAGGTGGGTACCCAATCAGCCAATTGGGTATTGGACAACCAAGTCCACCAAAAAGGCGAGCAGAAATGTTTGAGAGCCAAATGTGGGATTGCTTGATGGAGTCGAAGTGCAACCCAATTACAATTACAATACTGAGGCGATGCCAGTACCAGGACGTAGAAAAAATGGAGTCGTCAAGTCCACCGCGAGTGGCCTCTGTGTAAATGCCAGCCATCATTCACAGCATATTTGGACCCGAATATTGCCTGCCGGGAGCAGCGAACTGACATAACGGGTTCTCGGACCAGCCTTCGTATCAGCCCGTTGTCGCCTGCAGATACCCACGTGCCGGGGCTGATGCTCAGATC
>Ga0247815_10002047_pt1 | contig 15044 bp, 11 predicted proteins | sample UWRJL194509B1_FD_181014 | JGI IMG/M metagenome (GOLD analysis project Ga0247815, IMG submission 181014) | Plant litter microbial communities from Arlington Agricultural Research Station in Wisconsin, United States - UWRJ-L194-509B-1 | ecosystem: Environmental > Terrestrial > Plant litter >...
GGCGGCGGCCTTTCGTGAGCCCGGCACCGCTCTTGCCGTCTGCCGACACCACTGCCCCCCGCCCGTCACTGTCCAGGCCCTGCTCATCCGCTCTACCCAAACCGGCCCAGCCCGCGACTTCATTCTTTGTTCCCAGCTGGCCAGCGCTCGTTGTGGCTCACCACCCCGAGCCTATGCCCTTTACAGTCAGACACGGTTCCTTCGCTACAGTTTCACTTGTTCGGTCATTTGTAGCCGTCTCTGATTTATTCTTGTCATTTTTTCAACACAGTAAATTTATTTTGACTGTATCACAGCCATATGCAAAAGGAGAGAGCTGTATCTTTTACATTTGCGGCACAAACAGCTCCGCCAGCGGGCCACTTTGATCCGGCAGAAACGGTTCCCTGAAACACTTTTCTTGGACTCTGCTGCCGCGCTTCCTTTGGCGCCTCCCTACCTGTGTTGTCAGCTTTAATGTGTTAGAATGGGTTTTTACAGTCTTTGCACACTGACAACTCGCTATCATCTCTTGTAATTTCGTGTTAAACGTCTCCTACCCATTAGCATACTATTTGAAACTCCGCGCATTTCGGCTCGCGGTAAACCGTGACTGCAGCCACTCATGACTGTAATAAACCTACACTGCGTGCATTACAGACTCCTTTGGAGGCTATTAGTCAGATAACGAGCTATAAACAAAAGGGGAAAAGAATTGGTGTTTCTGTAAGGGTTGACTTTTCGGTACCGGATGGCTCCAACCTCCAGAATTGAACTACTAACAGAGCAATGAGATGTGAGTATGGACTTTAACATTGATATTTTCAAAGCTCTGAAACACTTGGAATAGTCATTTTAGGTTGCTCAAAAAAGTAGGGAAGCGACCGTTACAGCAGTAGGGGCTGGGTGGCACCACAGGTGGCCTTTTCAGCCCTCCAACAGCTCCTAGAACCCCTACCGTACTTCGAACACGCATTCTACTGATATGACACATGGACTGTAGCTGTGCAGTGACCCCTACAGCGCTTCTGTCTACTTAGATTTATGGAAAGTATGATAAATTCAACGCCAAATGGCAACTGTTGCAGGGAACCGGAGTGTTTCAGGGAACCATGGCTGACTGTACTGAGTCGGTTCGCCGGCAAGCCGAAATCCGCCATCGGCTGCGTCATTTTGTTCCCACACTCAAGAGCCTCATGCTTCTTTTCTACTTTTCTTCGTTCTTCCTTTTTTCGCTCGTATATTGACGGGTGCCTGGGAACTTTGCTTATTGGGCGAACCACGGCTGCGTGTGTCTTGTGTCGCTCTTGCTTATCAGGCGGCAGGCCCTGAGACAATGTCATCCTGGGCTTCTAGTCTCTCGACCGCACATGCGCCCCTTCTCATTCGCTATCCAGTTCAATGGGCACCGCCCAATATCCGACTAGCAATCAAGCATAGAACCCGAATACGCCACCACCGACGGAGTGACTCGGTCAGTGGCGACTGCCACCAGAACTCACAACATCAACATCACGAGCACTCACAAGGACACACGCCACCCACACGCGACCTCCACCACGTCTCGCCGAACACTGTCTTCAGAAGCCCGGCGTCGATCCTATCTTGCTCATGTAACCTGATCCCTGTCCGGCGCCTGCGATCACCAACGTTTGTTTGGTCAGACGCCTTCCTCCGCGTCGCAGCAAAACCTTTCCTCGGTGACCTCATCCGCCTTGTTGCGTCATGTACTTCGAGCCTAGACTTGGTTTGTGTGTAATTTATGCAGCGGGCTTCTGATGACGCGGCGTGCTCGCTGTTGGGCCGGTTCGATCTAATATTCAGCGAACTGCGGCGAATTTATTGGATGGCATCGTCGTCTGCAACGGAAGGCGAACATCTACCGCTCTACAGTGCTATGGGTTGCGAGGGGTTATGGCTTTTGCAGGGGTTGGCAATGGGCGTGATACTATGTGTGATGGGAAACACGAAAGGCTGTGGCTTATGAGAGGTATGGTTGAGATGGGTTCTGCTGTACATCATCCTGGCTTGGATCTATGGTGCACCCGTTGGCTACAAACTCATAGGGATATCAGACAGTAGTGCCTAACTATAACCTATCAGCCTCAGCTACGCGTGATTTGATGGTCATCCATCTCGCTGTACAATTGAAATCACGGCTCAGCACTGCGAGAGTGTGAGCATCGATTTGGTTTGCGTCGGTGGAGAGTTGCTGGGCCTCTGGTTGCGAACTTCTCTTCGCCAGTCGCTCGAGGCCTGCTACTTGATTTATTCGCTCCATTGCACTGAGGCGAGAAGCAACATACTATCATCTTGCTGTAGATAAATCAGTTCTCAGTATGGTGCGTTGTATAAGGAGTGTGGAGTCATTTCTTGCTCAATTTTGCATACTACAGGGAATGAGAGATATGTACGATTAGGAAGACCTTTGCACAATCGGATGTGCGCTGTTGCGCCAGCACGCTGTCCACTGGTCTCCCCAATTTGGGCCTTCGTCGAATGCGAGTTTGACCTGCTGAGCTCCAATGATCATCGTGCACGGCGGGATTTGAACATAGCCACGATAGTGTACTGGCAACCACAGAAGCAGCTCTCCTGAGGATCCCACAAGCCAGCCATCGTCATCCAGAGTGGCGGAACCGAGTCTGGAAAGCGGGTCGTGTCCTGCTTCAGACAGCAGCAGGAGAGCCGCTTCCAAATCCCAGGTGCGAATGGTGTTGTCAACCTGCCCGCCTGAAATGATAGACCGACCGTCCGGCGTGAAAGCAACAGATCGCACCCAGCTGATGTGACCACGCAGTACACAAAGAGAAGTTCCAGTGTTGGCATCCCAGATGCGCACCGTTTTATCGACTGATGCGCTCGCAATGTACCGATTATCGGGCGAATACGCCACGGAGCGAACCAGCCCCGAATGTTCTGCGAGCACGAAGACTTGATGCCCGTTCTCGACATCCCAGACGCGGACAGTATTGCCATTTACCCCAAACGCGACTCTCATCGAGTCGGGCGAGAAGACAATGGATAGAATAGCGCTGGAGTTCACCTGGAACGGTGCTCGCACCTGCTGGTCGGTCCCTAAAAACCAGATATATGCGTATCCGCCAGCATCGCCAGCGGCAAGCAGCCGGTTGTCCGGAGAGATTGCAATTGCCCAGACGGAATTTTTGCAATCTAGTCGGCCGAATGAAGCTACCAGTCTGGTCGTTACGTCCCATACCCGAACTGTCTTGTCACCTGATCCTGTGGCGAGCCAACGACCATCCTGGGAGAACACCACTGCGTACACGTCATCTTCGTGATTCTGTGATATCTCACCGTCCAGATGACCTGTATGTGCGTTCCAGACCCTAACAGTCCGGTCCCTAGACGCGGAAGCGACCAAGGAACTGTCTGGCGAGAATGCGACGGCCTCCACCCAACCTTGGTGCCCCAGTAGCGGTGGCAAACTTGGCTCCCCAGTTAGCGCATCCCAAATGCGAACTGATTTATCATTGGAGCCGGAAACAATAAATCCACCGTCGTGGGAGACACTGACTGAAGTCACTGAGTCGCTGTGCACCTGCAGCGGTTGAACTGTTTGTTCAACGTTGTTCACTGGCTCCCAGATCTTAATAGTACCATCGTCAGAGGCAGAGGCGAGATATAGGCCATCTGGAGATAGCCTTATAGAGTCAGTCCAGCTGGAGTGGCCAGGAAGTGATGAGCCGGGATGTTCACGTCCAGTTTGTGGGTCCCAGGATTGGATGCAGTGCATCCCAGCTGGTGACCAGAGCTGCGATCCATCGGACGAGAATGCGAGCGTAATGACATAGCACTGGCAAGTTATGATAGTTGGAGTCAACTCGAGCGTCTTCGTGTCCCAAAGGCGGATTCTGCAATTGGATTCGGATCCCGCCGCCAGCCACTTACCATCAGGGGAGAAACCGACACACCGGCCGGCAGCTTCGAGACCGATGAGTGGATCTCCAACCGGATCACCGGTATGAGGATTCCAAAGTCGAACAGTCTTGTCTCTTGAAACAGAAGCGAGTAGTCGACCATCAGGTGAGAAGGCTACCTCATTGACCCAGTCCGTGTGACCTTTCATCACCGAAGCCTCTTGGCCTGTCTCAGAGTTCCAGAGGCGAACTGTTTTGTCGCAAGCACCAGATGCAATCAACTTCCCGTCGGGGGAAAAGGCCACGGACTTGACCCAGCCAGAGTGACCACGTAACGGAGGCAGAGCTTCACGGCCAGTCACAATGCTCCATACATGTACTACTTGGCCCTCTCCTCCTGAGGCAACGCTCCGGCCATCTGGGGCAAACGCAACGGATAATATCTTGCCATCGTTGCCTCTCAGTGGTGTCATCGCCTCTTCGCCTATCCGAGTATCCCAGATCCGCACCGTACCGTCGAAGGAGCCTGAAGCAAGAAATAGGCCGTCCGAAGAGTAGGCGATCGAGTTGACCTCATCCTCGTGCCCAGTGAGAGTTGCAACAAGGCGATCACCCTGATTATCAATCCCGCAGGACTTGACGGAGACAATGCCGATGCAGAGCGAGGCGAAGTCACGATACACAAGTGAGCCCTTTGGCGCAAATGGGAGCGCCGAAATGTAGATGTGCGGTGCGCTCTTGCTGATGGCTGTATGCGAAGACGCCACGAAAGTGTTCGCATCGCGGAGGAACTGTAAAACGGCTGGAAAGGTAACCTGTCGTACTTGAGAATTTGTGTTATTGGCTGTATAGGGTGGACTCACTGCTGAACCTGCGATGCGCAGGAGTCCTGAAGCGAGACCGAGCTTGCCGAGAATGCTGAGCACCTCAAGCCAGAACAAGAACTTGGGTCGGAACGCCCGTTCGATATCTTCGTCAAAAGCGTAACGATCCGAAGCGGCATCGATATGGTGAGCCCAATGTAAACAGGCATAGATGAGCGATAGCGGAATCCAGTCAGGAACGGTCGCAGGGTTTGGATTGAACGATGATGGACTGCGTGAAATATTGAAGCAGAGGTCGTCATACGCAAACCTTTGGAGACATGCGCCCGCGAGGACATCATGACCTAGCGTGTCAGCGATGCGGATATGTTGCGGCCCGCGCTTGAATAAGTAGTCTCCGAGTGACGCATGAAGTGTCCTCAGACCAGGTGTTCCGGTTTCAGCTGGAATGTATACAAGCGAGTGCAGCCGCCCGAGTGAGCCGAGAAGCATGTCTGGAGCTTCGTCAATCAACGCCGCAAGAGCGTCGACGGAGAGCGGCGCGCGAGCCGTCAGAATGCACGCAAGAATGCGCTTCATCATCTCCAGCTCGTCCTCGTCGACACTGTCCGAATGCAAGGCATCTACGAGGACCAACTCGTAGATCTTGTCAATTGAGCTTGTCGCCGGCGTGGGTGTGGCGGTAGCTTCTGTTGCCTTGCGAAGCCGTTTCTGACGATATCTGTCTCCCTCGCTACCAAGGATGTACTTGAGGACAGTGGAAGCGAAGATGAAGAGACCGCCGGAGAGGTTCACGAGCAGCTCTATATCCCGGTCTGTATACCAGGTTGCTTCTGGCGCGGCATCCATAAACGTGCGGTTGATGTAGAGCTGGATGTCGGACTTGACTTCTTCCATGCTGATGGTGTGGAGCTGGAGAATGGTATTGAGATCAGGGTCTGAGATCGGGGTACCGCGTATGTGCAGCTCCGGGCGGGACGTAAGAATGAATTTGACTTTTGCCTCGCATTCGAAGTCTGCAAGAAGTTTCAGGAGCTCGGCTAGCTCACGCTCGTCGCTACACTCATCGAGAGCGTCGATGACGAAAACGATGGGCCGGGATGATGATGCGAGTGTAGCTAGCGGCCTCCGTAAGAGGGGACCAATCTGTTCTGTGACAGGCTTATGACCCAGACGACCATCTTTCTCGAGCTCTACCGCGAGTGATTCCGCGAACTCCGGAGACTGACTTGCGAGAAGTACGGCCAGAGTAGGCAGGACGCGTCGCACGTCTGTACGTGCGATGGAACCAGCAGACCGCGAGCAGAAGTACCCGCCGCCTAGGCATACCGCCGGGTCCGTGCGCAGCATGCGGCAGAGTGTGACCGCGATGGAGGTCTTCCCCGTGCCAGCCATTCCAGCAAGCCAGAAGATGGATAGAGGGTCGTCCTTGACCCATGCAACGAATTTGGACAGCACGTTGACTCGGGTTCCTGTCATGCAGCCGGCGTAGCTGGGCTGCTCGTCATCGGCCGCCTCTGATACGAAGTTATCGCCAAGCGCTGAACAAGATCAGCATGTCACTGGTATGCAATCAGATGTAGCGTACCTGACGTGATTATCTTCATAACATTCTGCATTCGCTTGAGCTGCTCGATGATGAGACCAAGTCGTTTCTCCACGGCAATGCTACTTTCGAACTGCGGGCAATCAGCGTGCGACCTATCTAGAATAATCAAATGAAGCAAACCTGGAAGACCTCGAGAAGGGAGGATATAGCATTCACCATTGCCTTGATATCCGCGAGGTCAATTGAGGATTGAGCACCACGCACGAATCGACCTCGAGACTGCTTCTTCTCCACCACTTCCCATAGACCTTGAACAGCGCTGCGAACGCGAGTCAAGCCAAACAAGCTGCGAAATAAATGGAAACGTACTTGACTAGCAACTTGAGCCGTGCCTGTAGGCTCTCATCGAGCGCACGGGGCTCGGCTTGATACGCGTCGGCAATGGCTTTGAACGCCGCGAGTTTGCTTTCAAGCTTCGTGAACTCGGCCTTGGCTTCAACAGTTCAATCCGCGCGTCTCTACGCAGAGACCCAGCGGAACATCGGACCGGCATATTGTAGCATCCTGTTTGCATGGTCGATGCTCTAACTGTGTTGCGAGCGTTTGCACACGTGGATGGTCAGGCTGGGGAGGCAGCAGGCCCTGAGAGAGTGAAGTCCTGGGCTTCTAGTCGTTCGAGCCCGCCACCTCTTCTCAGTCCAATGGACTCCACCCAACTTCCGGCTAGCAATTGAACCTAGAGTTCTTATATGCCACCCCAGGTGCTACCAGCGACAGAGTGACTTAGTCAGTGGTGACCGCCACTAGAACTCGCGCCGTCATCACTGCTCACATAGACACATACCACCCAACACGCGACCTCCTGTAACACGCTATTCTCTTGCCAACTACAAAGAGCGATAGGCACATAAAACTAGACAGAAGTTTGCACGATGGGATGTGTACTGGAGCGCCAGCACGCCGTCCACTCGTCACCCCAGTGTGTGCCTTCTTTGAATGTGAGTTCGACTGGATGAGCTCCGATGATCATCCTGCACGGTGGCAGTTGAATACAACCTCGGTAGTGTACTGGCAACCACAAAAGCAGCTCTCCCGAAGGTCCCACAAGCCAGCCATCGGCATCGAGAGTGGCGGAGCTGAGTCTAGAAAGCGGGTTGCGTCCTGCTTGAGACGACAGCAGGAGAGCCGCTTCCACATCCCAGGTGCGAATGATGCAGTCTGCATCTCCGCCGGAAATGATTGTCCGTCCGTCCGGCATGAAAACAACAGATCGCACCCAGTTGAGATGACCAAGCAGTACAGAAAGAGAAGTGCCAGTGTTGGCATCCCAGAGACGCACTGTCTTGTCATTTGACGCACTGGCAATATACTGAGCGTCTGACGAATATGCGACAGAGCGAACCGGCCCCGAGTGTCCAGCAAGCACAAATATTTGATGCCCGCTCTCGAGATCCCAGACACAAACAGTGGTGTCTTCTACCCCAAACGCTATTCTCATCGAATCGGGTGAGAAGGCAATGGATCGAATGGCTTTAGATTTCACCCGTAACGGCGCACGCGCCTGTTGGTCGGTCCCCGATAACCAGATATACGCGTATCCGCCACTGTCGCCAGCGGCAAGCAGCCGGTTGTCCGGTGAGAATGCAACTGCAAATACTGAGTTCTTGCAACCAAGTCGACCGAATGCAGCTACCTGCCTGGTCGTGACATCCCATATGCGCACTGTCTTATCTGAAGATCCTGTGGCCAGCCACCGAGCGTCTGGGGAGAACATCACTGTGTTCACATCATTCAGATGATCCTGCAGTATCTCGCCATCTTGTTCACCTGTATATGCGTCCCAGAGCCTAACAGTCTGATCTACCGATGCCGAGGCGATCAAGGAACTGTCTGGCGAGATTGCGACGGCATACACCTTGGCTTTGTACCCCAGTAATGAGGGCAACCTTGCCACTCCAGTCAGCGCATCCCAAATGCGAACTGATTTATCAAAAGAGCCGGAAGCGATAAATCTACCGTCGTGTGACACACCCACTGAAGTCACTGCCTCGCTGTGCGCCTGAAGTGGTTGAGCTACCCCTTCAACGCCGATAACTGGCTCCCAGATCCGAATGGTACCATCAACAGAGGCAGAGGCAAGAAATAAGCCATCTGGAGAGGACCTTATCGAACGAATCCAGTTAGAGTGGCCAGCAAGTGATGAGCCGGGATGTTGACGTCCAGTCTGCGGATCCCAAGACTGGATGCGGTACCTCTCAGCTGATGACCAGAGCCGCGATCCATCGGACGAAAATGCGAGCATAATGACATTAATATGGCCTGTTATTATGATCGGGTTTAACTCGAGCGTCTCCATGTCCCAGAGTCGAATTCTGAAATCATTTTCGGATCCCGCCGCCAGCCACTTGCCATTAGGAGAGAAACCGAGACACAGGCCGGCCCTTTCGAGACCGATGAGTGGATTACCAACAGGCTCTCCGGTATGAGGATTCCAAAGTCGAACAGTCTTGTCTTCCGATACGGAAGCAAGCAGTCGACCATCTGGCGAGAAGGCTATCTCGGAGACGTCGTCTGTGTGACCGCTCATCACCGAAACCTCTCGACCTGTCTCAGAATTCCACAGACGAACCGTATCATCGTTAGCGCCAGATGCGATCAACTTCCCATCGGGGGAATAGGCCACGGACTTGACCCAGTCAGAGTGGCCACGCAACGGAGGCAGAGCTTCACGGCCAGTCGAAATGCTCCATACATGGATAGCTTCGCCCTCTCCTCCTGAGGCAAGGTGCTGGTCACCTGGAGCAAACGCAACTGATAATACCTTGCCATTGTTGCTTCTCAGTGGTGCCATCGCCTCTTCACCTGTCCGAGTATCCCAGATCTGCACCGTACCGTCGAAGGAGCCCGAAGCAAGGAGTTTGCCATTGGGTGAGTAAGCAACTGAGAAGACCTTTTCCTCGTGTCCAGTAAGAGTCGCAACGAGGCGATCGCCCTGGTTATCGATCCCAGAGGTCCTAACAGAGACGACGCCGGTGCAGAGCGGTGCGAAGTCACGGTAAACAAGTGAACCCTTGGCGGCAAACGGGAGCGCTGAGATGTAAATGTGCGGTGCACTCTTGCTGATGGCCATATGCGAAGACGCTACGAACGTGTTCGAATCGCGAAGGAACTGCGAAATGGTTGGGGAGGTAACCTGTTGTACGTTGAGCTTCTCTGTCTTTAACTCTATAAAGTTGGCTCACCGCCGAGCCTGCGATGCGCAGAAGTCCTGAAGCGAGGCCAAGTTTGCCGAGAACACTGAGCGTCTCAAGCCAGAACAGAAACTTGGGTCGGAAAGCTCGTTCGATATCTTCTTCAAAAGCGGAGCGGTCGGAGGAGGCGTAGATATGGTGAGCCCAATGTAAACAGGCATAGACGAGCGATGGCAGAATCCAGTCAGGAACGGTCTCAGAGTTCAGTTTGAACGAGGACAGGCTGCGCGAGATGTTGAAGCAGAGTTCGTCTTGCGCCAACCTCCGGAGACACCCACGCGCGAGTACATCATGACCTAGCGTGTCAGCAATACGAATATGTTGTGGCCTGCGCTTGAATAGGTAGTCGCCGAGTGAGGCATGAAGTGTCCTCAGGCCAGGTACTCCGTTATCTGCTGGAATGTAGACAAGCGAGTGAAGGCGCTTTAACGAGCCGCGAAGCATGCCCGGCGTCAGGTCGATGAGCGCCGCTAGATCATCGACAGAGAGTGGTGCGCGAGCCGTAAGAATGCACGAGAGAATGCGCTGTATTCTTTCGAGTTCATCCTCGTCGACGGTGTCAGGGCGCGAGGCATCCGTGAGAATCAAATCATAGATCTTGTCGATAGAGCTTGTCGCCGTGGTGCGTTTGGTGGTGGCTGTGGTTGCCTTGCGAAGCCGATGCTGACGATCTTCGTTTTCGTCACTATCAAGAATGTACTTGAGGACGGTGGATGCGAAGATGAAGAGACCGTCGGAGAGCTTCACAAGCAGCTCTATGTCCTGATGTGTATACCAGGTTGCCTCTGGCGCCGCATCCTCGAGTATGCGACTGATATAGAGCCGGATATCAGACCTAACTTCCTCCATGCTGATAGTATGAAGATGAAGTATTGTATTGTGATCGGAGTTTGAGATCGGGGTGCCGCGAATGTGCAGCTCCGGGCGGGACGTGAGAATGAATTTGACCTTGGCGTCGCATTTAAAGTCCGCAAAGAGTCTCAAGAGCTCGGCTAGCTCACGTTCGTTGCTGCACTCATCGAGGGCGTCTATGACGAAAACGACAGGACGAGTTGATGATGCAAGTGTAACCAGCGGTCGCCGCAAGAGGGGACCAATTTGGTCAGCTACAGGCTTATGGCCTAGACTGTCGTCCCTTTCGAGTTCTGCGGCGAGTGACTCCGCAAACTCCTCGGATTGTCTTGCGAGCAGTACGGCTAGCGTGGGCAATATGCGTCGCACATCTGTCCGCGCGATCGACCCAGCAGAGCGAGAACAGAAGTAGCCGCCACCTAGATACACTGCGGGGTCCGCGCGCAGCATGCGGCAGAGCGTGACTACGATGGACGTCTTCCCCGTGCCAGCCATTCCAGCAAGCCAAACGATGGAAAGAGGGTCATCCTTGACCCATGCAACAAATTTGGCCAACACGCCGAGTCGGGTTCCTGACATGCAGCCTGCATAGCTGGGCTGCTCGTAGTCGGCCGCCTCAGATACGAAGTTCTCACCAAGGGCTGGGCAAGATCAGCACGGAACTGACAAGCACCAAGATGTAGCGTACCTGATTTGATCGTCTTCATGGCGTTCTGCATTCTCTTGAGCTGCCCGACGATAAGTCCAAGTCGTTTCTCTACAGCAATGCTACTTTCGAACTGCTGGCGGTCAGTGTGGAATCTGTGCAGAACGTGGAAATGAAGCTGACCTGGAAAATTTCGAGAAGGGATGAGATGGCTTCCACAAGTGCCTTGATGTCTCCGATGACGATCGAAGACTGGGCACCGCGCACAAATAGCCCTCGCTCCTGCTTCTTCTCCACCACTTTCCATAGAACTTCAACAGCTCTGCGAAGGCGAGTCAGACCAGAAGAGGTGCGCATTATCCGAAAACGTACTCGTTCAGTGACTTGAGGCGTGCCCGTAAGCTCTCATCGAGCGTCAGGGGCTCGGCCTGATGAGAGTCGGCGATGGCTTTGAACGCCACGAGCTTGCTTTCGAGCTTCGTGAACTCGGCCTTGGCTTCGACAGTACGCTAAAAGTAGAGTGAGCAAGACTAGATGAAGAGAGTGGAGTAGCAGACATCGACAATATCCCAGATTGCGAGGACGCTGACGAGCGCTGCCTTGAGCGGGAGGAATAGGTCGGAGCCATCGCGAGCCGCCGCGAGCAGCACCTTGACTGCCGAGCCTGTAATAGTAAGAATCTTCGTAGGAGAAGTTGGTCTAGAGTAGGCTGGAGTGGCAGTATAATCTGATTGAAGAGATGACGATGAAGCATTGGCCGCGGCGGGGCTAGGGAGTTGTGATGATGGGGTTGCGACCGATGTTGGCACGATCAGCGGCTGCGTTATGTCTGAGAATGCCATATGAATCGACGACTGTGACCCTGCTGCGGGAGCTGAGGTGCCCGAGTGTTCGGTTTGCTGCGACGGCGAGGCAGCTCTGCTCTCTCGTGGTGAAGGTCGGAATCGGTCCATAGCCCGGTCGACCTTCTTTTTGACCTTTTGCTGTGCTTTATCCATGAATGCACTCATTGTTGAGAGTAGGTGCTGCTGATAGGACAATATACGGCGTGCTGTGTCTGACACAAGAGGACAAGGATCGCAGCTCTGTTTACAACACCGCTTGGAGCCAGTTTGCACGACAAATCACAGGGGAAGTGTCGACTTCAGTCTTGAACTTGAATTTCAAACGATGTCCATCTAGGTACATTATCGATGACCTCTGATTCCAGTCTCGCTTCTCGAAGTTCAGGCGCACGGCGAATTGCGGGCCGCGGGGTGAACCGGCGGCCTAATCAGAATCTAACCTCATTTGTGAAGATAATGTAAGGTGCGAAGGGTTTCTGACAGAGCTCCATCGCGGGTGCGAACTGTTTGCGCGCGAAAGTTGCGCTCAAGCTGGCTCGGCAACCGCAGGCGCAGCGACACGTCTCCGCTCAGCTGTGGCAGCACGTAGATGGTCACAATACCCGGTGCCTTCGCACAACGCAGTTGCAGCGAGGGTCACATTTGGTCGTTACGGACGAAGCTCGTGTTAATGATCCGCGTCAAGTGCGACTTTGCCAGCCCTCGACGGGCATGAGCATGCTTGTGTGTGGCGGCTTTGAACGCGTCGTCGATGGCGTCGATCAGGAGCGCGCCACATTCCTTGTACACCCTTGCACCGATTTCGCGCGCGCGACGGCTTCTACAGCTGCACAGCAAACCAAGCTGTCCACAACACGGGAGAGACGATTAAATTGTAACAGCAAAGCGACATTTGGGTTTGAGTGTAAAGAGAAGCCTCAGAAGGAAGGAGGGCAAGAGACGGTGGCTGCCGGTCTTGCTCTCTCCCTCCGCCCGTCATCGTCCAAACCTTGCTCACGTGCTTTACCCACACCAGCCCAGCCCATGTCTTTCACTCTTCGTTCCCAGCCTTCCTGTACTCGTCACGGCTCATCACGCAGCGTCGATCCCCTTTGCTGAGTCCGTTTGCCGGCACGAGAAGAGTAAAAGCAGGTGACGGCTACCGCACTAGCCGCCATCTTCCAGCACTTCTCCGCCGCTACCTCGTTGCTGCGTCCTGTCCACCTCGGATGCACTTTGTGGGGCAGAAGCACACTTTATCCGGTAGCGGGATTCGGATCCGACATGCCCGCTACAGTCTTTCCCACTTTATTTCGAATACCACTTGCTTTTGCTTGAGTAACGTGTAGAGGTGTGCTGTGCTTCTGTTGCACAGCCGTCAGCACAGTGGTGGCTCTCATGTTGATAACGATTTCAAGGTCTACCAACTCGGCCGCGCGGTCACCGCGGTCACACTGCAACAAGACCCCGTCGACGTCGCGCGCCAACATGCCCTACTGCTCATCGCCATCGAGCACCGTCTGCACATCTTCTTCGAGCCCAAGATCCAAGCCTTCTTCCTCGACTACCCAACCCTCATGAAGTACATCAACTGGCTCTACATCTTCATTTACATCCCCGGAACGATATTCTTCCTGGTGTACCTCTACTGGTTCTGCATCACCCACCACCGCATCACCCACCAGCCCGAGGAGCATGTTGGTCAGATCGTACTTAGCCCGTCAAACCCGTTCATCTACGAGGCTCGTCGCCACACGATGGCCATGTGCAACCTCCGCGCGTTTGTCTTCTTCACGCTGTGGTCGTGCATGCCGCCGCGTCTGCTGAGTGACCCGGCTGTACCTGGTGAACTGGGCGACCTTTCGTGAGGATTTGGCTTTGTGGACACTGCACGGCAAGGATGAAACATCGGGCATGTGGACACAGAACAAGTTCTGCAACCAGTGTTTACGGTCATTGGTTTCTTTCAGCGTATTTGGTATGTGTCTAGGCGCTAACGACGAGTTGTAGTTGCCATGCCCTCGCTGCAATTCGGCTACAGCCTCATTATCGGCCTCACGATTGGCTCGCTCCCGCTCGCGGCCACCCACTGTAGCCGTAACTTGTACCTCCCGCTCCTCGGCCGCGTCCGCATGCCGAGCACCCGTCGTGCCATCTGCCTCCTCGTCGGTTCCCTCTACCCGTTCACCATCCTCGTCGCCATCGTCAGCACGGCCAACCACTTTATCCTCGACGCCGTCGCGGGTGCCTGTATCTGCGGTACGTCTACCTTTCTCAAAACCGTCATCCGCATGGGTACTCGTGCATTTCCTACCTGGAAGGTCTCGGATGGTACGGAAACACCTTCTTGCTCAACTTCCCGCCTCCCGCCTCTCGAAAACTGCTTCCTGCCCTTCGTGCGCATCCACAAGCTGCAGTACCCTGTCGCACCCGAGTCAGGCACCAGCCAGGTCGAATCGATCACCCTCGATGAGGAGAAGGACGGGTATCGCACTGCGAGCCTACAGTCTCAAATGAGGAATGGGGTTGGTTTCTGGAGTACACATATCGCTCCATGCGAATTTTGCTTTTGCCCGCTCGCTCTAGCCGCCTCGACCAATTTCAACTACACCCGGATCAACGGCACCGAGTCCGCCTTGCTCGTCGTCGATATCGAGGACGGTCACTTCCAGGTCGTTCACGACATGGAGCCGCGCGCATTCCGCAACAACATCTACACCTTCAGCCAGCTTGGCGTCTACTTTGACTTGCCGATGATTATTACCACCGACGCGGAGAGGGGACCAGATGGAGCTGTCGCTCCCGAAATCCTTGCCGATCATCCCAAGGCACCGTATATCAAGCGCAAGGGCGAAGTCAACGCTTGAGATAGCAAGGTGCATGTTCTATATATCACGAGAGGATATGGCTCTGATTTGGACAGCGCGAGTAGGAGTTCCACGACGCCGTCGTTGCGCTAGACAAGAAGCAGCTCATCATTGCCGGTATCACGTCACCTTGCTGTCACTCTGTAAGTCCATTCTACAGCCGCTGAGACCCATCTCTGACGCAAAAACCGTTAACTGACGATGACTTCACGTTCCGAGACGATACACTTTGCGATCCGAGACGATGACCTACTCTGGAGTGCTACACTGGGGCTGCTGGTGTGATTTCATACTTATCTTGTCGGAAATTTGAAGGGGAATCCGGGAGAATTACCCAAAAAGGTACAGCGTCAATGTGTGATGTGTCAGGA
>Ga0247815_10002048_pt1 | contig 15042 bp, 10 predicted proteins | sample UWRJL194509B1_FD_181014 | JGI IMG/M metagenome (GOLD analysis project Ga0247815, IMG submission 181014) | Plant litter microbial communities from Arlington Agricultural Research Station in Wisconsin, United States - UWRJ-L194-509B-1 | ecosystem: Environmental > Terrestrial > Plant litter >...
CCTCTGTTTCATACTCTGGTTGCCCTGGCACAAACACAGTTAAGACATTGCCTTTCAAAAACACCTTAACGATAGCTTTTCCTAAAGTATATTCTCCCGTATATTTTTCAAGTTCCTTAACTGATCGTGTTTTAATTTCTGGCTTAAAATCAAACATCACTGGCTGTTCGCTGCCATCCAGGAAGATACCGATCCCCTGGATCTTTCCATCGACACCGCTAGAAAAATTAAACATCAGGTTACTTTGAGTGGTATCTACCAAACCGTTTTTATCGATCGATTTTGGATCAAAAACATCATAATGCATGTGCTTGAGCACGATTTTCTCATCACCTAGTACCGTGTGCAATTCGTTATTTTCCAGTGTTACTTTGATTACGCCATAAGCGGGGTTTTCAAATGAGCCCAGGTAATCTTTTAACTGATGCGAAGAACTTATATTTAAAACAGGTGCCTTTTTAATACTCTTTTTAGCTAATTTACTGGCTTCAGCTGCTACTTTTGCCTCGCCATTCCAATCCAGTTCTTTTAGTTTAAGAATCCGATCGGCAATTGAGTTGCGCACCACAACAGGAACTTGGGAGCCATTTTGATTACTTAGCACCACGATTCCCAAATCATCCGAAGGGAAAAAAGCAACATTGGCAGAAAAACCATTAATATTTCCACCGTGCTCCACTATATAATGCCCTCTGTACGAACCAATCATCCATCCCAAACCATAATTAGCTAAAAAAACATCATCATGTTTAGCTGGTAAGGCAGCTTCCATTACCATTTGGGAGCTTGCAGCCTCGCGAACATAACTTGATGGCAAAATTTCTTTTTTCTTAAAATATCCTCCGCTAGTCCACACTTTTAACCAATTGGCCATATCGTTTGCACTACTGTTAATGCTACCAGCAGGCCCCATCCCATTAATGTTGTAATAATCTACTTTTTTGATCACATTTTCGCCCGCAACAGTATAGGGTAACGAAGCATCGCTATCATTTTTAAATGCATTTATATCGGTATTGGAACGAGTCATCTCTAAGGGAATAAAGAATTTTTCTTTTATATTTTGCTCCCACGTTTTACCTGTTAATCGCTCTACGATCATACCCTGCGCCATGTACATAAAATTATTATAAAACCATTTTTCACGCACTGCGGCAGTAGGCTTCATATATTTAACACGAGCAATTAGGCTATCGCGATTGGCTGTATTAAATAAAAACCATGAAAAATCGTACCTGGATAATCCTGTTCTATGCGCCATCAAATCACGCAAGATAATTTGACTGTTCATTTCCTCATTATAAAACCGCAATTGTGGCAAAAGGCTAATTGCTTTATCTTCAAAAGTCAGTTTTCCTTCTTTTCGAAGCAAACCCAGCAAGGAAGCCGTAAAAGCCTTACTGCTAGAACCTATGGCGAAGAGCGTATTTGGAGTTACAGGTTTTTTATTTTCTACATCGCGATAACCAAAGCCTTTACTGTAAATTACTTCGCCTCCTTTTACTACTGCGACCGAAAAACCTGCCGCTACCTGATCTTTTAATATCCTATTAAATAAGGTATCAATTCCAGATAAAGGTGTTATTGTTTTTGGAGACTGAGCTAAAACAGTTAAGGTAACGAAACAGCATGCAATTAGAGTAAAAGCGTTTTTCATGTTAATAGATTAAGTTTTTGTATCGCGACTAAATTACAAATGATAATCAGATAATTATAGGCTACAAGAAAACCAGGGAATAATTGATAATATCAACAATTTTAAATTAGCTAATTGATAAGTTAACGGACTGTTTTGAGTATATAGCTTATTACTGGATCGGATTTATTAATTTTGTTTTTTATCGATGGTTCAATTTTTTTATCAGGAATTACTGCATGACTGGTATTTAAATTACAATTTACTCCTAAGTCAAACGTAGTAGTGGTTTGAATTTTTAATTTACTGTTGGGCAGTTCCATTAAATAACCTTCTCCAAAATCATTAGTGTTTTCCCCAGTTGGCTGTCCTATAACTGTAGCCATTCGATATTCTTTTACGCCGTCAGCCAGCATATTTGCACTTGAAAAGGTCAATGGCCCAGTTAGAAGGTATACCTTTCCAGTAAACAATAGAGAATTATTTACGAACATAGGTTCGTGTGGACCGCATTTCCTATAATCCAATATTGAATTATTCTCTTTCTTATGATAAGAATTACTTGTATCTCCTTGAGCAGTTAAGAAGTCTTTATATCTTTGGCTAACACGCCAAAATCGACCACCAGAAAGTGAGTATGGTTTTTCATTGAAATAACTGATTAATAAATCAGCAATCTGCGAATTACCCCCCAAATTTTTACGCAAGTCAATAACCATTGTATTAATTCTTTTACTTTTTAAAGCCGTAAAGCACGAATCAAAAAATGCAGTATATGTTTTTAAATCCGGCTCCATGGTATTTATGGCCAAATAACCTATCTTGTTTTCTTTTACTTCAAACTTGAACTTTTGGCTATTTACTTGGGGTAACGCTTTTGCTAAACACTCTTTCAAGGTAATTCCCTCTTGAATAGTAATGAAGTTCTCCTTTTTCTTATATCGGTATTGCACCTTAAAAGGAGGTTTTACGTCAGCCAGATATAAGAAGCTTCCAATAAGATTTATTGCCATTTCTTTTTGGTAGGAGGATAATCCACCAATCATCGAACTTGCTTTTTTATAGAAGCTTTTCATATCTAAATCATTTATAGATGTGATTGTTGCTCCTGTTGGAATGTGGAATTGCTCATTCTGAACCGGCAAATAGACATTGTAATTTTTATCAGCAACTAACTCCAGTGGAAAGTATATATTTTTCTTGAAATCAGATTTAAAAATCTGCTGAACTATGGTGGGCATGGTGTGTCCATCCTTTATGCTTGATGTCAGATGGCTCATCACCATTGTGAATGATTTGACCGAAACGGAGTCACCAATTGAGTTTTTCAAACTATCTGTTACCTTCCTGTATGACTCCTCACTTATATATAGGTACGGATTATAATGAACCTCAAGTAGCGCTTTGTTATAGTAATCAATATCTGCTACAGCTTGGAATTTTGAAATATATTGTGCGTTAAGCTTTTGTGTGAGTATTAGGCAAATCGTAAAAAGGTATAAACACTTCATCTATGTAATTTTTAATAAGATGTTATTTCATATGCTAAGGTTGCAAGAGTTATGTAATAAATCTTAATTGTCCTTGAGTTCGGTTTGTTAAATAACAATCAAGCGATAAGTAATTCTATCAAAAAACGGTGGAATAATGATAGTACCAGCGGGATCTATCAAAAAACCAGCGTTTTATAAAAGACTTAAATACCGATTAAAATGCCAGGAAGAAATCTTTAAGCAGCGCATGATAGGCTTCGGTATGCACTTTATCTGATTGATAAATATAAAAATGATGTTCTTCGAGCTTTGGAATTCCACCTTCCAAACAAATTATAACCCTAAATACGGGTTTGTCTTTATCAGAATGCAAATAAATTTTCTCCGAAACGGATAAGTTAAATTCAGCACCTAATCTTTCGACTTCTAATGCCTGCTTAATTGGCAAAACCATGTAAATCTTTCCGCTGGCGGATAACAACCCTGCTGATTTACGGATCAGCATCCCGAAAAAATCGGCTGCCGCATGTCGAGCAATTCCTTTTCGTTTTTCCTCATTTTTTAAGTCATTAACAAAAAATGGCGGATTAGAAACGATTAAATCATATTTTTCATTGGTAATGAAATCTTCAAAGGCAGTATTAAAAACATTAATCTGATCTGAAAATTTAGATCTGGCTGCATTTCCATTCGCAGTTTCGGCAGCCTGAAAATCAATTTCTACTGCATCAACCTGAGCACCATTAAATCGCTGGGCAAGCATTAAAGCGATTACCCCTGTACCCGTGCCAATATCTAATATTTTTTTTGGGTATTTATGGGTAGCGCTTGCAGCCAGCAAAACACCATCCGTATTGATCCGCATTGCACAGCCCGTTTGATCTACCTCAAACTGTTTAAACTTAAAAATATTTCTACCTGCCCTCAATTTCAGTTTATCTGATCAAAAAAATAAATATTATTAACAATTAAAAAAATTCACAAACACATGAATAACAGCGATTTAAAATTTATTTTTATATAAAAACCATTAATAAAAGGAAGCTGTTAATAATTTAATCAAACGTTTGGCTGCGATGTTAGCGCTCATAACCTATGTTTGTATCAGCAATTTGAATGTACTGCGTTTCGACTGGTCTTTGAATTGTTAAAACAACAGCATACTCGATCGGTATCTAAGTAGCCAACAACCCAATTGTTGGCTATTTTGTTTTTATTTCTCATACAACTCCAGCGGTAATCCATCAGGATCGGTAAAAAAAGTAAATCGCTTTGCTGTAAATTCATCTACACGAATAGGTTCAGTTAAAATTCCAAATACATTTAACCGTTCAATTTCTTTCTCAATATCATCTACTTCGAAAGCCAAATGCCTTAAACCCTGCGCTTCAGGTCTTGAAGGCCTGGCGGGAGGATTTTCAAAAGAAAAAAGCTCGATCTGATAAACATCATTTACAGCTAAATCTAGCTTATACGAGTTCCTTTCTTCCCTGTAAACTTCAGCCACAATTTTAAACCCCAATTGATTAACATAAAAATCTTTTGATTTTTCATAATCGGAACAAATTATTGCAATATGATGGATGCGGTTGAACATAGCGGATTAGAAAATTACTGATAAGTGGTTTTGAAACGATTGAATTAAATGCAAAGTTGCAGAAAAAAACTTTTGAATTTGAAATGAAATCAAGGACAAACAACTAAAAAACTTAAGATTTATCAGAAATATTATGGCATAATACAACGACCAACAACTTAGCTCTCCACAATCGCGTCATTATTTCCACATTCTATCATTCTATTACACGATCATTCTATCATTAAGATTAAAAACCTTAAATTTGCAACTTCAAAAAAAAAGCATGATTCATTTCTTCTTAAGTCAATCCGAGGCGGTTTTTGTTTTACAAACAGATCACTCCCTATCAGCAACTGATATTACAAAACTAGAATGGTTATTCGGCGGTGCCAAATTACAAAATGAAACTGCGCTGAGCGGTTTTTTTGTTGGTCCACGAGCTGCTATGATAACGCCATGGAGTACAAATGCGGTAGAAATTACGCAAAACATGGATATTCATGGCATAATCAGAATAGAAGAGTTTCAAAAAGTTGCAGAAGACTTTTCAGGTTATGACCCCATGCTTTCGCAAAAATACGCGGAACTTGGTCAGGAGGTTTATACCATTAACATTAAACCTGAGCCCATTTTAGAAATTACGGATATTGCGGCATACAATAAGCAAGAAGGACTTTCTTTAAGTGATGAAGAAGTTGAATACTTAAATAACCTGGCGAAAAACTTAGAAAGACCTTTAACAGATTCGGAGGTTTTTGGTTTCTCACAAGTAAACTCGGAGCACTGTCGCCACAAAATTTTCAATGGCAAATTTGTTATTGATGGCGTAGAACAACCTAACTCTCTATTTAAGTTAATCCGCAAAACATCAGAAGAAAACCCTAACGATATTGTTTCTGCTTATAAAGATAACGTTGCTTTTATTAAAGGCCCTGTTGTACAGCAGTTTGCACCTAAACGTGCAGATGTACCAGATTATTACACAACAAGCGATTTCGAATCGGTTATTTCGTTAAAAGCAGAAACCCATAATTTCCCGACTACAGTAGAGCCTTTTAATGGTGCTGCAACTGGTTCGGGCGGCGAAATCAGAGATCGATTAGCTGGCGGACAAGGTTCATTACCTTTAGCTGGAACAGCCGTTTATATGACTGCCCTTTCTCGTTTAGAAGAAAACCGTCCGTGGGAAAAGGGCGTTGAGGAAAGAAAGTGGTTGTACCAAACTCCAATGGATATTTTAATCAAAGCATCGAACGGTGCGACCGATTTTGGTAACAAGTTTGGCCAGCCATTGATTACAGGGTCAGTTTTAACATTTGAACACGAGCACTTCGACAAGCTCAGTGCGACAAGCAGAAAGTTAGGATACGATAAAGTTATTATGCTAGCTGGCGGTATTGGTTACGGCAAAGCAAGTCAGGCTAAAAAACAAAAACCACAGGAGGGCGACAATATTGTTGTGCTTGGTGGCGAAAATTATAGAATTGGGATGGGCGGTGCAGCGGTTTCATCTGCTGATACTGGTGAACATGGTTCGGGAATTGAGTTGAATGCAATTCAACGTTCAAACCCAGAAATGCAAAAAAGAGCTGCAAACGCGGTTCGTGGCATGGTAGAAAGCGAACACAACACAATTGTTTCGATTCACGATCACGGTGCAGGCGGCCACTTAAACTGTCTTTCAGAATTAGTTGAAGAAACTGGTGGTAAAATCGATCTCGATAAACTACCTGTTGGCGACCCTACCCTTTCGGCAAAAGAAATTATCGGAAACGAATCTCAGGAACGTATGGGATTGGTTATCGGAAATGAACATATCGAGACTTTACAAAAAATTGCAGATCGCGAACGCTCACCAATGTACACCGTTGGTAAAGTAACAGGCGATCACCGTTTTACCTTCCAATCGGCAACTACCGGTGCCAAGCCAATGGATTTCGAACTTAAAGACATGTTCGGTAGTTCGCCAAAAGTGGTTATGGAAGATAAAAACTTAAACCGCCAGTATGAAGCTTTAAGTTACGATTCGACCAAATTAAACGATTATTTAGAACAGGTACTTCAATTAGAAGCTGTTGCTTCTAAAGACTGGTTAACCAACAAGGTAGATCGTTGCGTTGGTGGCCGAGTAGCCAAGCAACAAACGGCAGGCCCGCTACAATTGCCTTTAAATAATTGCGGGGTAATGGCTTTAGATTTTGTAGGTAAGGAAGGCATTGCAACTTCGGTTGGGCACGCACCAGTTTCGGCACTAATCGATCCAGCTGCAGGAAGCAGAATTGCGATTGCAGAATCGCTTTCCAATATTGTTTGGGCACCGTTAAAAGATGGACTGAAAAGTGTTTCGCTTTCGGCCAACTGGATGTGGGCTTGTAAAAACGAAGGTGAAGATGCAAGACTGTATGAAGCCGTAAAAGCTTGTTCAGATTTCGCTATTGATTTAGGTATCAACATCCCAACGGGAAAAGATTCTTTATCAATGAAACAAAAATATAAAGATGGCGATGTAATTGCACCTGGAACGGTGATCATTTCTGCTGGCGGAAATTGCGACGACATCACTAAGGTGGTGGAACCTGTTCTTCAAAAAAATGGTGGCTCTATTTACTACATCAACCTTTCTAATGATAATTATAAGTTAGGTGGTTCATCATTTGCTCAGATTTTAAACAAAATTGGCAACGAAACACCTGATGTAAAAGACGCTGATCAATTTAAAACTACATTTAATACCATTCAACAGTTAATTAAAGCGGAGCAGATCCAAGCTGGTCATGATATTGGTAGCGGTGGTTTAATTACAACCTTATTAGAAATGTGTTTCGCTGACCGAGATTTAGGCGCATCTTTAGATTTATCGGCTTTAGGCGAGACAGACAGTATTAAACTCCTTTTCTCAGAAAACATTGGGGTAGTTTTCCAGGCTGATGCAGGTGTAGAGCACATTTTATCGGCGGCAAGTATTAACTATCATAAAATTGGTGAAGTAAGTTCGAAAGCAACTTTAGAAATTAAAAATGCCGCTGACAACTTTAGCTTTGATATTGATAGCTTACGCGATACCTGGTTTAAAACTTCTTACTTATTAGATAAAAAACAAAGCGGACCTGTTAAGGCTAAAGAACGATTTGATAATTATAAAAACCAGGCCTTAAAATACACTTTCCCAACGCAGTTTGATGGAAAGAAACCTGTGATTGATCTTACCAAACCAAGACCAAAAGCGGCAGTAATCCGCGAAAAGGGAAGTAACTCAGAACGTGAACTGGCTAATGCAATGTACCTGGCTGGTTTTGATGTGAAGGATGTACACATGACCGATTTAATTTCGGGAAGAGAAACACTTGAAGACATTCAGTTCATTGGTGCAGTTGGTGGTTTCTCTAACTCTGATGTTTTAGGTTCGGCAAAAGGTTGGGCTGGTGCATTTATGTACAATGAAAAAGCAAGAGTTGCGTTAGAAAACTTCTTTAATCGCCCAGATACGCTTTCAGTTGGTGTTTGCAACGGCTGTCAGTTATTTGTAGAGCTTGGCTTGATTAATAAAGACCACGCAGAAAAACCAAAAATGCTACATAATGAGAGTCATAAGCACGAAAGTATTTTCACATCGTTAACGGTAGCTGAAAACAATTCGGTGATGCTTTCTACATTAGCAGGCAGCACTTTAGGTGTTTGGGTATCGCATGGCGAAGGCAGATTTAGCTTACCATACGCTGAAGATCAATATAGCATTGTTGCTAAATATGCTTACGAAAGCTATCCTGCAAGCCCTAACGGCTCTGATTACAATACTGCAATGATGTGTGATACAACTGGCCGTCATTTGGTTATGATGCCTCACATCGAGCGTTCATTATTTCAATGGCACTGGGCAAATTATCCTCAAGGCCGTAAAGATGAAGTTTCGCCATGGATGGAAGCATTTGTAAATGCCCGTAAATGGATCGAGAATAAATAAGAGATAATAGAAAAGGTAAGGTGGAAAATGGAATTAAAAACCATTAACCACCTTACCTTTTCCGTTTTACCCCTTCTATCCTACTTTAACTAAATTCCCCTTACATCTTTTCTCACATCTACCCGCCAGCCGAAACCAAACTTCTTATCCATATATAAGGCTACGGTTTTATTATAATCAGCAATAGATAGATTATTTGGCATTACGCAGCCCAGGTCTGCATATTTGAGTTTGTATTTCTTTTCAAAAACTTCCTGTCCTTTTTTATAGGTTGAAACAATTCCACCTTGTAAAAAAAATTTAACATGGCCTTTTTTAATATCTGCATTTGCCAGTTTAATGCTGTATATTTTTGTTGTGTCCGTTACAACAGCAGCGGCTTCTACTTTACTGGCAAAAACCAAACTCAATAGAAGAATTAATATATTTTTCATAGGTAGCGTAAATTATATTAATTACTTATCGTAAAGTTTATTGGCAAATTATAACGTACGCGAACGGCGTTTCCCTTATTCTTACCAGGTTTCCATAGTGGCGATTTTTTAATTACACGAATGGCTTCTTCATCGCAGCCTGCTCCAATTCCTTTAACCAACGTTACATTAGTAATCGAACCATCTTTTTCTACTACAAAGCTTATAAAAACTTTTCCCTGAATGCTTGACTCCTGAGCCATATATGGATAGCGTAAATTACGTTGAATGTATTTAGCCCAGCCTTTCATACCACCTTCAAATTCTGGGTATTCATCAACACCAGGTAAGTCAGTAATTTCATTTCCTGTTGGCGCACCAGTATCGCTACCTTTCGAGCCACCATCTCCATTATTTGTATTTGTAGATATAACCAGGTTTGGCTTAATTTCACCATCCTGTGTTTTATTACTAATCACTGCATTCTCGATATCTTTTACTGTTGGCGGTTCTGGCAAATCGACTTGATCAACCACAACAATTTTTGATGGCATTGCAACGGTTTTAACTTTAACTGGTTCTGTTTTTTCAGGTTCCGCTTTTTTAGGTTCCTCCTGTTTTTTCATCTGGTGAATAGCATCGACCAGAGTTGGTAAATCATGCTCGACTACAGTTACATCGGCAGCTGCAGGAAACAATTTACCATAAATCATAGGGGCGATAAAAACCAGAACAAAAAAGGCACTCGCGATAAATAACGATTTTGTTAAGATAGACGATGATTGTGACCTAAGCACATAAGCACCATACTTTTTGTTTCTGCCAGAGAATACAAGATCGAGCCACTCGGTTTTGTAAACATTAATAGACGAATTGAACATAGTTTCTAAGTTTTAAACCATGATGTATGAATTTCATCAATTCCATAAAACTTTAAAAAAAGTACATTATTTATCAAAAATGAAATTTTTCATCTGAAAACCATTTTCAGATTTCATTTTCAATAATTTTTAAATATTTCGATGAATAATTTCACAAAAACTAAGAATTTATACTATTTTTGACAAAAAACACAACGAATTAATGAAAAGTTTAAGAACCATCGCATTAAAAGAGGCTCAAAACAGAATTTCACCAGAAGTTAAATCACCATCATCGAAAATTTCTGATTTTTTTGGCTCGAATGTATTTGATAAGAAAAAAATGAGAGATTTCTTATCTAAAGACGTATATGAAAAATTAATTTCATCTATCAACCAAGGTGAATTAATTAACTCTGATGACGCTAACCAAATTGCTACAGCTATGAAAGCTTGGGCAATGAGCGCAGGCGCAACACACTATACGCACTGGTTCCAGCCTTTAACAGGTACTACAGCTGAAAAACATGATTCATTTTTTGAACCAAGTGGTGATGGTGCTATCGAGAAATTTGCAGGTAGTGCATTAGTTCAACAAGAGCCAGATGCATCAAGCTTCCCTAACGGTGGTATTCGTAACACTTTCGAAGCTCGTGGTTATACAGCATGGGATCCTTCATCTCCAGCATTCATTATGGAAAGTAAAGCAGGTAAAACGCTTTGTATCCCAACTGTTTTTGTATCCTATACAGGTGAAGCATTAGATTATAAAGCACCATTATTAAAAGCATTAGCTGCGCTTGATAAAGCTGCCGTTGATGTTTGTCAATATTTCGATAAAGGCATTACAAAAGTAAATGCTTCATTAGGTATCGAACAAGAATATTTCTTAGTTGATGAGTCGTTATTTAATGCCCGTCCAGATTTATTATTAACTGGCCGTGCTTTATTCGGACATATGTCGGCTAAAGGCCAGCAATTAGAAGATCATTACTTCGGATCGATTCCAGAACGTGTTTTCACTTACATGGTAGATTTCGAAAACGAGGCTTTAAAATTAGGTATTCCTTTAAAAACCCGTCACAACGAGGTTGCGCCATCTCAATTTGAGTGTGCACCTATTTACGAAGAAATCAACTTAGCTATCGATCACAATCAGTTATTGATGGATTTGATGGAAAAAGTGGCTCGTCGTCATCATTTCCGTGTATTATTACACGAAAAACCATACGCAGGTATCAACGGTTCTGGTAAGCACAATAACTGGTCGTTAATTACGGATACTGGCAAAAACTTATTAGCTCCAGGTAAAACGCCTAAAAACAACCTGATGTTCCTTACTTTCTTTGTTAATACAATTAAAGCGGTTAGCGAGCATGCAGATTTATTACGTGCAAGTATTGCATCGGTAAGCAACGATCACCGTTTAGGTGCTAATGAGGCTCCACCAGCAATTATCTCTATCTTCCTGGGTTCTCAATTGAACGATGTATTGGATGAGATTGAACACTCACGTATCAGCAAAAAAATTAAAGAAGATAATGCACTTTGGTTAGGTATCCCTAAAATTCCACAAATTTTATTGGATAATACAGATCGTAACCGTACTTCTCCTTTCGCATTTACAGGCAACAAATTTGAATTAAGAGCAGTTGGTTCTTCTGCTAACTCTTCTGCACCAATGACGATCTTAAACGCGATCATGGCTGAGCAGTTAACTAAATTCAAGGTTGAGGTTGATAAGTTAATCAAGAAAGGTGATAAAAAAGATATCGCATTATTAACGGTAATCAAAAAATACATTAAAGAATCTAAAAATATCCGTTTCGAAGGAAATGGTTATAGCCAGGAGTGGGAAGATGAAGCTGCAACACGCGGTTTATCAAACATCAAAACTACGCCTAAAGCTTTAGATGCTTATTTAACAGAGAAATCGGCTGAATTATTTGCTACAACTGGCATTTACAGCGCTCGTGAAATTCATGCCCGCCATGAAATCATGTTAGAGAACTTCTACAAAAAACTTCAAATCGAAGCTCGTGTAATGGGCGAAGTTGCTAACACTGCAATTATTCCTGCTGCAATTGCTTATCAAAACTCTTTAATCGAAAACGTAAAAGGATTAAAAGAACTTGGCGTAGCAAGTACATCATCTTTAGATATTGTTAAGAAGTTATCTGAGCATTTAGATATCGTTAAAACAAATATCGATGCCATGTTGGAAGAACGTAAATTAACCAACAAAATCGAAGATACCCGCGAAAAAGCTATTGCGTACGATGAGAAAGTTAAATCTTACTTCGATACCATTCGTTACCATGCTGATAAGTTAGAGCAAATTGTTGACGATAGCGTGTGGCCATTACCTAAATTCAGAGAATTATTATTCATGAAATAATATTTAAGGTATAAGCAAAAAGGTTTAAGGCGTAGGGTTTACTCTACGCCTTTTCTTTTTCCGAGAATTAATAGATTCGTGTTTAAAATCTTTTACCTTTTACCTTCCACTTCAATACAAATAATAAATTCTTTTTGGCGATTCTGACGTAAAACTTCAATAAAACCTTTAAGCTTTCAGCTTTAGTCTTTCAGCTTAAAACGCTATCTTTGCGGCAACATGAGTGATAACAGGTACAATCAGCGTGGCGTTTCAGCCTCAAAAGAAGATGTGCATAATGCCATCAAGAATATTGACAAAGGAATTTTCCCTAAAGCATTTTGCAAAATTATTCCTGATATTTTAGGTGCTGATGAGGAGTATTGTAACATCATGCATGCTGACGGAGCTGGCACAAAATCATCTCTAGCTTACGTTTACTGGAAAGAAACCAACGATATTTCGGTTTGGAAAGGCATCGCACAAGATGCTATTATCATGAATATCGACGATTTAATTTGCGTAGGTGCAACGGATAACATTCTTTTATCTTCAACAATTGGCCGTAATAAAAATTTAATTCCAGGAGAAGTACTTGCCGAAATTATCAACGGAACGGAAGAAATTTTGGCCGACTTACGCGAACAAGGAATTTCAATTTATTCTACTGGCGGAGAAACGGCAGATGTTGGCGATTTAGTAAGAACTATAATTGTTGATTCTACCGTAACTTGTCGTTTAAAGCGTGAAGATATCATCAGCAATGATCAGATTAAAGCTGGCGATGTTGTAGTTGGTTTGGCATCTTCCGGACAAGCAACTTATGAAACGGAATATAATGGCGGAATGGGTTCGAACGGATTAACGTCTGCCCGTCATGATGTTTTTGATAAATCGGTTGCAAACAACTACCCTGAAAGCTTTGATCCTGCTGTTCCTTTCGACTTAGTTTTCTCTGGAAATAAAAAACTTACAGATGAAATTGAAATTGAAGGTTTTGGCAAAACGACAGTTGGTAAATTAGTTTTATCGCCTACTAGAACTTATGCACCCGTAATTAAAAAAATATTAGAAAATTACCGTAGTCAAATTAATGGTATTGTTCACTGTAGCGGTGGGGCGCAAACTAAAGTATTGCATTTTGTAAATGATGATGTGCATGTTATAAAAGACAATCTTTTCCCTGTGCCGCCTTTATTTAAACTGATACAGGAAGAATCGGGCACCGACTGGAAAGAAATGTATAAGGTATTTAATATGGGCCACAGAATGGAATTATATGTTCCAGCAGAAATTGCTGAAGATATTATTGCAATTTCAAAAAGCTTTAATATTGATGCGCAAATTATCGGCCGCGTAGAAAAAAGCGATAAAAAACAAGTAACGATTAATAGTGATAAAGGTACTTTTGTTTACAACTAAACAATAATAATATCCTTAATAAACATAGCGGTTAAAAAAAACCTTTCAATAGTATTGAAAGGTTTTTTGTTTATTACCAATCGAATGCATTAAAGAGCTAAGAACATCATCCTGCAGCTTAGATTGCTTCGAGGTTAAATTACTCTGTACGAAATTCCAGGATATCGCCTGGCTGGCATTCTAAAACCTTACAAATCGATTCTAAAGTTTCTAAACGGATTGCCTTCGCCTTACCAGTTTTTAAAATGGATAAATTAGACATGGTAATCCCTACCCGTTCACTTAACTCGGTAAGCGACATTTTACGACGGGCAAGCATTACATCTAAATTTATTATGATTGGCATAGGTTGAATATAAATTAGATTGTTAAATCTTGTTCTAGCTTTAACTCTATTCCTTTTTTAAATACAAAAGCAATTGTTAATAGTGTTAAGCCAAAAATCAATAACCAGATTTGGAAATCAACGTTTTCTATTATTTTTAACATTAAGTTCATTTTATCGCTGGTTCGCTGTATATAAATCGAGGCGTTAAATACAAACAGCAAAAACGGTATTGTTGTACAATACCAGCCCATCCGTTTAAGGCGGCTTACATTCTCTTCACTAAAAACATTACCAATTTGTACTGAATCTATAAATCTATACAGATAAACCAGCACTCTTAAACCTAGAAACATGATAACGAATATTACTAAACCTTGTAAAAATTCAAACGATGTTCCTTTTCCTGTATCACTATAACCGTCATAAAAACCACGAACAGCATCTTTAAGTGAAAACAAGAATACAGCTAAAAGCGTAATAACGTAGCCTGTTTTAATTGATTTGATTTGGTTTTGAGTTGTCATAAAGTTATATCGTTAAATCGTTTTCTTCTCTTAAGCTTTTATTTCTACTTAAAATAGCTGACGTGTAAAAAATCAAAATTGTTATAATGATAAAACTGAGATTAGGTATAAAAACCATTGACCAGACCTTAGTGTAGGAATAAATAATATTCTCGACAATTTTTTGGCTCCATGAAAATGAATTAAATTGAAAACTCAGATAAACAAGGATAACAACAAAACCAAGCGGGATCCATTTCAAAATATTCAGCCATCTTAACGCGTTGTTTCTTAAATCGTTATTTAACGAAGTTTTGATATACCAATCCAGAAACACAAAAAATAAAAGGTAGAAGGTTGTGCTCAAAAAATCATATAGATTTTTTGAGCTATAATTAAATAGTTTATCTATTACTGTTAACCAATAGATCATCGTTAACGTACCAAGCAATCTGACAAAAATTCTTAAG
>Ga0247815_10002049_pt1 | contig 15040 bp, 34 predicted proteins | sample UWRJL194509B1_FD_181014 | JGI IMG/M metagenome (GOLD analysis project Ga0247815, IMG submission 181014) | Plant litter microbial communities from Arlington Agricultural Research Station in Wisconsin, United States - UWRJ-L194-509B-1 | ecosystem: Environmental > Terrestrial > Plant litter >...
AAGTTATTGGCTGATGAAGAAATAAAAGAAGAAAACCATGATTAACATAGCCAACATAATAATAATAGTTTTAATGATGTGCTATATAGTGTACATGAGTTACATTGTTTCCGGCATGAAGTATAGTTACTGGTACATATTTATGAGGTATCTAAGACATAAAGATTATAAACCTTTAGAATGGCTTATATCTAACAAATATCTATTCACAGTACCGCCATTAATGATTAGTGTATTCATAATCATATTAGCATACTTAAAGCAGTTGAAAGATGGCTTAATTCTTGTACGTCCTGAAATAGCGGTATTTTCAGCAGTTGTTTTTTGGTTTTGTCTTATTTACTATAATAAGAATAGGGACGATAAGTTGCGTAAATACGAGAAGGATAATAAAATGTAATTACCATGAAAACAAAGGCAAGTAAAAAGACAATCGACAAAGAAAATAAGCTTTTGGAAGATAATAAAAACATCAGCCTTTATTTGAATGGTAAAATAACAGTTGAGGAATTAAATAAAAGAGGAGTTAAATTTGACTGGACTTAAATTTAATTATATATTTGCATTAATAAAATGCTTAAGAGCGTAGGTTGTGCCTGTCAGTCTCCAAAACCGTACAGTGAGAGTTCGAATCTCTCCTTTCGTGCAAAATTAATTTAACCCTGCAATTAGCGGGGTTTTTATTACCTTTGATATTCACTTTAAATATTTTGTTATGGCTGAATTTAATACACTTGGATTAGATGCTGATATAAAAAAACTTGCTCCTATTGTTGCTAAATGGGAAGGTGGCTATGTTAATGATCCTTTTGATAAAGGCGGTGCTACTAATATGGGTATTACTCTTAATACATGGAAGCAAGTAGGATATGATAAAGATGGTAACGGAATTATAAATTCAAATGATATAAAATTACTTAATGAAAATGATTTTAAGGCTGTTTTACGGAAGTACTGGGATAAATGGCTCGCTGATAAGATACACAACCAAAGTATTGCTAATATCCTTGTAGATTGGTATTGGGGAAGTGGTGAATGGGGTATTGTTATACCTCAAAGATTATTAGGTGTTGTTGCAGATGGATTAGTAGGAGATAAAACAATATGCGCTTTAAATGCTCAAAACCAAAAAGAGTTTTTTAATAAGGTGTTTGAAGCCAGGATAAAGTTTCTAAATGACATTGTTAAAAATAATCCGAATCAAAAAAAGTTCTTAAAAGGATGGCTTAACCGATTGAATGACTTTAAATTTAAAGAATAAATACTACATTAAGCTTTTTAATGAAATAAATTAATATATTTGCTGTGTTACCGCTTCACAATATAGTAACGTAAAAGTATACAAAACCCGTATATGAATCTTGAAGTGAAGCGCAAGAGGATTATACGGGTTTTTGAATTTAAAAAACTAACAATGAGATTTATTTTATTAAAACTTATCGCAATGATGATATTATTAATTGCAATTATCTGGGTTAATCTTATGGTTTTCAGAAGTGATTATCCTAATTTATGGTTTATTACCGCATTATTAGGTGTGTTTGGAATTATCTTCTTTCCTTATGAAAAATTATTAAACAACAAAAAAAAAGTAAAATGAAAAAACTATTTATTATCGGTATTGGAGTATTATTATTGCAATCATGTAACCGACCTGAACCAAATTATGAAGGGGTATTGATGACTGACTATGGACGTAATGGTATAGAAAGTTTTAAAACTGTTACTGGGGCTCAAGGTATTTTGGGTCCAGGATCTGAATTATATCAAGTACCTATGTGGGAACAAAAAGCAGACTGTGAGGCTATTCGTGTTTCCGCAAAAGATGCTGGAATATTTACTGTAGACCCATCTTATACTTATCAGGCTTCAAGGAATAAGGGTCCATTAATAGTCTTGAATTATAAACATCTTGGGTCTGGTGATGATTTCCTTAAATCTGTTGAGAATGCAAGTTTAGATAAACTTGTTACCGATACATTTAGAGAGGAAGCGCGTAATTATACCACCGATGGATTAATGAACAATCTTGGAGATTTTGAAAAACATGTAGAGTCTATTCTTATCAATAAATTTTCATTAAAAGGATTCACTTTAAATACACTTACATCAGGTTTAACTCCACCTAAATCTATGGGAGAAGCTATAGAGGCTCGTAATAACTCTATACAAGAAGCTAATAAAGTTAAAAACCAATTAGAAACCGCTAAGATGTTACAGGAGAAAGCAAGAATTGATGCTGAAACAAACAGGATAAAGGCGGCAGGTCTTGATACTAAAATATTACAACAACAATGGATAGAAGCTATTAGGAACTCTCAAAACAGAATTATAATAACAGATGGTAAAACTCCTGTTATGATACAATAAAAACTATATTTGTATAGTAGTTGTTTTTCATAGGGATTAAATTGGTTAGAACCGTGTAGCAATGCACGGTTTTTTTGTTTAAGTATTTGACTACCTTTGTTTAAACTTAAAAACAATATTATGGCAACAGAAAACACATCAATAATAAACTGGAAAAACCTTTTAATAACTGGATTGATAGCGTTTATAATATTTATTTTATTATTTCCTAAATCATGCGGTAAAGATACAGACACGGTTAAAATAACAACGACAACCGACACAGTAAAAAAAATAGATATAAAAAAGGTAATTGATTCAGCCGTAAATAATGCCTTATCGAAGTATAAACCCGAAAAACAAACATTCTACTTTTACAAGGATAGGATAATAGAGCCTAAAGATACCATAGGGCTTAATTTAGGGTCTAATCCTGAACTTTTAACACTTAACACATACAAAGACACCACTAAACTAAAAAACGCTGTTATATACAGCGAAATAGTATCAGATGGTAAAGTTTATGCAAATAAGGTAAAGGCAGAAGTAGAAGAAAAAACAATAACAAATACTATTACCAATACAATCACTAAAGAAACTAATACAAAGGCATCAGGGTTATTCTTATCGGGTGGTGCGGGTGTAGGTAGTGGCTTAGGATTAGATAACGTAAATGCCGGATTAAACTATATTTACAAAAATGATATTGGAATAGGTATTGAGGGTCAATATAATTTTAATGTAAAACAACCTGTTATCGGGGTTAAGGTATTTAAAAGAATATTTTAGCTATATTTGCTGAACCTTTTATGTTGATTTTTATCTATTCAATTTATTGTTTTTTGTTTTTAGTCCCGAAGTGTTCCCATGCTTCGGGACTTTTTTTATATTTTATGTACAACTATAATTAAAGCTATTCCTAAAAAGAATGCAAATATTACTAATGCGCATCCAGAAGCATCTGGATCTATTTTATTTTTACTCATAACATTTTATCTTTATTCATTAATTTAAGTCTTTCGGCATCGTAATCGCGTTTCCTGGCATCTTTGTAATCTGATATTTTAACGGTTATATACCAGTATATATTTAGCAATATAAATCCCCATGCTATAATGCCGCTAATTATTAAGAAACGCCAGTACCAAGATAGGTTTGATAGTTCATTCATAATTATTCATTTTACTTTCTAATGTTATTTTGCTAAATTCAAAGTAGAGCTTTTTAGAATTATTAGGTATAGGCACTACAGGTAATGATTTTATTATCTTATCTTTCATATATCTTGAATACGTAACCCTATTATTTATTACAGTAGGGTATATATCATAACGTTTTATTAATAATCTAATAGTTTCAAAGCTTAGTTTTAGCTTACTGCTTAAATCCGGTATTGTCAAAAATTCACAACTCATAATTTAGGTTTTAAAATGTTTACCGGCTGCAATCCCAATGATATTAAACGCATATCGTAAGCCCTTGCCGCTTCTATTTCGGTATTTTTATAAATTTGCCAATTTGAGTTTTTATGTTTGTGATTAGCTCTCCAACATAAATCATTCACTTTACCGTTATTCTTAACCTTATAAACCCCTTTGTATATTGACTTTTCCATACTAATAAACTATTAAAGTTAAAAGTAATAATAAAGCCGATACAGCCGTAAACACAAATGAGAAGCGCATATCTTCAAGTGTTGCGCCTTTTGTCCTGTATGCTCCTATAAATAAGCCTAAGCCTATTATAAAAGCAACCACTAACGCTAATTTAAGCATTAGTGGACTGTTTACTATAAATTCCATTATTTACAAGGTAGTTTTTTAATTACCCTAACTGTTACTGTTTTATCCCATCTTTTTCTTTCAAAGTCATAGTTCCAATGTGTTGCTATTTCGTAGTATTTACCATCGGTTCCTGTACCTGAAATTACTGTGTCCATTCCATAATCTTCTTCACAATGGATGCCTATTTTAATAGTGCCTGTCGTTGTTGTAACAGTAAGCGTGTTATTAATTGCAGGCTGTGTTCCTGAATTTAAATTGTTATCAAATCCATTTTGTTGCGCGGTCATGTTTAATGCTGTAAATAGCATTGCTGTAATAAAAAGTGTTTTCATAATTAATCGTTTTTAAGTGTTATTGGTTCGCCTTTGTATAATTCCCATTCTGATTTATGATAGCTATTTAAACAAGTGCCTAAATCTTTTCCTGTCTTAGAAACTATAAGAATACCTTTGAAATATTCGTCAAAATCTTCGCCTGTAGTCATTCTTATTGCACCATTTTCATTAATAACTAATTGACCAGGTTTAGACCAATCTATACTTTCAGGTTCTTTGGCGGGTTCGTTTTCCTTAAGCACTAAGAGTTTAAAGTCTTCGGTAGATATTTCGGTATAACCCTTTAGCACCGATTTTTGAGTATGATTTCTACTACTATCACATGGATAATGGAAATAATTATCTCCATTTTGGCTATTAACAAAGTCGAAAGTAGAATTGTTTTGTCTATTTTTATTAAACCAAGAACCAACCAAAATTTTGTTGTCGTTATTTCTTAACACACACCATTTTTCTGGCAATTCGGTAAGCTCTTCTTTTACAGGCACATCATTACAATTAGCTACTACATCAGAATTAACTTCAATGTTATTTATTTCCTGCATAAAATCAGATCCTTTTTCCAATACCTTAATCTTACGTTCAAGTGCTTTTACACGCTTGTTTAATGATGGTTTAAGAAACTTTGAAGCGGGTAAAATTACAGGAGCTTTTGGAGAAAAAAACCAACAATCGTGGCTAAAAGATAACATATCTCCTATATTTACATACATTTTTGTAATATTTCTAAATTTACGGGCTTCTTTACTATTGCTAATCTCAATAGCTTGATTTGGTTTTAAATCTGTAATTTTCATTGTTTTTGTTTTATCTTATTAAACTTCTAAATTCTTTTATATCAACTTCAATATCCCTTACATTAACACCGCAGCAAGGGCATGTATTATATCTAAAGTTAGTATTTGGTATATGAAACATAAAGCCAACTTTACCGTTATGTGCAGAATATACATTTACTGCTTGTATGCGTATAAGCTCTTTAAAGCATTTGCATAAATCATCTATTTTTGTTGTTGCCATTATTCTGTATTTTTATAACTGTGAAATCCTTTTTGAAAGCTTCTGTAATTCCATCCTTTAACCTTTTTCATTGTACGATACTTTTTATAAGTCATTTCTCTTACAACTACTTTATCTCCTTGAAAAGCGACTACATCAATTAATGTTTCAGCCGGTAAACTTAAATATGGATCGTCTTTGTTAAACTTTGGTAGTGCCATTTATTCTTCTGTATTTTTCTTTAGCATCATACCTTAAATGACATAATTGACACATAGCCATTAATCTTTCGTCGCTAACATTGTGATTTAACTCGTCATGGTCTAAATGCGCTATAGTTAATATAACCTTTACTTGTTTAGGATTTGGTATAGATTCAGTTTTTTTAGTTTTAAAGTTGAATTTACTTTCTCCTGTTGACGGAAATTCATTAGCAACATCAAAATCTCTATACCAGCCTGTAGTCCTGCCTTTATATCTAACAGCCCAAACTAATTCTAAATGCTTAAAATCACAACCCTCACATTCACAAGTATTATTTGCCCTTAACATTATTCTATGTCTTATTTCACTTAGCCAATTAGGTGGGTACTTTTTATAGTCTATAGGCATAATATTACCTTTTAATTGTTCCGTTTAAATATTCCGTTATTTCTTCTTTATTAAAAGTTACATCCGAATCACATCCATCTTTGAATACGAATATGTCGGTAATTGTTATAGTGTCTATTTCTGAAATGTCGTAATCTAAAAAATCATCATAAATTTCATATACAGTATTAACTTTAACTTCTGCATCAACGTAAACACATAACTCATATTCGTTATATATTCCAGTTAAAGATAAAATTTGCTTTTCCAAGTTATTGTTATCGAAAACCTTGTTTATATCTTCAAGGTTATTAAGTAGGTTTTGTTTTATAGTTTGCATAGCTTAATCTTTATCGTGAATAGTCCCAACCACTTCTAACCATTTTTCGCAGTCTTTCAATTCCTGAACTTCAACTCCTGGCAACTTAATTACAAATTGGCAAGTATCCTGATACCATTCTATAACACCCCCATCTTTGCTTTTATCTCCTACATAAACATCTTTGCCGTTAATGTCTTTTTTGCCTGTGAATTGACCGATGGTATTAGTATAAACCTCTGATGGATAATAATTACTGTTTAAAGATATACCATGTGCTATCTTTTTTCCGTAAGCATCAGTACCATTGTGATTCAAATCCCCATGTATAAACTCATTGTTGTCGGTTCTTATACCTCTAAATTGTATTATCATAAAAATAAAAACCCCAAAAGCAACGGTGGTAGTCGAATACTTAAGGGGAATTTGTTATAATGTTAGTAGCTACCACACTACATTTATAACTTTTAAAATGTGTAAAATTAAAACTTAAGTGATTTAATGATATTCTCAACTTCTTCAATACGATATAAGCAGTCTTCAACGGCTGTAGATGGCTTAATTGACTTATTTAAAAAACCTCTAAGCGCGGTTTTAATAGTAGGGTAATAAAAGTTATCTGTAAACTCGTAAGGCTCTTTAGAACCATCCTTTTTGTTTTCCTTTTCTCTTGTTTCAAAGAATTGAAGTATAACATTGTTTTCGTCTGTTATAATCCTGTAATTTTCGTTTAATTCCATTTTATCTATTGTTTTTGATTTTTGTAACCATCAAGTATTTTGTATACCTTTTCCTTTATTTCTTGTTTGTGTATTGTAGGAACTAAAAATTGTATTGATTCTACTTTACCTTCAAACTTTCTCTTTCTTCCCGCGTTACGTTCGTTTTGTCTTGGCATATAATTTATATGTTTTTAATTATGTCCTTGATTTTTATTTTGAAGATTACCCCTGCTTAAATCTTTAGTTTGTTTTTTGAGTTTATCGCTACCCTCACCCCTTAATTTCTTTTTGTATCCTTTTTTATTTAAGAAATTAATATATACCGATCCATCTGTACCTGGTTTTTTTATTTGGTAATCTTTAGTTATTCCAAGCATTCCTAAAACTTCTTCATTATAATTTATAGATGTAAGCTTATAATAGGCAGATATTAAAACTAAAGGTAAAGGTATATCTATTATTTTCTGAACAGTTAAATCTTTATACTTTCCAAAACCTAATTTAGATTTTAAAGTCATTGTTCTTAATGTAGGTATCATAATTTGTGTTATTTATAAGAAACAGTATCAAGATAACACATCACATTAAAATCATACAAATTGTTGCTTTTTACAATTTCTTTCAAGTCTAATGTATGTCTTGATTTTAGCCATTTATTAAATTTAAAACATATATTTTCATCGTATTGGCTTTTTTGTATCAAATCGCTTAAAGTATTTTTGGCACCTATATAACTTTCTGATACGCCATTTATAGCTGCATAATTGTCGAGCTTTTTATCCAACGAAGAATATAATTTAAATGTTTCTGCAAATTTCATATCTAATGTTGTTGTTTTTATCTGATACAAATATAACACATTAAATTAAATAAACACACATTAAATTAAAATATTTTAAAATTTATTTTTAGTCGGTGTAAATTCCCAATTCGTAATTAAACCTTTTCCTTAATTCAATACGCTCTTCTTTAGTAAATTGACGTTCCTGTAATTTTATCCATTTAACTATTTCGCGTGCAATGCTTATCTTTTCTTTTATAGTATCAATGCTTAATTTAATCGGTTGTATTGATTTAAGGCTGTTTAAGCGTTCTAAATACTCTTTGCCGTATAAGTTTACTATTCCATCCTGATAACGCAATGTATCGCCTGATTTCCACATATTAGAATGTTCTGATTGATTCCAAATGTTTTCTAAGTGAAAGCGTATTGTAGGATTAGAAGCTACAGACAGGTAGTGTCCACCATTAAACTTACCTGTTAATGCTCCTGTAGCAATGCAACCCCAACCCGAATCGATTAACCTTACAATTAGATTAACCTCTTTTTGCAATAACTTTTCGTAATCCCCTTTAGTTTTAAGTTTTTCACGCAGCATATTATCATTAGACCTTTGTTCAGACTTAACTATTGATTTGGCTTTAATCATTGACTTGGCTAATTTTATTCTGCCTGGTTCCGTATCAAGCAAAAATGAATTATAGCAGCACATTTTACCAAGTCCGTTAATTCTATGCATAGTTAATTTACCGCAACCGTAACCCTTTGCAATGCCTAAACCGAAACAAGCTTTCTCTTTAGGTTTTATCATTCTCTAATATTTTTCTATATTCAACTTCACGACCATTTTCAATAGCATTATCAATGCCGTACTGCATACCTTTTGATATTCCGTAATCAGTATAAACAATTGTTTTTTCAGCTACTTTGCCCCATGTTAAACCTGCATTAATACCTCTTTCCCTTTCATCAGGAATTAAGTCATTTAAACATTGTGTATAAAGCAAATGACTTACCATAGGTGCTTCATTTCGTTTTAATGAATCTAACATGCATTCACGAGCATATAAAGCATTTCGATGTACATCCCCAGCATAAGGAGATTCTAATATTACTATTTTCATGATTAAAAAAGTTTATCTTCCTTACTAAGTCTTTTCTTTGCAATATTAATACTAAATGGATCTGAATCTATTAATATATAATTGCACCAATCTTCGCATCCTAAAGCTGTAGATCCACTCCCCCCATGAGGGTCAAGGCACATGCCGTCTTTAGGAGTATACAATCTTACAAGCTGCCTCATTAGCTTTACAGGTTTTACGGTTGGGTGCGGATTGTTTTTTCGTTCCGATGGGCTTGCTTTAGCAATATAAAAGAAACGTGATGCACCGCCAAAATCGTTATATGATTCTTTAGGAATAGCTTTAAAAGCACCTAAAGTATTATACACACCCTCTGGATTTTTTTTTCTTACACTACCTTGCTTTCTAAGGCTTTGATTTAAAACACCAGTTTCAACATCTAATAATTCTGCACATTCTTCATCAAACATTACATTGCTTGGGTATCTCCCTTCTTTATTACCTCTCTCAGTTCTATCTTGGAAAGATCCTGATAATATTTCACCGTGTTTATAAATTTCAGGTCTCTCACTGGTAGCTAATTTAAAATCAGTTTCATTTTGGTATTTTATCCTGCACTCATCAATATTCAATAAAGTACTCGCACCCGGCTTGCGCGCTACACAGATAGGTTCATTTGCAGGTTTTAAAGCAGTTTTTGTCTTAGGAAATCCTGAGCCATATATCCACGATTGCATGCCAGAGTCGGTTTTAAGTATCTGAGCAAACATTTTCTTTTGTTCTTCACTCAGGCTGTTTACAAAGTCTGCATGCAACTGATCATCTAAATAAAACCAGTCTATTTTATCTCTTATTTCAAAACCTGCTAAAGCAATAGCGACTGTACCCCAATGATACGTACGAGTACCAAAAAACGAAAGTAAATGCCCTCCAGGCTTAAGTACCCTAAAACATTCTTTCCATAAAATAGGTTGTGGTACAAAAGCATCCCATGTTTTACCCATAAAACCTTTACCCTTTACTTCATAATAACCGTGATCAATCCAATCCTGAAGTAATTTTACCGGATCGGGCTCTTTACCTAAGCCGTAAGGGCTATCAGTAACAATGCTGTCTATGCTATTATCGGGTAATGACTTTAGATAAGCGATGTTATCTGAAAGATTTATTGTGTTTAACAAGTCTACATTTACTGAATTTATCATTTTTTATTTTTTTAATTACAGTTCTTTACCTGTGAGCGCGTGTATTAGGTTCTGTAGTTGGTGGATGTATTCTAAATCTACATAAACACCTCCAATATCTAAAGTCATATCTATAATATTAAAATAGTAAGGCTCTAAATAATATTCGTCTAAAAGGTTTTCATTACTAAACCCGAAACGCAAAAGCCATTCTTCGGTTATTGGTATTCCTTCAATTTCATCTTCATTATAAAGTGCTAACGGATTTAAACCAAGTTTCACACTTTTATGAAATACAGTGAATACTTCTGTATCTAAACAATGTAGTTTAGAATGTACCCAATTACCTATTCTTAATTCTTGTGCTTTAATACTCATTGTTTTTATTTATAAGGGTTATTGCTTTCTGTTAGTGGTATTTTAATGATGTTAACAAATCGTTTTTATATCTATGTAATCTTTTTTCTGATACTTCACAGTATTCTATAGAAATTTCACTGCCTATATAATTCCTATTATTAATTATCGCCATTTTTGCTGTTGTGCCGCTTCCCATAAAAGGATCATATATCAAATCACCTTCGTTACTCCAAGATAATATATGGTCACTCGCTAATTTTTCAGGGAAAACCGCAGGGTGTCCAGTTTTATCATTATTCCCAGTTCCGTACCGCCATATATTTGATCTTCTTGAATATTCAGGGGTAATTATAAGTTTTCCATTTTTTATATTACTGCCTTTATTGATAACCGCATCAGCTTTTTTAACAGCGCCATAAGTTATATTTTTATGGTCTGTGATAAAATTTAATGCTTTAGGTTTTCCTTTACTAAATACAAACATATACTCTACAACATTATAATATCTATCTTGAGTAGGTATTCGGGAAGCCTTCTCATAAATCATAGTATCAAATAAATTAAAACCTGCTGATTTAAAAGATAAAGCTTGCCTAAAACTCTCCCCTGTCTCACTTCCCTTTATTGTAGCATCTCCAATAATCCAGACTACAACACCACCTGCTTTAGTAACTCTAAACAACTCTTCAATTATTGGGTTTGGGTCAAATGAATAACCATTATAAGTTCTTAAATTGTCATAAGGGGGAGATGTTACGGTTAAGTCTATAAAATTATCCGGCATTCTTGACATTGTATCTAAACAATTTTCATTATATATCTGATTTTGTTCCATATTTTCTACTTATAAGGATTGTTGTTATCGGTTACTTTGACCATTCATTAATTATATTATCAATAGAAGCTGTTAATTCCAATAAATCCCCCTGTATATCTTCAGGCAATTCATCAAACCCTTTTAACGTAGATACAGGTATTGTTTGAAGCATATTTACTATTGATAAGTAGCCTTTAATTGTTGCAGGTGCTTTCATCTTTTATGCTGTAGTTTAAATCTATTTCCTTAACTTCTAAAGCTTCGTCTATTTTAGATTTATAAGATTCTAAAATATCTATGGTGGCAATACAAAAACCCAAAGCGTTATCAATGTCCTCATGTGTAGAATTAACATCATAATCCCACGGCTGCAAACCTGCTGCGTTAACCACTTCATTTAGTAGTTTTATTTTCTCTGATTTATGCATACGGATTATTTTGTTCGGTTACTGGTATCCATGAGCCTTCGGGTAAACCTATTGAAAAGTTCCATTCACGTAGTTTGTCGAATAATTTTTCAACATAGAACACGGTATTTCTACCATCGTTATCCCCGCAAACAAATGCTCCATCATCAAATTCAAACCAATAACCGTTATTATTACCTTTTGCATAATTTGAATTACTAATTTTCCATTCAATTAAAGGGAAAGCGATTTTAGCCAACTCAACAATAGGTACAAATGTTTCTCCATTGTGAGTAATGGATTCATTAAGTTGATTCATTGGCCTTGCTACTATGTGGTATTCGGTGCCTATTTTATCGTAATCTATGTATACAGGAAATAATTTACCACTAATTAAAACCTCGCAAATAATGTGGTCGTCACTTACTGCGTTTATTTTTAAAATCCTACTTCCTTTATCCTGCAACATATATGAGTTACCATAAAGGGTTGCTGCTATTTGTTTTTTTATCATAATTTTAGTTTTTCTAATTTTTGTATTTGTTTTTTAAGCTGGGATATTTTATTTAAACGCATTTGTTCAGCTCTAATACGAGCTTCATTAATAGACCTGTGCCATTCTTTTCCTTCTCCATGAAAATTGTGTAAAAAATTACCGCCAACGCTAACCATGTCATCTTTCTCTGTAACCTCAAATTCTAATATACCTTTTGTTAATGCATACTTTGTAATAAATACTTTCATAATTATTTTGTTTTATATTTTAAAATCCTACATCTGGTTTTGTACTTTCAGGGTTAGGTGGGAATGCCTCGGATATTGAAGCAGCTTTTATTGTTGCCGGCTCACTCTCAAAATCAATTATTGTGTTTTCATTTGAAATATTTAAGCTAAATATATTATCTTCTTCATCTGTATGAGTAAAAGGTAAACCATCCATATTAACACTTAAAAAAAAAGGCTCAAACATTTTTCCCCTGGAAACACCACATCTTACTTTAACGGTATTAAAATTATAAATCTTGTTATTACTATCAATTAGGGGATCTATAAAAATTAAACTTTCCGCTTTCTTTGTGACCGCGCTACCTAAATGCCCTGTAGCTTTATCAGCGCCCCATGTTTTGTGAATAATTGTGTGAACGTGTATTTTAAGTTCGTCAGTCCATTTTAATAGATAATGCGCTATTTCATTGCTCATTAATAAGTTGTTTGCATCTTCTACGTAATCAGCAATACCATCGATTAAAACAAGCTTTATTTTGCCTTTGTATTCACTTTTATAAAGTAACCAATCTGTTAATTTAACCCTTTCTAAATTTGTAAGCTTTCGGGTGTAAACAGGCAAGTAATTTTTATATGGTTCTCCGCATAAAGTCATTGTTCTTTGAAAAGTACGCTGTGCGTAATACTCTCCCTGCTCTGTATCTATGTCTAAAACGTAATTATCGCCTTTCCTATGCCCTAAAATGTGAGAGGTGTATGTATTTGTGTTACCTCCTATAAAAGCCGCGCTAAAGAGCGATTTTAAGAATGACTTCTTTGTTTTTGATGGTGCAACGGTACAACTAAACTCTCCTGCTGTAAAAACCGGTATAGGAAAACCTTTTCCATCAGTACCAATTGATATTAAAGTTTCAGGATGCTGTATTTTTTTTGATAAATCTACAAAACACGATTTAAAAACCTTTTTGTAATCAACTCCATCATCAACTTCTTTGTTTTCTTCAATTAGTGGTATCATTTCTTATTTGCGTATCGGTTAAGTAATTCAGTTATGAAATATTGCATGTTATCAGCAACATATTTAAATTCTATTGGCTTAATGGCTTGTAGCAATAATTCCTCATGTTCTTTTATTAAATCTTTATTTTCTAAATGCTTAACCCTAACATCATCAATATGCCTATAACCATCTTCTCTTTTTTCAATTTGGTAAGGGTCTGTAATTCCTAAAACATCAAATGCTTCGCGGTCTTTAAACGCTTCAATCTGCAACCGTATAGCTTCGTAGTGTTCAGGCAAAGGCATTTCAAATATTTTAACTATTTCATTTTCAACAAATGTTTTATCCCCGCCATTATGCCTTAGTAAATTTAAGAACACCCAAGAAACGATTTTACCAAAGTGATGATTAACATGCATTCTTGTTTCTTTCTCGTTGTTGATCCATTTAATTATTTCGTTAAGAGAAACAATATCTTCTTTTGTTGGAGTGAATGACTTCTTACCGGTAAACCTCCAAGATATATTTTTTATGTGTTTTGAAATATCTGACATTTTAATCTTTTCTAATTGGTTTTACAGTAACTATCTTTTTTTCATTCTTCTTTGCGAGCATAACCGATATTTGTTCTCTAAGCTTTTTAGTGCTTAAAATATTAGCTTTCCAAAACTCCCCCTCTTTGCTATCTAAGTATCTTGCCGCTTCTCGTATCTGCTCAATGGTTACTCCATCTGTTTCTACCATGTGTTTAATAGGGTCTGTGTATGATTTAAATTTTGCATTTGACTGGTTCGTAAAAGGAGATTCCTTTTCACTAAGATTTTTAATAAACAACTGCCTGAACTTTTCTGCAATTGTAAAATACTGAACTTGCTTTACATCGGTAATGATAAATCCATCTTTGAAAACTAAACTATTTCTATCGTCGGAAATTTCAATTTTCGACAAGAGAGTATTATCTATATCTTTTCTACTCTTATCTACTCTTATCTTATCTGCATCGTTTTGCATTGCAAATTTGTTATCTTGCAATGCATGTGTATGCATGTGCATTGCATTTGCATCATTCTTAGACCACCTTGTATTAGCTGCTTTTTGTCTTTTTTCGCTATTAACTAAAACGCTAACATACTGTTCATCAAGAAATTCTATTTTAATAATACCATCATTCAGCTTAACTATCTTGCGTGTTAGTAAAATTTCTAAATGCTCTTTGTCAATTTCAATCTGTGCATCTTCAAAAGATAAATTACATTCTTTGTTCCAATATAAACAGCATAATCTTAAGAACCTCAATTGCGTTATTTCTGGTGCCCTTTGTATTTTTCCCATATTCCAATCAAGAATTGAGAACTTAAACCATTGTAGCTTATCCATAATAGTTAATCTAATCCAAAATACAAATCCATGCTCAAATCTTCTGTATTAGCTTGCTTTAAAGCATCTATTAATTTTCCTTTAGATTCTTTACATAAACCATATCCATAACCACGATAACGATAAGATCGCTCAAATGTAGATATAGGAAATATTAACACATCATCTATAACAAGCTTTTTATTAGTAAGGTCTTCAAAAAAA
>Ga0247815_10002051_pt1 | contig 15039 bp, 12 predicted proteins | sample UWRJL194509B1_FD_181014 | JGI IMG/M metagenome (GOLD analysis project Ga0247815, IMG submission 181014) | Plant litter microbial communities from Arlington Agricultural Research Station in Wisconsin, United States - UWRJ-L194-509B-1 | ecosystem: Environmental > Terrestrial > Plant litter >...
ACCTGGCCGCCGGGAACCACATGATCATCGATGCGACCTTGAGCACCACGATCAAGGCAGGCGGGCACTGGATATCCATCACACCCGCTGGAATTTTCACCAGCGTGCCGATCCTGCCGGGCGGCGTGCCGATGCCGGGGATGCCAGCGGTGCCGCTGCCACCGATGCCGCTCGAAAAACGTGTCGCAGCTCCCGGTGCTCCGTCCACGCCGGTGCCCGAGGTTGCTGTGCAAGCGCTTCGCGATGAATTCAAGCTTCTACCGTCTCGCTGCGAAGAATGCGAAGCGCTGGCGGAGTCTGGTAAATGAATCATCCTGCCCAAGCCAACTATCTGCTCATCGACGGGGCACTGAGAGCGGACGCGCTTGTGGGCCTCTATCAACGACACGAACTGTTCGAAATTGATGCGCTGTATCTGGGAACCCGCTGGAAAGACCTTCATGATCTGGGACCGATCCTGATCAAACCCGACTCACGCAGCCCGTTGTTGTCGGAATGGCTTGACCACGAGTCGCTAAGAAAAGACTCAACCCTCATCCACAGCCGCGCCAACATCGAACAAGTCGCCAATCACCTGCGCCGTTTCATTTCTCCCGCAGATTGGCTGGGCGGCGGCGGCCTGCTGCGCTTTGCCGATCCGCTGGTGGCACATTTCTGGTTGTCGAGTTATCCCAATGGCTCAAGCCAGCACCTTGGGCCGATCGAGCAATGGTGGGTTGCCTCGCCACGCCACAGCTGGGAATCACCAAAGCAAATGCAATGGCAGACGTTCAGCGGGCCTGGCCCGGAGTTCGCGTGGGACGAACGACATGCCTTGCTGGGCGAGGATCAGCTTGCCGCGCTGGAACTGGCTCAGCGCTGGCGATTTACGGGCCGTATCTACGATTGGCTTGGCGAGCGCAATCCGGATTTCTTCGCCGAAATGGCAGATGCGCAGATCAGCCATTGGCTGTACTCCAGCCTGGAAGCAGGTCTGGGATGGGGGCTCGTCACTGAACGTGCGCTCGCCATGTGGATCGAGGCTTGCGTCGACTATGGCCAAGACTTCGCTACCCGACCGCAAAGCCCTTATCAGCGATGGTTAAGCCTGGACGCGGGGAACGCTGGGCTGGCACCAGAGCTGCGCATCCGCGCTTTCGAACTCCATAGCCGCACGCACAAGGAAGTCGCTCATGACTGACAAAAACGGTCAATCGTCTCAATGCCGTGATTCCCGGTTCGCCAATACGGTTCTTTCCGGAACGGGCACCTGCCCGTTCAAAGGCCCCGACATCGCCATCGTGCCCATGCGCTACGCTTTGGACCGCTCACGCTACGACGTCGATCCCGACAGACTCACGCCGTTAGCCGCCAGCGGTAAATGGGCGCGTTATCCCGGGTTGCAGACTCGCAATCTGACCTTGCGCCAACTGCGCGATGGCTTTGTTTACGTCTACAACGACATGGACGAGGTGCTGCATGAGTACGCGTTCAATGCTCGAGACGCGAGTCTGACGCGGATTGTCTGGAGCGACGCCGAGCCAGGGCTGGATATCCGTGCGAGAAAAGCCGAGAGCCGCACGCATCTGCTATATCCGCGAAACAGCAAATTGCGCATCGCGTTTTCGCCCTGGCAATGGACCTGGCGCATGTGTGAGCAGATGCGTTCCAGCCCGGCGAATCGCGCCTCGTGGATGCAGCCGCTGGACCTGCGCGACTACTGCCGCGATATGTCGGTCACCCATGCACTGCCATTGGCCCGCTTGAGCGAAAAAGTTGTAGCCGACGTCGATCCTTACCCTGTCGATCACGACGGGCGCTTCGCCGATTCAGCTAATCCGCCGGTGGTACCTGAAGGTGCCGGATACAAGCCGCTGCCGCTGGCCGCAGATGTCGTCTGGACCGGCAGCGTCGAAGACAAATCCAGCGCCGTGCTGTTCGCTCTCGACGACTCATTGGGCATGCTGGAAGACCTGGGCATGCAACTCATCGCCGATCAGGCCGCGCTCTTCGCGTTTCAGGCCGAGCATGAGCATGCGATGAATATCGCGGGCATCGTCGAGCGCCTGTGCGGTGTCGGTGGCGACCCCGCATTGCTGCCAGCCTCGGTTAAAGGCGATGAGGTGAAAACCCGACAATACATTCGCGACATCGAAGCGTATTTCGAGGAGCTGGACGTTGAGGATCGAGCCGCTGCGGGAACCGAAGGGCTCATCCTGGGAGTGGTCGAATTGCCTTCGACCACTCTGGGCTACGAGCTGAAAAGCCGCTATGGCCGCCTGCCCGATCCGGCATTGCGCAGCAGTTGGCAAGAGAGCAGCAAATGGCGTCGCGAAGTCGACCTGGATGCCGCACGGGATTTCACTGAAGCTCGACAGCCACAACTCAACAGCCTGAAGCAGCACATCACGCAAACCCAGGACGATATCAAGGCCATCGGCGAGCATATCGGCACTGATCCGATGCGCCTGTTCATCGACACCACCAATGCCACCTCGCTGCACTGCCTTCTGGACCTCACTGCCGAACTGTTGTGCAGCCTCAGCCAGGACGTGAGCTTTTCCCGATGGCTGGAAAAAGAGGAAGAGCGAAGCAGAACCCTGTTCGGCCTGACCCGCTACGGCTTCTCCGCGCCCATCAAAGAGGCGATGACCAACGAGGCCAATCGCCTGATGTCCGGCATCACCGACTTCACCGCCCTGGCGGGCCGGGCGGGAGAGATTAATGGTTTCCTCAATCACGATGCGATAGCGGCACATCCCTGGATAAGGGTCTTGAGCGAGCCCGTGCAGCTGACGCTCCAGGCGTTGACGGAATTAGCCAAGGGCGCCGGCAAAACGACCTTGGAACAGATTCAGCTGGCGTTCATCGCGGTGGACAGTCGCATGAGCGATCAGGCCATTGCCCTGCGCAATCTCACCATCGGTCATTTGCTGTTCAGCCATCAGGACCGACTGAAGATTGACCAGGAATTCAACGAGCGCATCGCCGCCTGGAGCAAGGAAGCAGAACGGCTGCGTAACGAAAAACTGGTCGTTGAGCACCACTGGTCAAACCCGGGCGGTCGTTATGACCGCAAGCGAGTGGCAGAAGTACTGGTCGAACTGAACGAGCACATCGAGCAGCACAATCTGCAACGACCGCATTTACTGGACTACGCCCAAAACCGTTACCTGCGCCGACTGCAAATGGAAATCGCCCACTTCCACAAAAACAGCGCTCAGTTGGCCGGCAACTGGCAAAGCCACGCCCGAGCCTTTACCGAACAACATGGGCTCAATGCAGGCGCAATTACCTGGGGCCTGGTGGTCGTCAACTTCTTCAATACGATGGCTACATATCAGCTCGCCAGTAAAGACGGCGATCTGAATGCCAAGGACTGGGCAAAGATCGGCTCCGCAGCGGCTTACACCGGGAACGCGCTGATGGCGGTTTTTGTGGAGACGGCTTGGGTGGGGATGAAGGGGTTGGAGACGGTGATTGACGACGACGTGGTCAAAATCACTGGGAGGGCGGCGAGATATTGGGCCACGAGTTCTGGCACTACGCAATCTTGGGGAAAGCTAATCAGTGGTTTTGGAGGTCGATTACTCGGTTTGGGTGGTTTCATGGTCGTGGCCGCGTGGCTAGAACTGTGGGATATCGATGATGACCTTAGTCGAACGGATATTGCTTTGGATCAAAGTTTTATTGCAGTTAAAAGAGCAACGGTTCTAGGTATGCTGGTCATCGGCGGCGCGCAGGCTATGGCGGGAGTTCTATCACTTGCGGGCTATGGGTTTCTTATTCCTTGGGTGATGAACCCTTGGTTTGCAGCCGCTACTGTGATAGTCGGGCTGGTGTATCTATTCGCAACTTACGCTCTTAATTACCTGAAGCGCGATATGGTTGGGCAGTGGCTGCATAAATGCCGATGGTCTCGATTCCCAGTAGAACGATTCCAAGCCGAAGCAGAAGAAAATCAGCTGTTTTTGAGAATTCAACTGAGTCCCGCGGTGTTCGTAAAATCGACTATGGAAACTAAGTTCATCAGCACCGGCCCCACTGGTTATTCACCGCGAGAAGTACCGAACGGCGCCTGGATTCAATTAAGAGTTCCTGAAGTTTTACGCAGCAAAGTAATCCTGATAAACCTGACGGCCAGTCGTCGTCCCGGCTTGCTGATGCCGGTCGAAGCCTCAGGTAACAGCCTGAAAGAGTATTTCATCGGCTACGGAACTACCGAGTCTATTGCTGACTGGGGAAAAACCTCAGACACCAAAACGCAGATGCGCTACAACGACCCGCCCTACAGACCTGTGCCTCCAGAAGGCGAGGATGTTATATGGCAGACTTGGGTTCCAGTCGCCGACAATGCTCAATATCTGGAAATACAAATCTGGTATCCAGCTTCAATCCTACCGGTAAAAGCCGCCGATGAGGGATATCTGTATCAGGTAGAACTTGATGCCGACGGACGTTCAGAGGGCAATTCCAGTCTTGACGGCAATGACAGCGTATTGTCAGTCGAAAGTCTTGGCGGTCGTAAAGAAGCTGCAAGCATTCCGCTAGTAGGTTAAAGCTATGAAAACAACAGAAATTGCTAAAATTCGGCAGCTTGAATTTTCGAATCCAACTTCCGAGGTAACTTCCGACCCGCCGCTAGATTCAGCGATGATGCGCTGGAAAATCAAGGCGCATCCGCATCCAATGCGAATGATTGATATAGCGCTAGGAATGATGACATCTATACCAGTTGGCTTTTTCCTTGCCGGACTACTATTTTATGAAGATGAGGCAGAAGGCAATTTCATCGCTAGCCAAAGTGCATTTCCCATGTTGCTGCTACTTTTTCTCTGGTTAGTAGTTGCCAGAAAAAAAACGATATATAGCTACATCCTGACCGAAGACGGCGCGCATGTTGAAGATTGGCAAGACTACGCAAGTTTTACACCATACATTTTCAAAGGTATCGCAATCACCTTTTTTGTCGCGGTCCTGACAATGATCGCCATGGAGCCAAGCTTCATATGGATGCTAGCCGGCCCTGGTGCGATGGCATTTGCAGCTTCTTCAAAACTGATGACGGTCGAAAACCCGGTCAGGCAACGCACCAAAAAATGGTCACGCTACGACCTTGTTTTTATTGACCGAAAAAGAAAAATGATCGTCACCAGCTACCAGAACAACACAATGGCCGGCTTCGAAATCCACGTCGAAAAACGCAGAATCGACGAAGTCGTCGCCCTTCTGAAAACCCTCATGCCCAACGCCGAGTTTCGCGAGGAGGAGTGGAAGTGGTGAGTGACGCTCAGTTTGGTCTCGTAATAAGGAAATAAACTATGGCGAGCAATGATAGTGGCGCAGCTCTTCAACCAGAGCCATCAGAGAATGACCCTCAGTTAGCCGATATTGAGCCCTTTCAAGGAGCTGAGGTTATGGCGTGGAGAATCAAAGCCCATCCACATCCAATGCGGATTGTAGACATGACATTTGGGGGGTTCGTTTTAATTTTTTTTTCCTATTTCCTATACGGAGAGTTTTACGAGAGCGAAAGTGATCGAGAGTTCACCAGGATTACGAGTGTTTGTAGCATGTGCTTCGTTCTTCTCTTTTGGCTAGTCGTAGCTAGAAAAAAAACAGTCTACAATTATGTAATTACTCACGCTGGAGGGTGGGTCGAGTACTGGCAGCACTATTGGGTTTACACTCCTTACGTGTTCAAAGGTATCAGCGTCTTTTTCTTTGTTGCCGTACTGACTATGATTTTAATAGAGCCGAGCTTCGTATGGGCGCTTGCCGGTCCGGCAGCAATGGCTGCGGCCTCAGCAAGCGGCTTACTAAAATGGGAAAATGAAATCAGCCACAGCAGTTTTAAGTGGGATAGACCTCACCTCATATTCGTCGATAGAAAGAGAGGCCTTGTTATTCTTCAGCGGCGCTATGATCCCGATATTCCCTTTGAAGAAAACTATCTTTATTTTCAAACTTTTCTTCCAAAAGACCGGCTTGACGAATTTCTTTCGCTCGCAAAATTATACGCACCGTCGAATGTGGATTATGAAGAAGGCCGTTGCTATGAGTGACAGCGAGAACGCTGATAACGTTAGTCTCGACGCAAATGAGCGCAAATCAGAACTGATGACTCGCGAAAACCTTAACGGTGCGAAAATCACTGGATGGACAATCAAGGCTCATCCGCATCCGATGAGACTGGTCGACCAAGTATTTGGGGCATTTTGTTTTGTTCCTATAGGCTTCTATGCCTATATAGATGCTTATGGAGAGGAAAGGAGCAGGGGGCTTTATCAGGGTTCATGTATTTTTGTTCTAATCTTGCTGCTTTTTTTCTGGCTAGTAATCGCCAGAAAAAAAACGATATATAGCTACATCCTTACCCAAGACGGCGTCCACGTCGAAGATTGGCAAGACTACGCAAGTTTTACACCATGCATTTTCAAAGGTATCGCAATCATCTTCTTTGTCGCAGTTCTGACGATGGTTGCCATGGAGCCCAGCTTTATTTGGATGCTGGTCGGCCCTGGTGCGATGGCATTCGCGGCTTCTTCACAATTAATGAAGTTTGAAAACCCAGTCAGTCGTTACGGCACCAAATGGTCACACTATGACCTTGTCTTTATCGACCGGAAAAGAAAAATGATCGTCACCAGCTACCAGCACAACACTATGGCTAGCTTCGAAATCCACGTCGAAAAACGCAAATCGACGAAGTCGCAGCCCTTTTGAAAACCCTCATGCCCGACGCCGAGTTTCGCGAGGAGGAATGGGAGTGGTTCTACTGAATCGATTCATCGACCGATTTTTTGGCAGGGAACGAACCCCACAACCCCGGCGTCATAACCTCCCTTGAGCTAGCCTCCATTGGCCTGCGATTAGCCGTCGTGGGTGCTTCCGTGTTTTAATTGAACGCTCGTTCAATATAAATCGGTGGTTCGCTGCCCGCTCACAACAGGAGGCTTACCTTTGCTGAATCCGTTTATTGCTGCTGCTTTCCTTCATCTGGAGGTGCAGTTTTTATGAGTACATCTGCTACGCAAGCCAGCGGTTCGGTCCGCATGAATCCGCCGGTGTTTTATTTCGCGGCGTCTTTTATTCTGATTTTTGGCGTGGTCGTCATCGCGTTTCCCGAGGCTTCCGGCCAATGGTTGCTGGCGGCGCAGAACTGGGCGGCCAATACGGTCGGCTGGTATTACATGCTGGCGATGACGTTGTATCTGGTCTTCGTGGTGTTCACTGCGTTGTCTGGCTACGGCAAGATCAAGCTCGGTGCCGACCATGACGAGCCCGAGTTCAGTTATCTGTCCTGGGCGGGGATGTTGTTCGCCGCCGGGATCAGCATCACGCTGTTCTTCTTCTGCGTGTCAGAACCGCTGACGCACATGCTGCAACCGCCGCAAGGCGAGGGCGGGACGACCGAGTCGGCGCGGCAGGCGATGCAGTTGCTGTTTCTGCACTGGGGTCTGCACGGCTGGGGTGTGTTTGCCTTCGTCGGCATGGCGCTGGCTTATTTCGCGTATCGACATAATTTGCCGCTGGCCCTGCGTTCGGCCTTGTATCCACTGATCGGCAAGCGCATCAATGGCCCTATCGGCTACGCGGTGGACGGTTTCGGCATCATTGCGACCATCTTTGGTCTCGGCGCCGACATGGGTTTCGGCGTGTTGCACCTGAACTCTGGTCTGGATTATCTGCTCGGCGTGCCGCACACCCAGTGGATTCAGGTCGGATTGATCACGCTGATGATGGGCGCGGCGATTCTGGTGGCGATTGCCGGTGTCGATAAGGGCGTGCGCGTCATGTCCGACATCAACATGTTGCTGGCCTGCGCGTTGCTGCTGTTTGTGCTGTTCGCCGGGCCGACGCAGCACTTGCTCAATACCCTGGTGCAGAACATCGGGGATTACCTGGGCGCGTTGCCGACCAAGAGTTTCGATGTTTACGCCTACGACAAACCGAGTGACTGGCTGGGCGGCTGGACAGTGTTCTATTGGGCCTGGTGGATTGCCTGGTCGCCGTTTGTGGGCCTGTTCATCGCGCGTATTTCCCGGGGTCGCACCATTCGTGAATTCGTCTTCGGCGTGCTGCTGATTCCGCTGGGTTTCACCCTGGCGTGGATGTCTATTTTCGGCAACAGCGCTATCGATCAGGTGATCAATCACGGCATGGTTGCCTTGGGGCAATCGGCTATCGATGATCCGTCGATGACCCTGTATCTGCTGCTGGAAACCTACCCGTGGAGCAAAACCGTCATCGCGGTCACGGTGTTCATCAGCTTTGTGTTCTTCGTGACCTCGGCCGATTCGGGCACTGTGGTGCTTTCAACTTTGTCGGCCAAGGGCGGCAATCCCGACGAGGACGGTCCGAAATGGCTGCGGGTTTTCTGGGGTGTCGCGACGGCGCTGATCACCAGTGGCCTGTTGTTCTCCGGCAGTATCGATGCGTTGAAATCTGCGGTGGTGCTGACGTCGCTGCCGTTCTCGCTGATTCTATTGCTGATGATGTGGGGGCTGCACAAAGCGTTCTTCATGGAATCCCAGCGGCAGATCGCCCAGCTGTATTCGTTGGCTCCGGCTTCGGGTGCGCGGCGCGGCGGCTGGCGGCAGCGCTTGAGCCAGGCGGTGCATTACCCGTCACGGGACGAGGTGTATCGCTTTCTTGAGCAGACGGTGCGTCCGGCCATCGAGGACGTGACCAATGTGTTTGTCGAAAAAGGCCTGAATGTGGTCGCTCAGCCTGACCCGGCCAACGACAGCGTGAGTCTGGAAATCGGCCACGGTGAAGAACGGCCGTTCATTTATCAGGTGATGATGAAGGGCTTCTTTACCCCATCGTTTGCTCGGGGCGGCATGGGTTCCAAGCAGCTGAATAATCGGCGCTACTACCGCGCCGAGGTTCACTTGAGTGAAGGCAGCCAGGATTACGATCTGGTGGGTTACACCAAGGAACAGGTCATCAACGATATTCTTGACCAGTACGAACGCCATATGCAGTTTTTGCATTTGGTGCGATAGGCAGCGAATCCGCCGTAGGAGCGACCGTAGGAGCGACCGTAGGAGCGACCGTAGGAGCGACTTTAGTCGCGAGAGCATCAATTGCCCTCCCGGCTAAAGCCGGTCCTACGACAGACCATTCAGTGGCTTTTTGATCAGCCCTCATCACCCTCGTCGTCATCCCCGCCATCGATCTTCATGCCCAGTTCCTTGATCTTGCGCGTCAAGGTATTGCGGCCCCAACCCAGCAGCACAGCGGCGTCGCGACGGCGACCGGCGGTGTGTTTGAGGGCGGTTTCGATCATGATGCGTTCGAAGGTTGGCACGGCGCTGTCGAGCAGGCTGGACTGGCCGCGAGCCAGTGCCTGGTCGGCCCACTGACGCAGCGCTTGTTCCCAGTTGGTCACGGGCGCGGCGTCTTGCGGCAGGCTCAGCAGTTCAGGCGGTAAGTCGCTGATATGCACCTCACGGCCGGATGCCATGACGGTGATCCAGCGGCAGGTGTTTTCCAGCTGACGCACGTTACCCGGCCATGGCAGGTGCTTGAGGTATTCCTCGGTTTCCGGCTTGAGCAGCTTTGGTTCGACTGCCAGCTCCTGGGCTGCACGACTCAGGAAGTGCTTGGCCAGCGTCGGAATATCTTCGCGACGGTCGGACATGCGCGGAATGTGGATGCGGATCACGTTCAGACGGTGAAACAAGTCTTCACGGAATTTGCCCGCTTGCACCAGGGTTTCCAGATTCTGGTGAGTCGCGGCGATGATTCGTACGTCGACCTTGACCGGTGTATGACCGCCAACACGATAGAACTCGCCATCCGCCAGAACCCGCAGCAAACGCGTTTGGGTATCGGCAGGCATGTCGCCGATTTCATCGAGGAACAGCGTGCCGCCATCGGCTTGCTCGAAACGACCGCGACGCAGGTTGGCTGCGCCGGTGAACGCGCCTTTCTCGTGGCCGAACAGTTCGGATTCCATCAAGTCTTTGGGGATCGCCGCCATGTTCAAGGCAATGAACGGCGAGGCTGAACGCGGGCTGTGGCGGTGCAAGGCGTGGGCGACCAGTTCTTTACCGGTGCCCGATTCGCCGTTGATCAGCACGGTGATGTTGGAGTGGCTCAAGCGGCCGATGGCGCGAAACACTTCCTGCATCGCTGGCGCTTCGCCAATGATTTCCGGCGTGCGGGTCAGGGTTGGCGCAACGTTTATGCCTTGCTGTTCCTGGGCATGCTGGTTGGCACGCTTGACCAGCGACACCGCTTCATCGACGTCAAATGGCTTGGGCAGGTATTCGAACGCCCCGCCTTGATAGGACGCCACGGCGCTATCGAGGTCGGAATGGGCGGTCATGATGATGACCGGCAGGCGCGGGTGCTGTTCGCGAATCCGCGCCAGCAGATCCAGACCACTGGCGCCGGGCATGCGGATATCGGAAATGATGACGTCCGGTTGCTGACGGGCCAGGCGGCTCATCACGCCATCGGCGCTGTCGAAGCTTTGCGTGGTCATGCCTTCCTGTTGCAAGGCCTTTTCCAATACCCAACGGATGGAACGATCGTCATCGACGATCCAGACAGTTTCACTACGGCTCATGTCGAAGCTGCTCCTTGTTCCAGCGGCAGGAAGATCGAAAACGTGGTGTGGCCAGGATGGCTGTCACACTCGATCAGTCCTTGGTGCTGACTAATTATGTTCTGGGTAATGGCAAGTCCGAGCCCGGTGCCGTCGGGACGGCCGCTGACCATCGGGTAAAAAATGGTTTCCTGAAGCTCGGCCGGAATACCGGGGCCGTTGTCGATGATTTCAACCTTGGCCACCAGCCGATGACGCACATGACCGATGGTGAATTGCCGCATGGCGCGGGTGCGCAGACTGATGCGCCCCAGGCGCAGCTCGTTCTGGCCGCTGATGGCTTGCATCGCGTTGCGCACGATGTTGAGCACGGCCTGAATCATCTGTTCGCGGTCGATCAATACGTCGGGAATACTTGGATCATAGTCGCGCACCAAAGTGATGCAACCCTGGCTTTCGGCGTCGACCAGACTGCAGACGCGCTCCAGCACTTCATGCACGTTGGTCATCGCCAGCGAAGGCAGTTTGTTTGAGCCCAGCATGCGATCCACGAGGTTACGCAGGCGGTCGGCCTCTTCGATGATGACGTTGGTGTAATCCTTGAGGCTTTCTTCAGGCAGTTCGCGGGCCAGCAACTGGGCCGCGCCACGAATCCCGCCCAATGGATTCTTGATTTCATGGGCCAGGCCACGCACCAGCATTTTGGTGGTTTCCTGCTTGGACAACTGGGCCTCTTCCTTGGTGATGCGCAGCAGGCGATCACGGGGATGGACCTCCAGCAGCAGCAGGGTTTCGCCCTGGCTGAGGATCGGCGTAACTGCGTAATCAACCGTCAACGTCTGACCCGTCAGGGCGGTGAGCATTGCCTCGCGCTTGGTGAACGGGTGGGCTTGTTCCACGGCCTGACGCAGCGAGCTCAAGGCTTCTGCCGACTCGGTGAACAATTCGCTGATGAATTGCCCATGGCTGCGTTGACCGCTGATGGCCAGCAGCATTTCCGCCGCGGGGTTCATGTACTCAAGGCGCAGGTCAGCATTGAGCAGAATGGTGGCAGTGGTCAGGTTATCCAGTAACAAACGGTGCAGCGCGTCGCTGATAGTCATGAAAGTCGTTGACCTCTTTTGGCACATTGCAACCCAGGCAAGCCCGGTATCGCAGGCACTGGTTGGTCTTTTCCAGCGTTGGCAAAACCACTGATACGCTTGCGTACAGTGCAGATATGGGTGCTGTTACGGGGAAGTTGCAAAAACCAAACCAAGGCTCCGAAAAGAAGCGTTTAATCTGCAAATTCGGGCTTTTTTTGGACAGAGGTCTGCTTTTGGTCACAGGGGCGAGCTTTTTTCGACCCAAAATGGGTTCAAGCTCTCGCAGGCTGACAATTTAATGCACCAATATGGAGCTTAGCCGTTCAGGATCAGGTCGCAGTCAGAAAAAAGGCAGGAAACTGCTTTTTTCTTCGGGCTTGGTGCTCAGCGGGCATTCAGGACGAACGCCGTAGTCTTCAGTCTTGCAGGGCCGCGCCAGACGCTTCTGGGCCAGGGAGATGCGCTGCATGTGGAAAGGTTGGTTAGGCGTTCGCTCAAGAACCCGACCCGCTTCATCGACGATTTCCACCGACAGTTGATGCGTGCCTCGGTCGATATTGCTCAGGGGAAAGACCGGGCTGCGTCCGGCATCGGCGTACGGTTTGCCATCCACCAGCAATCGATAACCGTGCCCCGGCTGCAGCGCCGGGTCGCTGGTGACGCTGACAATCAATTCACCTGGAGCGCTGCGCACCGTGGCGTCGGGTTCAGGTACCAGAATCCGCAGCAAGTCGTAACGAAACATCGCCTTTGTCTTGGGCTTGGCCGGGCTGGCTTGCACGGCACGCTTGGGTGGCGCGCCAGTGGTGCTGTTGCTGGGCAGGATCTCCACCCGTTTGGCGTTCTTGCGAGGTTGGTCGGTGAAGACGCGATTCCCCTCGGCGTCGATATAGGTATAAACGTCGGCTATTGCCGGCAGGCCGACCAGCAGCAACAGCCAGAACACGGCGCAGCGCATCAGGCGCGACTCAAGGCTTGCCGACATGAACTCGCTGCACGGTGAGGGTCACGGTCGGACTCTGCTGAACAATGCCTTGTTGATCGAGCACGATCACCGCGAAGCTGTGTTCGCCACGGTCGAGGTTGACGACCTGCAACCGCGGAACATTGCCCGGCTGGCCATACGGATTGCCATCCACCAGCAGTTGCAATTGATGGCCCGGCGCCAGACGTGGCTGGATCATTACGCCAACGGTGAAGGTGCCGTTGTTGGCGCGCAGCGCTTCGCCAGCAGGCAGATCGGTCAGCTCCAGCACCTGATAGGCCGCCTCAGGCCGGGAAGCAGACGGGCGTGACTCACTTGGCGGGCTCTGCACCGGGCTCGACGGCTTCGGCGTTTCGACGCTGTTCAGCGGCGGCAACTCGATGACCTCGGCCTTGATGCCATCCGGAGGCTGATTGGTAAACGCGGTGTTGCCGTTGGAATCGGTGTATTTGTAGATCTGCGCCGCCGCAGGCAAGGCGATCAACAGCAGCAGACAGAAAAGACTTCGACGCATGAACACTCCGACGACAATGGCTTGCACGGTTACTCTGGTGATTACTGCGGCAGCTACTCCGACAGTGCAACGCCCGGAGTGCCAGCATAGAACACAATGAGTTCCACCGGGCTATCGCCGGTCTTGCCGCGATGCATGATATCCACCAATTCCGCCAGGGTGTCACCCTGTTTCAGGCGAATTGAATGACTGCCGTCCTGTGTTTCGACTTCCAGTTCGCCTGAGGCCACATAAGCGGCGTTGGGAACCGGATGTTTGTGCCAGTTCAGCGTGGTTTTCGCCGGTATGTTGATTTTCAGCACGGTCAGTTCCGGCTGGCCGGCAGGGTAAGCCGTGTAGGCTGTGCCGTCCCAGGAAGTGGTCGATTTGAGCAATACCGTTGAATCAAGCTTGCCGGACTGTGCATTACAGGCGGTGGTGGTCAGCAGTACGCCAAGAACAACGAGCGCTTTTTTGAGCATATCTGAGGTATTCCTTCGTTCGTTGGAGCCTGCCTATAACGGCGGCTCATTGCACCGCTCTGAATCGAGCAGGTGCGCGAAATGCGAAGGATGTCAAAAAGGCCGAACGTGAATGCGGTAACCCAATACCGCACCGGGATGCTGATTTTCATCGAGCCTAAAAAAGGCCTCGCGAAGGAGGCCTGTTTACTACGTCGATGAACGCGGTGCCTATTGGCTCTTGATACACAATTCCCCGGTTGCCCGCACCAGCGCCAGATCATGAATCGAGTCCCTGGCCTGCCGCGCACGCTGCTGTCCCAACCAGTTCGGGCATTCAGGGTCGCGTCGATAAGGGGCAAACGCCGCGTAATGTTGCAGCAGCTGGATTTGCAGCTGATCAAGCTTCGGGCGGATCTGTTTGGTCAGGTCCGGCCTTGGGCTGTCGGGCGCCTTGCCGACTGCGTGCCAGCTGGCAAGCAGCGCGTATTGCACCAGTTTGTTCGCTTCGATCTGGGCCGCCAGGAACTGGCTGACTTCATCGCCATCGAGCTTGTAGCTCGGCGCAAGTTTGGCTGCGGCGGCAATTACCTGCTGTTCGCGCGGGCTGTCCTGAATCGGTTTGCCGCTGTCCCATTTGGTCAGCGCGACCTGATCGGCGATGGTCAGCCGCTCGCTGATGCTGCCGAGCAAGGGCGCCAGTGCTGCGGGGGGCGGCGGCGGAGCCGGGAGATTCGAGGTGCACGCGCCGATACTGACGAGGCATGCGGGAAGAAGCAGACGTCGGACCATTTTGCTGGCATTGGGCATCGGTTGATCTCTACGTTGTTTTTGTGGGATCCAAGCGTTGCGGCTGCAAGCCCGCACCCGAGCGATTTCGCGCAGGGCCGGGTAGTCAACCAGAAAACCGGCGCATAAAAAAGGCCTCCCGAAGGAGGCCTCTTTGTTACGTCAAAACCGCTGACGTGACTGGATCAGCAGCTGTAGTACAGCTCGTATTCCAGTGGGTGTACGAAGGTGCGTACTTTGATTTCTTCTTCGCTTTTCAGAGCGATGTAAGCGTCGATGAAGTCGTCGCTGAAAACGCCGCCTTTGGTCAGGAACGCACGACCTTTGTCCAGCTCTTCCAGGGCTTCTTTCAGGCTGCCGCAAACTTGTGGGATCTCTTTGGCCTCTTCAGGCGGCAGGTCATACAGGTTTTTGTCAGCTGCGTCGCCAGGGTGGATCTTGTTCTGGATGCCGTCCAGGCCAGCCATCAACAGTGCAGCGAAGCCCAGGTACGGGTTGGCTGCTGGATCCGGGAAGCGCGCTTCGATACGGCGGGCTTTAGGGCTCGACACGTAAGGAATACGGATGGAAGCGGAACGGTTACGAGCCGAGTAGGCCAGCATTACCGGAGCTTCGAAACCTGGGACCAGACGCTTGTAGGAGTTGGTCGACGGGTTGGTGAAGCCGTTCAGTGCCTTACCGTGCTT
>Ga0247815_10002052_pt1 | contig 15037 bp, 10 predicted proteins | sample UWRJL194509B1_FD_181014 | JGI IMG/M metagenome (GOLD analysis project Ga0247815, IMG submission 181014) | Plant litter microbial communities from Arlington Agricultural Research Station in Wisconsin, United States - UWRJ-L194-509B-1 | ecosystem: Environmental > Terrestrial > Plant litter >...
GGTTGCCCGCCCCACTCGACCGCCTCATCGTCACCGCCCTGGCCAAGGCCGCTGAGCGTCGTTTCGACAGCGTGGATGAGTTGCTGACGGCGCTGGAAATAGCGGATGTCCCGCACCAGCACGAGAACATTCGCACCGTGGGCACGACCCGCTTCGTCACCCCGGGCGTCACCGCGGCAGTACCGGGCGTGGGCGCCGCAGCCGCGGGGGCGAAGACCGAACTGCTGCAGCCCGCCCGGCGGGCGACGTCGGCACCGACCGTGCGAATCCGTCGTCGGCTCCGCATCGACAACGCCCCGATGTGGGCGGGCGTAGTCGTAGTTTTGGCGGTTCTCGGCTTGGGCTGGGCGGCGGCCTCCGGGGATCCGGGAGCCGCGCCGGTGAAGACCGTAACCACGTCGTCACCGACCGCGACGCCCACACCGACGCCGACCGTCGTCGCCGTCACCGGAGAGGTGTCCCGTGCGACGGTGCCCACCCTCGCCGGGCTCGCCCTGGCCGACGCCCGCTCGGCCCTCGTCGCGGCCGGCCTGATGCTCGGGTCGGTCGCGACCACGGATTCCGCTGCCGCCGCCGACACCGTCCTCAGCGTCTCCCAGCCGGCCGGCGCCCACCCCGCCCGCGGTGCCGCGGTCGACCTGGTGGTCGCGAGCGGCGCCAACGCGGTGCCTCGGGTGGTCGGGCTGAGCGCGAGTGCGGCCCTGGATGCTGTGCGGGCGGCAGGGTTCATCCCTGTCTCAAGCCTTCGGCTGGACGACGCGCACGCGGATGGCACCGTGCTCTCGAGCGACCCGGAGGAGGCGACGACGGCTCCGGTCGGTTCGGAGGTGCGAGTGCTCATCGCCCGCGTAGCCCCGACCGCGCCCCCGACCATCGCGCCGACCCCGACACAGACTCCTCCACCCGGTGGGGGAGCGGCACCATGACCCGGCACGTTGTAGTCCACGCTTCGGTCATGCCACCGACCCTCCCTGTTCACATATGGCCCGCACTCTCAGTGCCGGGGCACAACGCCGCGCCATGGCGCGAACAAGAAAGGTGAGCTGTGGCGATCGATACTGCAATGCCTGACGTCAGCGCTACCGCACTCCCGCCGGTCAGGCGTTCCCTCCTCTCCGCGCCTTCGCGCTCCGACTCGGTGTTCCGTGCTGTCTCCTATACGGCCGGGGCGACCACGGTCGGCATCATGCTCGCCGTCGGGCTGTTCCTCGCGGTGCGGGCCGGCAATGCGCTCTCCGTCTCGGGTATCTCGTTCCTGTTCGAGCAGCGCTGGTCGCCGGAGACACACCAGTTCGGCATCGCCGCGGTGCTGTTCGGCACCATCACGATCGCCGTCATCGCGATGTGCGTCGGCGTGCCGCTGGCCATCGGCACTGCCCTCCTGCTCTCTGAGGTGGTGCCGGGGCGGATGCGGTCGGCTCTCGTCTCCCTGGTCGACCTCATGGCAGCCGTGCCGAGCGTGATCTACGGCCTCTGGGGGCTTTTCTTCCTGCAGGAGAACGTCATTCCGGTGTCGGAATGGATCTCGACGTACTTCGGCTGGATCCCCTTCCTCGCCGCGACCGACTCGTCCGGGCACCACCTCAGCGAGGCGAGTTCGTATACCTCCTCGGCCTTCATCGCCGGGATCGTCGTCGGCCTCATGGTGGTTCCCACCCAGACCTCGGTCATGCGCGAGGCCTTCTCGCAGGCGCCGGTGGGGGAGCGGGAGGCAGCGCTGGCGCTCGGCTCGACCCGCTGGGGCATGATCCGCACCGTCGTGCTGCCCTTCGGTCGGGGTGGAATCATCGGCGGCACCATGCTTGGACTGGGACGGGCGCTCGGCGAGACCATCGCGGTGTACCTGATCATCTCGCCCATCTTCACCATCAACTGGCACGTGCTCACCACCGGCACGAACTCGGTGTCAGCGCTCATCGCCCTGCGCTACGGCGAGGCGAGCGAGTTCGGCCTCTCCGCTCTGATGGCGGCCGGGCTCGTGCTCTTCATCATCACCCTCATCGTCAACTTCACCGCGTCGTCCATCGTCGCCCGCTCGCGCTCCGGCGCAGAAACGGGGTGACCGTGTCGACCACCGTCGAGCGCGAGAGCGCCGAATCGTTCGAGGCAGAACCGCTCACCGACGAGCTCGAACGCGCGATGTCGTCGCAGCGCCCGGCTCGCACGAGCATGCCGCGCGCCGACCGGGCTGCCTCCGGCGATCGCCGCAAGCTGCGCACGGCGACACTCGATCAGCGCTTCGACCTGCTCGGGGCGCTCGCCGCGAGCCTCGCCCTGACGACACTGCTGTTCGGCTGGTTTCTGCCACTGACCGGCATCGTCGGCTGGGTCGTCGTCGCGTTCCTGCTGTTCATCGGCTTCTACGCGCTGCTGGTCGCGATCCGTTCCGACCGACAGGACGTCAAGGACAGGATCATGACAGTGCTGCTGGCGAGCGCCGGCATCATCCTGTTCGGCGCCCTGATCTTCGTCGTGGCGTACACGCTGATCCGGGGGCGAGAGGCGCTGCCGCACCTCAATTTCTTCACCGAGACGATGGAGCTCGCTGGGCCGCTCGACCCGCTGTCAATGGGTGGCATCCTGCACGCCATCGTCGGGTCGCTCATCCAGATCGGCATCGCACTCAGCATCACGGTGCCGCTCGGCATCACCACGGCGGTCTTCCTCAACGAGATCGGCGGACGTTTCGCCCGCTTCGTGCGCACCATCGCCGACGCGATGACCGCGCTGCCGTCGATCGTCGCCGGCCTCTTCGTCTATGTCGCGGTCATCCAGCTGATCACCCACCAGCGCTCCGGTTTCGCCGCCGCGATGGCGATCACCGTGATGATGCTGCCCATCGTGATCAGGGCATCGGATGTCGTGCTGCGACTCGTTCCCGGAAACCTCCGCGAGGCGTCATACGCCCTCGGCTCCACGCGCTGGGCCACCGTCTGGCACGTGGTTCTGCCGACGGCGCGGTCGGGGCTCGTCACCGCGATCATCCTGGGCACCGCGCGCGGTATCGGCGAGACCTCACCGGTGCTGCTGACGTCGGGTGTCACCTCGGTGCTCAACCTCAACCCGTTCTCGGGTCCGATGATCTCGCTGCCGCTGCAGGTCTTCGACTTCGTCAAGTCGCCGGAGCCCAACATGATCGCCCGCGGGTTCGGTACCGCCGCGGTGCTGCTGCTGCTCGTGCTCGCCCTGTTCGCGGTCGCTCGCGTGATCGGCGGTCGAGGCCCGGGTCAACTCACCGACGGCCAGCGTCGCCGTGTCGCCGCGGCATCCGCCGACGACCTGCGGCGGATGTCTCGCCCTTCCACTACTGCCGTGCCTGTATCGCCCCTTCCCGAGGAGACCGTCGAGTGACCGCCCGAATACGCTTCATCCAGCTCGTGAGCATGCTGTTCGCGACGCTCCTGTTCGCTAGCGCTGCGGCGATTAGCCTGCCGCAGCCCGCATCGGCCGCCACGTACACACCGATCAGCGGCACCGGCTCGACGTGGTCGCAGAATGCGCTTGACCAGTGGCGCAAGAACGTGTCGACGAATTACAGCATGACCGTGAACTACTCCGGCAACGGATCGTCCGCGGGGCGCAGGGATTTCATTGCAGGGACCGTGGACTATGCCGTGAGCGAGATCCCGTTCCAGATGGCGCCCGAGGACGGTTCCGCGCCGGAAAAGCCTCCGCGTGGCTTCGCATACATGCCCATCGTCGCGGGGGGCACGTCGTTCATGTACAACCTCAAGATCGGTGGCAAGCGGGTGACGAACCTGCGACTCGGTGGCGAGACCGTAACCAAGATCTTCACCGGCAAGATCACCAACTGGAACGATCCCCAGATCGCCGCGGATAATCCTGGGCTGGCAATGCCGAACAAGCCGATCGTTCCCGTCGTGCGCTCCGACGGGTCCGGCTCGACCGCACAATTCACTCTGTGGATGTCGAAGCAGTTCCCCAGCTTGTGGCAGCAGTTCTCGGGCAGGGAGGGTCTCACGTCCCAGTATCCGGTCAAGGGAGCAGCGAAGGCCCAGAGTGGCTCGCTCGGCGTCGCGGGCTACGTGAGCCAAAACTATGGCGAGGGCGCGATCACGTACGTCGAATACTCGTATGCCCTCAAATCGGGATTCCCGGTCGTGAAGGTTCTGAACGCGTCGGGCTACTACGTCGAGCCGACGGCACCGTCGGTGGCGGTCGCCCTTCTTAAGGCTCAGATCAACACTGACAGCGCGTCGGATAAGTTCCTCACGCAGATTCTGGATGGCGTCTACAACAACGGTGACAAGCGGACATACCCGCTCTCCAGCTACTCCTACCTGATCGTTCCTACAGAAGTCGGGGGGATCTTCAATGCCGCAAAGGGAAACACTCTCGGTACCTTCGCCAGCTACATGCTCTGCGAAGGCCAGCAGCAGGCGGCAGCGCTGGGCTACTCCCCGCTCCCGATGAACCTCGTCCTTGCCGGCTTCGATCAGATCAAGCGGATACCTGGCGCCAACGGCGCAAACGTCGACCCTAACGCCTGTAATAACCCGACCTTCACGAAGGGCGACTCGCCCTCCAGCAATCGGCTCGCGGCGTCGGCGCCACAGCCTGCGGCCTGCGACAAGCAGGGCCCTGACCAGTGCACGAGCGGAACGGGAGGAGCGGCGGGTACGGCAACCCCGACAACAGGAACGGGGAAGGGCGGAACCGCAAGCAATGCTCCGGCCACTTCTACCGGGGATGCCGGGTCGACCGGGGACTCTGCCGGGCCGAGCGACACGGCAGGGCAGCTGTCGGCCACAGGCACCAACTCAGCTGGTTCCGCCATTTCGACCCCGTACACGCTCGCTGGGTCAGGTTGGGGAGCTGGCCAATTCTTGCTGTTAGGCGCGGGGGCTTTCCTGGTAGCGGTCGTCGTGCTTCCGGCCCTGCTGTCGCCACGGCTGAAGAAGTCCGGCGGGAGCGCAGACAAGTAGAACCACACCATCACCGGTGCCCATTGCGGCACCGGCTTCTGGTCTGCCCCGGTTCGTCGGGCCACCCCGTCACGTCGCCATCACGGGAGTGGCAGTACTCGATCCGTTCATCCCGATGACACGAACCGCCCATACTTTTTCCCCGCCCCTTCAGCTCGCGCTGAATTTCCCTTGGAGATACCCGTGCTTTCCCGAAACACCACAAAGATGCCATGGCTCGCTTCGGCGATCGTGGGTTCGCTTGTCGCGCTCGTCGTTGGAGCAACGTCCGTCGTCTTCGGTGGCGGTGCTTTCGTAGCCAGCGCGGACAACTCCTCTGCGAAAACGATCACCGCTAAAGAGTCGGACAGCGACCTCACCAACGCACCGATGAAAGACCTCGCGGTGACCGTCTCCCAGACGAAAGACCTCGGGTCGCAAGGCATCCAGATCAGCTGGACCGGCGGCACGCAGTCGACGCAGCCCGCCACCGACAATGGCGGCGAGAACTTCCTTCAGATCGTTCAGTGCTGGGGAGATGATCCATCGGTCGCGGCCGGGAAACCGGCCGAACCGGACCGGACCACCTGCCAGTACGGCGGATTCTTGACCCCGGGCGCGACGCGCGACAATTTCGTGACAGATGAGGCGGTCGCTGCCGAAGACCGGCCGTACACGGCGCCTGGCGACGGTTTTGTGCACCCGACCTACACGTCGGTCCCCTTCCGGTCACCCGCCGGGAAGGTCATCGCGTCGGTTGTCGATAACAAGAAGATCGACGGCGTCGACCCCAATACCAACGAGTTCTTCACCGGCCTCACCTCCAACGAGGTGAAGTGGGCAGGATCGAGCGCCGACGGCAAAGGATCGGTCAAATTCGAAGTGCAGACCGTGCAGCAGTCATCGGGAATCGACTGCGGTTCTCCGATCACCGCGGCAGACAAGACGATCTCGGGTAAGCCCTGCTGGATCGTCGTGATCCCGCGAGGTAGCTCCGATGCGGGTGAGACCCACATCGTCCATTCCGGCCTGTTCTGGAACGCGTGGAAGCATCGCATCGCGTTCCGGGTTGGGTTCAAGCCCGTCGGGATCAACTGCTCGATCGGCGCCGCGGAGAAGCAGATCTCCGGGAGCGAATTGGTCGCGGGAGCGGTCGCGTCCTGGCAGCCCGCGCTCTGCGCTGGCAAGGGTGGGTCCATCTTCACGATCAGCACGGGGGCCGAGCCCGATGCCCTTCGTGCCGCGAGCAACCCGAGCGTGCCAGCCGCATTGGCACTCACCTCTCGCCCGCTTGACACCTCCGATGGCTCGACGGATTCGAATGTGTATGCGCCCATCGCGATCTCCGGGGTGTCGATCGCGTTCGCTATCGATCGTCGCCCTCTCGCCGGGCCGAACACATCTCCCGAAGACCTGGCTCGCGCAAACCAAGCATTCTCGACTCTCAACCTCACGCCGAGGCTCGTCGCAAAGCTCCTTACCAACTCCTACCTGGACTCGCTTCCCGGCGACAAGAGCGGGGTCGGGTATCACGGTCCCAACGACCCAGGACACAACGCCCGGAACCTCACCACTGATCCCGAGTTCCTCAAGTGGAACGATCCGGAATGGAAGAGCCAGGGCCTTGTGGCACCGTCCCTCGCCGACCTCCTTGTTCCCCAGGGACGTTCGGATGTCGCCAACCAGCTGTGGCGTTACGTCATCGCAGATTCTGAGGCGAGGGAATTCCTGTCCGGCAAGCCCGACGGGTGGGGGATGATCGTGAACCCGTGGAATGCGACGGACGCCGCACTCAATCCCTCGAAGGTCGGCCTGGCGCTTCCGATCGACTCCTTTCCCAAGTCGGATCCGAGCGAGGTCGCGGCGGTGCCGGGTGGCGCGGGGGCGATCAACCTGGTCACGTGGCGCCCGTACACCAACGATCTCGACACAGGCGGCTACCTCACGCTCCGTGGTGACGGCCAGGTCTTGGGCCCGTGGGACACGACAAAGACGCCCCCGGCATATGTCAAGTCACTTCGCAACAACCCCGGCTTCCAGAACGTTCTCGGGCTGACCGACACTGCTTCGGCTGCCAAGTACCAGATCGTGTCGGCGTCGTTGCGTAATCCCGCGGGGCTGTTCGTTGCGCCGACCTCCGATTCGATGAGCGCAGCCGCTGCGGCGATGACGCAGACGAGCACTCAGGCTCGGGTCTACGAGTACGACCCGGCGGGGTCTGCGGCCAAAGGCGCGCCGACTGCATACCCACTGACGATGCCGGTATACGCCTCGACCAACCCGACGCAGAACGACCAGGCCACGCGCGACGCGTACGCCTCTTTCATCATGTACGCATCAACGAGCGGTCAGCAGGTCGGAGACGCCGAAGGCCAATTGCCGGCCGGATACGCACCGCTTCCCGAGTCATGGCGGGAGATATCAAAGGCCGCAGCGGCTGCCATCGTGGCGGGGGTTTCGATCCTTCCGGGTTCGCCCGGCTCGACGGATTCTTCATTTGATCCCGATATGAACTCGTCGAGTCCATTCGGCGACGCTCCGTCGACGGCGGGGTCGGGTGAACCCAGCGCCTCCGGCAGTGTTGCGCTCAGTCTGAGCAGCGGAAAGACACCGAAGGACAGTGACGTGAGCGCGATCGGGTCAGCGGTGCCGCTGAGCCTGATCGCAGGGCTGCTCGCCGCAGCCGCCGTTCCTATTGTTCCCCGCATCAGAAGACGACTCTGATGCCCCACATTCTTGGATCCCGAACGCCAGCCGACGTCCGTCGCAGCGGACGCCAAGTCGATCAGCCGCCGTTGCGAGTGGTCGAAAAACCCCCTCGAAAGGAAACGAAGTGAAGAAGATCAAGGCCGCTGCCGTTTGTGCAGCAGTCGGTGTCGCCATCGCTGGTGTCGCCATCGCAGTTCCCGCTCACGCAGACCCGATTTCCAACAGCTACACCCTCGTCGGCTCGGACACCCTTCAGGACGTCTCGAACGCCCTCGTCAACGGCACCGCAATCACGGGCTCGTCCGTTCGTGCGCTGGCGACATCCGGCGCATCTCTGGGTTCTTTCGACGCGTTCGGCTCCGCGGCCATCCAAGTAAAGAGCAACGGAGCGTTCTTCGGCCGTCCTTCGGGATCGGGAGACGGTGTCAAGGCTCTCAGCCGCTCCATCGATGGTGCAACCTTCGCTGCGACGAACAACACCACCCCGGCCGCAGTCATCACCGGCCAGGTCGACATCGCTCGCTCGTCGAGCGGCCCCGGTAGCGCCGCGAACACCAGCGGTGTCCTCGCGTATGTGCCGTTCGGTCGTGACGCCGTGAGCTATGGATACAACGGCAGCGCTGCCGCCCTCGGCGCTATTACTACCGCTCAGCTCACCCAGATCTACACGTGCGTCGCAGGCGCCAACGTCATCAACGGCGTGACGGTGCAGCCACTGCTTCCGCAGGCGGGCTCTGGCACCCGCAAGTTCTTCCTCGGCGCCATCGGCGTGACTGACAACCAGGCTTTGGTCAATTGCGTCACCAACAACGGTGCGAACCCGACCTTTGCGGCTGTCAACGAGAACGATGGCACCGCGCTCACTGCGGCCGGACAGATCGCCCCGTTCTCGGTGGCGAGCTTTATCGCGCAGACCAACAAAGCCGCCCAGGATCGCACCGGCACGGCAGCGCTCGGCTCGCCCACGGGCACCGCTCCCTTCACGGGAACGGGAACGGCGCTCTCCGCCAACTCGGCGTACTACTCCAGCTCGGTCTGGGGACGTGACACCTACATGGTCGTCGAGTTTGCACGGATCGACAGCGCCAACGCCAAGTTCGAGCAGGGCCTTGCTGACCTCGTCAATCCCGCAAAGGCGAAGAGCCTGACGAACTTCGGCGCGGGCCCGACCACCACCGGAGCTGTGAAGGCCAAGTTCGGCTTCCTCGCCCCGTCCGGAACCACCATCCTTCGCGCAAACGCCTCCTAACCCGATAGAAAGGCAAGAAATCACAATGTTCTCCACCAAGAAAACCCGTACGTTCCTCATCGGAACGGCCGTGTTCGCCGTCCTCGCTGGGGCCTCTGTGGCTGTGTCGGCCTCCGCCGCGACTCAACCGAATGGCTCGCAGGCGCCTGTCTACATCGGTGACAGCAATTCCAACGCGCTGGTGCCCGCTGGCACCTCCATCGACTGGACTGATGACAACTTCGGGTTCCACAACCCCGCGGACGTCTCCACCCCGTATGTCTGCCCGGCGGACGCAACCGGGTCGATCACCTTCCTCGCGCCGAAGGGCCAGGAATTCACGATCGGCAACTATTCCGCGGTCGGCCTTTCTGCGTTCTACCCGGCGGGCAGCAAGAACGTCTCGCAGTTCACGACCTCCCCTTACCAGCAGAACACGGGCAACGCGGCCGCAGTGAAGGCCGCCGGTGGCGACTACAGCATCGGACTTGCCTGCACGATCAACAACGGATCCAAGCTGGCGTCTACCGGGGTGTTCTTCGCATCCGTTCACATCACACCCGTCACCGGCAAGTACACGGTCGACCAGCCGATCGAGGATGGTCCGGTTATTCCGCCCACGCAGCCGACCGGCTCTGCTGACCTCAACCTGCAGGCGACCACCCTCGCCGCCGAGGACGGCGTGCTGAGCCTCGTAGCGCCGTCCACGACCACCGTCTTGATCGGTAACCCGGTTCTGGACCCGACGACGCACCTTTCCACTTCGACCGGCAAGCTCGGTGATGTCACAGTCAGTGACGGTCGCGTCGCCACCCACAAGGGCTGGGATCTCACCACCAAGGTGACGGACTTCGTTCTTCAGGGTGACGCTACGAAGACCATCGCAAAGACTCAGCTCGGCTTCGCGCCGAAGCTGATCAGCAAGCCGGCCAACTCGACCATCGCGGCCGGCGCTCCACAGATCGCGGGCTCCGCGGTCTACGAGGCTGGCTTCGCGTCGGCCGACAATGGCGCGAACGTCGGTAACACCGTCGTGAACGCCGACCTGACGTTCATCGCTCCGGCGACGGCGGCGGCAGGAACGTACGACTCGACGCTCACGCTCACGCTGACCTCGAAGTAGTACTGAATGCTGGCGGGAGGGGTCACGGGTGCTCGTGGCCCCTTCCGTCTATCTGACCACCAATTCACTGCGGCCGTTCAGTCGCAGTTAAGCGGCGAGATCATCGCCGTCTAGCTCAGTTTGGATAGATAAACCGTGCTCGCCAACCCGAAGGTCGAACGCTACATTCGACGCATTGCTGCCCCTGTCATTGCCCTTGCCATCGGCGTGGGGATGCTCGTGGGGGCCGCCCCAGCTCACGCCGACGACACGGCCGGAATTTCGGGTGCGCCGTCCGACGGCACGTCGACTGACGATCGTTCGCGGTTCAGCTACCAGGTAGACCCCGGTCAGTTCATCGACGACTCGTACCTCGTTCGCAACACCGGCTCGACTGCGCAGACGATGAAGGTGTTTTCCACGGATGCCTACGATTCCGCCGAAGGTGCGTTTAGTCTCCTCGGCACGAGCGAGAACCCCGTCGATGCAGGGTCGTGGGTGACTTTCGCCAACGGCCAACACGCAATCGACGTCCCGATCGCGCAGGGAGAGACCAAGGTCGTGTCGTTTCGCCTCAGCGTGCCTGCAGATGCGTCGCCCGGTGATCACGCTGGCGGAATCGTGATCTCCGTCGCCACGCCCCAGGGCACGATCATGGTCGACCGTCGGGTGGCCACACGGGTGTACGTACGGGTCAAGGGTGACCTGCAGCCCGCGCTCACAGTTGGCAGCATTTCCGCCAGCTATACGGGATCTCTGAACCCTTTCGCAGGATCGACCAAGGTCTCTTTCACAGTGCGCAACAACGGCAACGTTGCACTCGGGGCCAACCTGGTCGTGCAGGTGAAGACCTACTTCGGTATCGGAGCGTCTCGGCTCGTTCGGGCGACGGTCGCAGAACTGCTTCCCGGGAGCACTCGGGTCGTGACGACCGAGGTCCCCGGGGTTGCTCAGATCGGATACCTCAACCCGACTGTCAACCTCGTGCCCACCGTCGATGTCGATGCGCTGAATCCCGGACCGCTCAGATCGGTCGAGCGCGACACCACGATCTTCGTAATGCCATGGTGGCTTCTGATCATCCTGGTTCTGGCAGCCGGTATCGCTGCCTTCGTGTGGTTCCGCCGTCGCTCCGACCGAGTTCGCGCCGCTGCGTGGATGGAGCACATGGAGAACGAGGCCCGTCGAAAGGCTGCAGAACCGCCGGCCGAAGAGCTGGTCACGGCGGGGAATAGCAATGAACTCGACTGAACCCCGCTCCATCTCCCGAGTACCAGTTCTGGTGCTGTTGGCCTTCGTCACGGTCGCAATTGCAACCGCGGGGCTATCACAGTCGAATTCCCCGGCGATCGCCGACGATGGGATCGGTATCAGCGTCACCGTCGCGCCATCGCCATCGTCATCACCTTCGGGCGGAGGCTCGGGGCCGGGTGGTTCGACCTCCAGCGAGTCGCCCTCGCCGTCGCCCAGCGCATCCACGCTTCCAGTGTCGAACGATCCTGGGCTCGGGGGAATCGTTTTCGTCAGTGGGCTGAGTTCACGCTACGTGGCGTCTCCCAACCCCATGGACAGTCGTGTGTCGTTGACGTTCACTGTGCGAAATGACGCGAAGTCCACGATCAACGCATCGGCTCGGTTCTGGGCGACGACTGCCGTCGGAGCGCGCATCGGAACGGAACGTACGCTCGACATCCGCAAGCTCCAGCCGAATGAGACGCGCGTAATACAGACGAGTATTTCGGAGCTCGGTCAGTGGACTGCGGTACACACGCATGTCACGTTCTCGCCCCCATCGGTCGTGGACGGAAAACGGCTTTCGCCGGTGACCCGGGATTCGTTCGTCGTCATTCCACCTCTGGTGATCGTCGGCGGCTGCGCGGCGCTCGGCCTCATAGCGCTGTTGGGGTTCCGCCTCGACTGGTTTGCGCGTGTGGCGGCTGCGATCCGGGGGATCGGATGACCACCACGATCATCGAGGTTGTGCCGGGTGTCGACCCAATGAGCGAGCCACATTCGCGCTCGACCAAACCTCCGAAACCGCCGAAGGTGCCCAAGCCTCCGCGACGCATGCCGCGCCCAGCCCGAGCGCCGATCGCTCTCACGCAGGCACAGTTCTTCGCACGAAGTAGCCTGGCCGTCGTCGCTGCCCTGCTCATCGCCTTCGTGCTCAATGTGGCTGTTCTCAGCCAGATCCAGCACGCGGTCGCGCAGCAACGCTTGCGTGACGACCTGACTGAGCAGTTGGCCGCGGGAACCCTGCCGGTTAGCGAAGGCGACATTGACGATCACCTCGTGGTTGACGGCGTGCCGTTAGGTCTTTTGTCGATCCCCAGCCTCGGAGTCAATCAGGTGTTCGTGGAGGGCACGTCCGGCTCCACGCTCGCTGCCGGGCCAGGGCATCGCCGAGACACCGTGCTCCCCGGCCAGATTGGCACCAGCGTGCTCATGGGTCGCGCCGCGGCGTACGGCGGACCGCTTGCCCGGATTCAGGAACTGGCACCGGGCGACCGCTTTACCGTCCGTACCGGTCAGGGCGTGACTGACTTTTCGGTCATCGGAGTGCGCTACGCCGGAGACCCGGTCCCCAGCGCCCCGAAGGGCAAACAGAGTCGGCTCATCCTCGAGACTGCCCGCGGGGCACCGTTTGCCCCATCGGGTGTGGCTTACGTGGACGCACAGGCGACGTCGACAGCGCTTCCGCCTGGCACCCGCCAGACCACTTTCGCCGCCCTGCCCGCCACCGCGCAGCCGCTCGCCTCCGACACCTCCACCGTCTGGGCGCTGGTGTTCGCGCTGCAGTTTCTGATCGTGGTCGAGATCGGCGCGGTCTGGGCCTATCGGCGCATCGGCGCGCAGAAGACCTGGATCGTCTTCGTGCCGCTCACGGTGCTCGCCGGCATCTACGTCACCAATCAGGTGACCATCCTCTTGCCCAACCTCCTCTGATCGCAGGGAACCCCATGACCGACCAACTCACCGATGTCACCCGTGTGCTGCCCTCGCCGCGCTCGCTGTTCTCGCGCCTGCCGGGCCGCTCGGCACCCGTGCGAGACCTGCCTCCCGCGGAGCCTGCGCCGCTGGCATCCCTCGAAGCCCGCGACATCTCGGCCTGGTTCGGCGACCATCAGGTGCTCGACCGGGTCTCGCTCACGATGCCCGCCGGCGTGATCACCTCGCTGATCGGCCCCTCGGGATGCGGCAAGTCGACCTTCCTGCGCATCCTGAACCGGATGCACGAGCTGGTGCCCTCCGCCAGCCTCGCCGGTGAGGTGCTCATCGACGGGCAGGACATCTACACGGCCGAACGCAAGCTGGTCGACGCCCGCAAGAGCATCGGTATGGTCTTCCAGAAACCCAACCCGTTCCCTGCGATGTCGATCTACGACAACGTGTTGGCCGGCCTCAAGCTCACCGGAACCCGCGCCGACCGTGATCACCGCGACTACCTGGTCGAGAGCTGCCTCACCAAGGCGGGGCTGTGGAAAGAGGTGAAGGATCGCCTTCGTGCGCCCGGCGGCGGACTCTCCGGTGGGCAACAGCAGCGGCTCTGCATCGCGCGCTCGCTGGCTGTGACGCCGCGTGTTCTGCTGATGGACGAGCCGTGCTCCGCCCTCGACCCCACCTCGACCCGCGTGATCGAGGAGACCATGCTCGAGCTGGTCAACGACGTCACCATCGTGATCGTCACCCACAACATGCAGCAGGCGCAGCGCGTGTCGACCCAGTGCGCGTTCTTCCTCGCCTCGCAGGGCACGCCGGGCGCCATCGTCGAGCACGGCGACACCGAGGCGATGTTCTCCGAGCCGATCGACGCCCGCACGTTCGACTACGTGAACGGTCGCTTCGGCTGATCGACGCGGGGCGTCGTGCACTGTGGCGGTCGAGTGCGCCGGTGTTTTCGTCAGGTAAGCCCCTCGAGTTGTCACAGATCGACCTATCGCCCACGGCTCAGGTCGATCAGTGACAACTCGAGGGTCGATTCCGGGAGATGCGGGGCAGGCGCGCGTGCGCGACTGATCGGTTTTTCCCGCAGCACTTGTGTGCTCCCCGAGGTGGGTCTACCGTGCCGCTAAACCGGTTCAGACCGGAACTGGCACGGCACCGACTCGACGAGGAGCTCCCATGGCGAAGCCGACGATCGCGGATGTCGCGCGCGTCGCCGGCGTCAGCAAGGGCCTCGTCTCGTTCGCCCTCAACGATCGCCCGGGCGTCGCCCCCGAGACCAAGCACCGCATCCTCGGCGTCGCCCGCGACCTCGGCTGGAGCCCGAGCATCCGTGCCCGTTCGCTCAGCACTGATCGTGCCTTCGCCCTCGGGCTGGTCATCGCTCGCGACCCCGACACCGTCTCGAGCGACCCGTTCTTTCCCGCCTTCATCGCCGGTGTCGAGTCTGCGCTCGCGCCCGCCGGGCAGGCCCTCGTGGTGAGCGTGGTCGAAGAGGGGGAGCAGGAGTTCGCGAGCTACCGTCGCCTCGCCGATGGCGACCGGGTCGACGGCGTGATCGTCACGGACCTGCGCCGACACGACCCGCGCATCCGCCTTGTCGCCGAGCTGGGACTGAAGGCGGTCACCCTCGGGCATCCGGATGTCGCCTCGCCCTTCCCCGCAGTCTCCCGAGACGACGGCCCGGGCATCCAGGCCACCGTCGCGCACCTCGTCGGTCTCGGCCATCGCCGCATCGCCCACGTCGCAGGACCGAGACGGATGCTGCATGGCGCCCACCGCGCGGACGTCTTCGTCACCGCCGCACTCAGCCACGACCTACCGACCGATCTGCTCATCGAGACGGACTTCACGGTCGCCGCCGGAGCCGACGCCACCCGCCGACTGCTCGCGCTCGCCGAGCCCCCGACGGCCATCGTCTACGCCAACGACGTGATGGCCATCGCGGGCATGGGAGTAGCCCAGCGCGCGGGACTGCGCATTCCGCACGACCTCTCCATCACCGGCTTCGACGGCTTCGAGGTCGGCGAGTACCTGTACCCCTCGCTCACGACGGTCACCACCGCGGTACCGGCGTGGGGCAGGCGTGCCGCCGAGCTGCTACTCGCCAGCATCGCGGGCGAGAGCAGA
>Ga0247815_10002054_pt1 | contig 15031 bp, 17 predicted proteins | sample UWRJL194509B1_FD_181014 | JGI IMG/M metagenome (GOLD analysis project Ga0247815, IMG submission 181014) | Plant litter microbial communities from Arlington Agricultural Research Station in Wisconsin, United States - UWRJ-L194-509B-1 | ecosystem: Environmental > Terrestrial > Plant litter >...
TGATCTCCAAGCAATGCGCCCGTAACGCGCAGCTGATCCCCTGCTCGTTCGAGTACGTCTACCTGGCCCGCCCCGACTCGATCATGAACGGCATCTCGGTCTACGAGGCGCGCCTGCGGCTCGGCGACCGCCTCGCCGACACCATCGCCAAGTACACGCCGATGGGCGACATCGACGTGGTCATGCCGATCCCCGACTCCTCCCGCCCGGCGGCCATGCAGGTGGCGCAGAAGCTGGGTGTCGAGTACCGCGAGGGCTTCTACAAGAACCGCTATGTCGGCCGCACCTTCATCATGCCCGGCCAGGCGGAGCGCAAGAAGTCGGTCAAGCAGAAGCTCAACGCCATGGGCAGCGAGTTCCGCGGCAAGAACATCCTCATCGTCGACGACTCGATCGTGCGCGGCACCACCTCGAAGGAGATCGTGCAGATGGCGCGCGAGGCCGGCGCGAACAAGGTGACCTTCACCTCGGCCGCTCCCCCGGTGCGCTACCCGCACGTGTACGGCATCAACATGCCGTCACGGCAGGAGCTGGTCGCGCACAACCGCAAGATCCCGGAGATCGCGACCGAGCTCGGCGCCGACTACCTGATCTTCCAGGAGGTCGCCGACATGCAGGCGGCGATCATCGAGGGCTCGAACGTCTCGGCCCTCGAGATGAGCTGCTTCACCGGCGAGTACGTCACCGGAACGGTCAGTCCCGAATACCTGGCCTGGGTGGAGCGCACGCAGCTCAGCTGATCTCGGTCACCTCCTCCCCGCAGCGTGAGCTGCATGTTTTGGCTGTTCTCAGCGTTCGAGAGCAGCCAAAACGTGCAACTCAGCGGGGAATTAGCTGCCCGGGGCTACTGTTCGGGGCGCGGCAGCGGGTCGACCGTGGTCTGCTCGGCCGGCACGCTCTTGGCACGGCGCACCGAGACTCGGTCGAGGATGATCGCGACCAGGGCACCGAGCACGACACCGGCCGGAATGCCGTAGAGCAAGAAATAGCCGACCGTCGCGATGAATCCGACGGCAGGGTCGGTCGGAAACGCCGCGGTCACGATGATCGTGACGATCGCGCCGACGGCACCGCCCAGCACCAGAAACACCGGCACCTTGGGCGCGCGGCGGATGCTGACCCGCGAGGCCACCACGCGGGCGGCGGGCTCCACGGGCTCGGGTGCATTCGCGGGGTCTGGCTCGGGAGGCGTGGTGCTCATGTCACTATTCTCCCCGAGCTAGCTGAGCACTCGGAACCGCGCCCCACATCCCACGTTTGCCCGAATATGCAGAGTCTGGGCACCCGAAACCTGCAAATTCGGGCAAACGTGTGGAGGAAGTGGTGCTCGCGAGAGCTCAGCGCTCCCAGCGCAGCGGCAGAAGGGCGGCGAGGTCGGCGCGCGCGCCGGACGCGGCGACCCGGCCCTCGGCGACGGCGGTCGCCCACTCGGTGCCGCCGGTGGCCAGCTCGAGCCAGGTCAGGGCATCCGTCTCGACCACATTCGGCGGCGTGCCGCGGGTGTGACCCGGGCCCTCGATGCACTGCACCGCACCGAACGGCGGCACGCGCACCTCGACGGAGTTGCCGGGGGCGTCTTCGGCCAGCACCTGCAGCAGATAACGGACGGCCAGGGCGGAGGTGTCACGGTCGGGTTCGGTAGCGAGCGCGCGGCGAACCGCCTCGGCTCCCTCGGCGTCGGAGATGGTGGGGGTAGGCATGGCTCTACGGTACCGAAACGCGGAGTCCGTGAACCGAAGCACTGGGTACGCTTGCCCAGTGAGAATTCTCGTCCTCGGTTCCGGCGCCCGCGAACACGCGATCGTCACCGCCCTGCTGCGGGAGTCCCCGCGTCATGACATCACCGTCGCGCCCGGCAACGCCGGCATCGCGGCGAGCGGCGTGGAGGTGATCCACCTCGATCCGAGCAACCCCGGTGTCGTCACCGAGTTCGCGCTCGAGAACGACATCGAACTCGTCGTGATCGGGCCCGAAGCGCCCCTCGTCGCCGGTGTGGCCGACGCTCTTCGCGAGCACGGCATCCCGACCTTCGGTCCCGGCAAGGCCGCCGCCGCCCTCGAGGGCAGCAAGACCTTCGCCAAGCGCATCATGGAGGAGGCGGGCGTGCCCACCGGCCGCGCCCAGCGCATCGGCAGCTTCGAGGATGTCGCCGCCGTGCTCGACGAGTACGGCGCACCCTACGTGGTCAAGGCCGACGGCCTCGCCGCGGGTAAAGGCGTGATGGTGACGACCGACCGCGACGACGCGCTGGAGCACGCGCGGTACTGGCTCGGTCACGGCAGCGTGCTGATCGAGGAGTTCCTCGCCGGCCAGGAGGTATCGCTCTTCCTGCTCAGCGACGGCCACGACGTGCTGCCGCTTTCCCCCGCGCAAGATTTCAAGCGCCTGCTCGACGGCGACGAGGGCCCGAACACCGGCGGCATGGGTGCGTACTCTCCGCTGCCCTGGCTGCCGGCCGGCTTCGTCGACGAGGTCATCGACACCATCGCGCTGCCCACCGTGCGCGCCCTCGCCGCCGAGCAGACCCCCTTCATCGGTCTGCTCTACTGCGGCCTGATCATCACCGACGACGGCATCCGCGTCATCGAGTTCAACGCCCGCTTCGGCGACCCGGAGACCCAGGTAGTGCTGCCGCGTCTGGTCACCCCGCTCAGCGGTCTGCTGCTCGCGGCCGCCAGCGGCGAGCTCGGTGGCCTGCCCCGCCCGGAGTTCTCGGATGACGTGGCCGTCACGGTCGTGCTGGCCAGCGAGGGCTACCCCGAGTCCCCCATCACCGGCCGCCGCATCGTGGGGGTGGACACCGCCCTCGCCATCCACGGAGTGAGCATCGCCCACGCCGCCACCGCGCTCGCCGACAACGACCAGGGCGGCTCGGATCTCATCGCCACCGGCGGCCGCGTGCTCAGCGTCGTCGCCACCGGAGCCGACTTCGCCGAGGCGCGTTCGCGCGCCTACCTCGCGCTCGAGGCGATCGATCTCGAAGGCGGCCAGTACCGCACCGACATCGCAGCGAAGGTCGCCGAATGACTGAACTCCCGGGCTGGACCCACGCATACTCCGGCAAGGTACGCGACCTCTATGTCGACGAGGGCGTGACCGACCTCGAGCACGCCCGCCGCGTGCTGATGGTGGCCAGCGACCGCGTGAGTGCCTTCGACTTCGTTCTGGAGCCGGGCATCCCGAGCAAGGGCGAGCTGCTCACCACCCTCAGCCTGTGGTGGTTCGACAAGCTCGACGGCATTCCCAACCACCTGCTCTCCGGCATGCGCGAGACCGAATCCGGCCTGCCCGCCACCGAGATCCCCGACGCCGTGCAGGGCCGGGCGATGCTGGCGCGCACGCTCGACATGTTTCCGATCGAGTGCGTGGTGCGCGGCTACCTGGTCGGGTCGGGCTGGGCCGAATACCAGCAGAGCCAGACGGTGTGCGGCATCCCGCTGCCCGCCGGTCTGAACAACGGCGACCGCCTGCCCGAACCCATCTACACGCCCGCATTCAAGGCGCCGATGGGCGCTCACGACGAGAACATCAGCTTCGAGCGCACCATCGAGCTCGTCGGGCCGGAAATCGCGGAGTCGCTGCGCGCGCTCAGTCTCGAGATCTTCCGCCGGGCATCCGCCATCGCCGAGGAACGTGGGCTGATCCTCGCCGACACCAAGTTCGAGTTCGGTGCGAACCACGACACCGGGCTGATCACCCTCGCCGACGAGGTGCTCACGAGCGACAGCTCGCGCTACTGGGATGCCGCGACGTATGCGGCCGGCGGCCCGAACCGACTCGACAGCTTCGACAAGCAGATCGTGCGCAACTGGCTCAGCGCCAACTGGGACAAGACCGGCACCCCGCCGGAGTTGCCCGCCGAGATCGTGGAACAGACCGCCGCGCGCTACCGAGAGCTGATCGAGCGACTCACCGGTTCGCGAGCAGACCGCGGATGATCCTGCGCTCCGTGCCCTGGGACGACCCGGGCGCCACCGCGCTCCGCACCGCTCAGCGCGATGAGCTGACGATCCGATACGGCACCCCGGATTCCGAGCCGGGCGTCCTCCCCTCCGCCGACGACATCGCGATCTTCCTCGTCGCCTACGACGACGCCGGCACGCCGATCGGCTGTGGTGGACTGCGCGAACTCGACCCCACCGAGGGAGAGATCAAACGGATGTTCGTGGCCCCCGCTTCCCGCGGCACCGGAGTCTCCACCGCCATCCTGACCGCACTGGAGGATGCCGCGCGCGCCCGCGGCTGGCTGCGCCTGGTGCTCGAGACGGGCAGCGAGCAGCCCGACGCGATGCGGTTCTACGAGCGTGAGGGCTACGCGTCGATCCCGAACTACGGGCACTACGTCGGCTCGGAGCTGTCGCGCTGCTACGAGAAGTCGCTGGTCACCGGCGATCCTGCAGCAGACGCGCTCTGCGAGGGCTGCCAGTAGCCGAAGCCCGCTACTGCAGGTCGTTCAGCGGGTTGCCCAGCTGCGGGTAGTTCGTTTCGACGCTCGCCGATAGCCGTGCCTTCACCTGCTGGCTGGGTCCGTCGGCCAGAATCTCGAGCTGACCGGCCTCGATTCCCTCGTAGGCATTGCGCACGATCTCCGCGGGGTCTGCCTTCGGCACGGTGAGGTCTGCCGTCATCGGGGTGTCGGCGTAGCCGAGGTGCAGCCCCACCACCTGGGTCTTCTGCGGGGTCAGTTCGAGGCGTAGCGAGTTGGTCGCCGACCAGAGCGCCGCCTTGCTGGCGCTGTAGGCACCGGCCCCGGCGATCCAGCTCGACACCGAGAGCACGTTCACCAGCGCGCCGCCACCGTTGCTCGCGAGCACCGGCGCGAAGTCCCGCGCCACGGCGAGCGCGCCGAAGAAGTTGGTCTCCATGACGCTGCGGATGTCGTCGAACTCCGCCGACGAGATGGGCTCAGCCCCACCGACCCCGGCGTTGTTGATCACCACCGTGGTGTCACCCGCGTGCTTCGCGGCCTCGGCGACCGACGCGGCATCCGTCACATCGAGCCGCAGCGGCACGATGCGCTCGTCGTCCCACCCTCGAGGCGTGCGCGCGGCCGCATAGACCTTCGTCGCGCCGCGTTCGAGGGCCTGCGCGACGAACTCCACGCCCAGGCCGCCGTTGGCTCCGGTCACGAGCACCACTGCGCCACTGATGTTGGTCATTGCTTGTTCTCCCAGTCGATCGGGTCTGCCCTCCCAAGCATCCTGTGCCGACGAAAGAAATACCACCGGCTGTTCGCTGGTTGACCCTGGTATGACCACCATCGACCAGCTCGCTGCCGACACCGCCATGGGCGCGGTGACCCTGCTCGTCGCAGACCTGGACGCAATGACCGCCTACTACCGGGATGCCGTGGCGCTACCGGTTATCAGCCAGACCACCGACACGGTCACCCTCGGTCGCGGCACGACGCCGCTCGTCATCCTGAAGCACGCGCCCGAGTTGGTGCACGCCTCGCCCCGCGCGGCCGGGCTGTTCCACACGGCGATCCTGTTCGAGAGCGAGGCGGCGCTGGCGGCCTCCGTCTATTCGGTCGCGACCCGGGCCCCGAACACCTTCACCGGCAGCTCAGATCATCTCGTGAGCAAGGCCTTCTACTTCACCGACCCGGAGGGCAACGGCGTCGAGCTGTACTGGGACCGCGACCGCTCCGAGTGGAGCTGGACCCACGGGCAGATCGAGATGGGCACCGTGTTTCTCGACCCGAACGCCTTCCTGCAGCAGCACCTCACCGAGCAGAACATCGAGCAGCCGATCGTGGGCGGCGCCGTGGTCGGCCACGTGCACCTTTCCGTCGGCGACGTCACGACGGCGCGGGAGTTCTACGTCGACCGGCTCGGTTTCGAGCAGACCACGGCGTTCGGCGACTCCGCGCTGTTCGTGAGCGCGGGCGGCTATCACCACCACATGGCGATGAACACCTGGAACAGCGCGGGAGCCGGTCGACGCGGGCCCTCGCTCGGGCTCGGGCAGGTCGACATCCTGGTTCCCGGCACCGACGACGTCGGCGCACTGGACGAACGGATGCGGCACTTCGGCATCGGAACCCGCGACGACGGGCAGACGGTCAGCTTCGACGACCCGTGGGGCAACCTGATCCGGGTGACGACGGCCTGATCCCGCCGACGCGCGAAGTCAGTTGATGATCTCGCCGCGCTCGTCTGACGCGAGCGCCGCCAGCCGCTGCCGCCAGACCAGCAGCTGCTCGGGGGTCAGTCGGGTCCAGTCGGTGACCTCGCCGACGATCCGGATCGGGTCGGTGCTGCGATACGACCGCGTCGGGTTGCCGGGAAACTTCTTGTCGGTCACGTTCGGGTCGTCTTCGAACTCGCCCGTCGGCTCGACTTCATAGACGCGAGGCTCGCCCTCACCCGAGGCCAGCTCGGCGGCGAGCCCGGCACCGTCGGCGACGGCGGTGAAATAGATATGGTTCATCACGACCTCGGGGCGATAGTTCGACCGGAAGCCGGCGGTGAGCAGGTCGCCGATCTGCAGGTCGGCCTTGGTGCCGTGGAAGAAAGGTCCATCGTCGAGAGCGTCGTTCACCGCGACAGTTTAAGACCGCGGCGTGGTTAGGCTTTTCGAGTGGAGACCCCGACCGTGCTGACCTCGGTGGCCGAGGTCGCCGCCGCCATCCTCACCCTGCCAGGACCCGGCCGCGAGATCGTCGGCATCGCCGGCGCACCCGGCGCGGGCAAGTCCACCATCGCCGCGCAGGTGGTCGAACTGCTCGGCCCGAGCGCCGCGCTGCTCGGCATGGACGGCTGGCACCTGCCGCAGTCGCGTCTGGTCGAGCTCGGCCGACGCGAGCGGATGGGCGCCGTCGACACCTTCGACACGGATGACTTCGTGCGCACGCTCACCGAGCTGCGCAGTTCATCCGCAGCCGTGACCGCCCCCGGGTTCGACCGGACCGTCGAGGAGGCGATCCCCGACGTGATCTCCATTCCGCCGTCGGTGCATACGGTCGTGGTGGAGGGCAACTACCTGCTGCACGACGACGACGGCTGGGAGCGGGTCGCGCCGCTTCTCGACGCGACCTTCTTCGTTCGGGTGAGCCCGGACATCCGTCGCGCCCGCCTGATCGCGCGTCACGAACGCTTCGGCAAGTCTCCGGATGCCGCTGCTGCCTGGGCCCTGGGACCGGATGAAGCCAATGCGCGGCTCATCGAGCATGGCGCGAGCCGCGCGGACTACACGATCGCTCTCTGACTAGGGGCCGAGAGTGACTACCGGCCGAGAGCGCGCTGCTGGGGGGTGCGGCGCTTCTCGAACTCCTGATCGCGAGCCAGCTCCGGGGTGTCGATGCCGGGCACCGGCGTGATCGGGTCGTTCCACTGCTTGATGATCGCCCAGGCGACGGCCGCGGTCGGCACCGAGAGCAGGGTGCCGACGATGCCGCCGAGGATCGTGCCGGCGGTCAACGCCACCAGCACCACCAGCCCGTGCAGCTTCAGCGATCGACCGAGCACGACCGGCGAGAGGAAGTTGCCCTCCAGCTGCTGCACCAGGATGACGATGGCCGCCACCCAGATCGCCGCCGTCAGGTCGACGGTCACCAGGGTGACCAACGCCGCGATGATGCCGGCCGCCGTCGCACCCACCAGGGGGATGTACGCGGCGATGAACACGACGATGGCCAGCGGAATCGCGAGCGGAACCCCCAGGATGAGCATGCCCACCCCGATGCAGATCGCATCCACCAGGGCGACGATCGTCGTGCCGCGAACGTAGCCGCCCAGCGACTGCACCGCGCTGTCACCGGCGCGACGCAGCTTCGCGTGCAGCTGCGGCTTGAACGGCTTGATCAGAAAGGCCCAGATGGTCGGGCCGTCTTTCATGAAGTAGAACAGCACGATGATGGCGAGCACCGTGCCGGTGATCAGTTCGAGCGCGATGGAAGCGCCCGCCCCGACCCCGGCGAGCGCACCGCTACCGAAGTCGGCGCTGGTGACGAACTCGGTGAGCGTCTTCTGGATGTCGGCGATCTGCTGCTTCCCGATGGGCAGGTCCCCGCTCTGGAAGAAATCGCCTACCGCTTCGATGCCCTTGGTGACGGATTTCTGCAGGCTCGAGAATTGGGACTGCACCTGGAATACGGCGATCGTCACGATGCCGCCCAAGACGATCACTCCGGCCAGCAGCGAGAGGATCGCCGCGATGATGCGGGGCATGTGCTTCTCGAGTAGGCGCACCAAAGGGCGGAATGCGGAGGCGACGATCAGCGCGACCAGCACCGGGATCACCACCAGCTTCAACTGCACGGCGGCGTAGATGACCAGGGAGACCACCGAGAGCACGATGAGACCCTGGAGGCACCGGGTTGCCATGCGGCCGAGGACATCCGTCCACAGCGCCGACGGGGTGTGCTCGGCGACGGCGACGTCGGTGACCGTTTGGGCGCGCTCTTTTCTCCACATGCACCCGAGAGTACGGGCGACGCGTCTCGAAGGAAGGGGCTTGCGCCGGAGCGGCGAAAGTGTCGAGGGAGGGCGTTTACCGCTCAACTAGACTGGGGGCATCCACCAATCTCGAAATCGTTGGAGTCATCGGTGCCCACAATCGTCGTCGAAGTCATGCCCAAGGCCGAACTTCTCGATCCTCAGGGGAAGGCCGTCGCCGGCGCCCTCTCCCGCCTCGGCAAGAGCCAGTACACCGGTGTGCGCATCGGCAAGCGGTTCGAACTGACCGTGGACGAGGTGACGGATGCGGTGCTCGCCGACGTCAGGGACCTCGCGAACGAGATGTTCTCCAACTCGGTCATCGAAGACGTCGTCTCGATCACCGTGGCCGGCTCGACGCCTCTCGTGCACGACGACTCGCTCGCCGTCTCGATCGAGACCGTGGACGAGAATTGACCCGCGTCGGGGTCGTCACCTTCCCGGGGTCGCTCGACGACCGTGATGCGCAGCGCGCCGTGCGCCTCGCCGGGGCCGAGCCGGTCGCGCTCTGGCACGGTGACCACGACCTGCAGGGCGTCGACGCGATCGTGCTCCCCGGCGGCTTCAGCTACGGCGACTACCTGCGCTGCGGCGCCATCGCCTCGCTCTCGCCGATCATGGCCGAGGTCATCGCCGCCGCCAACTCCGGCGTGCCCGTGCTCGGCATCTGCAACGGCTTCCAGATGCTGACCGAGGCGCACCTGCTGCCCGGCGGCCTGATCCGCAACGATCACGGCAGTTTCATCTGCCGCGACCAGGTGCTCCGGGTCGAGAACACCGACACCGCCTGGACCACCGGCTACACCACCGGCGCCGAGATCACCATCCCGCTCAAGAACGGCGAGGGCGGATTCATCGCCGACGCCGAGACCATAGCACGCCTCGAGGGCGACGGCCGGGTCGTGTTCCGCTACGTGGACGTGAACCCGAACGGGTCGATCAACGACATCGCCGGCATCTCGAACGAGCGCGGCAACGTGGTCGGCCTCATGCCCCACCCCGAGCACGCGATCGAGGAGGGCTTCGGCCCCGATACCTCCGTCGCCATGCGCAACGGCACCGACGGCCTCACCATGTTCACCTCGGCGATCTCGGCGCTCATCTCCGCCTAGTCTTCGCTCCGCGTTGCGGCGGCCTCCGAGCTCTGAATCGGGATCGACGAGGTGAACTGACTCGCGCGCTCCTCCGCCTCGGGCGAGCCGTGGAACAGGCCGCCGGTATCGGTCGACGGCGCGCTCGCCCGGCGTGCCGGCTGCTCCGTGACGATCTCGACGCGGCTGTGCGGCAGCGCCTCCGGATCGTTCGACTGCAGCCACTCCACCATCTGCTCGCGCACCAGGCAGCGCAGGTCGAACAGGGTGGGGGCATCGATCGCGGTGACCAGGATGCGGATGTGAACGAAACCGCCGACGGCATCCGTCACCTGCAGCACCGACGCGCGCTGATCCCAGAGGGTCGTGCCGGCGAGGATCTGCTCGAGCTTCTCGCGCATCCGCGCCGGGCTCACCCGCCAGTCGAGGTCGAAGTCGACCGAGCCGAGCAACTCGCTCGAGTTGCGCGTCCAGTTCTCGAACGGGGTGGTGGTGAAGTAGGTGGAGGGAAGCACGAGCCGGCGGTCATCCCAGATGTGCACCACCACGTAGGTGAGGGTGATCTCCTCGATGCGGCCCCACTCCCCGTCCGCGACGACCACGTCATCCACCCGGAGCGCATCGTTGAAGGCCAGTTGAACCCCGGCGAAGACGTTGCCGAGAGTGGACTGGGCGGCGAGGCCGGCGATCACCGAGACGACGCCGGCGGAGGCGAGCACGCTGGCACCGACCGCCTGTACGCCCGGGAAGGTGAGCAGGATGGACGCGATGCCGACGATCACGATGACCACACTGGCGAGGCGGCGCACGATGATCAGCTGGGTGCGCAGGCGGCGGCGCAGGCGGTTGTCGGGCACATCGGTGCGGTAGTAGCCCATGGTGGCGCCGAGGGCGAAGCCCACCACGTTGACGGTGAACCAGGTGGCGACCGCGATGGTGAGGATGAGGAAGCCGTGGTGCACGCGGCCCGCCCAGTCGGGCAGCGGCCAGGTCATGGCCACGGCGATCCAGAGGGAGATGACGACCAGCAGGGCACGAAACGGATGCCGCGCCCGGCTGCGCAGCAGGCGCCCCCAGTCCCGACCGCGCGACGCCACCCGCACGATCACGGTGCTGATCGCGATGACGAGCACCGCGCCGATGACCGCGATCAGGAGGGCGAGGGCGAGCCCCCACCAGGATGTCCAGGCGAACACGGGCGCTCCTCTCGGCTGCGGATGTTGCAGGCGCTTCGGATAACCCAGGCTAGCGAGTCGCCGCACGTCGAGCCGTGCCGCTACGAGAGAGTGCCTCGCACGATCGAGTTTCCCGAATGGGCGGGGCTGCCGTTGTCAGGCTCCTCCGAAACATCGACCACCGGATAGGCGTCGGTGCTGATATCGGCGGGCATAGTGAATCTGCCGCTGTCGCCCACCAGCACGCCGAGGCTGATCAGCTTCTTCAGCGAGGCGGACATGATCCAGACCTCGCGGAATGCACCGGCAGACTCCGGCGCCGCTGTGAGGGTCACCACCAGCTCGCGGGTGCCGGATCGAGAGGTCTCGACCGTGGCTTCACCGCGCGCGTCAGGCCAGGCGGGGAGAGCCCGGAGGGTTGCGGCAGCGACGACCTCGTCGGACGGTGACTGCAGGGCGCCGATCAGCGCGACTCCGCCCCCGATGCCGATGAGCAGCGCGACCGAGGCGACGAGCGAGGCGATCCCGAGGGGAATCCGCCGCCTCTCCGCCTTCCTCTGCGCGCTCCTCCGCGGGCGTCGGCGGCGGTCGACGCGGTGCTCGCCCTGCCGGAGCGACTCAAGGGATGCGGCTTCGGAGATTTCGGTCTGAGGTGTTTCGCCCTCGGGGGCCTCGCGAACCGCCGCGGAGATCCTGTCCCACACCGCCGGCCGCGGGGCGGTCAGCTCGTCGAGGATCGGTTCCGATCGGGCGAGCCTGACGACGTGCGACAGCTGCTCGAACTGCGCCCGACACTCATCGCAGGCGTAGGTGTGCGCGCGGTCCGTGGAGGAGACATCCGGATCGAACAGGGCCATCAGGGCGATGACCTCAGGACTGACGTGTTCCACCATCCACCTCCAATCGTTCCCGCATCGCACCCAGACTCCGTCGAATGTGGCTCTTCACCGTGCCGAGCGGCAGGTCCAGGCTCTGGGCTATCTGCACGTGCGTGAGCCGGTCGAAGAACGCCATGTTCATGATTCGTCGCGGCACGGGATCCAGGCGGGATAACTCGTCGGCCAGAAGCATCCGTTCGACCACATCGTCGGTCCAGGCCAGGGATTGCCGGTCGAGGGACTGCGCCATCGTCTCACGGTCGCGACGCTCGCGAGCTCGCTTGTCGAGCGCATCGACGATCTTGTTGTGGGTGATGCCCATCAGCCAGGCGACGAGACGCGACCGGGCGGGATCGAAATTCTGCCGGGACTGCCACGCCGCGATGAACACGTGCTGGGTCACGTCCTCGGCGTCGGTCGCATTGCCGAGCGAACGGATCGCGAGGGTGTACACGAGACTCGACCACCGCTCGTAGATGACGGCGAGCGCAGCCTCCTCGCCAGCCTGGAACGCGGCGACGAGGGACGGCTCGGCGTTGTCGGGCAGCACCTCGGCCATCTCTCCTCCTCGTGAATGAATAGGTGCCGGTAAGCCTGGCACCGTTGCGGTTACTGCGGGGTGGCGATCACGACAATATTGTCGAGATAGTGACCGGTCGCGGCGTTGAATATGCCGCCACACGTGATCAGGACCAGCCGGGGAGGCCCTGATCGGTCGAAATAGTCCGCCATCGGCGCCCCTTCCTTGGCGACTTCCTGCACCGCGGTGGCGACATAGTCGCGCACTGATCCGTCGCTGGCACGGACGGCGATCGGCGAACCCGCTGGTAGATCTTTGATGCGACTGAACGGACCGATGCCGCCGACGCGTGCGTCGATGTGCGCGACGATGACCGTCGTGCCGGCGGCCGAGGTGGGTCCTGGACCGAACTCGTACCACCCCGCCACCCGGGAATCCGGGGGGACGGCCATCTGGCCATCGGCATCGAGCCCCTGGGGCAGCACGTCCATGTCGATCGACGCCGCGGGCACGGTGATGCGCACGGGTGCAACGGTGGGGCTCATGTCCTGCGCCGACAGACGGCCGTCGGTTCGGGGGATCGCCGGCCCCTCGGCCGTCGGTAGCGGCGACGGCGTCGGCGATGGCGATGCCTCGGAGGCGGGCGCGGTGATCGACTGTGCACTGCACCCGGCGAGCACGGCCACAGCGAGGGCGAGGACTGAGAACAGTCCCGCCCTGGCTGCGGTCGTCGAGCCGACGCGATCAGTGGGTCGCAACAGCCTTTTTCCTACTGATGATGATGGCCGACCCGATTGCGGCCAGAACCACCAGCCCGCCGACCCCCAGGCCCCAGACCCGAAGCGCGTCCTGTGTCGAAGCAGCCAGCGCGGCCGCCCCGGTCTCTCCGGTCGGCACACCGGCCGGAGGCGTGTGCAGCCCGGAGATGGTCTGCACGGCGAGCGCGAGGGTGCTGTTGGCAGCGCTGCCATACGCATACACGATCGTGTTCACACCCTCCCGGATCGCCACATCGGCGGGCCCGATCAGCGCCGGAGTGGTCGTTCCCGCGGCGGTCACCGACGCGGACACGGTCGTGGCGTCGAGATTGAGAACCTGCTCGTTGGGGTTGGACAGGTTGGAGACCACCGCCGCGCCGCCGGCAACGACGTCGACCGCCGGGGCCGCGGCGACGTGACGCACCGTGAGCCGCCCCTGGCCGGGGGCCGTCTTCGAGATGTCATTGGTGAACAGCGTCGCCGTCGGGGTGCCATCCGCCTTGAGGTGCGCCACCGCCGAGTAGTTCGTGTTGGCGGCGAGCGGGAGATCGATCGGTCCGATGACGGTTCGGTCGGTGGCGGAGGTGGCGTCTGCCGGGGTGATCGCCACCGAGTACGTGGCCGGCGCCAATGCCAGCGGGCCGGCGATCGTGCCGGGTACGAAGTCGTCGAGGGTGAGGGCACCGTTGACCCAGACATCGACGGTCGTTCCCGGAATGCCGTGGACGACTGACAGCTCTGCGTCGCCCGGGGCGGCCTGCGCTGCCGTCGGCGCGGCCAGCGCCGCCAGAGCGAAGGCGCCGATGGTGGCGCCGGTGATGATTCGTTTCTTCATGGGGTTCTCCGGTTCTCTCCCTGGCGGACGTGAATTGCCTTGCTGACTAGTACTTCCCGGCAGATCGCTTTCTGGATGCAGAAGTGGCCAGATTTTTTTTCGCGGATGCTGCGCCGCCGCACGAGGCGCCCGCAGCGGCGTCCCGCTCGCAGACCCTCCCGTAGAATTGGCTCGACCGGCACTCCCTCAATCCAGGAGCATCTCGCCACGTGAGCATCCCCACCGCCAGCCCCACTTCCAGCCCGTCACCGGCGGTCAGCGCACCTGACACCGTCGCCAATGCGAAGGCCACCCCGGAGCGGGAGCAGCCATACGCGGCACTCGGCCTCACCGAGTCGGAGTACCTCAGCATCCGTTCGATTCTCGGGCGGCGCCCGACGAGCGGTGAGTTGGCGATGTACTCGGTGATGTGGAGCGAGCACTGCTCGTACAAGTCGTCGAAGCGCTACCTGCGCCAGTTCGGCGACAAGGTCACCCCCGCCATGAAGAAGAACCTCATGGTCGGCATGGGCGAGAACGCCGGCGTCATCGACGTCGGGCAGGGCTGGGCGGTCACCTTCAAGATCGAGAGCCACAACCACCCCTCCTACATCGAGCCGTTCCAGGGCGCCGCGACCGGTGTCGGCGGCATCGTGCGCGACATCATCTCCATGGGTGCGCGCCCGGTCGCGGTGATGGATGCGCTTCGGTTCGGCGCGATCGACGACCCCGACACGGCCCGCGTCGTGCACGGCGTCGTCTCCGGCATCAGCTTCTACGGCAATTGCCTGGGCCTGCCGAACATCGGCGGCGAGACCTGGTTCGACCCGGTGTACCAGGCGAACCCTCTCGTCAACGCGCTCGCGGTCGGGGTGCTGCGCCACGAAGACCTGCACCTGGCCAACGCCAAGGGCGTGGGCAACAAGGTCGTTCTGTTCGGTGCGCGCACCGGCGGCGACGGCATCGGCGGGGCATCCATTCTCGCCTCGGACTCGTTCTCCGAGGGCGGCCCGACCAAGCGCCCGGCCGTGCAGGTGGGCGACCCCTTCGCCGAGAAGGTGCTCATCGAGTGCTGCCTCGAGCTGTTCCAGCAGGGTCTGGTGGAGGGCATCCAAGACCTGGGCGCCGCCGGCATCAGCTGCGCGACCAGCGAGCTCGCCTCCAACGGCGACGGCGGCATGTTCATCGAGCTCGAGAAGGTGCTGCTGCGCGACCCGACCCTCACCGCCGAGGAGATCCTCATGTCGGAGAGTCAGGAGCGCATGATGGCGATCGTCACGCCCGACAAGCTCGAGGGCTTCCTCGCCGTTGTGGGCAAGTGGGATGTCGAAACCAGCGTGCTGGGCGAGGTCACCGA
>Ga0247815_10002056_pt1 | contig 15024 bp, 10 predicted proteins | sample UWRJL194509B1_FD_181014 | JGI IMG/M metagenome (GOLD analysis project Ga0247815, IMG submission 181014) | Plant litter microbial communities from Arlington Agricultural Research Station in Wisconsin, United States - UWRJ-L194-509B-1 | ecosystem: Environmental > Terrestrial > Plant litter >...
GGCGTCCGTGCAGGGCTGGTCGGGCGATACATGAAGATAACGGTCGATACGAATATCCTCGTTCGGTCCGTGGTCCAGGACGACCCGGCGCAGGCGCAGAAGGCGGGCAGCGTCTTGCTGGATGCGGCATTGATCGCGGTGACGCTGCCCACATTGTGCGAGTTGGTTTGGGTGCTGCGTAAGTGGCAGGCGTGCAGGAAATAGACCGGACGCGAGAACTTTCTGTGCCGGAAACAAAAAACGCCGATCTGCATGGATCGGCGTTTTGTGAGGTATGTTCTTGGTGGCCCGGGGCGCAACCGGCATGGTCGTCGTCGCATAGCCTGACGCCCCTGCGGGGCCGGTTTTAGCGGCTGGAATGGCGTCAAAGTTGCCCCGCCAGTTGCCCCGGAAAGCCGGGATTTCGTTGCAGCGATTCATGGTGCTCCTCCTCTGATCCGAAGCACAATCGTAGCTGTCAAGCGGATGATCCTCAAGCGCGCACAACCACCACCGCCAAGCGGCGGCGGGCGATGAATCGGCTAGGAGCAAGCCATGTTTTCGTTTCACTCAAACCGGCTTGCCCTGCGGGGCCACACACCGCGATACGCCAGGAACTCAGCGGTTCTCGCCCAAGCGCAACTGATCGAGATAGTCGGCCCACTGCTGCATCATGGCGGCGCGTTCGGACAGATGCGCGGTGCGGTTGTAGGCCCGGCCGTGCGGGTCGCGCACCGCGTGGGCCAGCTGGTGCTCGATCAGATCCGTGCGCACCTTCAGCACCTCGTCGAGGATGGTGCGCGCCATCGCCCGGAAGCCATGGCCGGTCATGACGTCGCGCCCGATGCCCAAGCAGCGCATGGCGACGAGGATGGCGTTGTCGCTCATCGGACGCGCGGAGTTTCGTGCGCTAGGGAAGACGTAAAGCCCGGCCCCGGTGACGGGCCGCAGCTCGTCGAGGATCGCCACGGCCTGGCGCGACAACGGAACGACATGCGGGGTCTTGGTTTTGCTGACGGTGTAGCGCCACACGCGGTTCTCCAAGTCGACATCGTCCCACTTCGCCATGCGTAGCTCGCCCGGCCGCACGAACACCAGCGGCGCCAGACGCATCGCGCATTTCACGACGAAGCTGCCCTGGTAGCCATGCAGGGCGCGCAGCAGCAACGCGACTGCCGCCGGTTCGATCACGGCGGGGAAGTGGCGCACCTTCGCCGGTGGAATCGCGCCGCGCAAATCGACCGTGATATCGCGCTCGGCGCGTTGGGTGGCGACGGCATAGCGGAACACCTGGCTGCAGTTTTCCCGCGCCCTGTGGGCCGTTTCGACGGCGCCACGCTCCTCGATTCGGCGCAACACCGCGAGCACCATCGCCGGCGTGATTCTCCCCAAATGCCGCGATCCTATCCACGGGAAGACATCGCGCTCCAGGCGGCGGATGATGCGTGTCGCGTGCGACTCTGCCCAGGCCGGCGAGAATTTCGCGAACCACTCGCGCGCCACCGTCTCAAAGCTGTCCGGGTCGCCTTCGATGTGCATGACGGCTTTGGCGGCCTTGCGCTGGGCGCTGGGGTCGACGCCCTTGGCGAGCATGCTCTGGGCGACCAAGCGCAGGGTCCGTGCTTCCTTCAGCCCGACCCTGGGGTAAACCCCGAGCGACAGGCGCTTCTCTTTGTTGTCGAAAGAATACTTGAAGCGCCACCACTTTCCGCCGCCCGACGCCACCTCGAGATAAAGGCCGGCACTGTCGTAGATTCGGTAATTTTTTTTGGCGGGCTTGGCCGCGCGTATCGTCAGGTCGGTCAGCGGCATGGTTGCCCTCCTTTTGGGGCAACTCTAACCCTGGCGGGGCAACTCTCGCTTGATGTTGCCCCAGGAATGGCGTGGCTGTCGGCGAACTCTGGTGGATTTCGCCGGACGTAAAAAAACCGCATTCCCCTATGAGAGATGCGGTTTTTAAGTTCGCCGTAGGCGGGCTGAACGTTGTTCTTGGTGGCCCGGGGCGGAATCGAACCACCGACACAAGGATTTTCAATCCTCTGCTCTACCAACTGAGCTACCAGGCCAAGGGCCGCAATTATAGCAGACGCCCCCCAGGGTTTGGCAAGGGCCTGAACCTACTTTCTTGACTCCCCTGATTGCGCGGTATAAATTTGTCGATTGTGCAATCAACTCATCGGGAAAATATGAAGCGGACGACTTGGATGGTGGCGGCGGTGGGCCTCGCGTTGGCCGGCGCGGCGCATGGCGCGGCGTTGACGCCGGTGCAGAAACAGCTGCGCGAGATCTATCAGGAAATGGTGGAAACCAACACCACCAACTCGACCGGCTCCTGCACCGCCGCCGTGACCAAGGTGGCCAAGCGTCTCAAGGCGGCCGGCTACAGGGACGCCGATGTGCAGATCATCGTGCCGCCCGGCGGCCCGGCCAAGGGCAACCTGGTGGCGCGCCTCAAGGGCGACGGCGGCAAGAAGCCGCTGTTGCTGCTGGCCCACGTCGACGTGGTCGAGGCCAAGCGCGAGGACTGGGTCCGCGATCCCTTCAAGCTGATCGAGGAGGATGGCATGTTCTACGCGCGCGGCGCGTCGGACGACAAGGCGATGGCGTCGGCCTTCGTCGCCAACATGATCCGCTACAAGCAGGAGAAGCCGGCGCTCAAGCGCGACCTGATCCTGGCGCTGACTTGCGACGAGGAACTGGTGCCGTCGCAATTCGACGGCGTCGAGTATCTGCTCAAGCACCACCGCCCGCTGATCGACGCCGAGCTGGCGCTCAACGAAGGCGGCGGCGGGCTGCTGGACAAGGAAGGCAAACCGGTGCGCCACGGCATTCAGGCCGGCGAGAAGGTCTACCAGAGCTTCCAGCTGGAAGTGACCAATCCCGGCGGCCACAGTTCGGCACCGTACCGCGACAACGCCATCTACCACCTGGCCGACGGGCTGTCGCGGCTGGGCCAGTTCGCCTTCCCGTTCAAGCTGTCGGAGGTCACGCGCGCCTACTACGAGCGCATGGCGACGGTGGAGAAGGGCCAGGTCGCCGCCGACATGAAGGCGATCCTCAGCGATCCTCCGGACCCGGCCGCGCTGGAGCGGCTGTACGCGGTGAGCCCTGGCCATAATTCGACCGTGCGCACCACCTGCGTGGCGACCAAGGTCGAGGCCGGCCACGCCGACAACGCCTTGCCGCAGCGCGCCCGCGCCACCGTCAACTGCCGCATCCTGCCGGGCGAGCCGATCGAGGCGGTGCAGGCGACGCTGCAGCGGGTGGTGGCCGACGACAAGATCAAGATCAGCCGCATCGGCGACGGCGTCATCAGCCCGATGCCGCCGCTGACGCCGGAGTTGATGAAGGCGGTGGTGGAGATCAGCGACGCTATGTGGCCGGGTGTGCCGGTGATTCCGACGATGGCGACCGGCGGCACCGACGGCCGTTTCCTCAACAACGCCGGCATCTGGACCTACGGCATCAGCGGGATGTTCGCCGGCCCGGAAGGCAGCGGCGCGCACGGCTTGAACGAACACATTCGCGTGAAGTCGCTGTACGACGGCCAGGAGTACCTGTATCGCCTGGCTAAGCGGCTGGCGACCGAGTAGGCGCTAGTTGACGGTGATGCTGAAGCTGCGGAATTTTTTCGGCTTGTTCGATTTCTTATCCTTGCAGCCGTCGCCGTCATCGCTCAACAGTTGAAAGGTCTTGCCGTCGGGCAGGGCAAACAGCGCTTCCGGATGCATCCCGCCGCTGATGTCGATCTTCAACAAGACCGGCGCGTCCGAGGCGGCGCCCGACCATTTGTAGATCTTGAAATCGCCGCCTTGCCCGGCCGGGCCGGCGACGATCAGATAGGCGCGCAGCTGGGCGGCGTAGTCGATGCTGCGGATGCCGCGTCCCCCGAGCGCCAGTTCGATCGGCGCGCCGAGGAGCGGCGAGGTGCCGCTCGCCGCGATCAGCGCATCGGGGTTCTGCAACGGCACGATCAATGCCTTGCCTTCATGTAGCGGACTGCGGAAGCCGAGCAACAAATGGCCTTGCGGCGTGGCGGCCAGGCCTTCGATATTCAGGCCGCCGTGCTCGGGCGTTTTGGTTTCCGCTTCCACCAGGCCGTATTTGGCGTCCAGCCGCTTCGGGTCGAGCAGCGCCGCGAGCAGGCCGGTGTATGCCTTGCCGACGGGCGTCACGCTGACCACGCCGTTCTTCTCGTCCAGGTCGGTGGCGAAGAATTGGCGCCGCTTGGGCTTCACCTCCTTCTTGGTGTTTCGGCCGTGGGAGCCGATCCAATAAATCCGCTTGCCGATTTGCGCCGCGCCTTCGATATCGGCTTCGCCTGTTTCTTTCTCGCCGGGGATGCTGAGCAAGGCCGACAGGTCGAACGGCTCCCCCAGCGCCGGGCCGGAAACATCGCGCCGGTAGAGCCGGAGAAAATTGTCGTCGTCATCGGCGACCAGAAAGCGGTCGCCACCGACCGCGACGGCGGCCGAGGCGTTGCAGATGCCGAAGTGTTCCAGCGGCGTTGCCGCGTGCGCGCTCGTCACGGCGGCGCTGAGCGCGGCGATACAGGCAATACGGTTCATGACACCTCCCATCGGTCAGTCCAACTTGGCGTTGTGTGGTTATTCCGGCACGATGATGCGCCAGCGCCACGGCTTCAGCACGGCCTGGCCTTCGTCGCCGGCCAGCTTGTACTTCTGCAACGTGGCGGTCGGGTTGACGATCACGCGCACATTATTGGCGCCCTGCTGGCGCTTGAAGGCGAACAACTGTTCGTTGCCGACATCGAGCAGCTGCACCGCGCCGCCGGCCGCGCCGTTCCACAGCGCCGGGTTCTGCTGCTTCAGCGCGTTCAGGCCGGCGTAGAAGCCTTCCAGCTCGTAGCTCTTCCAGTCGATCGGATCTTTCTCGAAGAACTCCAGCTTCTTTTCCAGCCGCGATTCCTGGCCGTTGTAGACCAGCGGCATGCCTGGCAGCGTGTAGCTCAGCACCGTCATCGCGCCCCAGGCCGGGCCGTACAGATCCTTGTCCGCGCCCTCCCACGAGTTGATGTCGTGGTTGCTGGTGAACTGCAAACGATAGGCGTCGCGCGAATACGCTTTCGGCGGCTTGGCGACGTAGGCTTTGAGTTCGGCCGCGCCGGCCTCGCCCTTGCCGATCTTTTTCATGATGGTGTTCAGCGGCCAGTCGTAGCTGGCGTCGAACGCTTTCGCGTGCAGCGCCGGTTCGTCCGCTTCGGCCAGCATGAACACCGGCTTGATCTGGTCCAGCCGCGCGCGCGCCTGATCCCAGAATTCGGCCGGCACGAAGCCGGCGGCGTCGCAGCGGAAGCCGTCGACGCCGACGTCGCGCACCCAGAACGCCATGGCGTCGGTCATGCCCTTCCACAGCGCCTTGTTGCCGTAATCGAGGCCGACCACGTCGCTCCATTCCTCGGTCTCGCCGGCGCCGTTCTTGAAGCTGACGGAATGAATCTCGCCCTTGTCGTCCTTCTTGTACCAGTCCGGATGCTGCTCGACCCACGGGTGGTCCCAGGCGGTGTGGTTGCCCACCCAGTCCAGGATCACCTTCATGCCCAGCCCGTGCGCCTGCTTGACCAGCTTGCGCAGGTCGTCGACGTTGCCGAATTCCGGATTGACGGCGGTGTAGTCGCTGACCGCGTAGTAGCTGCCCAGCGCGCCCTTGATGTTCTTCTTGCCGATCGGGTGCAGCGGCATCAGCCAGATCACCTGCACGCCCATGGTTTTAAGGCGCGGCAGGCTGGCGCTGAAGGCGTTCAACGTGCCTTCCTTGCTGTACTGGCGCAGGTTCACTTCATACACGTTGGCGCTCCGGCTCCAGGCCGGGTGCTTCGGATCGGCGTGCGCCGCCGGCGGTGCGCTCAACAACGCGACCAGCGGCAGCAGGGCGGCGAGTTTTTTCATACGTCTCCCGGTTTATTTGAGGGTGCGTTCGAACAGTTCATTGATGCGGCGGTATTCGTCGTACCAGCTCTCCGGATGCACGAAGCCGTGCCGCTCCATCGGGTACGGCGCCAGCTCCCAGTTGGCTTTCTTCAGTTCGATGAAGCGCTGCGCCATGCGCACCGAGTCCTGGAAGAAGACGTTGTCGTCGATCATGCCGTGGGCGATCAGCAGGTTACCTTTCAACTTGTCGGCGTATTCGATCGGCGACGAGACCTTGTAGGCTTCCGGGTCCAGGTCCGGCGTGTTGAGGATGTTGGCGGTGTACTCGTGGTTGTAGGTGGTCCAGTCGGTGACGGGACGCAGCGCGGCGCCGGATTTGAACTGGTCCGGCGCGCGCAGCAGCGCCATGAAGGTCATGAAGCCGCCGTAGCTGCCGCCGTAGATGCCGACGTTCTTGGCGTCGCCCTGCTGGTTGGCCACCATCCAGTTCAAGCCGTCGACGTAGTCCTCCAGTTCCGGATGACCCATCTGGCGGTAGATCGCGGTGCGCCAGTTGCGGCCATAGCCCAGCGAGGCGCGGTAGTCCATGTCCAGCACGATGTAGCCTTGCTGCACCAGCAGGTTGTGGAACATCTGCTCGCGGAAGTAGACCGGATAACGCTTGCTGACGTTTTGCAGATAGCCGGCGCCGTGCACGAACATCACGATCGGATATTTTTTACCCGCTTCCAGCGTGGCCGGGCGATACAGCTTGGCCCAGACCGGATCGGCGCCGTGCGTCGACGGCACCGCGACGATTTGCGGCGTGATCCACTCGCGCGCCTTGAAGTCGGCGCTGCGGGTGTCGGTCAACTGCGTCACCGTGCCGCCGCCGCTGGCGACGGTGCCGATCTGCGACGGCATGTAGGCGGTCGAGTAGCGCACCAGCAGCTTGCGGCCGTCCGGCGACAGCGTGAAGCTTTCGACGCCGCCCAGCGAGGTCAGTTCCTTCAGCGCGCCGTCCTTGGTGGCGGCCGAGCAGACTTCATAAGTGCCCGGCAGTTTCGGATTGCACAGGAAGTAGGCGGTGCCGCCGTCGGACGACCAGGTGACGTCGGAGGCTTCCCATTTGCCGGACGTCAGCGCGCGCGCCTTGCCGTCGGCGGTTTGCGTGTACAGGTGGGCGTAGCCGCTTTCCTCCGACTCGTACCACAGCGTGCTGTTGTCCGGCTGCCAGCCGAAGTCGTTGCCGCGGTTGTTGACCCAGGCGACGTCACTCAGGCGATGCACCGGTTTCAGCGTGGCGCCGTTGAGATCGACCGTGGCGATCCAGCGGTCCTTGTTGTCGATGGCCTGCGCCATCACCGCCACTTGCGCGCCGTTGGCGCTCCAGCGGATCGATTCCTCGCGGCGCTCGAAGCGCAGGCCGCGATTGCCTTTCAGCGGATCGCGCTTGTTGGCGGCGCGCAGTTCGGCCAGCGGGTCGACGTTGATGCCGGGCAGGGCGTCGAACGACAGCTCGGTGACTTTGCGGGTGGCGATCTCGATCAGTTTCAGTTGGTGCGGCAGCGGGCCTTCGTCGCTGACGCGCTTGCGCTCGTCGTCGGATTCCTCGTAGCCCGATTCGGTCACGTACTTCGGCATCTTGCCGACGCGGCGCTTGTCGCCGTCCTTGGCGCTGGTGACCAGCAGCAGGTAGCGGCCATCCGGCGACAGCGAACTGGTTTCGATGACGACCTTCTCGCCCAGGTAGACCGGCAGGGCGGCGCGGGTGGCGTCGGCGCCGCGTTCCTCGTTGCGGCGCTCGCGGGTGGCGTCCTTCTCTTGCTTCAGGCGCGCCAGCGTGGACATCAGGCGCAGTTGCAGGTCGCGTTGCGAGCTGGCGTCCGGCGCGGCATCGGGATCCTTGGCGGTGCGCAGCTGAATCACCGGCGACACCAGGCGCTCGGCGCGGCTCCAGCTGAACCAATCGCTGCCGACGCGGAACTGCACGTGGGCGCCGTCGGCGGCGTATTGCGCATCGGCGGCGGCGGTGGTGCCGCGCACGATCTGCGTCAGCGCGCCGGTCTTCAGGTCGCGTTCGAACAGGTCGCCGTTGCGCAGCAAGACGGCGCGGGTGCGCTCGCGGTTGTAGACCGGATCGGCGCTATCGAGGTTGGCCAGCTGCTTGTTGTCGACCAGCTTGGGCGCGCCGCCGGCGATCTGGTAAGTGTCGCGCAGCACCGAGCCGTCGCGTTTCTGCTTGAAGTAGACCTGGCGGCTGTCCCAGCCCCACCATGCCGATTCGACCGGGTTGCCGATCCAGTCGGGATTGGACATCGCCTGGTCCAGCGTGATCGGTGTGGAGGTGGCGGCTGCGCCAGCGGTGGCGCTGGCGGCGAGCGCTAAAAGAGGCAGAACAAAACGCATCGGTAGTTTCGCTTTGAGGTTGAGGAATCGGAGGCGCCGGATCGCGGCACGAACCAGATTCTAGCCGAACCTTTAGCTGCGGGCCATCTTGTCGGGATGACCATGGCCGGCGTACAGGCCGCCGCGCCGTGGCGCCAGCCGCAACGCCAGCAACAGCAAGGCGCCCGCCGCGACATACAGCACGATCAGCGCGGCCAGCATGGCGGCGCTGCCGCCCCAGGCCATGGCCTGTTGACCCAGCGCCGGGCCGAAGGCGCCGCCGATCAAACCGAAGCCGCACACCAGCGCGATGCCGGCGGCGGCGCGGCGCCGTGCCAGCAGGTCGGCCAGGATCGCCACCAGCAGCGGCGCGGCCGAGGCGATGCCCAGCGACGCCAGCGACAGCCCGGCCAGCGACCAGGTCAGCGCGTTGTCGGCGGCGATGGTCAGTCCCAGCCCGCCGGCGGCCAGCACCATGCAAGCGACGAAGTGGCCGCGCCGTTCGCGCCGGCGGTCCGAGTCGTAGCCGATGACGATCATGCCGATCACGCCGGCGATATTGGGCAGCGCGGACAGCAGGCCAAGCTGCATATGGCTTCCCGCGCTCATGCCCCAGCGCTGCATCAGCAGCGGCGCCCAGAACGCCAGCGCGTAGCTGGCGCCCATCAGCAGCAGGTTCGATAGCGCCAGCACGCCGATGGCGGGAGTGCGCAGCAGCGACCAGCTGATGGCGAAGGCGGATGGTGGATCGTCGTCCTCCTCTTCGCCGGCATTGGCGTCCAGGCCGGAGGCGGCGGCCAGCAGCGCCTCGTCGCGCTCCAGCGCCTGCTCCACCATCTGCTGCTCGAACGGCGACAGCCAGCGCGCGTCCTCCGGTTTGTCGTCCAAATAAAAGTAAGCGATCACGCCCAGCAGCGCGGCCGGCGCGGCTTGCGCCACCAGCATCCATTGCCAGCCTTGCAGTCCCTGGTACAGATTCAGGCCACGCAGCGTGGCGGCGCACAGCGGGCCGGCCACCACGCCGGCCATCAGCGCGGCCGACGCGAACACGGCGATCACGCGCGCGCGCCGCGCCGCCGGATACCAGTAAGTGAGATAGAGGATCGCGCCGGGGAAGAATCCCGCTTCAAACACGCCCAGCAAAAAACGGATCAAGTAGAACTCGACCGGCGTTTGCACGAAGGCGCCGGCGGCGGCGATCGCGCCCCACAGCAGCATCATGCGCAACAGCGTCTTGCGGGCGCCGATTTTTTCCAGCAGCAGGTTGGCGGGCAAGCCGAACATGCAGTAGCCGGCGAAGAACATGCCGACGCCCCAGGCATAGGCCTGGTCGCTCAGGGCGAGGCTGTCCTGGATCTGCAGTTTGGCGTAGCCGATGTTGACGCGGTCCAGATAGGCCACCGCGTAGCACAGCATCAGCAGCGGCAGCAGCCGCCAGCTGATTTTGCGATAGATGGCGTCCATGCCGGCGGCGCCGCGCAGGTGCAGTAGCGTGGCGCCGTGGCTCATGACGGCGCCCTCGGCGGACGCAGATTCGGCGTCGAGAGAGCGGTGGCGGAATGGGTCTGCATAAGCCGATCTTATCCGCCGGATTATGCTTAGGCAAGCGTTCGGCTCGTTTGCCGGAATGCAAAACAACAGTCGGTGCGCAGGCCGTCCGAAGTGCCCGATCTTGGTGCAATCAGACCGGTTGGCGGCGCGGGCGCAGCTCCGGTTGCGAGGCGGCGTCGTCGTCGTCCTGGGCCAGGAATTTGCTGCCGATCTCGAACCATTCGTCGCTGGAGATCACCTTTTGCGCCAGCGGCAACAGTTCCTGCTCCTCCTTGTCCAGCCGCTTCAGCAGGTTCTGGCAATACAGGTCCACGGTGCGGCACAGGAACTTGCCCTGCGAGGCGCTGCGGCGCATGGCGCGGCGCAAACACTTGTGCACCGCGTTCAGCATCGCGCCGCCGAGACGGCTCAAGGCCTCCAGGTCGTTCATCAGCGCGGCGCAATTGGAATCGGCCTTGCGCACCGCCGGCATTAAACAGGCCTCGACCTTGCGCTGGTGGCGCGCTTCGGCAAAGCTGGTCAATTCCTTGAGTTGGGTTTCAATGAACACAGGATCGATTTCCTGCGGACGGCGCGCGATCGACTGCACGTATTGCAGCAGACGCGAAATGAAGTGGCGTTCTTTCTTTTGTTCGATCGACAGCGTCAGCAGAACATAGGTGGCGGTAAGCATGGCGTTTCCCGTAGTTGGCCGGAGCGCTCGGTAGTGAAGCGGTTTACCTTAGCGCCGCAGCGGGCTCATTCAACGTCGATTTACAATTGTTCACAACTAGATGGGTGGCAATAACAATGTAAAAATTACCGGCGGGGAAGATGAATTGTGCACACGTCAAGCCGGCGAAAAATCGCTGCACGTCACTGGTTGAAGTGAAGATTATGCACGGATTCCGCGCCGGAAAATACGCGATTTATTGCTTTTACTAACAAAAATAACTATCGGCCACCGCCGATTTCGCGGTGGCCTCAATGCTGCGGCGCGGCGAATTTACGCGGCGCGCGGCGCGCCCAGATAAGCGCTGCGCGGCGCGCCGAAACCGGCCTTGACCTGGCGCGAGGTCTCGTCGGTCAGCACTTCGTCGTCGCCCGCGTTCAGCGCTTTGACGATCGCGTCGGCGATGTCGGCCGGCGCCGATTTCGGCGCGTCGACGCCGGCGGTCATGTCGGTGTCCATATAGCCCATGTGGGCGCCGAGCACGTGGGTGTTCTGCGCCGCCAGCTCGCCGCGCAGGCCGTTGGTCAGCGCCCAGGCGGCGGCCTTGGAGGCGCTGTAGGTGCCGGTGCTCGGCAGGCTGATCCAGCTCAGCGCCGACAGGATGTTGATGATCGCGCCGCCGCCGTTGCGGCCCAGTACCGGCGCGAAGCCGTGGCTCAAGGCCAGGGGGCCGAAGAAGTTGATTTCCAGTTCGTCGCGGGCGGCGCTCAGCGCGTCCGGGGTGCTGACGCCGCTGCCGGTGGAGATGCCGGCGTTGTTGATCAGGATGGTCAGGTCGGGAATCGCCTGCACCACGGCGGCGATGTCGGCGGCGTTGGTCACGTCCAGCTTGATCGGCGTGACGCCGGCCAGCGTCACCGATTCCGGATTGCGGGCGGCGGCGTAGACCTTGCGCGCGCCGGCGGCGAGGGCGGCTTGGGCCAGGGCTTTGCCCAGGCCACGGTTGGCGCCGGTAACGAGGACGACTGCGTCTTTGAAGTTCATGATGTTTCCTTTTGGTTGATGGATGAAAATTACAATATGACCGGTCATCTTAAAAGTGGCCGAAAAAAAATCACACGAGTATGCGGCCCAACACCACGCGGGCGTAACGGTCCAGCGGCTCGCGGCTGTGCTCCGCCTTCGAGCGCAACACCGCGCCCTGCCAGGCGTCGACCACGAAATCGGCCAGCTCGGCCGCCGTGTGGGTCGCGGCGATGCTGCCATCCCGTTGCCCTTCGGCGATCACGCCCGCCAGCGCGCCGGACGATTTGCCGAACGCGATCCGCATCTCTTGCCGGATCGCCGGCACCTGGTTGGACAGCTCGGTGCTGAAGTTGCCCAACAGGCAGCCGCAGTTGAAATCCAGCGCGGCGTTTGATTCGATATAGTCGTGAAAATACTGCTGGATCCGGCCCAGCGGCGACAGCGACGTGTCGTGCAAGGCCGAGGCCAGCCGCGCCGCCCCCTCCGAATAACGCTGCAACACCTCCAACCCCAGCGCTTCCTTGCTGGCGAAGTGGTTGTAGAACGAGCCCTTGGGCACACCGGCCGCCGTCGTGATGTCCTGCACGCTGGTGGCGTTGAAGCCCTTGCTGTGCAGCAGGCTCAGGCTGGTGGCGACCAGTTGTTCTTTGACGTTAGGTTTAGGCATGACAATAATATGACCGGTCGTCTTAAAAAAGTCAACCACTTTTTGTTGTTGCGATGCGGCAGACATTAGGAAATCTTTCAGTTATAGTAATTTTACCGCTCGTCCCCCAAAGGAAAATACCATGCGTTACATGCTACCGCTGTTGCTTGCGCTATTGCCTGGATTGTCGCTGTCGGCATCGGTGGGCGCCGCGCCGCTGGAGTTGAAGATGTGCGTCTTCGATCATCCGTTCCCGCCGATGACCAATCCGGACGGCAGCGGCCAGGCGCAGGAGCTGCTGCGCCGCGCCTCCGCGCTGCAGCCGGTGCGGATACACAGCGTGGTCAAGCCGCGCTTCCAGTGCATGGAACAGCTGCGCTCCGGCGAGGTCGACGCCATGCTGGCCGCTTTCATCGAGGACCGCACCGAATACGGCGCCTATCCGATGAAGGATTCGCGGCCGGACGCCGGCCGCGCGGTCGGCGAGCTCAACTTCATGGTGTCGCGCCGGCAGGGCGGCAAGGTCGACTGGGACGGCAAGCAGTTCGTCGACCTGGGCCGGCAGCCGGTCGGCACCCAGCCGGGCTTGCTGCATGTGTCGCTGCTGCGCGGGCTCAACGTGGTGATCGACGACAGCGCCGCCGGCCCCGAGCAAGTGTTCGCGATGCTGGCGCAAAACCGCGTGGCGGCGGTGGTGACCCAGCAGGGCGAGGGCGAGGCGCTGATCGCCAGCAAATACAAGGGCCGGATCGAGATGCTGCCCAAGCCCTTCCAGGCGACGCCGATGTATTTGCTGGTCAACAAAGCGTTCTATCAAAAGCACCGGGCCCAGATCGACGCCTATTGGGATGCGATCCGCCAGGTCAAGTAGCATAAAGTAACAGGTTTGCTTGCTGCACCGCACTCTTGGTATGATCTCCGACAGCCGGCCACCAGCCGGCTACTTTTCTTATAACGTCGGAGATCACCGAATGAGATTACCTCTGCTGCTGTTGGGGACCGCCGTCGCGGCTTCCAGCGCTATCGCCGCGCCGCGCGGTTTCACCGTGGAAGACATGGTCAAGATGGAACGCGTCGGCGCCCCGGTGCTGTCGCCGGACGCCAGCCGCGTGGTGTACACCGTGCGCTCGACCAATATGGACAAGAACCGCGGCAACACCCAATTGTGGATGCTGGACCTGCGCGCGGCCAAGTCCGCGCCGGTGCGCCTGACCCAGGCCGACGCCAGCAGCAGCGATCCGGAATGGTCGCCGAACGGCGACGCGGTCTACTTCCTGTCGGCCCGCTCCGGTTCGAACCAGGTGTGGCGCCTGCCGCTGGCCGGCGGCGAGGCGGCCAAGGTCACCGACCTGCCGCTGGACGTGGAAAACTTCCGCCTGTCGCCGCAGGGCGACCGGCTGGCGCTGAGCGTGGCCGTGTTCCGCGATTGCGCCGACCTGGCGTGCAGCAAAACCCGCCTGGACACCAAGGCCAAGGACAAGGCCAGCGGCAAGGTCTACGACAAGCTGTTCGTGCGCCACTGGGACACTTGGGCCGACGGCCGCAACAACGTGCTGTACTCGGCACCGATCGACGCCACCGGCAAAGTCAGCGCGCAGCCGGTCAGCCTGTCCGGCATGCTGGATGGCGACGTGCCGTCCAAGCCGTTCGGCGATCATGACGAATACCACTTCAGCCCGGATGGCAAGACCGTCGTGTTCTCGGCGCGCATCGCCGGCCGCACCGAGGCCTGGTCGACCAACTTCGACGTCTACACCGTGCCGGCCACCGGCGGCGAGCCGAAAAACCTGACCGCCGACAACCAGGCGTGGGACACCAAGGCGATCTATTCGCCGGACGGCAAGACGCTGGCCTACCTGGCGATGGACAAGCCGACGTTTGAAGCGGACCGCTTCCACCTGGTGCTGGTCGACGTCGCCAGCGGCAAGAAGCGCACCGTCGCCGACAGCTGGGACCGCTCGATCGCCGACTACCGCTGGACCCCGGACAGCAAAGCGCTGCTGGCCACCGCCGACGATATCGGCCAGCACCGTTTGTTCTCGATCGACGCCGCCAGCGGCAAGGTCGCGGCCTTGACCGGCAAGGGCTACGTCAGCGCCTTCGACGTGGTCAAGGACACCGTCGTCATGGCGCAGGCCAACCTGTCGTCGGGCGCGCAGCTGTTCAAGTTCAAGCTCGGCACTTCCGGTGAAAAAGCCGCGCAGCTGACCACGCTGAACGACGCCGCGCTGGCCGACGTCAAGTTCGGCGAGTACGAGCAATTCTCCTTCACCGGCGCCAACGGCGAGACCGTCTACGGCCACGTCATGAAGCCATGGAACGCCACGCCGGGCCAGAAATATCCGATCGCCTTCCTGGTGCACGGCGGCCCGCAAGGCAGCTTCGGCAACTCGTGGAGCTACCGCTGGAATCCGCAGGTGTACGCGGGTTCGGGCTATGCCACCGTGTTCATCGACTTCCACGGTTCGACCGGCTACGGCCAGAAGTTCACCGACTCGATCAGCGGCGACTGGGGCGGCAAGCCGCTGGAAGACCTGCAAAAAGGCCTCGCCGCGGCGGTGCAGAAGTTCCCGTGGCTGGACCGCGAGCGCAGCTGCGCGCTGGGCGCGTCCTACGGCGGCTACATGATGAACTGGATCGAAGGCCAGTGGTCGGACGGCTTCAAGTGCATCGTCAACCACGACGGCGTGTTCGACACGCGCGGCATGGCCTACGCCACCGAAGAGATCTGGTTCACCGAGTGGGAAAGCGGCGGTACCTACTACGACGTGCCGGAACTGCACGAAAAGTTCAACCCGGCGCTGCACGTGAAAAACTGGAAGACGCCGATGCTGGTGGTGCAGGGCGACCTGGACTTCCGCATCCCGACCTCGCAGGGCTTGGGCACCTTCACCGCGCTGCAACGCCGCGGC
>Ga0247815_10002057_pt1 | contig 15024 bp, 13 predicted proteins | sample UWRJL194509B1_FD_181014 | JGI IMG/M metagenome (GOLD analysis project Ga0247815, IMG submission 181014) | Plant litter microbial communities from Arlington Agricultural Research Station in Wisconsin, United States - UWRJ-L194-509B-1 | ecosystem: Environmental > Terrestrial > Plant litter >...
ACGCTCTTGCTCAAAAAAAGTCTGGGCACGTAGCGATTGAACAGGCTGGGTGGATGGATGCGTGAGGTATCCCTTGGAAAGAACCGGCCTCTGATAAGGGGCTTCGAGCTCATCTCCCAGTAAGGTGATACTTCCTGAGAATCCACGTTCACGCACACTCGCTGCAATCTGTACGCCGGCATAGGATGCACCGATAATTACCAATGAGTTTTCCATTGTGGACTACCCCTGCCGATCCGGAATTGTCACCACGAGACCGGCCAGGTTGTCCGTAATCAATATTTGGCATCCCAGCCGGCTGGAGGGCAAACGATCAGCTGCAACGCCTTCGAGCAGTTCTAGCTCTTCCTCGTCCGCCGGTGTTAAACCAATGACCGATACAGGGTCCACATACACATGGCAGGTGGCGCAGGATAGGCATCCCCCGCATTCGCCATCGACGCCACGCAGATTGTTGAGCAATGCAGCCTCCATAACGCTTGTTCCAACCTCGACATTGACATCTCGTCGCGTCCCGTCCCGAAGGACGTAGGTGATGATTGGCATATGATTTCCTCGACAAAGAATGAAATAGATTCCTTAGAACATCTCGAAATATTCCCGATGCTCCCACTCCGTGACTTCAAGGTTGAATCGATTGATCTCTGCCTGTTTGAGGCTGCAGAAATAGTCAATAAATTCGCTACCGAAGCCTTCACGCAGGCAAGGGTCCGACGCTAGGGAATCCACAGCATCAGCCAAGGTGCGCGGCAATGCAGGGGCGACAGTTTCGTAGGGAGTGTCCGCAGAGGGGCCGAGCGCTAGTTGCCGATCAATGCCATCAAGACCAGAGATCACTTGCGAGCCAAAGTAGAGGTATGGATTTGCTGTAGGTTCACCCACCCGGTTTTCGAGTCGAGTTGCAGCATCTGCGACACCACCCAGCACGCGGATCATTACACCACGGTTGTCACGCCCCCAGATGGCTCGGTCAGGTGCATTTGAATAAGGCCTGTACCGCTTGTAACCATTGATGGTCGGTGTAGAAAGGGCCGTGGCACCCTGCGCATGCGCAAGAAGACCTGCCAGGTAATGCTGCCCTACCTTGGAAAGTGGATCGCCAGCGGTCGAGGGCATGAACACATTGCTGCCGTCCTTCAGGCTGACCAACGATTGGTGCAGGTGCCAACCACTTGAGACTACATTCGGGATTTTTGGTCGGCACATGAAGGTTGCATGATAACCGTTGCGCTGGCATATCTGCTTTACCGCACTGCGGAATAGCACCATGTCGTCGGCGCTTTTGATCCCCTTGGTCGGCGCGAAGGTAAACTCGAATTGGCTGGGGCCGTACTCCACCTCAAACGAACGCGCCGGCAGATCCAGGCCCTCAATGCCTTTGCGGATCATCTCCACGACATGATCGATCGCGTCGTAACGCAACTCTGTCAAATATTGGTATCCATGGGTCAGCAATTCGATTTCCGGTGGCTCACCGGGTTGCCCCGCATGTTCCGGCTTCATCTTGGGGTCGTTGACCTTAAATACGTGAAACTCGACTTCTAAACCTGTGACCAACTCATACCCCTTGTCGGCCAACCGCGCTAAAGCGTTTTGGTACAAGTGACGGGTGGCGAAAGGAACAGGTTTGCCATTGGAAAAGTAAACGTCACAAAGTACCCACCCTGTGTGGGGCGCCCACGGCAATATCTTGAATGTTTCGGGATCCGCCACCATTAGGGTATCTGCCGCCCCCTGCATCTCGGCCATTCCAAAACCACCGCCTCGGGAGAACACTGGAAACACTGTTCGATGCGACGTGTCCTTGGCGAACAGTGTCGTGGTCAAGGTAACCCCACTTTTGAACGCCTTGATCGCCTCTTCGAGAATCAGGGTTTTGCCACGCAACAAGCCGTGCTGGTCCGGAAAAGAGAACCGAACCACTTGCACGTCACTTTTTTTCAGACGGTCCAGCAACTCGCCATACAGCGCGTGCTGACTAGCGGTCCACAAGTCATGATTATCAACAAATGACATAAGCTATTCGCGCAACTTGGCAACACCGTCTGCGCGCTCCTGTAAGTATGCGGACGATGAGTTTTAAGCTGCGGGAGTTGACCATTCTGCCTTGCGACGACGTTCGAGATCGGCCTTACGCCAATACTCATCCCACGTGCCGCGGGGTGCGATTCCATCGATGGACGCAGGTCCTGTCATGGCTGCTGCCTGACTTTCATCGATACGCATGAATGGCTTGGTCTCGGTGAGCGCGGTTTCAATTGCATTCACCAACAAGCGTCGATACGCAATGATCCCCTTGTCAGTAGTCCCCAGATGTTCTCGGGTACGGTCCTGAATAACCCCTAGGGATTCCACCGCCCATTGGTCATGGACATTGATATCGAACCCCATGCCTGTGTAGGTCTGTTTCAATTGTTCTTCAAGGTTGAATCCGTAGCCGTTGCGCTTGTTTTTACGTGAGGTGTAATCCGGCAACTCATACAATTCGAGCCGTTGCTCACGCATTTGCTGCTTATCGGTGGGCGTGGTGAAACTCGTGAAAATTGCGAACCAGTAACAGTTTTCGTCATCAACCGGTACATGCCACTGGGTGATGGTCATCTCGGAACTCATGGGGATAACGAAAGCCTGAGGGAACATCACGTTGGTCACCCGCACATGGGTGTGGGTATCGTCCAACTCACGCTTGGCAATCAGCTGCAGTCCGTAATCGGCTGGACTGACCAAGATTTCCGGCGTCTCGAACTCTCGCAATACCTTTGTGATCGGCATATCAGAGTTGGCGGAAGCGCCTCGAAATTGCTTACCGTAGCTTTCCGCAGTGTCTTCATCCTCGAAGAAACGGTGGAGAAAAGACGCATGAGCCGGATCGATACCAACCTCTAATGCCTGTAACCAATTGCACTCAAACAATCCCTTAAATGCAAATGTGTGAGTTTCTGGAGCCACGAAACAGTCAAAGTGAGGAAACGCTGGCGGTTCACCTTTACCGATGAACGCAAACAGAATCCCGTTACGCTCTTCTACCGGGTAATTGCTCTGCCGGATTTTATTGCAAAGTGTGCTGCCAACCGGCTCGCCAGGGGTAGAGAGACATTTGCCATTGACGTCGAACAACCAGCCGTGAAATGCGCATCGCAAACCACCCGCCTCCAAACGTCCCGCTGCCAGGTCTGCGCCTCGATGTGGGCAATCACGATCAAGCATTCCGTATCGGCCAGACTCATCACGAAATACAACGAAATCCTGGCCCATAAGGCGCACAGCTCTCACGGGGCGCTCGACGGGTAATTCGTCAACCAGTGCTACGGGCTGCCAGTAGTTACGTAGCAGTTTTCCGCATGGAGTGGAGGCTCCGACACGAGTGATCATTTCATTTTGCTGTGAACTCATCATGGCATTTTTCTCCTTATTGATGGGCGTTGGCGAGTATGACCTGCATGCATTAACTCACACCCGGCACACAGAATCTATACCAATGAATACATCTACACAACCATTGCATACAACTGACCAAAAGACGCAGATTAAAAATCTTGGACTCGCCACATAACATACTGTTTTTATTGATTTAATTATTAAGACAAGCGATCAGCTAACAACGATATATCTTGAAAAATTGAGTCATGCATACATCTGAATACATAAAATTCTCAATCGTAGTCGATTCGGCTCCCAATGTCGTAGACTCTAGACACGACTCATTGCCCTCTCCTGGAGTAGAAATGGAATCCCTGCAAGAACGTGTTTTGGTGCATCTACGCGACCTGATTCTCAAGGGCGAGTTCGCTTCGGGCGAGCGGCTGGGCGAGGTCGCGTTGGCCGAACGACTGAATGCGTCACGCACTCCGGTGCGCCTTGCCTTGGCAACACTCGAGCAGGAAGGCCTGGTAGAGCCGTCAACATCGGGGGGCTATGTTATGAGGCGGATCACCGCCACGGAAATCAGTGACGCAATTGCAGTACGAGGCCACCTGGAGGGTATGGCAGCAAGGCTTGTCGCTGAACATGGAGTGTCGAGACAACTGTCCAATGCTCTTCACGAGTGCCTGAGGGCGGGAGATCGCGCGCTTGAGAAGATGGAGCTGGAACTGGACGATTACGCCAGCTACACGGATATGAACACTCGATTCCACCACCTAATAATGGAGGGCTCAGGAAATTCGGCGTTGATCCGAGCTATCGAGATGAACAATCGACTGCCCTTCGCCGCCGCCAGCGCCATGCTACCGATGCAATCTAAAATCACCGAAGGTCGTCAATTTCTATTCTGGCGCATCGTCAGCATCACAGTCTGGTGCAGGCGATGGAAAAAGGAGAAGGTGCCCGCGCCCAGGCGCTCGCAACTGAACATGTAAACATCGCTCAGACAAATCTCGTTTATGCACTTGAACGGCCTGAAGCGAGCATCAAGATGGCGCCAGCGTTCCGGCTGGTTGCTGAAGCCGTTCGCTAGGAGTAGCTACTTGCACACAAAAACGGCAATGCTTGCGATGAACGCCACCTCAGGCTCGGATTAATTGCGACTGAAACAGTCCCTATGCTCGCATAAAATGCGACTGAGCTTGCATCCAGTGGCACGTGCTTGCATTCCATTTGCGCGTGCTCACACTATTCGCGACTAATCGGTCGCCCATCAAACGTTCTTTTTTGGATGGTCGGAGGACGTAGCTTCATTCGCAACTAATGCTGGTTTGCGGGGATGGATAGATACATCTCATTTCTGTTGAAAATCGCGATGATTGCAGGTCGGTCAATTTAAATACTGCTTAGTGCACTTATCCATGGAACCTAAAAGGTCGAAATTCCACTCATGTCTACTTATATTTTGGATTAACCAATGAGCGGAATAAACAACATCTCTGGTTCACCTGCTACCCCCATCCAACACAGCCCAAGCCCGGGGCCTGGGCCAGCTCGTCTAGTGATAAGAACCGTTGATCAGGCTAGAGATCACTGGCGCGGTATCACAACCCTCACACAAGCCGCAGAGGCAATGGAAGCGCTTGATGGCCAGATGGAGGAAGGACATATAGACGAGGAGACCTATCGTCAGTTGTCGAATACGCTGATGTTTGTACACAGTACTCTTCAAGTGAGAGCAACTACTCAGCCAGCAACAGAAAACCTACCAGTACACCCGCCGGTGCCTCGTTGGCATGCTCCAGCTCAAGCCCGAGGTGCACACCGACCGCTGGCGTCGGATAATCAGGTACGGTCGCAGCTGAGGAATCCGGACGGCACTCTGAGAACCGTGCAAGAAGTCACAGCCGCACTGCTTTCAGCCGGACGGGGGGCAGGTACAGTTCGCATCGCCCAACTACTGCGGGAAGCAACGCAAGAAATGTTATAACCAGCGACGACAGGATCGCAAACCGGTGAAGATTGAACTGAACCGCAGGTTAGTCAAGCGGGCGTGGTGACCCGTGCTTTCCACGCATTGCCCCACGACCAGGGCTGCCATCACACCGACAGAAACATGGAGCTGACCTGTAGCTCCCTGCAATCAAAAACGGCCATGCTTGCAATCAACGCCTGGAACAGCACGACGAACGATAAGAACCGCTGATCAAGCTAGAGATCACTAGGGCGCTATTACAACACTCACACAAGCAGCACAGCTTCTATTACCGTGCGGGACGGGCCCTCAACCTTGCCCTTTGAGCGCGATCTGGTGCGCCGGGATGTGTCTTTGCCCACATTGAAGTTGAGTCAGGGATGTTAAGAGAGGCCAAAGCGGAATAACGCAAGCAAATACCGTAGATGTCGGGAAAGCGTGGAATGACCACGTACGCGAAGCCTATCGATCAAATTGTAAATCGGACTTTAGCTAATTGAGCGAGTAACTGTCGTAGGGTTTCCAGAGCTTAACGGATGAAGATTGTGCAACACCTTCAATTACCGCTACCGCGACGCTGCCCATCTCAGCGTTTACACCGTGTCCAGGCTGGAACTATTTCACTAGATGAAATACCGCATTGTCATTATTAGCCATTCCGCTGATCTAACGTTTTATATAGGATCCGGCTAAATTCAAAAAAAAATAATGCGCGCGAATCTGTATCTCTCACAGAATGAGCGTCTTAAGACTAAGGTCAATTGACTTCGCCGTATCAACCACCTCCATAATTTTCCCCTGAAATTCGCAACCCTAAAAACGCGACCAAGGGGTCCTACGGTGCTCTTTTAGGACGTCTCCCTAGGACTTTTTAATGTTTGTCAGACTTGAACTGATGTTTTTCTCAACTGGTTGTTTTCAGCCGTCAGTCGGCAAGGTTTTCAATGATGTTGATCACTGAAAACACCGGAACACTCTCCGCATAAACGGTGGTCTTATGAAAAAACTAACAACTGCATTTGGTGCTCCTGTTGTTGACAACAACAACACTCAAACAGCGGGCCCGCGCGGCCCCGCGCTTCTTCAAGACGTATGGTTCTTGGAAAAACTCGCTCACTTCGACCGTGAAGTAATTCCGGAACGTCGAATGCACGCCAAGGGCGCGGGGGCGTACGGAACGTTCACTGTTACGCATGACATCACTCAATACACTAAGGCAAAACTGTTCTCGCACATTGGCAAGCAAACACAAATGTTCACGCGTTTCTCGACGGTCGCCGGTGAACGTGGCGCTGCCGATGCAGAACGTGATATCCGTGGATTTTCCATGAAGTTTTATACCGAAGAAGGTAACTGGGATTTAGTTGGTAACAATACGCCAGTGTTCTTCATACGTGATCCGCTGAAATTCCCGGACCTGAACCACGCCATCAAGCGTAACCCACGCACCGGACTGCGTAGCGCGAATGACAATTGGGATTATTGGACGTCACTACCGGAAGCGTTGCATCAAGTCACCATTGTTATGAGCGACCGTGGCATTCCTTCCAGCTTCAGACACATGCACGGTTTCGGCAGCCACACCTTCAGTCTTCTCAATGCCGCAAATGAACGCTTCTGGGTCAAGTTCACACTTAAAACCCAACAGGGCATTCAGAACCTCTCCGATGCTGAAGCGGGGCAACTTATCGCCGGTGATCGTGAGACTCATCAGCGCGATCTGTACGAAAGCGTCGAACGCCGCGACTTCCCTCGCTGGACACTGTTCATACAGGTCATGCCAGAGAACGAAGCTGGTAGCTACCATTTGAACCCCTTTGATCTGACGAAGGTATGGCCCCACAAGGACTACCCGCTGATCGAAGTTGGAGTGATGGAGCTAAACCGCAATCCGGAAAACTTTTTCGCGGAAGTAGAACAAGCCGCATTCAACCCCGGCAACGTCGTACCGGGTATCAGCTTCTCGCCGGACAAAATGTTACAGGGTCGGTTGTTCTCTTACGGCGATGCGCAGCGTTATCGCCTAGGCGTCAACCACTCGCAAATTCCGGTCAACAGCCCAAAGTGTCCTGTTCACAGCTACCACCGCGACGGAGCGATGCGCACGGACGGCAACATGGGTGGCTCAATTTCCTACGACCCGAACAGTTACGGAGAATGGGTTGAACAACCTGAGTTCGCAGAGCCGCCGCTAAGCATCGAAGGTGCAGCCGATCACTGGAACCACCGTGTGGACGAAGACTACTATTCGCAACCAGGTGATCTGTTCCGTCTCATGACGCCAGAGAAACAACAGTTGCTGTTTGAAAATACCGCAAGGGCCATTAACGGCGCGTCACTGATGGTGGTCGAGCGGCACATATCCAATTGCTCAAAAGCTGATCCGGCTTATGGTGCCGGAGTGGCGGCTGCAATTGCGCGACTGGGGTAAAACCTGAGTTGTAACGAGGTGCCAGGGTACCTGACGCCTCGTTTTCTATGGCATGCCCAGCTCTCCAGCGTCGAACGGATCAACCATTAGGAATTTCTATCAGGTGGAACATTAATACGGATATAGCTTGTTTTGACCTGCCTAATAATATTTGGCAGTCGATCATCGAGGCCACATCTGGGCAACCAGTGGAACTGGTGAAGGCGCGTTTTTCACTTGTCCTTCCTACCAACAATTAGGAGTCAGCGTGAACAGAGACTCATCTTCCGTTGTAAAGTCGCCTATTGCGTTTGTAATAGACGATGATGCACCCATGCGCAAAGCGCTCAGCAGTCTTTTTCGTTCGGTAGGTCTTCGAGTGGAGACGTTTTCATCGCCGACGGAATTTCTGAAATTACCCGACCCAGATGCTCCCAGCTGTCTGGTCCTCGATGTACGTCTTCAAAGCGCAAGTGGCTTGGAGTTCCAGCATCAGTTGGCCGAATCGAACGTTTCCTTGCCCATCATTTTTATCTCGGGTCATGGCGACATCGCGATGTCAGTCAAGGCAATGAAAGCCGGGGCCGTGGATTTTCTGGTCAAGCCGTTTCGCGATCAGGATTTGCTGGATGCCGTCGCCGCTGCACACCAAAAGGATGCCAAGCGCAGGCAAATCGACAAACAAGACGCCGAAATGCATGCCTTCTACCAATCGCTTACGGCGCGTGAGCGAGAGGTCATGGCCCACGCAGCCAAGGGTTTGATGAATAAACAGATTGCGGGAGAAATGAATCTTAGTGAAATTACCGTCAAAATCCATCGCGGGCATGCGATGAAAAAAATGCGCGCGAAGTCGTTTGCAGATCTAGTTCGAATGGCGGAAATTCTGGGCATCGGGCCAAAACGCTGAGCGGCACATAGGTGTGTATGATTTTTTTATGGCGCAAATAAAGAGGAATTGGCGCGATGGCTATTCGGCTGTTTTTAATCCAATCATGTCGCGCCTGGGATCTGCGCAGTGAATAAAATGCCTGTGATCTCCATTGTCGACGATGACGAAACTGGCCGAAAATCGCTCTCCGCAGTCTGGTGCGCCCCATGGGCTGTAAACCCAGTCTTCTTTCCAGTGCCGAAGATTTTCTCGCCTGCGCATAAAGCTACGACACGAACTGCTTGATTGACTTACGGATTCCGGGGATGCCTTCCTAATTCTGCAATCTGAACTGCTCAGTAAAGGTAGTGACATACCTATTATTCTCATTCCGGGCACCCAGAGAAGTCAGTTCGCAACCGTGCAAAATCATCGAGAGCGACTGAGTTTCTAAGCTAGCCAATTGAAGGCTTCCAGCCCCTCCACCGCAGAAATTCCTTTAGCGGCCAAGGCCTATACTCAAGTATTAGCGTCACCCACCTTTACCTTAGATAAGCGAAACTTACGTAGAAGTGCTAATTAAATTGTGATGACAGACAATACAAGCAAGCCAACGGAAGCGACGTTTCAGTTAAATAATGGATCTCAACTTTAGTTGATCGGTCCAAAATTTACCGTCCACTACAGGCTTCATAGGCAATGGGTCAGATGTCTCTTTAACATTACTCATTGCGCTGAAACACAATGACGGGCCCCAGCCCTGGTGGTGATGACGATGAATAGAAACGATCTTCGCAAAATCGACTTCAGTCTCTTGATTGTTTTAGAAACACTGATGCACGAAAGAAACCTTACCCGTGCCGGTGAGAAATTATTTCTCTGCCAATCAGCTATCAGCGCTTCTTTAAATCGGTTGCGTCAATTTTTTGATGATCCCCTATTCATTCGCATGGGTAGAACCATGGAGCCTACGAGTAGAGCATATGAAATACAGCGCACTTTAACCCCTGCGTTGGACACTATGGCTGCCGCGCTGGGCAACATCACCGAATTTGATCCCTTCACCAGCGCTACTGTCTTCCGAATTGGCCTCTCAGATGACGTGGAGTACTCCTTGCTGCCTGACCTGCTTCGCCAACTACGGATAGAAGCGCCTAATATTAGCTTTGTAGTGCGTCGTACTGACCATTCATTGCTGGCCCATCAACTATCGACGGCTGAGGTGTCATTGGGTGTCTGTCAATGCCGCGATCTTCCCGCCAACGCCAAGCGAAAGTTTCTGCGAAACATACGTCCTATCGTTTTGAGTGCAAACTCTAGCGCAGGAGCTTTGGACCTTGACCAGTACAGTAATAGACCGCACATTTCTGTATCGGTTAACGGTGAAACGTCTGATTACATTGACCGAACGCTGGGATCTCTTGGGCGGCAACGTCAAGTTATTCTCGCAGTTCCACAATACAGTGCTCTTAGAACACTACTCGAGGACACGGATATGCTGGCTGTTGTTCCTGATTACGTGGCCAAAGCGATGACTCGGCAAGGCGGTTTGCGCGCAGATCCGGTTCCGATGACTCTCCCTAATCTCGATTTATCAATGTCATGGAGCGCCACGCTGGATAACGATCCTGGAGAGCGTTGGTTACGCTCCCGCTTTAGTCATTATTTGAGCGAAAAAAGCGCAACGCTGCTCGAAATAAGTGCGAAGAGAATCGCTGCTTAAGTATCTGAACAATAATACTAGTGGCACACACCTAAGTATTGATCTTTTTTGATCGGACAGTTGAGTGAAAATATTTCGAATTCTGAATTCAAAGGGTATTTTGTCGTTATTATAAGCCTGATATATAAATGATTAATCGTATACTCCATATTAATCTTTGACGCCAATACGCTACGCGTTCTAGCATCGATTATCAAAATGTACGAAACGCCCCTAACCCCGAACTCATAAATTAAATTACATAACGGTGGTTTCATAAATTTACAAAACAAACCGTTTCGGAAACCCGAACCTTTAAGATTTATCTAGTCGCCCCACCGAATCGTCAGAGACACTGCTCATTACGCGTTCCGACGGCAGTGTTATAACTAAGTCGCTCGCACGGCAAGACGCTGTTAATAAGTTGGTGATACGCAATGCCGAAAATTTCCTCCAAGGGCTCACTGGGTGGTGCACCATCGTTCGAGTACGAGATTTCAAGTACGAAGGATATTCTTCATGGGAGGTCAATTTGGTTCTGGAGCGATGACGGTAGAACCGATCAAAAATTATTAAATAACGAGCTCGTTCACGATGTTCCCCACATTAGGAGAGAAATTATGGCTGAATCTGAAACCCGTTCCCCGCTTCCCCCTTTCGATCGCGAGTCCGCAACTCTCAAAGTCCGGCTTGCAGAGGATGGCTGGAACTCCCGCGATGCAGAAAAGGTTTCAATGGCCTACACTCTGGATACCAAATGGCGCAATCGAGTCGACTTTGCAGTTAACAGGGCTGAGGCTGCAGCATTCCTGAGCCGAAAATGGAACAAAGAATTGGACTATCGACTGATCAAAGAGCTGTGGGCATTTACCGACAACCGCATCGCGGTACGTTACGCCTACGAATGGCACGATGACTCAGGTAATTGGTATCGCTCCTATGGAAACGAAAATTGGGAGTTCGCTGAAAACGGACTGATGGCTCATCGGTTTGCCTGCGTCAATGACATGGCAATCAAAGAGTCGGAGCGGAAATTTCGTTGGCCTTTAGGTCGTCGTCCTGACGATCATCCAGGTCTTAGTGAATTAGGCCTGTAATAACTAAATTCGACAGACAGTATAACGAAATGAGGAAGTGAAGATGGTCAAGATTTTGGTTCTCTATCATTCGATGTACGGCCACATTGAAACGATGGCGCAGCATGTAGCTCAAGGTGCTAGTAGCGTCCCAGGCGTTGAAGTCACGGTAAAGCGTGTTCCAGAAACCATGGATCCTGAGGCGTTCAAAGCGGCACACGGTAAAATTGACCAAGCTGCTCCAGTGGCAACCCCTGCTGAGTTGTCTGACTATGACGGCATCATATTTGGCACGCCTACCCGGTTTGGCAACATGTCGGGACAGATGAGAAACTTCCTCGATCAGACCGGCGGTCTGTGGGCGACCGGAGGGCTGGTTGGCAAGGTCGCGAGTGTATTTACATCAACGGGGACGGGTGGAGGCCAAGAGATGACTATCACCTCGACGTGGACAACGCTTGCTCATCACGGCATGGTCATAGTGCCAATCGGTTACTCCGATATGGCCTTATTTGATGTATCGCAATCAGGCGGCGGTACCCCCTATGGGGCATCCACGATTGCAGGGGCTGATGGATCCCGCCAACCGGACTCACGTGAATTAGGAATTGCTCACCATCAAGGGCAATACGTCGCAAAAATTGCAGTAAAGCTCAAGAAATAGATCCTCCCCCCATCATCAGGCACCCGCAAGGAGGTGCCTTTTGATTGAAGTGATTCGATAGTCAGTTTCAGAAATACTGGTGTTGTTTGGCCCTGGGGGTTGGGGAAACGTTGATTGTCGGTTGCTTATAATGATCAATAAGCTGGGCACGAGGTGCCTGCTATTTGGAGGCAGCATGAAATTCCTAACTGTTCTAACTGTTGCTACAGGGTTTTCACTTTTCAGCGCAGGCCCATTGCAAGCAGAAGAGATTCTGGCGCAGACCGGGGACACGACAGCAGGTGCCGCATTTGGAGCCGGAACTGGAGTATTGATTGGCGGAGCTACCGGCGGCCCATTAGGGGCGATGATCGGAGCGGGGATAGGTTTGCTAGGAGGACGCGAGGTTCAGAAAGCAGGCGGATTGGAGGAACGAGCATACGTAGTTCGAAGTAATACAGGTGAGGAACAAGTAGTGCGATCTCCTCGAGAAGAATTTGCCATTGGTCAGCAGGTGAATGTAAAAGGCCAACGACTACATGCCATTACCCCCTAAAAAGTGCCAGTTGTAGAAATTGCGAACAGCTCGCGATTTCTGTCCGCGGGTAATTATTATAGCTTTCGCCTCGTCGCCCAGATTGAGGCGAAAGCATTACCAGTACCACCTCTTCGCTAATATCTTAGCTAACGCTTCTGGTAAATCGTCCAGCCAGTCTACAAATGGCCGAACTGCCGTCGCTGCAGTATCAAGCTCATGATTTTGATTAGCCCAGACCACATCGTAACGGGAGAGGATTTTAATCACCTCATTGCGCTGATAAGAGTTATGAAAAGCGGCCGCGGCCAATTCTCGAAAAGCGTGTTCGACCCTGCCAGGCCATAACACTGCACCAACAGTGCAAGGCATGGATCCATATTGATGGATTCGGTGAGCGATCCCGGGCTCGAGTTTCATCGCCTCACCTTCCTGTAGCAACGCGAGCCTTCGTCGACCGGCACGAATATCCAGTTCACCCTTAAGCGCCACCACTAGTTTTGTTTCTTTACGGTGCATCAACGGCAAATTGTGCGCATGCAAAGGCAGGACGAAACGCATGGCTGTGCCCGCACCGCCGATACTTGCTTCGGCTACATCAATCCAAACCGGATAGCCGTTGGGGATCAACATTAGCTCTTCTGAACCGTCAACATTCATTGATCACTCCGAAGTGCGTCTACAGAAATGAACTATACGTAGGGTAGTCGATTCCCCGCAGAGACGACTAATCAGCAATAGCGGTTGTTCATCAACAATCCGCTTTGCAGACCGGAGGTGCCAAAAAATTTCATGGAGCTTAGGACTGACGATGCACGCGATCACATAAATCTGGATTCGCATATTCGCATGGCAGGCCACCAATTTATTACCCTTCTGCTAAGGATTGAATCGCCGTAGAACGCTAAGCTAAATGTTAGACACTTGCGGTGTCTCGAACCAGTCTTGGGACGGAGTCGCAAAACGCATTTTTTGGCGGATAAACGCGGCATTTTCAACACTGGTTATTTGCGCCAGTAGCAGAAACGCAACTTCGGTGGCGGTACCCGGTCCACTTGAGGTGATGATGTTGTCATCGACTACGACTGGCCGATCGACGAAGCGGGCTCCGGCTTCCAGTAATTGATTTTTTCTCTTACCGCCTTCCTGGTGATAGGTCGTTGCGCTTCTGTCGCGCAAAACTCCGGCCACCCCAAGGCAGACCGACGATACACAAACACTAGCTACGGGTTTACCAGCTTCAAAAAAGTGACGGATGGTAGCTAAGAAGGGGTCGCTTAATGCCTCCTCATAAAAACCTGATGGTTCGAAGCCTCCAGGTAATGCCAAGGCATCGAACCTACTGATATCCAGATCACTCAATAGAAAACTGGGGTTCAGTGTAAGACCAAAGGTGGTGACGATTTTTCTTCGAAGGCCTGCATTGACCAATTCGACTGGGTGATCTCCGAGCAAGTCAGCCCAACCAAGTATATCGGTAAAGGCGGCCATTTCCATTGGCTCCACGCCGTTGGCCAGTAACATAAGCACGCGTTTCATCAGGAGTCAACCTTCATTATAGGACATGGAAGAATGCGCGCGACTATGGTCCGCTTAAACCCCATATATGAGAATGACCAAAAAAAACAATCCACCATTTCAATTACTGAAATTCTTTCTTAAAGTTGAGTAAGTTTTTTTGCACGGGCATTCAAATACATGGTGGCATGGCTGTTGGTACTGATAGTTTATATTCTAAAGTGGATAAACCAAAAAGATCGTCGTGGTCAAATGAGAATCCAATGACGTGCTGGACTCTAATCTCTGAAAGTTGTTTCCAGCCTTTCCGGCTACTAAATGACGACTATCAACGTAATTCGATATTGCGGTTGTTTATGTTCATAGGGCATCTGGCTGCATCGCTGGATGTTCGCGCATACTATCGACGATATAGTCAACGAAACTGCGAACCCGCATCGAGGCTCTACGCCCTTCGCGGTATACCACATGAACCGGCAGCGCCGGTAATTCATAGGGTTGCAAAACACGACACAATCGCCCACTGTTCAAATATTCGAACAACGGATAGCTCGGACAGCGGGTAATGCCCGCGCCATGGGCAGTTGCATCTATGGCTGCCTGCATCGTCGCACAACTTATTCGCGACCGAGCCTTTATGTGATTTAACTCACCATCTTGGTGAAATTCCCATTGGACCTTATCCCGATAAGCATGTGTTGTTACCAATCGATGATGTCTCAAGTCTTGCGGCACGTTAGGCTCGCCGTGAGTTGCAAGATAAGCAGGGCTGCTGCATACCATCGAGCGTACATGACCAACTTGTCGCGCGATCAAGGACGAGCTTGGCAGGTTACCGACCAACACGGCTACATCAATGCCCTCCTCATTCATGTTCGGAAAACGATCATGGTATTGAGCGAAAACTTTTACTTCGGGATAAAGATTCGTG
>Ga0247815_10002059_pt1 | contig 15019 bp, 10 predicted proteins | sample UWRJL194509B1_FD_181014 | JGI IMG/M metagenome (GOLD analysis project Ga0247815, IMG submission 181014) | Plant litter microbial communities from Arlington Agricultural Research Station in Wisconsin, United States - UWRJ-L194-509B-1 | ecosystem: Environmental > Terrestrial > Plant litter >...
GGCTTTGGAAATTTTCTCCGCGAGCGCCTGTTTGACCAGGTGGCTTTCAGAGAGGTCCACTTTCTCAATGGGAATGCAGCAAATCCGGCAAATGAATGTCTAAGGTATGCAGAATTGCTTGAAATAAATCCGGTAGACCTGGTTTGTATGGGAATTGGTGAAAATACGCATCTCGCCTTTAACGACCCCCATGTGGCCGACTTTAATGATGTTGCACTGGTTAAAGTGGTTGATCTAGACATGGAGTGCCGCGTGCAGCAGGTAAACGATGGCTGCTTTGAAGCACTTGAAGACGTGCCTACACATGCACTTACGCTTACTATTCCCGCGCTCCTCAAGGCGGACTATATTTTTGCGATGGTTCCTGGTGAGAAAAAGGCAACTGCTGTTTATCACACGCTAAACGCAGACATTTCTGAAAAGTATCCTTCAACTATCCTACGCAGACATTCCAACGCAATTCTTTTTGTAGACAATAAAAGCAGCGTGCAGATTTTAAACTAACCACTTCAAGATCTCCTAAAAACCAAAAACTATGCATCCAAATAAACTCCTGTTCTGCTGTTTTTTCCTTTTTGTTCTCTTCCTTAACGGATTATCGGCACAGTCGCTCAAAAGCACGAATGCAGAATTTCCCGTAAGGGGTTTCCACCTCGACCTCCGTATCCAGGTTATGAAGATGCCCGCGGTCAAAAAATTAGTAACCAAACTTAAAGAAGGTGGTATGAATACGTTGATTATGGAATATGAAGCTACTTTCCCATTTGAAACACATCCGCTGATTGCTAACAGGTATGCATATACTAAGGAAGAAATTAATGACCTGGTCAGCTTTTGTACCCGTCAGGGGATAGATGTAATTCCTTTGCAGCAAAGCTTTGGGCATGTTGAATATGTGCTGCGCAATAGCCGATATGCTAACCAAAGGGAAGATAACAAAGACTTTTCGCAGGTTTGCCCATCTAAAGAAGCTGAAAATATAGCATTGTTTACAGATTTGTTTACTGAAATGGCCGCCTCCCACCCTTCAAAGTATATTCATATCGGCGCAGATGAAACACGCCTGCTCGGTCATTGCCCTATTTGTAAAGCAAAGGTAGAAAAAGAAGGTGTATCGAAATTGTATGGAGAACATATCAAACTCATGTGTGACATCGTCATCAAATTGGGCAAAATCCCGCTAATGTGGGCAGATATAGCACTTAAATATCCTGATGCATTGCAATATCTTCCAAAACAAGTTGTTTTTGTAGACTGGAACTACGGATGGAAACTGGATAGGTTCGGCGATCATGAAAAATTAATGAAAAGTGGTTTCGAAATCTGGGGAGCGGCTTCGCTAAGGAGCAGTCCCGACAATTATAACCTTACCACATGGCAAAAACACTTTGAGAATATAAAGGATTTTTTGCCTGCGGCAAGAAAACTAGGCTATAAGGGAATGATCATGACTTCATGGTCTACCTCCGGTATCTATTCTCCAAGATTTGAATCTGCATACGATGTGATTGACTTTTATGCCGTGCGCCGTGTATACCCAATAACAGCTTTTAATATGTTAACAGAGGCGTTTTTGGAAAGCATGCATACTACAAAGGTGCTCGATATTGATAATTTTGTAGTTAATTATAGTGTGCAAAACTACGGTTTTGATAAAGCCGCAGCCCTTTCCTTTTGGACGGCCTTAAAAGCAGCACCTTATGAAGTGGGCAACGGTAAGGTTGTAGGCCCGGTTTCGTTGCAGCAATTGACTGATAGCGCCAAGGCATCTTTAGCAACTATTCGCTCGCTAAAGCCTGCAAAAAATAAAGCTGAATATGAGCAGTATATATTGATGTCCGATACAAGAATGCAATACCTGAACTTCCAGATGCTTGAAAAACAGGTTAACGGGAAAGATTTCCGTCCTGTTATGATTCCCCAGGTTATACAAAAGCTGGCTGCAATCATTGACAATACAAAGGCAATCAACCGACGTTTTATTGAATTGAATAAGGAAATTTTTTATGCGTCTGAACTGGAACTTGATAACGAAAGCCGACTGCTGAAGGTTCAGATGCTGTACGATCGGCTGGCAAAGACGAGATAATAATCCTGTTTGTTACTTACTTACAGGCAATATTTTAAATCTTAAAATACGAAACTAGGGTAACAATGAATATAATATAACAATATTGTATATGAACTGAAAAGGTTGCTTAGGCTTAATTTATATCGAAAGACGTGATAAGTAAGTGGAATTACATTTTTCATTGCAAATAAACAGGACTAATTTTTTTTCTTGATGAAGCATGGGTCTGTTTTTGTATTTATACTATGCACTAAACGCTAAATAACAGTTTAGTCTCGATAGGTGGGGGCTGAAATACTGTTCCGACTGCAAATGGTTAGTTTTACGGCCCAATGTCCCATTATTTGTAGGGTCAAATGTTAAATGTTGAAATTTTCTAAAAAAATACTCCTTATTTTTTGTAGCAATAACAATAAATGCATACATTCGGGTACGTACACGAAACAAGCTATTAGAATCTCCTTTGTCATCCGTCAACTATTTTTAATAAGTGACAAGAATAAATTTTCAGGATTATTATTTATGAAAATATTCAAGAAGGCACATTCCATTATTAAACGGGTACGTACACGAAATGTAAAATCTAATAGGAAAACAAAATTATACAACCGATATATATGTCAGTGAGCATTAAGAAAAAAATAATAGCAGTTGAAGTTGGTTCCCTTACAGCTGGGGAAGTAACCGTATCTATGCTGATTATCGGATTACTGTTTTTTATCTTCGGATTTGTCACGTGGATCAACTCTATTTTGATCCCATATTTTAAAATTGCCTGCGAACTCAGTAATTTTCAATCCTACCTGGTAGCCTTCGCTTTTTATATCTCCTATTTTATTATGTCTGTGCCTTCTTCTTTTTTGTTAAAGCGGATTGGCTTCAAAAAAGGCATTATGTTCGGACTTTGGATAATGGCAGCAGGGGCACTGATATTTGTTCCGGCAGCACTAAACAGAACATACTGGCTGTTCCTACTGGGGTTGTTTACCATTGGTACAGGCCTGGCAGTATTGCAATCGGCCGCCAATCCTTATGTTACTATCCTTGGCGCAAAAAATAAAGCAGCCCGACGCATCAGTATCATGGGGATCTGCAATAAGGCTGCAGGTATTCTGGCTCCGCTGCTTTTCGCAAGTGTGGTGCTCAAGGTAACCGATAGCGAACTTTTTAGGCAGTTACCATTGATGACAGAACTACAAAAGAACACTGCGCTTGACGAACTCATCCGCAGGGTGGTTTACCCCTATGCATTTATGTCAGTACTGCTTTTTACTATCGGGCTGTTCATTCGTTTTTCTCCTTTGCCTGAAATCGATACAGAGCAGGAAAGTGCTGAAATTGCCACTGCCAATGCCAATAAAACGCATATTTTTCAGTTTCCTCACCTGGTGTTAGGCGCACTGGCCATCTTCCTCCATGTAGGTACACAGGTTATTGCCATTGATACCATTATAGGATATGCCAATTCAATGAATATTGAACTGATGGAAGCTAAAATTTTCCCGTCCTATACCTTATTTGCTACCATCACTGGTTATATTTTGGGCATCATTTGTATCCCAAGGTACATTAACCAGGTGAATGCACTACGTTTCTGTACTGTGCTTGGCGCCATATTAACATTGCTCATTATTTTCTCCCATGGACAAGTCACACTGCTGGGCCATGTTGCGGATATATCAATATGGTTTGTGGTGCTCCTGGGTTTTGCAAATTCAATGGTCTGGGCCGGAATATGGCCGCTTGCGCTAAACGACCTTGGTCGCTTCACCAAATTGGGTGCTTCCATTATGATTATGGGACTTTGCGGTAGTGCTATTTTACCGCTTGCTTATGGGCATTTTGCCGATATGCTGAATGTAAGAGAGGCATACTGGGTGCTTTTCCCATGTTACCTCTACCTGATATTTTATGCCTTTTATGGTCACCAAATCAGAAATTGGTGGCGTCAGTACAGCTAATATTTAAACTGCTAATCCCTATTCCTATGACATAAACGTATACTTTTCCATGCATCCAGGAAACAAAGAGGAAGATGCTTCGAACATCTTCCCCATCAAGTTCCAATCTCTAAACCGGGCGACTATCCATCTCCTGAGAAATCACAGATTGTTCACTTATAATCGCAAAGCTATGAAAAAACAACCACCTCATAGTACATCTTTTTTTTGGCATCAGCGCACCGTAGCTGTAGCCTTACTCTCTTTCGTTATCACGATGTCGGGCACGCTGTCTGCCGCGGCAACCGAAACGCTTAAAAGCGGCACTGAAGATAAATTTAGTACAGAGGCAATAAATGAAGTACCCTTCATTTCAGGGCCAACAAAGGGAATTTCCTCCGCGAAAAGCCCCAACCAGGCAAAGAATATCAATGTTAAAGGTGTAGTTAAAGACGAAAAGGGAGAGACACTTCCTGGAGTCAGTGTTTCCGTTGCCGGCACCAAGATAGGTACAGTAACCAATAATGATGGTGTTTATGAACTGAGTGCCCCTGAGGACGGCACCCTGGTATTTTCTTATATCGGCTTTCTCAGTCAGAATGTTGGTATAGATGCACGTAAAAGTATCAATGTGACACTAAAACTGAGTCAGCTTGGAAAAGACCTCAATGAAGTAGTGGTAGTGGGTTACGGTACACAAAAAAGATCAGACATTACTGGTTCTGTCACTTCAGTTCCAAAAGAGCGTTTGTCGTCACTGCCAGTTACTAATGTACTACAGGCCATTGAAGGAACAACGGCTGGTCTTAATGTTACCCAGGGTTCTGCGGTTCCTGGGAGCTCGCCAAGTGTACAGGTCAGGGGTGTTAACTCGATCAACGCCAGTACTTCGCCTTTGGTTGTGGTAGACGGCGTACCTTTCAGTAATCTTGGCGGCTCACTCAATGATATCAACCCCAACGACATCGAGTCGATGGAAATCCTTAAAGATGCCTCTGCAGTAGCTATTTATGGTACCAGAGGATCAAGTGGTGTAATTCTGATTACCACCAAACGCGGTAAAACGGGCAAACCTACCATACGTTACAGTGCTTATGCCGGCCCGGAAATTCTAAATAAAACGCTGAGTCCTTTATCTGGTGAGGGATATGTACAAAAGTATCTTGATTATTCTGCCCAAAGATCTTTGGTGCCAAACAATCCACCAGTGCCCAACCAGTATGAAATTGCAAATTATAATGCCGGTAAAACTACCGACTGGATGGACGAGGTTACACAGTCTGGTTTTATTCAAGACCACAACCTGAGTATCTCTGGCGGGACAGACAATGTGAAATATTTCATTTCAGGCGAATACCAAAAACAGAAAGGTGTGGTAAAGGGATACCAGTACCACCGTGCATCTTTCAGATCTAACCTTGATGTAAAAGTGACCGATTGGCTAAGTCTGGGAACTTCGATATTCTTCGCTGATAACAATACCGACGGAGGCACTGCAAGTTACAGTTTGGCTATGCAGATGAGTCCTTACGGTCAGGAGTTTGATACCAAGGGGGCTTATCAGATTTTTCCCATGTTTTCAGAAACGCTATACAAGAACCCATTGCTGGGCCTCAACATGGATGTGCTTAACCGCAACAAAAACCTAAACGGAACGGCCTATGCTGAAGTAAAGCCGGCGTTTATCCCAGGTCTTAAGTTCAGGGTTAATGCCAATTACACCTATCTGCCAACCCGCTTTAATACCTATAGTGGTGCCGATACAGGTAATACGCTAGGTGGTACTGCTATAGTGAACAATTCAGAAACCAACAGCTGGCTGGTGGAAAATATACTATCGTATGATAGAAACTGGGGGAAACACCATCTGGATATTACCGCCCTCTACAGTGCCCAGGAGAAAAAATATACGGAAGCCAACATCACAGGAAGTACCTTTGTAAACGACGGCTTGTCCTATAATAATATAAATGCTGCTGGCGTAATATCTGCTTCCTCTTATTTTAGCCGCGAAGCACTGCTCTCACAAATGGGTAGGATCAATTACTCTTTCGCTAGTAAATACCTGCTAACTTTAACTGCCAGAAGGGATGGATATTCTGCATTCGGGGCAGCTACAGATAAATATGGCGTATTTCCTTCAATAGCATTAGGCTGGAACATTTCTCAGGAAAATTTCATGAAAAATATCAAGGCAATCGATAACTTGAAATTACGCGCATCTTATGGTAAAACCGGTAACCAGGCCGTGGGCGTGTACCAAACCTTAACTACGCAGGGTATTACCAAATATATTTACAGCGGAGTAACAACTGTAGGCTTGCTATCAAGCGGACTAAGTGTGAACGGTGTACTTGGTAACGTAAACCTGAACTGGGAAAGTACCACAGGCACCAATATCGGGGTTGACTATTCATTATTAAACAGCCGTATAAGCGGAACCGTAGAGGTATATAAAACCACTACAAAAGACTTACTGCTGAGACGTAACCTCCCTGCTATCAGTGGATATCCAAGTGTATTTGACAATCTCGGCAGTGTAAGTAACAAAGGCCTGGAGGTAACACTGGCAACGGTAAACGTGAAAAAAAATAACTTCTCATGGTCTACAAATTTCAATTTTTCCCTTAGCCGCAACAAAGTCCTTTCACTATATGGAGATAACAAGGATGATATCGGTAACAAATGGTTCATAGGCAAATCGCTGTTCGCTATTTACGATTACAAAATGGCCGGTGTATGGCAGGTTGGAGAAGATGCCTCTAAAGTTGATCCTGGTGCAAAACCAGGCGACCTGAAATTCAGCGATGAAAATGGAGACGGAAAAATTACTGAAGCCGACAGAGTTTACCAGGGAAGCAGTCTGCCGAAATGGACAGGTGGGGTGATCAATAGTTTTAGGTATAAAAACCTTAGCCTGAGCATATTCCTGCAAACGTCACAAGGTTCCATGATAAATAACCCAACCCTCAACTTTCAGGATTATGCCGGCCGTGTAAATGTTCCACAGGAAGTAGGCTACTGGACGGCAGAAAACCAGAGCCAGACGCGTCCTTCTTTGAATTTTACCAACGCACGTTTATATGCTTACCCTGTGAAACAGAATTTTACCCGTATTAAGGATGTTACAGTTAGTTACTCGTTCTCTCAGCGCATGCTTGATAAAATGAAAATTGGCGGCCTTACGGCTTATGTGAGCGGGCGTAACCTGCACACGTTTACGAACTGGGTAGGACTTGATCCAGAGCTTAAAGTGAACTCTAACCAGGCAGGAACGGCCAACGCAGCCTTGAGTTATGGAATTTATCCTCAGGTATCTTCCTGTGTTTTAGGGATTAACGTCAGCCTCCGCTAGCCTGTCTCACCATGGATCATAATACTTTGTAGTTTCAATATGACAAAAAATAGAATTAAGATGAAATCAACTCAACTCTTTATACTCGCCCTGCTGATGTCAATGGCTTTTTTCTCTTGTAAGAAAAGCTTTCTTGACGAAAAATCTGATTCAGCCTATGGACCAGAGAATACATTAAAAGATTCTGTAGGTCTAGAAGCTGGTATTGCCGGACTTCAGCAGTCTGTCCGTGAACAATATACCATGCAATCCACGCAGTCGCTGCTCTGTATCTTTCAGGTAGGTACCGATGCAGCCATTGGTGGCAATGGGAACGGTGAGGAGGTCCCTTATCATAATTACAACACGCTAAATTCACAGGATCCTGCATCGTTGTATTACTGGACCTGGGCCTACCGTGTGATCACAAATGCAAACCAGATTATCAGAGGTGCCTCTGATGGATCTACTCCATTGTCTGTTAAAGGACGTAACGGATTTCTGGCAGAGGCAAGGTTCTTCAGGGCATATGCATATCATTTTCTGGTTACCTTATGGGGACCGGTACCGTTGATCGATCAGCCGTTGGACGCACCAAGAACAGATTTTACACGTGCTACTGTAGACGAGCTTAATACGTTTATCAACGACGATTTGGTTTTTGCCGCAGCAAACCTGCCGGCTATTGATGCCGTTAAAAAACCCGGTCGTATCAGTAAAGAGGCTGCGCAACAGTTGCTGGGTGAAGTTTATTTGCGCGAGGACAAGGCTGACCTCGCAGAAACGCAGTTAAAAAATGTAATCAGCAGTGGCAAATTTTCTATTACCACTGCGCGGTACGGAATTAAAAAGGACCAGGCCGGAGATGCTTTTTCTGATATGTTCCTCTATGGTAACCAGCGTTATAGACAGGGTAACCGTGAAGCCATCTGGGTTCAGGAACAGGAATTTAACATCGCAGGGGGATCATCAAGCTATGATCAGCACAGACGTGTTTGGGTACCTGCTTATTATCAGGTTGCCGGACTGGTGATCTGCGATTCATTGGGTGGCAGGGGATTGGGACGTATGCGACTGAGCCCGTGGGTAATCAATGGACTGTATAAAGGCACAGATATGCGGAATTCAAAATATAACCTCCACCGCGACTTTTACTATAACGATCCAACCAATGCAAAATTTGGCCAGAAAGTAATTGCCGGAGCAGGCGATACCTTATACCGCATTGTTCCCTATACCACCAAATGGAACCATTTTATAGCAACAGATATTAACGGGGCGGGCAGTTACAAAGACCTGATCATGATGCGACTGGGCGAAACATATCTTCTGCTTGCAGAAGCACAATTCAAACAAGGGAAACTTGCAGATGCAGCAACAAGCATCAATGTGTTAAGGGCAAGGGCCAATGCTACACTGGTTACCGGTGCAGATATCACGCTTAATTTTATTCTGGATGAACGCGCCCGGGAATTGATTGGAGAAGAAAACCGAAGAATGACCCTGGTCAGGACAGGCACATTACTGGATAGGGTGAAAAGGTTAAACATCCTTGAATCTGGTACTATACAGCCCTTTAATACGCTGCTTCCTATTCCGCAAAACGAAATCAACCTTAATAAGGATGCTGTGCTTACCCAGAATCCTGGCTACTAAGCAGACTTGCAAAAACAGGAAAAAAACAGGTAAATTAAACAAAACTAAAGATGAGTAAAGCGATAGACCGAAGATCTTTTGTCAGGACCGTAGCAGTAGCTGCTGCGGTTACCGGTATTTCCATGCAGGTAAAGGGGGCGCTGTTATACAACGTAAACCCACCAAAAGGATTAAGGGTAGGCATTATCGGTCTGGATGTTTCTCACAGTGTAGCCTTTACCCGGTTAATGAACAATGTAGCAAGTGATGCTGAATATGGCGGTTACCGCGTAGTTGCTGCATATCCGCAGGGCAGTAGCGACATTGCCTTTAGTGTGAGCAGAATACCTGAATTTACAAAAGCTGTAGCTGCGATGGGAGTGGAGATTGTTTCCTCTATAGCGGACTTGCTGACTAAGATAGACGTGGTGATGTTAAACACCAATGACGGCAGACTGCATCTTGAACAGGTATTGCCGGTTTTTAAAGCAGGCAAAAGAGTATTCATTGATAAGCCCCTAGCCGCATCGCTAACAGATGCGGCTGCTATTTTCCAGGCGGCAGACAAATATAAAGTGCCTGTCTTTTCTTCTTCCTCGTTACGTTATATGGAAAACAGACAGGAGCTGACTACAGAAAAAATCGGGCTCATCCTTGGCGCAGACACCTACAGTCCTGCCACTATTGAGAAAACCCATGCCGATCTTTTTTGGTATGGGATACATGGTATAGAAATGCTGTATACCCTGCTGGGAACTGGTTGCCAGGAGGTACGCAGAATTTATACCCCAGACACAGACATAGTTACGGGAATCTGGAAAGGCGACCGGCTGGGTACTTTCAGGGGTACCCGCAACGGGCCACATGAATATGGTGGTACCGTTTTCGCTGAAAAGGCGGTAGTGAATATCAAGCCCGCAAAAGGTTTTAGCTCGTTGCTGAAGGAAGTGGTAGCCTTTTTTCAATCTGGAATATCGCCGGTGAGTACTGCCGAAACGCTCGAAATATATGCTTTCATGGAGGCTGCGGATGAAAGCAAACGAAATGGGGGTGCGCCAGTGCGCATCGCCGATGTATTAAGCAAAATTGCAGACCGCAAAGGGCCTGAAAAATAGAATTTACGTATAAATATATTTGTTTATGGAAACTACATCAAGAAGAAAATTTATAGGTACAGGTGCCCTCGCCATTACCAGTCTGGTGACCATGGGCTTTCCCTCATTTGGCACTGGCCTTTTTAAGGATGATGTAATTAGGTTGGGTATGATCGGTACCGGAGCCAGAGGGGCAGGACTGGCTAGCCTCATTAAAGATATGCCGGGAGTAAGCCTTGTGGCATGCTGTGATACCATTCCAGAACACCTTAAAAATGGCTTAAGCCATGCCGCTGAAAAAGCGAAATCCTATACCGACTACCGTAAATTGCTGGAAGATAAAAATATTGATGCCGTAATTATCGCCACGCCTTTGTACCTGCACTATCAAATGGTGATTGACGCTTTACAAGCAGGAAAACACATTTACCTTGAAAAATCAATGGCTTTTGACATCACTCAGAGTGCTGCGCTGGTGAAAAGGGTAAACGACTCCAAACTGATATTCCAGGTGGGCTTCCAGTATCGGTATTATGGTTTATATCAGCGTGTAAAGGAAGTGATTGATCAGAATTGGCTGGGCAAGGTTACACATTTTGAATGTCAGTATAACCAGAATTCCAACTGGCGCAAGCCGGTGCCCGACCCGTCATTGGAAGAAGCCATCAACTGGCGGATGCATAGAAAGTACTGCGGGGGCCCTCTGTCTGAACTTTGCGCACACCAGATTGATATGGTTAACTATATCCTTGGCAGTCATCCCTTAAAAGTGACAGGCATGGGAGGTATCAATTACTGGAAAGATGGTCGCGACACTTATGATAATATAAGGACCATTTATGAATACCCGGGAGGGATAAAATCAAGTGTAACCTCTGTGCTGTCAAATGCATTCAACGGGTACAATATTAAGATCCTGGGCGACAAGGCCACTATAGATATTCAGCGTGACAAAGCGTTTATTTATGCCGAATCGCTCTCCAACAAAAGGGGCACGGTAGATGGTGTTACTGGGGCAACCCTTGCGGCAGTTACACAAGGTAAACCTGTTGAACTGGCCTTTAGTGAGTCCGATGGCCAAAAGCTGGAGCCTACCACTTACGCTTTGCAGGCTTTTTTTGCTTGTGTGCGCAATAATACCAGGCCGGCTTCTAATGTAGAAACCGCAAGAGACACTTCAATTGCGATACACATGGGCAACCGGGCTGCTGATACTGGTGAATTACAATTGTGGAAACCCGAATATTCCATTTAAACTGATAGAATGCTGCATATGAAACCTACAATCAATGCCCGTTTTTCCTTTTTTGCGGCCTGTATTGCGTTTTATGCCTTGTTTTTATTACCAGGCGTCTCCTTTGGAACTAAAGCACAGAGGCCATTTTATATTTCGGGTTATGCGCAGGGTACAACCTATCACCTTACTTATTATGCAAAGGACAGTTTAGTCAGTCAGGCTGAGATAGACGGTCTTCTCAACCAACTGGACAGCTCCCTATCGGTTTACAAACCCTATTCGCTGATCAGCAGGTTCAATCTTGGCGGTTCCATGGAGATAAAAATGGACAGACATTTGAAAGCTGTGATCAAAAAAGCAATGGAAATAGGTCGGGAGTCAGAGGGTATGTTTGATATCACTGTCTACCCGCTGGTAAAAGCATGGGGTTTTGGAAACACTAAAGTTCAGCATCTGCCAGATGCTGCCAGGATAGACTCACTGCTTTTAGCTGTAGGGCCTGACAAGCTCTATGTAAAAAACGATATGCTGGTCAAGCGCTATCCAGGTGTGCAGATCGATGTTGACGGTATTGCCCAGGGCTACAGTGTTGACGTATTGGCAGAATTTCTTGAGGGCCGGCATATTAGTAACTACCTGATAGAAATTGGTGGAGAAATTCGTGTTAAGGGACGTAAGCAGCCCGGCAACCAGCCATTTCAGATCGGAGTAGAGAGCCCTTCCGAAAACAGTATGGATGATCCCATAATGGAAAGGGTCTTAAGCCTGAAGTCGGGAGGCCTTACCACATCAGGTAACTACAGAAAATATTTCAAAATGAACGGACGTGTAATGTCTCACCTGATAGACCCAAATACCGGATATTCCTTTCAGAATGAAATGATAGCGGTTACCGTACTTGCAAAAGATGCCATTACAGCTGATGGTTATGACAATGTTTTTATGGGAATGGGTTATAAAAAAAGTCTTGAATTCCTGAAAAGAAAAAAAGGGATGGAAGCCTATTTCATTTACCATAAAAATGACGGCTCAGTGGCGGACACGGCATCAGCTGGATTTTATAAGCATATCGAACAGAAGAAGTAAACAGGTAACCCTGGCCTGGCAATACTATATATACTAAGATTTTAAACAGGATAAACTAAGTAATTTTTGTGAAGGAACTTATACCAAATTATCAAGCGCTCAATATTCCCTATTTTCTTGCCGGATCCCATGATGACAAAATTTCAGCAGAAACATATCTGGATAGCTTGCCCAGAAATTTTCTCAGTCCAACCGCATGGCTGGACACGAAAAACGACAAACCACAGGTTTCGTTCGTTACGGCTTACGGCCCTGACGCCTTTTATCTGAAGTTTTACGTAAACGAAGAGTATTATAAAAGTGACTATCAGGAAACACATGACCCTGTGAGCAAAGACAGTTGCGTGGAGTTTTTTGTCAGTTTTGATCAGAAATACTATTATAATTTTGAATTTAATGCTTTAGGCACGTGTCTTGCGGCATTTGGTGCAGACAGGGATGACCGTGAAAAGCTGCCTCTCGAGGTAGTAAACCAAATTGAAAGATCGGTCACCTGGCAGCGTTACCTGCCTGATGAAGCAGTTTATGAGTGGGAACTTTCATTGGTCATTCCTTTTTCAGTGTTTTGCTTCAGCGATCTGAATGGGATTATAGACGGTCAGGTAACCGCCAATTTTTACAAGTGTGGAGATGACCTGGAGGTGCCTCATTACCTGTCATGGAACGCCGTGCAGTCGGACGCCATCGATTTCCACCAGCCAGCTTTTTTTGGGCGGCTGTTCTTTAGTGACAAGCCATGATTTTAATCCGAAACTGTTCGGAGACAAGAGGGAACAAACTCTTTTTAACAAGTTATTAAAGCCTTAGTGAAATGCTTGTAACTATACCCTAACTATACCCCATCTATACCCTAAGTATACCCATTTGGGCTATTTTGGTATCTATAGGGTATGGTTATGGCATTGTTAAAATAACCTTGTTAGCTTTTCAACAAGACTTTAATAACTTTTCAAGTATATTTTATTACGAATCATCCCAAAAGGAAGAGCCTGCAAGGCATTCAACGCTGTGACTTTCTACATCAGGTCGAAGCCAATATCTTCCCTTGAATATTTTCCGTCAAAATAGATTCTTGCTGCATCTGCAGTGGCAGATTGCAGGGCGTCAAACATATTGTCCTGTAAACTGGTAACCGCAAGTACACGACCGCCGTTACTTTTTACTACAGGACCTTCCAGTAATGTCCCTGCATGGAAAGCGACAGATTTACGCAGGTTATCAATTCCTGTGATGGCTTTGCCTTTTTCGTAATCGCCAGGGTAGCCACCCGCAACAATCATTACCGTAGCCGCACTTTTAGGGCTGATGGTCAGCGTTACATCTTTAAGGCGTTTTTGCGCAGTAGCCATAAACAACTCTACCAGGTCGTTTTCTATTCTTGGCAATACACTCTCCGTTTCCGGATCGCCCATTCTGCAGTTATATTCAATGATCATCGGTTTATCGCCAACCTTGAACAGGCCAAAGAAGATAAAACCAGTATAATCGATGTTGTCTTTTTTCAATCCATTAATGGTAGGGATGATGATCGTTTGCTCCACTTCGTTAAGGAATTTCTCATCGGCAAAAGGTACCGGTGAAACGGATCCCATACCACCTGTATTGAGGCCGGTATCTCCTGTGCCAATTTTTTTGTAATCTTTTGCTTCAGGCAGGATCACATAGTTATCCCCATCGGTAAGTACAAAAACAGATAATTCTATGCCTGTAAGGAATTCTTCAATCACAACGATTGAACCGGCATTGCCAAATTTTCCACCCAGCATCAGTTTTAATTCATCCTGTGCATCTGCGGTAGTCTCGCAAATTAAAACACCTTTACCTGCCGCCAGTCCGTCTGCTTTAAGTACAACCGGCAAACTGTGATGTTCCAGATATATCAAACCTTCCGCCAGTGTTTCATTTGTGAATGATCTTGACCCCGGGGTAGGGATGCCGTGGCGGGCCATAAATTCCTTGGAAAAATCTTTGCTGCCTTCCAGTATGGCACCTTCTTTTTTCGGGCCTATCACTGGTATGCCCGACAATTGCTCATCTGCAACAAAAAAGTCATGAATACCATTTACCAAAGGTTCTTCCGGACCTACTACTACCAGGTTAATGTTTTCTGTCAGTACAAATTTTTTGATGGCCTCAAAGTCGTTGGGGTTAAGGTTTACATTTTTTCCATATGCCCCTGTTCCGCCGTTGCCCGGCGCAATAAATAATTTTGAACATTGTTCAGACTGGCTCATCTTCCAGGCGAAAGCACTTTCTCTTCCTCCGGAACCTAATAATAAGATATTCATATGGGCAAAGATAAACGCTTTGCCTAAATTATATAGTTTATGTTTGATTTATCCTTACAGCAGGATGACAATTTGTACTTGTATCTTCAAATAAAGCAAGACTGTCTGAGCAATATGCTAGATATTTTGTATTTTTATAGCCCGGCAACTGCCAAAGTGACTTATTGGTTAATATGGCTTGGTTGTTGTAAAATGATGATTTTTAAATAAATAAACACAGAATATACACATGTTAGGATTTTTAACCAAAGTTTTTGGAAGCAAATCGGATAGAGATATTAAGGTAATCCAACCACTTGTCATTAAAATAAATGAAGAGTATGCCAAGCTTTCG
>Ga0247815_10002060_pt1 | contig 15016 bp, 23 predicted proteins | sample UWRJL194509B1_FD_181014 | JGI IMG/M metagenome (GOLD analysis project Ga0247815, IMG submission 181014) | Plant litter microbial communities from Arlington Agricultural Research Station in Wisconsin, United States - UWRJ-L194-509B-1 | ecosystem: Environmental > Terrestrial > Plant litter >...
TAATCGTCGTCGTCGTCGACGTATTGTAAGCAGGCGTCAAAGCGTAAGGAAGGTTGCCGTTCGGTGACCTTGAGTGACCAGGCAAAGAGGGTGTTCTCTCGTTAACGGCTTGCAATGGCGGATGGGAGTCTAATATCGACGCCGGTCCAACTGTTGCAAACGAATGCTGCGACAGAACACCATTCGTCGTTGAATGCGAATGTGGATGTGGGTGCGAGAACGATTGCGACTGCGTATGTCCGGACTGCACGGTCGTGTCCAAGCTCCCTCTCCGAGCATCGGTGCTAGGTCTCCGCAGGAAAGCGCCTGGTGGTTTTATTCCAGCTGTCTTCGCCGCTGCTGCATTCGAATTTATGAATTCCGAGGGTAAATGCGGTGTTGGAGGCGGTTCTTCAGACTCCGGGAAGGTGCTGCCCGTCGGCGTGCGCGGTTGTGCGCCCGACTCGCTTGCAGACTCACGCTTGCGGCTCTTGTCGTTCTTGTCCCGTGTACCCCTCCGGCTGAGGAACCACCCAACACCGCTCCTGCCATCCTTCTCCTTGTCGCTCTTGTCCTTGTCGCTTTTCTCCCCAAGAGGAGTCGCCGGTGCATCGGGCTTGGGCGGCAACGGCGGTGGCAAGTCGGTGTCGCCATTTGTGTACCCGACTGGCGACTGGGGGATATACTTGAGACTGGGTGTTCGTCGTTTGAAAAAGGGATTTGTCCTGACAGTCGGCGTTGGTTCCGCTGTGACTACGCTGGGCACAGATGGAGTTGATGGCGGAATGACGACCTTGGGTTGTGGCCGCGCTGCTGGCGGCAGCAATTCCTCAGTCGACGGGACAGGCGGTAACCCATTAACGATTGGCGGCGGACTGTCGGTCAACGTGGGCATTTGCGAGTGTCCGTTGAGAATGGACACCGCCGGCGGATTGTGTGTCGCGACGAGCGGCGACGGTGGCAGAACGGATTTGGACGGCAACCCGATCGACTCGCGGTCAATGTCCACAGCCTGGTAGAACAGTACGTATCCAGCCCCACCGTTCCCGTCACCGAAGTACTTTGCGATTTGCTCGTCCTTGACCGTGTCGACGGTGTTGTCATCATAGATCAACCACTGGCCTCGTGCCCGCACGAGTGCGATGTAATGACCGTGATGCGGCCCGCTGGCGCGCCGATGCAGGTCAGCAGACACACCCCAACTCCCCAAGTGAAAATGGGAACTCACGCGCCGATGTGAACCACAATGGCAAAGAGCTCGTAAAGCCTGTCCGGGTCACCACCTTCGGGTTCGTCGACGGTGTTGAATAGCCGAAGCTCGGATGGGAACGCCACGCGGTACGCGAGCTTGACGTATCTCTGGGCGTCCTCCTGGAATTTGAACCGCTTTAGATGCAATGCGAGCACGTTTGGCAGTTTCTTGATCTTCATCCTGGATGAACGAGCGGGGAAATCGTGTATCAGCAGGGTTATTGCGCGCGGGCGGACCTAGGAGCAAGTCCAGAATATCGTACGAGCGCGTACCTCTTCTCGGCCTCTTGCAAGCCGCAACACGCGTCGCAGAAAAATTTGTTGCGCTGGCAAAGCATCTCGCTAGCTGAGAAAGAGCGCAAGCATGCTGTGACTGAAGAGTTCTGCTCAATGTCGATGCTGAGGTCGATGAAGCTCTCGTCGCGAGCCGAGACGGTTTCGCAGGTCAGACAGCGCGTCTCTGACGTGAGGACGCCTTCGAACAGCGCGTGGACAAACGTCTTGGCATGATTCCGCGACTGGGATCCCGAGGAAGCGGTCACGCTGTTGGACACTGTGCCGAAAGGGGGAGGGGTGGTGTGAGTACGTGTGGTGAGATAGGGGGTCACCGAAGCCACTGGAAATGGAGCTGGGTACGCACGGTCTTCGGACGCAGTGCCGGCAGCAGCATTTACAGATGCTTGACGCTCTCGCTCTCGCGAAGCTGCCTCGAGCTCCTCGCCGATCTTGTTGAGCAGATAGTTCATGAACTCGTGGGCGTCCTGATGTGCTGCGCTGCGGAAGACGTCGTGCTCTTTGCGGACCTTGTTGACAAATGCCAACGGGCTGACGCTACCCTTATCGTCTGGATTCTGAGAGATGTACCAGAAGAGCGAACGCAGTGCACTGAAGAGCGTAGGCGGGTTGGAGGGAATGCCTGGGGTGTCCTGAGGCTCCTCCTTTGTTGGTGCGCTAGCAGCTGCACCACCGGGCGTCGTTGGGGTCCCATTAGCCGGGCGCTTGCTACCGCTCTTACTGGTAGATTTCGAGTTGAGTGCGAGAGATGGTGCTGCGGCTGGAGTGCGAGGAGGAGCTGGAGTTGGCGGCAGGAAAGGTGCGGGTTGTGCAGCGATTTCAGCGTCGTGTGAAGGATCTGGTGAGGTGAGAACGAGTTCGCGGAATGGGCCGCAGAAGTACAGCGCTTGGAAGATGGCGTTCACGTAGCTGACAAGCGCAGTGTGAGCGGGGTCGGCCACTGTCCAGCGCATCAAACAAGATTGCTCGTGCACACTCACCACGTATTTCCAAACTACACACGCACAGACCTCGGTTAGAACACATCTAGCAAGCATGTAGATTGCGCACGTTTTCTAGTCCAAAGCGTTTAAAGTCGGCTGGTGCTGGGATCTTGACTGCGACCGCTTGGGTTGCCGTGGCTGTAGGCTGCGGGTTCGCTTGGCCACCGGGTTTCCATCGCGAGAACATGACACCCTGTCTCCGGCAGCAGCGCGCGCAAGATGGGGCAAGTACTCAAGCTGGAACGGACCCAAAAGGCGCGCGGATGTCACGCCAGCGAGAGGAGAGGAGGATGAGAGATCGCGCGTCTAACTGCATCTCCGCTCAGCGCGCCATCCACACGACTATTTCCCCGTCTTAACTCAGTCTTACCTCTTACTCCAATCGTTGATATCATTGTTTATCTTGTTACAAACCTGCTTTCGTCACCCTGATCAGATCCATGACTCTCCTCACTCTCGCTTCTCTCCGTTACCACAGCCCGCCGAGGGCAAACATAATTTGCCACCTGCGCTGGCTGGCGTTCTCCCTCCGCAAAGTCCGGCTTCGCTCTCCAGAAGCCCTCCCTCGAATCGCAGCCAATGGGTAAATGAACCAGCGTGGCCCGCCCGGCACTTGCAGCTTCTTTTGCCGGAATCGTGCGGCGTGCGCGTTGATGTCGACGTCCGCAATGGGGGCCCACCTCATCCGAGCGCTCGCCTCAGGAACCGAGCCTGCCGAATCCGCCCTGATCGTCGCGTGCCTCCGGAGCAACCCACGTGCAACAACCTCCGGTTCCCGCCGCACAGCTCGGAGGATGACCAACGGCATTCACAAACGTTCAAAGGGTCCGGGCCCCGGCTCCAACTCTGAGTTAGTCTGAAGTTTGTATATTATTGCTTTGAACCGAGGCATGGCACTGCGCATCGCTCTTATAAGATACATGTAGCGGGGCATAAGGGAGCGAGAACGGATGAAAGAGTGTGGCGTCGCGTGTGCGGGTCTACTGCTGCTGTCCGAAAACTAACGAAATATCGATGCAAAATGTCCTTCTCTGACAATGGAGCGAAAATGGATGAGAGCGCGGTGCATGGCCATGGCCATGGGTATGCTGGATGTGAAAGACGAAGGAGATCTTACATGATGACGCAATCCTTCTTGTCCTTCTCGCTGAGTTCTGCCGGACTACCCAGCTCGCGCAGCATCGTCGCATGTCCAGGAGGACCGGGCGCGCCGTTCGCCTTGAGTCTTTGTGCCGCCCGCTTGTCGCCCTGCTCCGAGGCGCGTTTGTACCATCCGATCGCCCTGTGACGCAAATAAATGCCATGAGGGTAAAAACGTGACCAAGACGACAACGACGATCAGCATCGGTCAAAACATGCATCGTAAGAGATGACGCACTCAGGCATGCTCTGAACCGTGCCGATGCCGACCTCGCAAAAGTACCCGACGGCGTACATGGCTTTGGCCAGCCCGCTTTCTGCGGCACGTTTGGCCCAAAGGTATGCTTCGGTGTCGGACTGCGGCAATACTCCAGGCGAGCCGACGAGGTACCACGCGGTGAGCGCAAAACAGGCGTCACGGTGATTTTGCTGCGCCGCGATGTTCTGAAGAACCGGTCTTGTTAGCTAGTGCACCCGAACCCAAACATATGAATAACTCACGTAGTAATGGATGCTGAGTGCAGGATCCTGAGGACAGCCCATCTTGCCATACTCGTAACACTCGCCAAGGCGGTAAGCACTCGGTGCGTACCCGAGTTCAGCCGCCTGCGCGAGGAGTTCGGCCGAGTATTCATAGTCGACAAACAGGACGTCGTCGATACCATGCTCGTGCAACAATGCCAGCTCATGGAGGGCATGTGGGAACTCGGCAGTTGCATGCTCGGCGGAGCGTTTGAGCCACTTGGCGCCTTCCTTGGGGCGACGGCTGAGACCCAGTTCGCCGTTGAGTTCAGCGGTACCGAGGCGGTAGAGCGCGCCGGGATGAAGTGCTGCGGCAGCCTTGCGGTAGAACGTAACGGCCTTGCTCGACTCGCGGCGACAGCCCCATCCGTTTTCGCAGCATGTGCCCGCGCGGTAAGCAGCGTCCGGGTGGCCGTGCTTCGCGGCGAGAACAAAGAGCGGGAAAGCTTTGTCAAAGTCCTGCTTGCCCTTTGGAGTGCCGATGCCATTGGAAAAGCAGTCAGCGAGAAAGTATTGCGAGGCTGGGTGGCCGCGGTCAGCGAGTTTGCGGAGAAGAGAGATGGCCTCGCGGAGAAGGTCGTCGCGACGGTCGGTCAGCTTCTCGATCTCGACGATGTTGGCGTTGTTGGGCATGAGCGCAGGTATGGGCAGCGACTTGCTGGCGTCAATCATGAACGCAGCGAACTCGAACTGCAGCTCTGGGTCCTGCGTCTTCTTTGCATTTGCGCGGTACAGTTCCAGTGTCCTCTCGTGCGAAAGCAGAGCGGCCTGCTTTCCCGGACGAAGGTGAGAGTGGTCCAGGATGGGCGGCGGTGTCCCCTGCCTCGAACCGTCTGGCGCAATGGATGGTGGTGGGCTCAGTCTGTTGCTATCCTCGTATTCATCTTGCTCGTCTCGTCTGGGAGGAGGAAGTTGTGGTAGTGGTTCTTCATACCAGCTCTGTGCTGGCCGAATCGACTGCTCCCCATGCATGTCGCGCGAACGCCGGCGGGCGCCGTCAACACTCGTCCGTGGAGAAGGCTGGCCGTGCTGGTGAAAGTCGTGCCTGGGCGGCGGTCCCGGTGGCATCGTGGCCATGGCGAGGACTGCAGGCGGCGGCGGCGGAATGGGCAGCCGGTTGATGACGAAAGGCAAGACACACTTGAACCTCAGCTGGTCACTTTACCCGAGCTTTCTTCTCCCACCGGCTCATCCCGCATCTCATTGAGTCTTGACCGCCCGGGATTGAAAAAAAAAGAGGTCTTACATGTCGCAGCAAATATTCAAATATACCGGAGACACTGCCCATCACCCCCCAGCCGCGGACGTTGAGCGCATCGCTTCGTCTGACCCACGGCGACCGCGGGACCGCAGAGTCGCCACTACCACCGAAATACGCGTTTTATGTTACAGCTCAGAAGATTCCGCACGCGGTGACAGAGGGCTGTGTGGTGTTTTCCGACATGTGGCTCCGTTCTATCTCAACAACGAGCCTGAGTACTTTGCCGAAATGCCCACATCTTCAATCTTGCTCGCACTGCCGCACCGCACGAGCCACTACCATGCGATTCGTTTACTCGGCGCCAACGATCTTCGTTGCCAGATAGGGGCTCCGGTCGCGTCCCGAAGCCCGTATCCAGCGACACGAGATCACTGCCGCACTCGCTTGATGCCACCACAACTCCGGTGCTCGTCTTCGGCCAGCCTTTTCCTCCTCCCCCTTTCAATCATTCTCCTTCCCCGTGTCTGCCCGTTTCTGCGGCCCGCGCGTTTGAGCGTGCTTCTTGTTTGCAACCGGCCTTTTCTTTATATTCCCAGCTTGCAGTCTTCATTGTTACCCCCCTCTTTTTCGATTTCACTTCATTTCCGTTGCTTCTGTCCTCCTGACTCTCACTTGCGTTACGACGCACTCTTTCTATCATGGCTCGCGTTGGTGTTTTCGATGTTCACGCTTTCCTCTTTGCTCTTGTCTGTCTCGTAGCGCAATCTCGCGCGTTCTTCCGCATGACATGCACTTCACCTGTCACCTATGCACGCGCCGACCCGTGAGTCGTTATGCCACTCAGCCAGATCCCTGTTGGGGACCATGCTCATGCTCTTCCACCCAGAATCACATCTATTGGCAAGGTGTCGACGCATCTCCACCAGGTTGTCGGAAGCGTGAGTTCCACCACGTTGGTTGCCGGCTCTTCATCTAACCCGTCGGTTGCCTCATGATCAGAACGGGTGTGTCATTTTCCAGCTACTCTATTGTGCAACCAGCCATCTCACGTTTCCACAGTTTTGATTTTACACTGAGCTATGAGAGTTTGCGCAAGAGCAGCTGCGCCACCTGCCAGCCCAAAGCCGACAAGGTGCGTCAAACATCTTCCACAATTGAGCGTGCTCTTGATGTCAGTGTGCTCCAGAGCGCGTACTGGACCCCAACTATGTTCTACCAATCCCGCAACGGCACATTCCACCGCGTCAACCAGATCGGTGGCGCAACCATCTACTACCTGCAGGTCCGCATCCACCTCCCCACTGTGTCCGGCCTTCCTATCTCATATATCGCTTCGTTTCCCTCCCCGTACAGCGCCCCGAGTACCCTGGCCAGCGGCTCAAGGCGTTCCCAGCTGTGCGTCGCAACCGTCGGTTCCGATACTTGCAGTGCTGATTAGCATTTGCGCTGGCTCGCCGAAATAGGGGTTCCGCATGCTCGCCGGGGACATGAGCCTGCGCAGTTTCAACAATAACAGTCTATCTCAGCGTGCGGTAACCCACCACTGCCTTGACTACAGTGGTACTGGTGCGGAGGGCGAATGGCATGTGCGTATGATTCACGCGTCGATGGAGACGGTTTGAGTTGACCATGTGCGCACAGTACTTGCCCAAGCAGTGCGTTCAAGGGTCCATCGGTATTGTGGTAAAATGGCTAACCGGTCACCTCGCTATAGCAACTGCCCGAATGGTGTCCGCACTCAGGTCTTCTTCCCATCCTGTGAGCTACACATGTCCGGTTTGGTGGGCCAATCCTGATGGTTCTCTCTCCAGGCTGGGACGGTAAACGCCTGGACAGCCCTGATAACCGGGCACATATGGCCTATCCAGACGGCGTCGACAGGTGTGTATTGTATTAACTTCTGATGCTTGACCGTTGACTCTGTTTGTCCAGCGGCAAGTGTCCCAAGACACACCCCGTGAAGCTCGTCTCGCTGTTCTATGAGGTAAGCAAGACAAGCTACATAAAATAAATCCAGACTAAGCCTGTCGCAGATCATTTGGGACACTGGCCTTTTCAAGGACATGTGGCACGACCCGAACGGCGTCGGCCAACCGTTTGTTTTGTCCAACGGAGATCCGTACGTCTCGTTTCTCATGCGGTACTCGGTTATGGACTCAATCATCTCGACAGGACCGGATACGCTTTCCACGGCGATTTCTTCTCGTGCGTAATTTCTTTGGTCGCCAGTGATTCTTTCTCACTTAGCTGTAGAGGCTGGGATGTAGACACGCTGCAGCGGGCTGTTGACCAGTGCACGAACATCTCTGGGTGCGTTTTGCGTTGATAAACTCCAGGTCACATCGCTCAACAAATCATCACCACGTAGCAATATGCAGGATTGTCCCGCCCTCCAGCTCCGCACGGACGAAGAGATGAACAACTGCATCATCCCGCCGCGCACTCTCGATGAAACCGAGGGCTGGCTCAAAGTAAGACTCTCTACCCATCATCAATCTAGAAATCCATATCTCATTGACAATCCAGCGTCTTCCCGGCTGCAACACCATCACCAAGGGCCCATCCCCGGCTCGGATGCAGAGCGGTTGCGGCGCACCGGAGACCATCATCCCGCGCCAGCGGGCAACCTTCCTCACACCGATCTCAAACTGGACTTCGGTCGGCTGCGCACGCGATGACCTCTCTTCCCGTGCGATGCCCTACTCGTTTGCAAGCAAAGACATGACTGTCAACAAATGCGTTGCGCACTGTGCCAGCAAGGTATGATCACCATACACCTGCTTTACTTGCCCTTCATGCTCATCACAACCCAGGGGTACAACTACGCGGGGTTGGAATGGGGCCAAGAGGTGATCCTCTCGGCAAAAATTCCTTGAGAACAATGGTTGCTGACTTGATATCCAGTGCTGGTGCAGCAGCAAGTTCGAAAGTTCGCGCATCGGCCAATACCCTTGCACCATGGCATGTGCTGGTAACAGCGGCCAGAGGTGTGGTGCCGCAGGTCGTCTTGCAGTACGTTCTCGCTCCCTGTTTGTATATCGCTATCCTTACCTGGTTGTGTGTCAACAGGTGTACAAGAAGGGCGGCGGCTCGTCGACCTCAGCCCCCGCGCCAACGCCCAACACGAGCAAGTACATCAGGCCAACTGACTCCGACCATGCATTTGCGGCGCCCGGCCGCGATGGTTGGTACCCGGTTGGCTGCTTCAAGGACCCAGTCGCGCCGCGGGCGCTGCGCGGAGAGAGCTGGTTGAACCAGGGTACTATGACACCGAAGTCGTGCGCAACGCACTGCGCCAACCTGGGATTCAACTACGCTGGAGTTGAGGTAAGTCGTCATGTCCAATTCAAGCGTATGACGTTGACCCGATGCACAGTATGGCAAGGAGTGTCACTGTGGCAACGAGTTGTACGGCAGTTCCAAGGTTGCGGCGAACCAGTGCAGCACCAAGTGTACGCAAAGGGGCCTCGTCACGATCTAAGAGCTCGCTGCTAACACGAGTGAACAGGTGCTGGCAATGAAAGCCAGAAGTGCGGCGGGAGCTCGACACTGGCGGTTTACCGCAAGTCCAGCAAGGCCAAGCGCCACGACCATTCCGGTCATTTCTTCGGTCGCAAACATTGAACACCGAGCGCTGAGCGCGATACCACAAGTTGCCGCCTCGTTCATACCGCAGATCCCGCGGCCGCAGCTCTGGACGGAGGACACTTGTGCCTCTGTAGTGGACCTACCAAGGCAGCTTCGTCAGGGAGCTGCTAGCCATTTTCTTTCCTATTTATACCTCTTTTGTCTTCTTTTCTTTTTTCTGCGGCCGGTAGCTTTCAATGAGAAGTTCATGATCTCAACGATTGAACCACCGCAAATCGCCGAGCTATTTTTGTGCTCTTCCCAGAATGCTGCTGATGCCAACTATGCGCTCCCAACTCGCGCTACGTCTGGCCGTATCTCCGCGGCTAACCCCGGGACCGTCATGTGGGGCAAGTTGGTCCAAGGCAACTTCGGGATAAGTTTGAATTGGCCACCGTCCAACCATGTGTCACACCTGTGGCTAGCAGACGGCTCGCGCCCTTCCCAGATCATCTTGCACACACCGGGTATTTGCTTCGACCGGCCAAGGCGACCCTCATATCTCGTTGGCGCTCTATTCGTGAGGCACCTAAGGCACCCGTAGTGTTTCAGATAGCCCGCAGGACCTCTGGAACTGTGCTGGAGGCAACACTCGATTTAAGCGTTACGTTATGTTTGGACCGGCGTGCATCGATCCGAGCGTCAACATTGTCCGAATGTCCCAACAAAACAGGCCTCAGGATGAACCCGGCGTCTCGCTAGAGCAATCCTCGAAGTACTCATCCTCTCTCAGTACTTCGGGCACGACTGGCTAGGCTTCGATTTCTCGCAGTTCACGCGCCAGACGGGGTGGGGGTTAACCTTTCCGGCTATTGACCCCAGTTCTTCCTCGATGTGGACGGCATGCGCCGCGCTCAGTTGTCACAAAGATAACGATTCACGAAGCACCTGTCTTATCTTTGGAGTCGTGCGGGTTCTCCTGATCCTTAAGAATGCGGCCAAGCGCGTTTGGGTCCAGCTTGTGGAACTGACCATCCCTTCACCCCAACTCGCGACCAGGAGCTTGAGTAACGATGTCGACAGTGCGCAAGATCGTCAAGGTGCTCGAGGTCGATCACCCTCCGAATCTCACGAATTCGGAGCTCAGTGCGTCTACACGTGGGTATGAAGCCGACAGTCGCTCATTCTCGGCCGATCGTCTTTAGTGCTTCAGAACGACGACCTGCTGCCGGTCCCTCCTCACGAGAGGCTATGGAAGTGGTGGAACTACCTAACATTCTGGTTGGCCGATTCATTCAATGTGCGCACACGACCTGCTTGGGCCTCGCGCCACATTTCTTGTCGGCTGACCCAGCACTGCCTGTCTCAAGGTCAACACCTGGTACATCTCTAGTGGCATGATAACTGCTGGTCTTACTTGGTGGGAGGCATGGATCGCCGTATGGATCGGCTACGGTCTCGCGGCAGTGTTCCTCGTCCTAAACGCACACGCGGGGGCGAAGTACCATATCATGTTCCCTGCCAACATCCGCTACACTTTTGGCATCTGGGGAGGATTGTGGCCGACATTCAATCGTGCCGCAATGGCTTGCGTGTGGTATGGTTCGTACATGGGTTGATACCGCTACAAGTCGAAGGCTGAGAATTTGTTCCCAGGTGTTCAAGCCTGGATTGGTGGCCAGTGTGTTTATTTGCTCCTGGTATCGATCTGGCCCTCGACTGCGCGAATTCACAACGGCATCCCGAGCTCGGGAACCGACACCGCACACTTCCTCGGTCAGCATGACCTAGAGCAGTCATGTGCAAGACTAATATACCATCAGGCTTCTTCCTGTTCTCCGCTGTGTCGCTGATCCCAATATGGTTCCCACTACACAAGATTCGCCACTTGTTTACGTTGAAGGTTCGTCGCTCGTTCGGTGTATTGGCATTGAGGTTGGTGGCTGATCGTCCGCATCAGTCCATTGTTGCACCAATTGCAGTAGGTTCACTTCCTCTGCTCGAAAATAGCTCTCACGGTCCCACAGGGCATTGCATTCTTCGCGTGGATGGTTGCGAAGGCCGGTGGTGTTGGTCCCATCATCAAGCAGCCCGCCTCTATTCACGGAAGCGAGCGCGGGTGGGCGTTCGTCAACGCATTTATGAGCTCAATTGCCAGTATGTCCGTATAAAATCACAGAGAACTATACTGAGCATCGAGCCCAGACATGGCAACTCTCATCACGAACGCGCAGGACTTTGCCTCTCGTGCTGACAAGCCCTCGTCCATCGTCTGGCCGCAGCTTGTCGCGCTGCCGTTCACATTCGCAATGGTCTCCTTCCTGGGCATCATCGTGTCTTCGTCTAGCACGGTTATCTACGGAGAGAGTATCTGGAACCCGCTCGACCTGCTTGAGCGTATTCTGCAAGACTCGCCGTCACAGGGAGCGGTACGCCTCGGAGATTTGATTTGATCCATGCAGCTAACTCGGTATGCAGCGTGCTGGCGTCGCATTCATTGCGATAGCGTTCATCATCGCGCAAATTGGAACCAACATTGCTGCAAACAGCATCTCTGCAGGCTGTGACCTAACATCTCTTGCACCACGCTTCATCACAATCCGTAGGGGCGGTTATGTAGCTGCAACCGTTGGTTTCGCGATGCTTCCCTGGCGCCTGCTGAGCTCGAGCAACAACTTCGCGACCTATCTCAGCGCTTACAGCGTGTTCCTCAGCAGGTGCGAATGCGCCACTCATGCGCAGCTGCTTGCTAATACCGGTTTCCAGCATCATCGGCTGCATGCTGGCTCAATACTACGTGATTAGCCACAAACGAGTCAAGGTTAGCGACTTGTATCATGCTCGCAAGGACGGATAGTATGCTTCAATGCTTCTTCGTCTATAGCTCGTCGCTCATTGCATTGCAGTTACTACTTCACAGGCGGCGTCAACTTCCGAGCCTACATGTAAGCCAATCTCCTACCACCAAGTGTCGACCGCTCATCAATTTCGCGCAGCGCCTACATCTGCGGCATTGCTATCAACCTTCCTGGATTCATTGGCGCCGTTGGTGGAAAAGTGCCTCTTGCCGCAACGCGAATCTACCAGCTATCATTCTTCACAGGATGCAGCGTCAGCTTCCTCATCTACGTTGCACTTAATAAGCTCTTCCCGCGGGCTCAGCCGACGGAAGCGGAGGCAGAGGAGCCGTTCGACCCGCGCAGCGAACGTGAAGTCCCACGTCACTCCTCGGAGGACAGCGACGTTCCAGAGAAATCATCCATTAGCAAGGTGCCAGTATGAAGGCCGGATTTCACGAAACCAAAACGAAACTGTATGAATAGGGATACTTTACGAGGCAGTCACTGGGGTCCAATCAAAACTCTCTGGCATTGATCAACCTCGTAATGAGAACGCACTATCCGAACCGACCAGATGCAAACCTACAACTCATTCGGACTGAAGGGCGTGCTGGATAACCAACGTTTCCTCTAGCTTGAGATGATTCTCGGCAATGACGCTGAAGTTGTTGATGTTTTGTGCCGCACACTCCTTGAGGAAGTTGATGAGGTGTTCCTGTATTCGCTTTTAATCAGCGCGCAAAGTGTCGGCTAAAGGATCTGCACTTGCCTTCATGTCGATCTGCGAGATGGGGTCGTCTGCGTAGTCCGCGTCATCGTCTTCTTCAACAACATCGTCGTCCTCGAAGCCCTTGGCGCCAGGACCCAGGAGATCTGTCACCACGTTGTCAGCGTGGACTCCACCTAATAGTACAAAGTCACCGACCTGAGAGCCACTTCTCTTCGCCGACCTTCTCCTCGTCAGCCCAGTCAGTGCCATCGTCGTCTGAGTCAACGAGTTCTACGCCGAGGTTGGCGGCGGCGGAAATCGCTGCCGCGTCACCTCCTGACTGAAGGTCATGCAGAAGCAACTTGAGCGCCTTCACGGGGAACGGCACGGCCGTGTACTCGTGTGGAACTGTGGAAGCAATTTGTTAGCATGAGTACAACACAACACCGTGGGTAAAAATGCCCGAGCTGACTTTGCTTGGCGCGGGAGCGGGTCATGATGACTGGGGCAATGACGAATAGAAGGTCCATGAGACAAACGTTATTGAAATGAGCACAGATCGAGGATTTCTACTCACCGTTCGAGGTCTCCGGTTTAACGACGAGGTCTCCGCGTACCGTGATGCTTTGCACCGATGGTCGCTCAGACACGAAGAGCACCGACAAAGCGAGGTTACTGACCCATTCGTCAACACTGCATCGTCCTGGATGATAGACGCGACTCACCTGAGACGCTGCGCCCAATATCCCACGAAAGTCTCCGCATTTTCGCACCAGGCAGTCAGGAGGACCTGAAGGCCGTTGGCACCGTTCTGGAGTGTGGTGCTCTCCAGAAGATCAAGGACGGGATCGCGCTGCGTGTATAGCAGGTACGCAAACGGCACGACCAGGCTCTGAATGAACGTCCCCGTCTTGGCCGTAGTCAAGCGCTCCAGCAGCGCACGCACAAGGTCGTTCAGCGACGGTAACAGCGCGCTACCGGCACGCCTGAGGAGGTGCAACATGAGATCGCCAACTACCAGACCGCCTGACTCGTTGCCGTCCGCGGGCGCAAGTGTGCGGCTGATGAGAGCGAGGAGCATATTCAAGCCTTCCGGATGCGCGAGAATCTGCGGCGTGTCCTTGCGGACGAACAGAGTCAGGCAGATGATGCCGTTCTGCAGCAGGTCGCGGTCCTCATTCGTGTTGAGTGCGCCGAAGATCGCTGGCGCGAGTTGGGCGAACACACCATCACCGAGCCCAGTGCCAGCGGGGGCTCCACGGAAAATGGAGCTGATAATTTCGACTGCAGAGGCGGCAACCCAGATCTCGTTGGGTTGGAGATTGGCGATTGTGCTGCAAAGTCGCGGCACCGCTGTCAACACGGCCGTTGTGTACTGAGTCTTCGCAAGTTCGGTGAATGCGTCGGTGAGCACGGACAGAAGAATCGGATCTATGAGAAACGTGACAGGTGAGCTGCGAGCCTGGAGTGTTCTAAGGCGTACCCTTGACATTCTTGACCCAGACATCGAGGAGCGCATTGGCAAGCATGGAAGCGAGTTCAGGAGTCACCCACTTCCCGTTATCGACCGAAAGAACGGCAACAATGGTCTCAGTCACAAGGCTGAGCGTGTCCTCCGATGCAGAAAGGAATGGCCCAAGAACTGTCAGGACGCGTGGGGCAAGTCCTGTCACGCTAGCATCTGTGGTGTTTTGGCAGAAGCTGACATATGAGATCAGCAAGGGATGCAGCACCCATAAAACAACTTCACGAACTTGCGGATTGCCTTGACTGCCGAGATCTTCATGACGACGCCTCCATCACCCTCGAGCACCTCGGCCGCTGAGATGAGATACTGCTGAGCGAGCTCGGCTGGGAGTGCACGCGAGAAGCGGCTTGCAAATACGAATGCCCGACCGGCGATGAACGGAGTGTCTACGAGAAAGCAAGCGACGATCAGCGCCAATACATGGTCAAGCTTCGATCGCGTACCACGCAGAGTCAGCAATGAAGGGATTACGGCCGTAAAGAGGACGTTGAGGTTAATATGGTCCTTGTGATCAAGCAGACTCTCCGAAGCAGAACCAAGGGCTGCCAGGAGTGCCTCAAGTGGCTTCCACCTGATTTGCAATCAACATCGCAGCATTGGATCAACATAGTCTCGTACCAGATTGGGCTTCCTGCCTGTCGCTGGGCATTAGATTCCTCCACAGTTGTCGAGAGAATCGTGTTCAGTGCACTGATCGCTGGCACGGGAGCCTTGTCCAGCAGACTCTGGGAGTACGGTGAGCCCACGAATCTAGCTCTTTGCACGACTAACATACCAGCAAAAGCTCGAAAGAAGATGCCCTCAAATTGTCCCCCTGAGCGTCGTCGTCGTCCTCTGCAACAAAAGTGTTCGGACTATCCTCCCACTTGCCTTCGTCCTCCTGCGTAATCTGCGCCCAGATGATGATGCTTCCGACCAACGCCTGCACGTTCTCGGGCTTCTGCAGCCACTCCCGAATACGGCCTTTGCGTACCAATGCGCCGAGGAAATCAAACGCTGGCG
>Ga0247815_10002061_pt1 | contig 15015 bp, 21 predicted proteins | sample UWRJL194509B1_FD_181014 | JGI IMG/M metagenome (GOLD analysis project Ga0247815, IMG submission 181014) | Plant litter microbial communities from Arlington Agricultural Research Station in Wisconsin, United States - UWRJ-L194-509B-1 | ecosystem: Environmental > Terrestrial > Plant litter >...
CCTCTCGGTCACATCTGACATACGTTAGTGCCGATGGCGAGACCAAGCTTGACGGCTTCTTTGACCCGCTTGTGCGCAAGGTCCGTGTACTCCAGTCTGCCACCCACAAAGCACAATTTTCACCATGTCACAGAACGACGTCGTTCAGAACGGGCTGAGTTCCACATCGAACTTCATCAGGATCTTTGAGACACTACCAACCAGTCTCGCGAGCTTCCAGTCGACACTTTTCAGTATTGATGACCCGCTTCCAGGACCGTGGTGTCGAAACACTGACGGCGAGTCTTCTCACGCCGTTTCAAGATGACGCTCAAACTTACATGACATCTTGCAGACTCACTTGTCGACGGGTATCGTGAACTCTGCACATTGGAGGCAGACCTCTCAGGACTTGGACGAAGCCTTCGTAGCCTTACGAGCTTGCATGGTAAGCAATATTGGCGCGTAGACTTCAAAGTCGAGATCTTCTTTGGACAAACAAGCCTTTGTGCAAACCTGGTGTGGGTTGAGGATGTGCGTACTTTGCTTGCACGAACAACGGGATAGTGAATGCTGACAGCGGGCTGTAGGGCCAAACTCGCAAGGTGGTGACCCGATCATAAATATCAGATTCTGAGTAGCTCAATATCTTTGCAGGGTCCGGTGTCGGTCATCTCCAACTCGATCACCTGAACACCCCTTCCTCCGACTCCCGCTAGCACATGTCACGGCATTTATCGGTTTTAATCATTTTGTACTCGTGAGACATGCGAGCATGTCATATCATCACATACTACAGTACTGCAAGCTACACGGCATGGCTTTCATATTGAATGAAGACGAGCTCAAAGATAGCGAAAATATGAAGTGTAGCTTCCAGTGCAGTGGCTCCGGTTGCGACCGGGAGCAGGGACAGCGCTTGGACATCATTACCGCGCTTGAGCGGGTGCTTGCTGCATAACAACGCTCTTTGTCCTCACCTTTTACACATGCAAATGGACGATACAGCGCAGGTACGTATTGAGGGATGGGTGGCGCGCAGCATAGCGCACGCCTCCGCACCATCCTATGCCCGAGCAACGAGAAACCCCGGTGAGGTGGATGTCCAGCGTGAGCGCCACGCAAGAAATATCAGCCGCTGAGCCATCTGGCGATGGTGAAGCAGGACCATCGCTGTCAGGTCACAGGCAACGGCGCAACAGCGGCCAAAGCAAGTGAGCGTCACGCGGCGCCGCTCCCCGTGTTCTCCTTCCATTCTAAATTGGCCCCAGAGGACGTTGGCGCATGAAGAGCTTCGTGGCTGTGCTCCGTCGTAAAATTGAAAACAGAGAGTTCGATCCAGCAGTCATGCGCCCGAACCCAACTTGGCTTGCTCCAAATGGTCTGTTTAAAGATCGAGCTTCACAAGCCCGCTTGTCGGCTGCGAGAGGATCGGAGAATTGGATCCGCTAAACAGCAGTCTCTGGCCGCAAGCTGCAAATCGTGCAGTGCCAAATTAACTCCGCGACCCATATATGCCGAACGCATCAAATGCCGAGCTTGAGACACGGCTGGGTCCCGATACGATAGGATAGAGTAACCGGAATGGTCCATTTCTGAACGCTGAAGCCAAAGGCCGAGATCTAGCCTTTCGAAAGGAACCCCTTCGAAATTGGCGCCCTGCGTCAACAGCAAAGATCGGCCTCGAGTGTAAACAAACCTGAGTGCCGATCTGGCCCAACCGCTCCGTCCATCGAACAAGGGCGCAAATTTGTGACCAGAAGCGGGATCGAATTGCAATCTCGATTGTCTTTAAAAATGTGAATGAGGAGATGGTGAACGCGTCGTTCACCTGTGGGATGTAAACAGCCGTTTGCCGGCTGTGTTAGAACAGGTATCATATTCTGAAGCAAACAGTCTTGAGAAAGCAAACTGCAATCCATGTTTCCGAGTGGAATATGTGCCCCCTACCGTTTGGGCGAATAACTGCGAAGCGCGAGATCATTACATGGATTGTACCAAAAGCAATCACCGTGCTAGCACGACCGGAAAAGTACAATGTTACGGACCGAGACACGAAGGAATTGTCCGGACAATGCTCCGCTTAGAAGCATTCTAGAAACAATAGAGAGCAATTTGTTGATTGGAACTCACGAGAGCATTACGCAAGTGACATTTTGAGAGCAGTCAGCGGCGGGGCGCTCATTGATCTCTTCGGAAGCATCGTGGAACCATTGCAGCCTGTGGCAAACATTCAGGGAACATTGAGGTGACTGAACACCGAGGAAGGCTGGATATTGTTCTTTTCCGGTCGTGTAGGTTTCCTGACGCACAACATGTGGACTAGCTCAGTCAGGCTTGGCGTGCGCACAACGATCAAACCCTGGCCAAACACACGCAGTGTTTTATAAAAGGCATTCCATGCGCGCAGAGGTTCGCCATACCTCATTCTCTCCTGAATGGCACACTCGACATCCAATGGGTTTCGTTACGCAAGGCAGCTCAAACACTGTGCTGAAGGACTCTGTGTTTGGCATCCGACAACTAGAGGTGCCGTAGGCGATGTCGGTTACCTTCATGACGGATCTTTCCATTGCGTAGGTCGTCTTCTGATCCCAGATCATATTCACTGACATTCGTCCAGCTCTTCAATGTCTTCGATGCGCCAGATGGGCTTCCGTCGTTACCACAGCCGAACCAAAACATCGCCACTGACATGCGAGACAACAGCCATCTCGCGTGGATGAATATCGAAGGCGGTAATTACGCTGTCGGCGCAGGACTCCCAGTAGCAATGTGCGTAAGTTTCGTTATTGTACTGATGTTCTGACAAAAAGTGATCAGAGATGTCGTCAACTTGGGATTCGAAATGTCGTCGGAAACTGCGGACGGCGCCTTCCTTGTGCCCGGCGGTCAGGCTCGCAAAGTCGAGCAATACCTTGACGTTCAACTTTTGGTTGAGTACCTTGGAAGCCATTACACAACAATACTGCGGATGTTTCCGCACCGCCCTTGGGACCAATGCTCACTCATCATCCTGCGGGAGACTACTCATGCTACGGGCTGGTGTCGAGGTATCGCACGCCAGACGGCCCGCGGCGTTTCGGGCACAATTAGTATCAACATTCCTACCCTTGGTATTCCGGTCCTTGGACTTGACGTGGCGACGCAGCGTGCAAAATTGAATCACGTCGGTTTCCCTATCTCTTGCGGTCTTATGGCAAGCTACTAATATTTCTACCCTGATCTTAGTGGCTTATTGGTACTGGGCCGCCCGCGGGTCAGACATTAGACTTGCCTCTCACCACGGCCTACTGCATCATTATGAAGCCTGTGATGGTCCGTCGTCGGACAGCACTTCAACACAGAATAGCCTCTGCTGTGGTTCCGGTCAGCCTGTCAATCACTGCCTTGAGGAATTCAAGTCTGATCAGAATTAGGTTGGGGAAAGGATGAAGAGCTTCATGCACAAATTTCGGATCAACGCAGGCTCTGAGGTTCGATCCACTGTGTATACCCAGACCAGCCCAACAAACATCGCAGCTGGCGAGATACAAGACGGCTCAGGCACTCCAGGTTTGTTCGGTGGCAATATACTGCCCGTGCGTCAATCGAAGGCTGACGTCTTATGACTGTCGGGTAGAGCCCCCTCGGCGACACAACGACGACAACTACAATTTCAGTCTAAATTCGACATATGACACAGTTTCTCTGCAGCCGGAGAGCTCCACCAATTTGCCCACGGAGGATTTACTGCAAGAATCGCTGTTAGAGGACAACATAGATCCCCGCAATGAACTGGAAGAGCTTTTGGATAACTTCCTTGAGAAGCATTCGGACTTCGACGCTGCTCTAGGGAGCTGGGAGCTGTTGGTTGACTCTCAAAAGGCAAGTGAAGCCCTCAAATCTCTCTCTGCTACTCATTTGAACACGCTCGCGGACAGAACATTGGTCCCAATCACATCGACTACGTATTTTCTGAACTCTCGGGGCTAGCACCACGTATGAACCTGTTATCTTGACGTTGCAAAACTCGCATTCACCTTCCGTAGGCAAAGTGGCTCAGGTTATACGTATCTTTCAGCCGGTCGTTGAACACGCTGATGGTATACCCTCGGCTGAAGCCCTGGCCCGGTACAATAATGCGATTGTTGAGTCCCACGGGCCAATCGACAGCGTTAACGATCTTGTCTATCAGTACTGGTGCGCCATGACCCGGTCAGCGCCAATACGGCCTTCTGACCGGCCCCCCCCCCCTCATTTTTTTTCTTTTTCTTTTTTTCTTCTGCAGGTACAAGTCGGTTCGTAGTCGTCGCAGACTTCCAGAAGTACAGCTCACAAATAACTACCACAGAATATCGGTGATATCCTTCAGCCTGCTCCCATGGCCATCGCAGTGCTTGGGCAACTCTCGCTTGTTGCTTCGACCGTCGAATTCAATCTGGAGCAGCCGAGGGATGGATTCGAGCGCGTTCGGTACCCTAATAGCTTCCGTGCGACGATCATCCAGATTATCGATACCGGCGCCATCGCGCTTCAGAAGAGCTATGCCAACTTCGACGAGCTACAAAAGAGCTGTGCAGGGTTTTACCCAGGAGTCAAAGACATCGTTGCTCTCCTCGCTGGCGTTGGCTGTACGAGCCAGGAGGAGGCAAACGCCAACATTAGGACCTTTCTTCCTAGCCATGTCTCGCGGCTCCAAAAGACTGTCGACCTCTGTCTCCAGAAGACACAGGATACGGACACTATCTTCGATGATTTATTGAATCTCACATTGGAGGTCCATGAGTCTTGCACGGCGACGCATGGTGAGCTCTCAGCTTTGCCTGCTACACGCTCAACAGCTGATCTATTCATCTAGGCCGGTATTTAGAGTATCTGAGAGACGCCGAAATGCGCCAGGCGATATTGTTCGAGTTGAAAAGGGCACGCGCTACTGTTGAAGAGCAGGCTGAAGCACGACGGAGCTTTGAGGACGCTCAACAGCGCTTCAACAAAACCGAGGGGGCGATGTCGAGATGTTCGGTTTCGTCATTCCATTTACTGACATATCACTGATGCGGCTTTCTTAGCGTGGAACAAAATCGAAAAGGACGTTATTCAGGGCCTCTCAGGTACAGTTACATGTGTTGTCGACACCTCCTTCCGCATGGCTTTCGCTGCAACCGACGCACTGGACGGAACTATAAACGCGGCGCTTAATACCGCAATCAGTTCCACTAATCAGCATGTCCGATCCGTTGTCTACGGGCATTCTTCCGATCCCGGCTATCAGATGGCAGAGATCATCCGTATGAAGACGCAGGCGCTCGAGGCTTTCGTTACTGGTGGTCACAACAGCTCCGTAAACTGGGACATGGTCGGTGCGGATCGCGGTGCTCGCTGGATCAAGTCGGAATTTGAAGTCGAGCTCAGCACGACCAATTGGACCAGCGATCCCGCTAGCTGCACGGCGAAGGGTCTTGTTGAAGCTGGAGCTCAGCTCGCCGGGAGGCTGGCCGATCTGGCCGCGAACGCGGACAACTTCGCTGTGGTTCAGCCCACTGTCATTGCCATCTGCCAACTCGCCTGCGATGCTGCAAAATTTGCGATGACGGCCATGTTCAAGACTGGCACAGCCCCGGTGCATAACCCAGGCTTTGCTGGGTCGACAAATCAGCCGAGCCGCATCAGCGGAGCTGAAACCCAGATTGCTGTCAAGAACGCTCAGTTTAGGTTCGAGGCCATGCAGCAACAGCTAAACTTCGCGCGGATAATGTCACAAAACTGCACGTGAGTGAGCACTGGTCAGCTTAGGTCGCTTATATTGACAATTTGTGCAGCGAGCAACTGCTTCAAACTACAGAATCCCTTAGCACCACGCTCGGTGAGATTGCCAGTCTCAACCCGCAAACTATCAATGTATGTGTGACCCGTTACCGGGGTATTCTGTAAGCTGATGGCTTGTTACAGCCGAATGAAATTCGTAGCATTCTGTTTCGCGTCGTCTCCTTCCTGTGCCAGCTCAAGACGCATTCGCATGGCATCGTGCACCTTTTTGAGAAGATTAACACCCTCGTCGGGGTGACCATGAGAGGGACATGTAACGAGCTCATCAGCATCATCGACGACGCCTCGAAGGCTAACATGTCCGCCGCCGGTGTCACCTTGTCGAACTGGACACGTCAGGTGTGCCCGAGCTCCGAACGTGCTCGACTAAACATATCTGATAGGATTTGTTCAGGCCATCTACGACCAAGCACTCAGCGTGGCCAAGATCTCAAAGCTTGTTGAGAAGATCAGCGCAGTAAGTACAGGCTTGGTGCGACTAAACTATCTTCCGTGACTGATCTAACCACACCAGACCTACGTCACCATGTACGACCACCACGTTCAAGAGGGTATTCAGAAACTGCTGTATATGGTTCAGCACATTAATGGTGACGAGTCATCCAAGCGCCAGCTCCAGAGCGCAGGTACAGAGTTACAGTTGTGGGCTCGCACTGCCTCGGGTGGTATTACCAATCTCATTCGTGATGTACGGACTAGCATTTGAGCTACACAGAACAATGCAGCTGATGTCTTTCCAGGAGCAACAGCGGATGGAGCAGAATATCGAGGGCCGCATGGCTGTACTTCAGTCTGCAGTTGGCGGCATACTGCCTCCACTTCCTACCGCCATCAAGAGAGCGGTCACGGAGTCCACCGAGGCCGCAATAATCGAGGCATCTGAGTCCATCGAGATTGCAGCTGCCAACAAGCCCGTTTTCAAGCCTAGGCTCGGTATGATGCTGATGTAGGGGTGTATTGTGTGACCGTCGCGCAATCTGCCCCTCTTTGTGCCAACACTTTTGTAACGACCATGTATTTCTTATTCGCTTCGGCATCCGCTTATGACCGTAGCACTGATTAAGCTCATTCTATGCTCCGAGTGATCGGAAGGAGCAAGATGTCGGAGCGTGGAGGGTGGCTAAGCTGTTGGTCGTAAAAGTACTAACTGTCGGTGTGTTGTTTTTGGTGTTCGTTCCTTCGTGCAGCGTGTGAAACTGCCAGAATCGCATGATCTATACGAATTACACTCACTTAATGAAGCCGCAAACATTTGAGTTGTTCAGATTAAGCCCCAACGGTGAGTTAGAAGCGAGGACGAGGCCCAGTTTTGTGCACGACGGTTATTCCCAGCGAATATCAGCGCTCAGAGAAGATTCGCGGACAGGTCAGTACAGCCCCGAAACCGGCACACTAACTCGCCTCAACCACTCTAAGTGAAACAATTGAATAAAAAGCCTCGACGCGCAAGTTCAGATGTCGTTACAGAACTTCGTGTCGTCTGTACAAAGTCTCGTCACGGCTCTCCGTGCGGACGATGCATTTGCCAGTGCGGGCTTGCTCAAGCGGCTTGACGAGCGAAGATTCGAGCAGCTCGTAGCTACAATAGCCTGTATCAACATAAGTGTTCCAAGGCATTTACAACTTCCAACTCTGGGAATCCTGCCAATAGCTACAGTAAACTATTTGATATAAGCTCGCGCCGAACAGACCGTATCTCCTCGAATGAGGTCAAAGGTCCACGTCGTTGACCGCCATATCATCGTCTTCGCCGAACTGCAGCACCTTCCCGTCTCGCAAAACGCGTTTCGGTACTCCATTCCACCAGTTCCTCGCGTCCAGCGCCGCGCGGTTGGCCGTCTGCAGTCTCCTCACCGCGACCTCCGTCCCTCCTGCACAACGAACCCGCAGATACCCCTCCCGAGGCTCGAAGACGGCCTCGCCAGGTTCGCGCAGTACCTCATCGACAGTCGTTCGTTCCGGTAACGACTCAATATCCAGTAACCTCACCGAGCCGTTGCTGCCGAACGGTATGCTGGTGAGTAGCGGCCTCTGATGAGCAATGGCGCGATGGGTCCGGTCGACGCGAGCGGCGTCCCAGATCTCCCAGTCGACGAGTGCATGAGAGGAGAGAATTGCGGGTGCGTGTGTTGCTTGGAAGTGATTCTGCTCTTGAGGACACGCGGTGCCGGCGAGCATGTCGCGCAAGACGCGGACGAGAAGTTGACCACCGGTCTGGGCGATCTTGTGTCTCAGAGTATTATGGGTGTCCGTTGACAAGATAGGCTGCGGTGATTGCGAGTTGCCAATGAATATTACAGACTAGCTTTGGAGGGGAAGACGCACTACAGGTTCAATAGCAAAGCACGGTCCAGTGTCGACGCCTTGCTTCACTGGCGCTAGTTCAATGACGCTCGCCCCCGTCTCATTCATACCCTCCATAATCGCCCACTGGACAGGTGCTGGTCCTCTGAGGATTGGTACGATCGACCCGTGGACGTTGAGCCGCTGGTACTGCGGGAACGCCTCGAGGATGCGGGTCGGTATAATCTTGCCAAAGGACGCGGCAATGAGCATTGCTGTTGGCTGGGTTTCTGGGGTAATCGATGATGGAGGCTGAAAGAATAACGCGGTATTGTGAGTTGTGCAATTAGATGTGTAAAGTAATTGGCGCACCGTGTACGTTCTCCAGCAGGATTTTGAGTGCGCGAGCAAGGTGACCGGTAGCCCCAATTCTTCGCCCAATATTCGTAGTGGAGCTATATGAGCAAGTCAGTCATATGTTGACGAGTCCAATTTAGTGACGTGCAGACGCACAGACCACGGTTTTGTGACCAGATTTCGCGTCGGTGTTGGTCGCGATGTGGATCTCCTGCCAGACATCTGGACCTTCATTTAGCGCGCGCCGCTGATGTCCAATGAAGTCTACAAACCCCGCGCGTTATAGACGGCGTTGAAGATCTCGCACGAGAAGTCGTCGCGGCCCATGAACACGATGCGGAATGGCTCGCGCAACGGCGCGGAAGGCGGGCATGCATCAGAAGATATAAATCTGCGACAAGAAGACGAAAGTTGAAGGAAAGTAGGCCTTCGAGTCGACGCGCACGCATGCAGACTCCTGAAGAGCGCGAAATGCATGCGCAAGCACAAGTACCGCGCTTTCATACTCCGACCGTCCTCGAGAATTGGCTGGGTCGGCGGCTGAATCCGAGCAATGGCAGATGAACACACTTCAAACAGTTTCAGAATTTAATTTTACAAGGAAAAACGAGATGCAGAAGCGGCTAGAACTAGACTTGCTCCTGCTGCCAAACCAATCGCAAAACTCACCGGCGCCGACACACCAGCATGACCGAGAGCGGATACCTTACCGAGCCAGCTCCCCGGTGTCTCGTTATCTCCAGCACTTGAGGACGCGGAAGAGTCCGTGTTGCGTTTTTGAGGCGGCCACCCGGGCGGCAAGGTCTCATCCTCGAACTCAGCCGGTGGCGGCAAGCTATCCCTCGTAAACGGAGCGATATCCATCCCGGGGAGCCCATCCAAACTCTTAGTGTTCTTGTTCTTCCAGTAGCTCCGAGTACCGCGTTGCGGTTCCTCGTCAGGTTTGAGGTCTCGCAACTCCTCAGCGTCGATTGCCTCGTTCTTGACACCCCAGTTGTGAAGAATGTTGCGTTGAGATACAAACTGATAAAATGGAACAGCGTATCCGCACGACTTTATAATCGCGTCAGCGAGGTGTTACAAATCAGAGCGCAAAAGTAGAAGGTTCCCGGACATGATGACAGGCACAACGGGCAAACCGTCACTCACCGTTCCGACCTTGTGAATGTCGACCACTATTACGGCCCGCGAGCCGGGCTGCCGCTTATCGCCCACAAGCTTCTCGTATTCCGGGGTGCCGTACTCGTACACACGACCTACAATCAGACTTGGTCAATTGTGCTGATCATCCTGCCGGCAGTGACGCATGCTGCCAAAACCGCGACTCACCGGTTCCGAAGAGTCTTGCGATACGCGGCGGCTTGTCGAATGCAGTGAACATGACCGTGATGCGCTTGTTCTCTCGCAAATGAGCGATTGTCTCGACGCCTATACCACCGGAATCAGTACCCACGCCGCCACCTCGTCGCCCCCTTCACGCCGGACATACCGCTCCCAGTGAGGTCCTCATACCACACCGTCTTTGAGTCGATAACATGGAACGTTCCTCGCAGAGCTGAACCGCACAAGGTCAGCCGTGGATCCATGCAAAGTTCGAGCACGGCGACTCTTTCGCGCGCGCGCGCACCTTTCGGCGACAAGTTAATGTGCCCATCTTCTGCGAGCGGTGCAGTTGCAACGAAGAATAGATGCTGCTCGAGGAGCCAGTCGACCAGCCAGTCGGGCATCTCGTCGTGGAACTGGCCCATGGTGGTGGCAGCAGGGTGTCAGGGACGGCAGGAGGAAGAGTCACGTCGACGGCCCGGTTCGGCGGCGATCTTACTTATCAGACACGAGATTCAGGTCGTGACAGAAGAGTGTCGGTGATGATCCGGACGTGTTAGGCCGAACGCGCCGACGGGGGGACCTGTTCTCAATCTCCACCTCACCCAAGTTTGTTGCAAATTCCGCGGTCTAGCGTAATGATTATTTGTCACAAAGATGGTGCTGTAATTTGACCAAGTCGACATGCGGTCCATGCAGTGCAGATTCTGGGTGGCCTTTTTATAGATAGAGAACCGTGTCTAAAGCTTGGTGATATCGTACATATCATGGAAAAACTACAACAGTAGCCTTCTCCACCACGACATCTGAACGTGAACGGTTTGGCTCGATGCGTCTTGCACCTAGACCGGGGGTGAAATGCAAAAGCACGATGTTAATGGTGGAAGCTTGCGGAAGCGCCTGAGTGGCGTCTGGCTTGGGGTCAACCAACTCCATTTTGTCAGGGGAGCAGCGAGCGTAGATTTCTGGGAAGAAAAGAAAGTAGTCGCATGAGATGAAGACCCCCTGGATTGTGTCCTGCAGTTTAATGGCGTCAAGGACGACCTTCGTTGCGCGTTCTTGGACCTCACTCAGTGGGCCTTGACGGAGTGTGTTGTCGTCGTGAGTAGTCGGTGGGAGCAGGATCACGAGAACATCGGAGATTCGCTGCAGAATTTCTTTAGCGATATCTCGAGCCTACAGTGCGTCATTATCGTATGCACGCATTGCGTTGTAGGTGATCGCACGCCAACGGCCATAATCACTGTGAACCACGCCATAGGTGGTCTCCTGAAGAGCGCGAAATGCACCAGGACCACGCTTTCACACTCCGATCGGCCGAGAGCATCATCCAGGTCGGCGGCTGAATCGGAAATAGGTCAGACAAATACCTTTCAACTACTTCAAACATTTAATTTTACAAGGACAAACGAGATGCAGAAGCGGCTAGAACTAGACCTGCTCCTGCTGCCAGGCCAATCGCAAAGCTGACCGGTGCCGACACTCCAGCATGACTGAGAGCGAAGCTCTTTCTAACCCAACTCAGCGGTGTCTCATTATATCCGGCAGTGGAAGGGGTGGAAGAGTCTGTGTCGCGTTTTCGAGGTGGCCAGTCAGCCGGCAAGGTCTCGTCTTCGAATTCAATTGGTTGCGGTAGGATGTCCCTCGTGAACGGAGCAATCTCCATGCCAGGAAGCCCGTCCAAGCTCTTCGTGTTCTTGCTCTTCCACCAATGCCTAGTGCCACGCTGTGGTTCTTCGTCGGGCTTGAGGTTGCGCAGCTCCTCGGCGTCGATTGTATCTTTCTCGGCGCCCCAGTTATGAAGGACGTTGCGCTGAGACACAAACTGATAAAATGGAACAGCGTATCCGCGCGACTGTTTTTGATGACAATTGAAACCGCGTCAGCGAGGTGTTGCAAATCATGACGCAAAAGTAGAAGGTTCCCGGACATGATGACAGGCACCACGGGCAAACCGTCACTCACCGTCCCGACCTTGTGAATGTCGACCATGATGACAGCCCGCGAGCCTGGCTGGCGTTTATCGCCCACGAGCTTCTCGTATTCTGGGGTTCCATACTCGTACACACGGCCTGCAATCAGACCTCGTCAACCATGCTGATCACCTGGTCACCCGGCCTGTCATGGCCCATGCCAGAACCGGGACTCACCGGTTCCAAAGAGTCTTGCGATACGTGGTGGCTTGTCGAACGCAGTGAACATGACCGTGATGCGTTTGTTCTTGCGCAAATGAGCGATTGTCTCAACGCCTACACTGACGGTATCAGTACCCACGCCGCCATCTCGTCGCCCCCTTCACGTCAGACGTACCGCTTCCTGTGAGGTCCTCATACCACACCGTCTTTGAGTCGATAACGTGGAATGTTCCTCGCAGAGCTGAACCGCACAAGGTCAACCGTGGATTCATGCACGTTCGAGCGCCGCAACCACCGCGACTCTTTCGCGCGCGCACCTTTCGGCGACAAGTTAATGTGTCCGTCTCCAGCGAGCGGTGCAGTCGCAACGAAGAATAGATGCTGCTCGAGGAGCCATTCGACTAGCCAGTCGGGCATCTCGTCGTGGAACTGGCCCATGGTGGGTGTCAGGGGCGGGAGGAGGAAGAGTTACGTCGATGGCCTGGTTCGGCGGCGATCTTACTTATCAGGTTGACCCGTGGGATTTCAAAGGGAAGGGGGAGGACACGAGGTCCAAGTCGTAACAGAAGAGCGACGGTGATGGTCCGGGCATGTTAAGCCGACCCGCGCCAACACGGACTATATATGCATGTTGCGGGTATTTCCACGAGTCCACCTGCCCCGAGGGGATGAAGTTTCGCGCCCATAGAGTCAAGTTTCAGAGTTTGTCAAGTTCGACCAAAAGGCGGACTGGTAATCACGCCAACACCGGTTGTCCGAATGATTTATGCTACAAGCTGCAAAGTACTCTTCGTTACTATCTATGTCTCAAACTCATGCTTTCCAGGTTCACAGAAAGGCCATGGATATTGTCGGCGATGCATAGATACCACGCTCGTCGAGCAAGCTAAACATCATCTACTTGTCAATCGTCGTGTGGGTTCCTAGATTCAAACGAGATCCCAGCTCACTTCAGCCACACATCCAGACATTTAGACCTTCATTCAGCGCGCGCCGTGATGTCCAATGAAGTTTAGAAGCGGCTAAAGGAAGACAAGAATTTAAGGAAAGTGGTTTTCGAGTCGATGCGCACGGATGAAGACTCTTGAAATGCACGAAATACATGCGCAAGCACAAGTACCGCGCTTTCGCACTCCGACCGACCTCTAGAATCAGCGGAGTCAATGACCGAAGCCGAGCCATGGCAGATGAAATCATTCCAACCACTTTCGTCATTTATTTGTAAAAGGGGAAATGAGATGCGGAGGTGACCAGAACTAGACCTGCTCCTGCCGCTAAACCAATCGCAAAGCTCGCCAGTGCCGACACTCCAGTGTGACTGAGAGTGGAGACCTTTCCGAGCGAGCTCAGTGGTGGCTCATTGTCTCTAGCGGCGGAAGGCGCGGAAGGGTCCGTGTTGCGTTTCCGAGGCGGCCACCCGGGCGGCAAGGTCTCGTCCTCGAATCCAGTTGGCTGCGGTAGGCTGTCCCTCGTAAATGGAGCAATCTCCATTCCGGGAAGACCGTCCAGACTCTTCGTGTTCTCGCTTCTCCAGAAATGCCTAGTGCCGCGCTGCGGTTCTTCATCAGGTTTGAGGTCGCACAACTCCTCTGCGTCCTGTGCATCCTTGTCGGCACCCCAGTTGTGAAGGAGGTTGCGCTGAGACACGAACTGATAAAATGGAACCGCATACCCGCACGACTGTCGTTGATGCCAAATGAAATCGCTTCAGCAAAGTGTTGCGAATCAAGGGTTCCGGAACGGATGCGCGGGCAAACCGTCACTCACCGTCCCGACCTTGTGAATGTCGACCACGATGACAGCCCGCGAGGTGGTCTGGCGTTTATCACCCACAAACTTCTCGTACTCTGGGGTGCCATACTCGTACACACGACCTACAACCAGACCTGGTCAACCATGCTGATCACCCGGTCGGTGGTGGTGCATGCCGCCAGAACCGTGACTCACCGGTTCCAAAGAGTCTCGCGATACGCGGTGGCTTGTCGAATGCAGTGAACATGATCGTGATGCGTTTGTTCTCGCGCAGATGAGCGATCGTCTCAACGCCTACACCAACGGAATCAGTACCCACGCCGCCACCTCTTCACTCCCTTCACAGCAAACGCACCGCTCCCAGTCAGGTCCTCATACCACACCGTCTTCGAGTCGATGACGTGGAACGTTCCTCGTAAAGCTGATTTGCGCAAGGTGAACCGTGGATTCATGCAAGTTCGAGGGCCGCAACCACCGCGGCTCTTTTGCGTGCGCACCTTTTGGCGACAAGTTAACGTGCCCATCTCCAGCGAGTGGTGCAGTTGCAACGAAGAATAGGTGCTGCTCGAGGAGCCAGTCGACTAGCCATTCGGGCATCTCATCATGGAACTGGCCCATCGTAGTGGCGGAAGGCAGAAGGGGGTCAGCGGCGGGAGGAGGAAGAGTTACGTCGACGGGCTAGTTTGGTGGTGCTCTTATTTATCAGGTTGAGGTACGAGACTTCGAAGGGAAGGGGAGGACATGAGGTTCAAGTCTTAATAAAAGAGTGTCAATAGTGATGGTCCGGGAAGGGCATGTTAGGCCGAACCGCACCGACGCGGACTGTATATGCATGTTGCGGGTATTTAAACAAGCTGAACAGCTGCAAAAAGATGAAGCTCAGAGACCTGCAGAGTAGTATTTCAGATTTCGTCGAGTTCCATAGAAAGAAGGACTGGTTATCACCTCTAACCCCCGCCTGGTTGTTTGAACGATTGTGCACAAGCCGCAATGTACTCTTCATTACTTTCTATGTCTCAAACATAAACTTCTTGTCACTCGTCGTGTGGGTTCTTGGATACAAACGAGACTGGAGCCCACCTTAGCCACGCACCCCTGACTATCTCCTTACTTATAAGTTCGCTCGTGAGGTTATGATGCGACGGCTCGGCCTGACACCGTGAGAACTCTTTCTGTTTTGGGCTACCTTGCTGTTCCGCCCAGTGGATTGCACCAGAGTGTCACCAGTTCAGTCATTCATAATTTCATTTCCGCGATCATTTCCGTGACCAGCCCTACAACCTTTCTCCTTCGTGCCCCGATTGCATGGATCTACTGTCTACTGTGTATCGTTCTCACTATAAATGCAACTCCTTCGCCAGTCATTTGCACCTCGCTT
>Ga0247815_10002065_pt1 | contig 14989 bp, 15 predicted proteins | sample UWRJL194509B1_FD_181014 | JGI IMG/M metagenome (GOLD analysis project Ga0247815, IMG submission 181014) | Plant litter microbial communities from Arlington Agricultural Research Station in Wisconsin, United States - UWRJ-L194-509B-1 | ecosystem: Environmental > Terrestrial > Plant litter >...
ACGGACTATAATCGTGGCCATGCTCAAGCCACTGAAATCCATCCCGGAACCCACCTTGTCCGACGTCGCCGCGCTGGCCGGCGTTTCCCGCGCGATCGCGTCGCGGGCGCTGTCGGCGCAGCCCCGGCCGGTGTCCGCCGACAAGCGCGAGCGCGTGATGCGGGCCGCCGAAACGCTGGGCTTCCGGCCCAATTCGCTGGCGCGCGGGCTGGCCAACAAGAGCGTCAACCTGGTCGCCATCCTGGTTAACCACATCCACGATCTGTCCGACCTGGATTTGTTCGACCTGCTGCTGGCCGAGATACAGGCGATCGGCAAGCAGGTGATCTTCATCCGCGTCGGCGCAGGCGAGGATGCGGAGCGCTTCCTGCGCGACGGCGTGGCCTACCATGTCGATGCGGCGCTGGTGTTCGCCGATTTCGCCGATGCGGCGACGATGCGCACCATGTTCCGCAACAATGCGGTGCTGATGTTGAACGGCCACCACGACGATGGCGCGGCCTCCGTCACGATGGACGAGGCGCCGGGCATCGCGCAGGCGGTGGCCGACGCGGCGGCGAAGGGCGTGCGCAGCGCGACGCTGCTGACCGGGCGCATGATGTCGCGGGTGGAGCAGGCGCGCGTGGCATCGTATCGCGCTGCGTTGCGCGCCAACGGCATCGCGCTGCTGGCGGAACTGGGGGGCGATTATTCCTACGCCAGCGGGCGGCAACTGGCGCAGCGGATCGACGTCGACGCCACCGGCGCCGTGTTCTGCACCTCGGACGCGATGGCGATGGGCGTGCTCGATGCGCACCGCCGGCATTTTCCGGATCACCGGCCGGCGCGCTTTCGGCTCTACGGCTTCGACAACATCTCGCTGACGCAGTTCGACGCCTATCCGATTTCGTCGATAGGCGCGGACCGCAAGGAGTACGTGGCGCGGATCGTCGGCATGCTGAACGATCCTGCCGGCTTGGCCGGCGGCGGCCATGCGCTGGTCGCCACCCGCTACGTGCCGCGCCTTACCGGATAAGGCCTAAAGCTTGGGCGGAAGGCTTTTATCGCCCCACCATTTTTTGTAATTGGCTTCGTAGGCGCCGGACTTGGTGTAGTCGGCGACGAAGTTGTTGATGAACTGGAGCAGCGCCGGATCGCCCTTGGCGATGGCGATGCCGATCGGCGTGTTCGCATACAGGCCTGGCAGGACTTCCAGCTGCGGGTTCTTGCTGGCGAGGTAATCGAGCAGCGACGAGTCCTCGATGCCGGCGTCGGCGCGTTTTTGCTGCAGCATTAACACGCCGTCCGGCGCGAAGGTATCGGTGTAGATGAAGATCGCCTGCGGCGCCGTTTGCTTCAGGAAGGCGTCGGCCGTGGTGCCGCGCCCGACCACCACGCGCTTGCCGTTCAAGTCCTTCAGAGCCTTGATGCCGGCGCTTTTCTGCGTGATCACGCGCAGGCCCGCCACATTGTACGGCGCCGAGAAGTCCACCACGCGGGCGCGCTGCGGCGTGATCGAGATATTCGCCACCACCACGTCCAGCTGCTTGGACATCAGCATCGAGATGCGCGCGTCGCTCGACACGTCCGAGAAGCGCACCGGCACGCCCAGCTTGGCCGCCAGCTGCGTGGCGACGTCGACGTCGTAGCCGACCGGCTCATTCTTGGCGTTGCGGAAGCCGACCGGCTCACCGCCGAGCGAGACGCCGATGCGCACGTAGCCGCGCGCCTTGATCTCCTCCAGGCGGCCGGCGATGGCCGAACCTTGTGCGGCGATGACGGCGGCCAGCGCGATGGCGGCGGTGGCGGCGTAGCGTTTCAACGGATGCATATGCTGTCCTTTCATGGTTCAGGCTTGGTCGGCGATGCGTAATTCGGGAGCGGCCATGCGCTCGTCCCAGTACCAATAGCGTATCTCTTCTTCGCAGCGGAAGCTGAGGACTCGGTGATTGCCCTTGGCGTCCATCGCGTGAATCACCACACCGGCCAGGAAGCCGGTGGTCAATTCGCCCAGCTCCTCGACCGCCAGCTTGACCGCGTCCTCCAGCGAGTGGCCGAGCCGCAGCGCCAGCACGATGCTGCGCGAAGTCCCGCAGCGCATCGTCATCTCGCCGGTGTGGGTGCAGGCGGCGGCGCCATAGCGGCTGTCCGCGTAGAAGCCGGCGCCGACGATCGGCGAGTCACCCAGCCGGCCCGGATACTTCCACGCCCAGCCTGAAGTCGACGTGACCACGCCGATGTTTTCACCCGCGTCGCGGCCGAGGAAGACGGTGGTGTCGCGCACGCGCTCCGGGTCGGTGATGGCGTTGCTGAGCGGCGCCAGCGCAATATCCGGGAAGGCCACCAACTGCTCCGGCGTCATCTCCTTTTGCAGGCGCTCCCACCAAACGCGTTTGCTGTCCGGGTGCAGCACGTCGTCGACGGCGAAACCGCGCTCGGTGGCGAAGCGGCGAGCGCCGGCGCCGGTCAGCATCACGTGCGGCAGGTTGCGCATCACCTCCAGCGCCAGCGCGGAGACGGGCAGGGTGGCCGGCACCGCGCCGACCGCGCCGACGTCGCGGGTGGTGCCGTCCATGACGCCGGCGTCGAACTCCATCTCGCCCAGCATATTCGGCCAGCCGCCGTAGCCGACGCTGCGCACCTTGGCCTCGCGCTCGACGTTGGCGATGCCCGCCACCATGGCGTCCAGGCCGGCCACGCCGCCCTGTAATTGGGCGACGGTGATATCGAAGCCGGGCCAAGCCTCGGCGTTTGCAAGCAGCATTTTCATGATTTACTCAGTCGGGTAAGGAATTGGGTGATGCGCGGGTGGGCCATGCCGCCGTCTGCGGCAAAGAACTCCGCGGTGGGCAGGTCGGCCAGCAAGCGGCCCTGGTCGAGGAACGCGACGCGGTTGGAGATGGTGCGCGCGAATTCGATTTCGTGGGTGACGAACAGCATCGTCGTGCCGCCGGCCGCCAGCTTGGCGAGGATGTCGAGGACTTCGCCGGTCATCTCGGGATCGAGCGCGCTGGTGACTTCGTCCAGCAGCAGGTAGCGCGGCTTCATCGCCAGCGCGCGGCAGATGCCGACCCGCTGCCGCTGGCCGCCGGAGAGCTGGGCGGGAAAGGCGTCGGCGCGGTCGGCCAGGCCGACGGAGGCCAGCAGTTCGCGCGCCTGTTGCTCGGCTTCGCGGCGCGGCACCTTCAATACCTCGACCGGCGCCAGCGCGATATTTTGCAGCGCCGTCATATGCGGATACAGGTTAAACAGCTGGAACACGGTGCCCGAGCAGCGGCGCGCCTGCTGTAATTGCGCGGGATCGGCGACGTTGAAACCGTCGACGGTGATGGTGCCCCGATCCAGTTTTTCCAGGCCGTTGATGCAGCGGATCAGCGTCGACTTGCCGGAGCCGCTGGCGCCGAGGATCGAGACGACTTCGCCCGGCGCTATGCGCAGGTTGACGCCGTCGAGTACCGTGGCGGCGCCGAAGCTTTTGACTACGCCCTCAATGTGAATCATGCTACAAGCCTTTCCATGCGGTGTGGGCGCGCAGGCGCGTTTCGAGTCGCGCGCAGCTCTTGGCGATCAGCTTCGCCATCAGGTAATACAGCAGGCCGACCACGGCCCAGACGATGAAGGGCTTGAGCGTGCGCAGATTGAGGATGGCGCCCACGCGCGTCAGATCGAGCACGCCGACCACCGAGATCAGCGACGTCACTTGCAGCTGGTTGACCAGCAGCCCTGTCAGCGGTCCGAGGCCGAAGGCCGCCGCTTGCGGCGCGACCACGCGGCGCAGCGTTTGCCAGCGGCTCAAGCCGAACACGCGCGCCGTCTCCAGCTGCTCACGCCCGATCGACTCGATGGCCGAGACGGCGATGATGTAGATGAACGCCGCCGTGTTCCCGGACAGCGTGACGACGGCCGCCTGCACCGGCGTGATGTCGGTTTCCAGCAGCACCGGCAGGCCGAAGAAGACCAGGAATAGCTGCACCAGCACCGGCGAATTTTTCAATAGCTCCGCGACGGCGGCGAAGAATTGCGCCAACAGCGGCACGCGGTAGTAGCGCAGCACCGCCCAGGTCAAGCCGATCGCCAGCCCGATCAGCGTGGTGACGGCGAACAGCGCGGCCGATACGCCCAGGCCCTGCAACAGCAGCAGGATGTCGTTGTAGGTGAAGTCGGTGTAGCGCATCAGCCGTTGCCCATCGAGCGGTCGCGGTTGAGGCGACGGTGCAGGGCGCCGGCCGACAGCGACACCGCGTAAGTCAGCGTGACGTAGGCCAGCAGCAGCACGGCGTACACCTCGAACGGCTGGAAGGTGTCGGCGGCGACGATCTTGGCGGCGCCGGTCAACTCGTTGAGCGTGATCGCCGACAGGATCGACGAGGTCAGAATCAGGTTGACGAAGACGGCGCCCAGCGGCCGCACCGACGTGCGCAGCGCGATCGGCAGCACGATGCGGCGATAGATGACATGGCGCGGCAAGCCGCTGACCTGCGCCGCCTCCAGCACGCCCGGCTCGATGGCGAGGATGCCGGCGCGGATGGTATCGGAGGTGAAGGCGCCGCCGGCCAGCGACAGCGCCAGCACGCCGGTGCTGAAGGCGTCGAGCTCCAGGCCGATCTCGGGCAGGCCATAGAACAGGAAGAACAGCTGGACGATGAAGGGGACGTTGCGGAAGATGTCGACATAGATGTCGGCCGCGCGCCGCGCCGGCGCCGAGGCGGAAGTGCGCATCAACGCCACGGCGACGCCCAACGCCAATCCGCCGGCCAAGGCCAGCGCGCAAGCCAGCGCGGTCAGGCGCGCGCCGGCCGCGAGGTCGCCGAGATAGGGAGCGAGTATGGTCGGATCGAACGTCAAGCGTGCAGCTCCAGCAAGGCCGAGTGAAACCGGTTTCACTCCAATGCCGAAGAGTGTCACACAAACGCGTGCGACTTTCAAGAGGGCGGCCGCAATCAGCGGCCGGGCAGCCTTCGGGCCAGGGCCGATTTCAACGCGGCGACGCGCGCCGCGCTGGTCTGGCGGCGGCCGGCGGTGTCGAAGCCGAAGGCCAATTCCTGTGACGACCCGGCCGGCGCGGGCACCGAGCAGGAGGCGTGGACTTCGCGCAGCGGCAGGCGCGCGATCAACTGCGCCACGTTGTCCGGGCCGATGCCGGCGCCGGGCATGATGGTGATGCGGTCGCCGGCGGCGTCGAAGCAGCGTTGCAATCCGTCGATGCCTTGCGGCGCGGAGCGGGCGCCGCCCGAGGTCAGGATGCGTTCGAAACCGAGGTCGATGGCTAGCCGGGTCGCGAGCGCGAGGTCCGGGCACAGGTCGATGGCGCGGTGCAGCGTCGCCGGCAGGCCGTGATCGCGGGCGCGGCGCAGCAGCCGTTCCAGCGTCGCCGGATCGAGTTCGCCGTTGGGCAGCGAAGCGCCCAGCACCACGCCCTGCAGGCCGGAGGCGGCCACCGCGTCGATATCGTTGAGCATCTGCTGCGTCTCGATGGCGTCGTAGCAGAAGGCGCCACCGCGCGGGCGGATCATCGCCACCACCGGGATAATCGATGCGGCGGCCAAGCGCAGCAGGCCGGGGGCGGGGGTCAGGCCGCCGGTTTCCAGCGCCGCGCATAGTTCGATGCGGTCGGCGCCGCCGGCGATGGCGGCCGACAGGCCCTGCACGTTGTCGACGCAGACTTCCAGCTTGATCGCAGTCGATGCGCTCATCGGGCGGCGACCTTCGCCAGGCCTAGCCATGCGGCGCCTATCAGCCCGGGCTCCGCGCCGGACTGGCCGGGCACGATGATGGGCCGCGTGGTCTTGCGCAGGATGGCGCCGCGCACCGCCTGATCCAGCCGTGCGATCAGCGGCGCGCTATTGGCCAAGCCGCCGCCGACCGGCAGCACCGAGGCGCCGATGGTGTTGACCAGCATCGCCAGCGGGCCGGCCAGCAGGTCGATGAAGCAATCGATGGTGCGGGCGGCGTTGGCGTCGCCGGCCTGCCAGGCGTCGATGACCTGGCGGCTGTCGAGCGAGGCGCCGTGCAGCGCCAAGTGCAGTCGCTCCAGGCCGCGCGCGCCGCCGACGGTGTCGAGGCAACCGGTTTGGCCGCAGCCGCAGGCGAAGCGGGGAATCGCTTGCGGCGGCGTGCCGGCGCTGAGCGCGGCCACCGGGCCGTGGCCCCATTCGCCGGCGAAGCCACCGGGACCGCCGATCAAGCGGCCGTCGATCACCAGGCCGCCGCCGACGCCGGTGCCGAGTATCAGCCCGAAGACGTTGGCGTGGCCGCGTCCCGCGCCGGCCTGCGCCTCGGCCAGCGCGAAGCAGTCGGCGTCGTTGGCGATCCAGACCGGCAATTTGAACGCATCCTCAAGATCGGCGGCTAGCGTGCGGCCATCGATGCAAGGTATATTGGCGCACTTGATGCGGCCGTCGGCGGGATCGATCACGCCGGCGATGGAAATGGCCACGCCTTGCGGCGCCGCGCCGCTGGACGCGATCAGCGCCGTCATGGCGGCGACGAAGGCGGCGAAGTCGCTGGTGGGTGTCGGCACGCGGCGCAAGGGGCCGACCTGGCCGTCTTCAGCGGCGCCGGCGCACTTGATGGCGCTGCCGCCGATATCGAAACAAATAATCGTATGACTTTTCATGACGGGATGATAAATGAAAAAGCTGTTGTTGTATGCCTTCTGCATACTTCCATTGCCGGCGCTGGCGGCGCCTTGCCTGTCCACCGAAGCGCTGATCGCGCGCGATTCGCAGTATGAAGAAGCGCTGCGCGTCGGCGACGTGGCGTTCCTGCGCGATTTGCTGGCCGACGATTACGTGTGGGTGCACACGCTGGGATCGCAGATCGAAACCAAGGCCGTGATCCTGGCGCGCTCCGAAAAGCCGGCCACCGTCTACAAAGCCCGCACCACCAGCGACGTCCACGCCCATATCCAGGGCGACACCGTGGTGCTGCGAGGCCTGAGCACCGTCGATCAATGGAACAAGGACGGCAAGACCTTCCGCAGCAACCGCTATCAATTCCTGCGCACCTACGTCAACGTCGGCGGCGCGTGTAAACTGCTGGCCGTGCAAACAATGAAGGTATGGTCCAGCGAGGCCAAGTAAAGCTATGGAACAGAACACCACCACTATTTCCGGGGTCGCCTTGACGCGCGCCGAGTTTGAGCGGCACTTGTCGTCATCGGTGCGCGTATTCGAGTCGTGCTGCTTCGACGACGAGGATTTGTCGCGCTTGGACCTGCAGGGCTGCCGCTTCGAGCGCTGTACTTTCGTCGGCACGACGCTGTTCGCCTGCAAAATGGCCAACACCATCTGGTTGCGCTGCCGCGCCGGCGGGGCGGACCTGGAGTCGGTCGATGCGGTCGATGCGCGCTTCGAAGGCTGCGATCTGAATAACACCAAATGGCGCCGCAGTAAGCTGTCCGCGGCCGCGTTCCGGGGCTGCAAGCTGACCGGCGCGTCGTTCGAGGAAGTGGCGCACCTGGCCGTCAGCTTCGAGGAATGCCTGCTGGTCGGCGCGGACCTGCGTGGCTTCTCGTTCAAGAAGGTCACGTTGAAGGAACTGGATTTTTCGGACGCCTACCTGGCCGGCTGCGATTTCCGCGAGGCCGTTTTCGAAGGTGGCAGCCTGCGCAACGCCACGCTGAAGCTGGCCAAGTTCCAGGGCGCGGACTTGCGCGGCACCGATATCGAAGGCGTGAAGCTGACCGAGGCCGGCCTGTTCAAAGGCGCGACCATCTCTCATGCCCAGGCCGCGAGTTTCATGCGTGAGCTGGGCATGATGGTGGTTTAGGAATGACGATAAAACTCTCCATCGCAATAATGCTGATCGCCGCGATGCTGTCGGCCAGCACCCACGCGGCGAACCAGGACGCGGCGCCGCCATCCGGTTGGGCCGGTGAAAATGGCGGCACCAGCGGCGGGGCGTCCGCCTCCACTGCGGATATTTATACGGTGAGCTCGGCGTCGCAACTAGCGGCCATCCTTGCCGGGGCGGGGGATCGTCCCAAGGTCATCAGGGTCGCAGGCACGATCGATCCCACTTCGGCCGACAGCGGCGGCCCGTACCGGGATGCCGACGATCAGGCCAAGCGCCTGCAGATCAAGTTGGGCAGCAACACCACGCTGATGGGCATCGGCGGCGATGCCCGAATGGTCAACGCCGATATCGTCATCAACGGCAAGCGCAACGTGATTGTGCGCAACCTAAATATCGTTGCGCCGTGCGATATCGCGCCGGCCTGGGATCCGAAGGACGGCAGCGCAGGCAACTGGAATTCGGAATATGACGGCATCACGATCGCCGGTTCCAGCAACGTGTGGATCGACCATAACGCCTTCACCGACGCGCCGGTGAGCGATGACAAGCTGGCGCGGGAAAACGGCAAGATCAAGCAATGCCACGACGGCACGCTGGACATCAAGAACGGCTCCGACTACATCACCGTTTCCAACAACCGCTTCGAACTGCATCAGAAGAACAACTTGGTGGGCTCGGCAGACTCGCGCACCTCGGACGACGGGCATCTGACGGTCACCTTCAACAACAACCATTTCCGCAACGTCAGCGAACGGGCGCCGCGGGTGCGCTTCGGCAAGGTCCATCTATACAATAATTATTTCGAGGGCAGCCGATCGCATGCGGCGTATCCGCATCACTACAGCATCGGCGTCGGCTATCTGGCCAAGATCATCTCGCAGAACAATGTGTTTGAGATCGCCGGCGCCAAGTCTTGCGGCGACATCGTCAGGAACCCGGGATCGCCGGGCAAGACCGGCGCGATCACCGACTCCGGCTCCTTGCTGAACGGCGTCGCGTTGGACCTGGTGGGGAAGTGCGGCTTCAGCGGCGAGGTCGGATGGACTGTACCTTATAGCTTCACATTACTGTCCCCGGTAGCGGTGCGACAATCAGTGCAGGACAACGCGGGACCGGGCAAGTAGCGGAACAGGCCGGAACGTCATGGTTCCTGTCCATGATCGCGTAGGAAGTGCTGATGCATTTCCGCCGTTAGCTTTTCAATGCGCTCGGCCATCGATTTTGTGATTTCCGTCAGTTCTGTATTCTGACGGAGCAGCTCTTTCATCTGCGCGGCGTTTTTGCTCGACGCGTGAGAGATGGCTTCGCGGTGCTTGGCGTCCGCGTCGGAGAGTGCCTTGTCCCGCGCCGCTTGGCGCGTCTGTGCGAGCAGGATAAGCGGCGCCGCGTAAGCCGCCTGCAGGCTGAACGCCAAATTCAGAAGGATGAAGGGATAGACGTCGAATTTCACCAGCCCCAGCACGTTTGCCGCGATCCAGGCGGCGACGAGCACGGTCTGCACGCCGAGAAAAAGCGGCGTGCCAAAAAAACGGGCGAAGGCTTCCGCTTTGAGTCCGAACACATCGCTGCCAAAGGTCTTGGACAGGTGTTCATGCTGGCGATGAAAGCGCAAATGGTCGACATCGGACTCGGTCGCCGAATGCGGCTCTGGGATTTGAGAGGATTTCATGACGCCTTTAGGTAATGGCAAGCGCGCAAGACGGGCGCGCTTGCGCAATCAGGCGGTTCCGAGCATTGTATCGGATCTCATCAGAAATTACGGCTTGGTGACGGGGATAAGGGCCGGCGTGTTCTGATCCTTGAGCAGGAAAACGACGAATTTGGCCGGCTTGGTCTTGCTCGCATTGCGTCCAACGGTGTGCACATCGTTGGGGCCTTCATAGAAAATTTCGCCCGGCAGCAGCGTCTGCTCCTTGCCACCCTGGACGCCCATGATGACCGAGCCTTCGAGGACGTAGACGAAGCCATGCGCGTTGTGACGGTGAACCGGATCGTCGCCGGCTGGTGGGTACGTGACGTTAAGCATCAGCACTTCCTTGCCGGGGATGTCGGACAGGGCCTTGGTCATAAGATCGGTGACGACCTTTTTGGTTGGGATGTCTCGCGCGTGGTCCTGGGCTTGGGCGCCGCTGGCGACTAGGAGCAGAACGCAAAGCAGGCGCGGGAGTTGGGAGAGACGGAACATGTCTGGCCTTCGAAAAAATCTCAGTGCGGCTGAGAACCGGTGGCGACTATCGCGATCGGCCGCCAGTGTAGGCAAGCGACGCGCATCGCGGTAGACACGCACAGGGCCGCACGCTGGTGCCGAAAAGGCAACAATCGACCAGCCGAGCCGAAGCCGTGACAATATGTGAGCATTTCAAACCGGCAAGATGCTATTCTTGCCATAGTTGTCACTAACGTCGGAACACCGGTTGAGTACTATCTGCGGCTTGTGGAGGACGGTCGAATTTTGTCAAATCAACGGAGCGGAAGTGAAGACTTATCATGGCAGTTGCCATTGCGGTATGGTTCGATTTGAAGCGGACATCGACCTGAGCCAGGGAAGCATTCGCTGCAATTGCTCCATTTGCGCGAAGATCAGGTTCTGGCCGGCCATCGTGAAACCGGATTCGTTTCGGTTGCTCTGCGGTGCAACCGAACTTACAAAATATCAGTTTCTGACGAAGACGGACCAACATCTCTTTTGCAAACATTGTGGCGTTCGCTCTTTCGGAATCGGACGCTCACCTCGATGGGGCGAGTTTTACGCGGTGAATTTAAGCTGCCTGGACGATGTGACGGCCGAGGAATTAGTGAACGTACCGATCACTTATTTGGATGGTAAGAACGATAACTGGGAAGTGCCACCTGCCGAAATTTGCCATCTTTAACCCGAAAATGCGTCGGCTATCGGCTGCGGATTCAACCGGTTGATGCAACACATTTATAAAACCGTTGAGCTGGCGTTTCATAGTTTAGCGTCTTTCTGGGACGCTCATTTAAGCGATTAGCCACTGCATCGAGTTGGCCTTGCGAGAAATTGGACAGATCGAGGCCCTTCGGAAAATATTGCCTCAGCAAGCCATTGGTGTTCTCGTTCGAGCCGCGTTGCCAAGGATTCCGAGGGTCGCAAAAGAAGACTTGAATATCAGTCGCGAGCTTGAAGCGTTTATGCTCTGCCAGCTCGGAACCTCTGTCCCACGTGAGTGATTTGTAGAGCTCTTGCGGCAGTTTCATGGCGTGCTGGATTAATGCATTCACGACCGTTTCCGAATCCTTCCGCGTCACCTTCACCAGCATCACATAGCGTGTTTGGCGTTCAACCAGCGTGATCACTTGGCTGTTATGGCTACCGCACAAAAGATCTCCTTCCCAGTGCCCAGGAACTGCCCGGTCTTCCGCCGTGGCGGGACGCTCGCTAATCGACACGGCGTCGCTGATTCGCCCATGATCCTCTGTTTTCTGGGTATGGTGGCGTGAACGCCGCATTACACGAGTTCGCCGCAAATGTTCCGTTAACTCCTTTTTCAAGGCGCCACGCGTCTGTATGTACAGGCTGCGGTAAATTGTTTCGTGTGACACTTGACGGGCCTCATCGCCAGGATAAGTGTGCTTAAGCCATCCAGCGATCTGTTCGGGTGACCATTCCAGTTGAAGCTTATCGGCCACGACGCCGGCCAGCGCTGGGTTCTCTACCAGTCTACAACGCTTGGGCCGTCGTGCTCGATCCCAGGCATGTTTGTCAGCTTGGTTTGCTCGATAGCAGGCCTGCCCGCCATTACGTTTGATTTCCCGGCTGATCGTCGAAGGGGCACGGCCGAGCGTAACTGCAATCGAACGAATTGATACGCCAGTTACCAAAGCGCGAGAAATTTCCTCGCGCTCGGCTAATGTCAGCGCCAATCTGGAGCGGCAGCGTTGAACCGGACTGATGCCGCCAGTCTCCGCCAAAATTCTCTGAATTGATGAGTGATTTCGGTCGAACAGTTGAGCGATATGCTGAAGCGATTCGCCCTTACGCCAGCGTTCCCACATCATTGCCTTTTGCTCTTCTGTGTAATAAATTCGAGGTCTGTTCTTCATCGCGACACTCCTCCTGCATGGCAGTATAGGATGTTGCATCGACCGGTTGAATCCGCAGCCGAAAGCTGGCCTCAAAACCTCATGTGATATTCAAAATTATCTAGCCCGGCTTTTTTCAGCTCGTTCACGTCTCTCCAAAACATCAGCTTTCTGATTCTTTGTCATGCGCATCCATACGCTTGCAGGTACGCGCTCCATAGCCCTTTGATATTCCCGCTCGCGTGCCGCAGCTTCCCTCGCCTTGCATTTCTCATCCCAGATTCGCCATTTTTCAGGATTCTTCCTTCTATCGATAAATTGCCAAACAAAAAACCAAATAATCACACTAAACACTATTACTTGCAAAAGAAACACACCCATCTATCAACTTTCATAAATATCAGCGGCAGCTATTGGCCGACGCGGCCGATGGCTTTAAGTAAAGCAGCTGGCAAACCTGTCATTTGAAGTTCTCTTGATAAACATTCTATTATCAGTACGATTCTTGCTGGTAGCATATCACTTTGCCGGTGTGAAAAAGTCACAGATTCCCACGAAGCAAGAAATCATTTTTTTATCGCAAGCGGACAGAACATATTGCGACGACTGGCAAAACAGATGTCGTAAAGAAAATATTGTCTCCGGCATATCCAAGAGAGTCTGGAACGAATCGCGTTTGAATCGCGGTTGAATCGAAATCGAAGTCGTGATGTGTTGTGAACGAATCGATGTTTAGAGGCGGGCAGGATAGGTGAAGTAGGCCCACCGCTTCGCGGTTGCCCTACATCACTCCTGCCTTATTCGCACTTCGTGCTCAACGGTGAAGCTCTGCGTTGCCCAGCGGCTACCGCCGCCAAACTCATGGGGACAATGATGAAAAACAATACAAGAAAGAACAGCACGCCAGTGAAAGTCTATTGCCTGCCGGAAGAACATGAAAAATTGAAAGAATTGTCCGCTGCGGCAAACCTGAGCATGTCGAACTATCTGCGAAAAGTCGGCTTAGGCTACGGGGTTAAGCATGTGCTCGACAACCGACGCGTCCAGGAACTTGCTAAGATCAATGGGGATCTCGGCCGGCTGGGCGGGCTACTCAAGCTTTGGCTCACCAACGACCCGCGCACTGCGGAATTCGGAGAGGCCACCATCCGCGCGGTGCTAAGCAAGATCGAACACACGCAAGACGAGATGCTCGACGTGATGCGTTTTATCGTGATGCCACGCAGTGCCCGGAAGAAGTGGGACCATTGAACGCCCACGAGCGCTGTCATGGCAGGTAGGGGCGTCTCACGTCTACACGTGCGACGCACGCTGCGGGCGATCACCATCCATCATGATCCTGGCGTTTAACCGCAATAGACGGCCCTGGGGCGCGCGTAGCACCCGTGTCCAAGGCCTGACATCAAAGCGTCTGCAAACGCAGCCTATCGAGGTAATCGGCCCAGCGCTGCATCATCTCCCGGCGCGCCGGCAAATGCGCGGTGCGATTGTAGGCGCGCCCATTCGGATCTTTGACTCGGTGCGCCAGCTGGTGCTCGATAAGGTCCACACGCTCGCCAAGCACTTCATCCATGATCGTGCGCGCCATCGCGCGGAAGCCGTGACCCGTCATCACCTCTTTGCTGTAGCCCATACTGCGTAAGGCGGCGTTGATGGTGTTCTCGCTCATACAGCGATCATGGCTGCGCATACCGACGAAGACATACGCGCCTCGCCCGGTCAATCGCCGCATCGCTCGCAGTATCTCGATGGCCTGCGTGGGGAGTGGAACGATATGATCGTTCTCCATCTTCATCTTCGTGCCGGGGATGCGCCACTCACCTTTATCGAGATCGAGCTCGGACCATTCCATCGCGCGGATCATGCCGGGTCGTTGAAAGAGCATCGGTGAGATCTTCAACGCAGCGATGGTGTAAGGATGTCCTTCGTATCCGTAGATCGCCCGCAGCAGCGCGCCGGCTTTCTCGGGATCGGTGATGGCGGCGTAGTGGCCGACAGGGACTGACGCCAAGGCGTCACCGAGGTCCCTGGTCACGTCGCGATCCGCGAGCTCGCTCGCGACGGCGAAGCGGAACACTTGTCCCACTGCGCGCTTGACGTTATGCGTCGTCTCGAACGCCCCGCGATCCTCGATGCGCCTAAGCGCGGTAAGTACCTGGCGTGGCCGGACATCGGCGATCGGCATCGCGCCGATGACAGGAAAGATGTCCTTGCGCAGCCAGTTAAAAATTTTTCGACGCGTGGTCTCTGCCCGTTCGGCCTTGGTCTTTTCAAGCCACAGCATGGCCACCACTTCGAATGTGTTCAACGCCGACGCCTGGCGCATGGCTTTGGCGCTGCGGCGCGCCTGCGCGGGATCATTGCCGGCTCGCTGCAGCGCGCGCGCTTCGTTGCGGCGCGTGCGTGCCTCGCTCAGTGGCACCTCGGGATAGGGGCCGAAGGACAATCGACTTTCCTTGCCCGACGCCTGGCGAAACTTCATGCGCCAGAACTTGGCGCCGGAGGGGAGCACTTCAAGGTAGAGCCCGCCACCATCAAACAGCTTGTACGTCTTCTCCCGGGGCTTGGCCTTCCGGAGCTGCGTTTCGTTGAGCGGGATGACGGAGATAGGCATTTTGGGGGCATCCGATTTTGGGGGCATCGCCGATTCTGCCCCCAAAATGCCCCCAAAACCGCTGGATGTCAACAGACCTCAGCAGCTCTCGGCGGACTTCGATTTGAGATTTCTCCTAGGAGAAGGAGAAAATTTGAGACGTTCGTGGACGTCTACGGATGAGTGGGTGGTGCTCCGAGCCGGAATCGAACCGGCACGCCTTGCGGCGGGAGATTTTAAGTCTCCAGTGTCTACCAATTTCACCATCGGAGCCCACGCAGCCCGATATTATGCCACGAACCCGCCGCAACTGCCAGACCGACAACTATTGAACCCAATATCTTGACGTCATCGCGGATATCCATATTTTAACAAGCGTTGTCTGCGGCAATGGTACCGCCAAAGATTGGAGCACAATGGCACAATCCTGATATCGTTCTCACCGCCCAAAAAGGAGCGCCATGTCCAAATACCTGATTTCCTTTCCCAGCGCGGCGATGATCGTTGCCGACGGCGAGTGGGAGGCGGTGGGCCGCGCCGCGCACGCCGTCATCGACGAGGCGAAGGCCGCCGGCG